>Ga0074195_1000413_pt1 | contig 88152 bp, 86 predicted proteins | sample EPASupsiteHSE623_FD_64525 | JGI IMG/M metagenome (GOLD analysis project Ga0074195, IMG submission 64525) | Bioremediated contaminated groundwater from EPA Superfund site, New Mexico - Sample HSE6-23 | ecosystem: Environmental > Aquatic > Deep subsurface > Groundwater > Contaminated ...
GCTCGTAATAAGCAAGTATGTCCTCGATAGGCGCTTTGAGACGGTAAACCTTCATGGGACGACCGGTGCCATCGCTCTTGCTCATCTTCTCTTCTACCCAGTTGTTCTTCCGGAGAGTCCTCAATGCTATGCTCACCTCTGGCTGACGCAGATCGGATCCCCTCTCTATCTCGCGTGATGTGGCCTCAGTTCCACTGGCCAGGTAGGCGATCATGTTGGAGACCTTCCTCGGCACTCCGAGGCTTTTTAGCGTCTCCACCACTTCTATATCTTTTTCGTCGAATCTCATTACGAACGATTCCTTCATTGTTATCCTCTCCCTTATTTTTGCTCCCTTGCATTAAATGAAGTACGTTATGGTATAAATAGTTTATTTCTGTAAAAAAATTTTTTACTATTATTATCACATACAGCAACAGGGGTTAAAATAAATAACTTTGCAAAAATTTGAATTATCTTCTTCGTATCTTCTCTACAAATCTGCTCTTCTTCGCCACAGCATTCAAACTAGCCCGATCCACTCTGGCAGTCATCTCTGCCACATCCCTCTTGGCGTCCTGGCCTATCGCCTTTTTTATAGGGGTATAAGCTGCTTCCCTGAATCGAGGAGAGAAGTCCGAGACCTTCCCGTCCATCTGCAACATTGCGCCCTCCCCTTCCTCTACGAGTCCGATCTCATCAATTGCCACGCCTGCCCCGCGGATGGTCCGGGCTATCTTCCCTGCCTCGTCCTGAGGTGCGATGATGAGGAGAGCATCAATGGACACCCCAAGGTAGTCGATCTTCAGGCTGTCGAGCATCTCCAGGACCCTGGGGTTGACAAGTCGGCGCATCTTCTCCTCCTCGAAGAGCAGCTTGACTCCCGCGGTATAGGAGATCTCCTTGGCGTCGCCGCGTATGCCTCCGTTGGTCACGTCCGTCATGGCATGAATGGTCAGATCCTCTTTGAGCAGAGCCTCGGCTGCCTCCAGGAATTTGATGTTAAGCGTCTCCTCGACGACCTCATGCTGGTCGTAGTAAAGGGCTGCCGAGCAGACTGTGCCGCCTCCTGCGCCCTCGCTCATCATGATCACGTCACCTGGTCTTGCGCTCTTTCTGGGCGTGAGGCTGTCAGAGACTCCGACAGCTCCGACGCATCCGGTAAGCCTGTCGCCGATGACCATATCTCCGCCTATCCGCAGAGTGCTGCCGGTAATGAGCGGCACGCCTATCAGCTCAGAGACCGTGGCGATGCCTGCGATGTGGTCGAAGAGCTTGGACACATCCCCATCGTCGGCCAGATGGACATCCGAGAGAAGAGCTACGGGCTTTGCCCCCATCACGTAGACATCACGCAAGGCAGCGCGAGTCACATGAAAGCCTGCGAGGAAGGGATAATCGCTCAGCCGGGAGTGCATGCCGTCTACTGTCACTGTTATGTACTTTCCGTTGGCTTTGACAACGCCTGAGTCATCCAATTGACGCGAGTCAACAACGGCGTTGGTCCTGCCTATGACCTCGGCGATCTTTGTGTGAGTATAAAAGTCGCCGGAGCCTCGCGACCCGACTCCGAAGTCGCCCATTGACACACCCACATTTTCTAAATCGAATACCTCGCCCCTGGGGTGAAGCGTTGCCTTGGCCTCTTGCAGCACCGCATCCGCGAGAATGAGGGCTTTATCCTCAGGTATCTGTTTTACCTCTCTGATCAGTGAGATGAGCTTAGCTCTGGTCTCCGGGTCCTCTCGCAACAGACCCCTCTTGGCAAATCCTTCCAGGTCCATGTGGCGTGGTTGTACTCACCTCTAGAAAAGCATTCGGCAAGGATTTCTGCTGGTATTGTGGAGTGCATTTGAGATCAGCATAATGTTTATGGGGCGGCAGGGCATGAACTCTCATTAAAATACAGCAACCACCTGGTCGCAGAACCGGCCACCGAAGACCAGGCTCTGCTCGAAGAAATCCCGGCTGAGGAAGACTGACATGAGCGACAAAGATGGTACTCCAGTCCCAGACACAGGAATCATATTCTACCAGACAGAGGATGGCAAATCCCGCATTCAGGTGCAGATGCAGGACGGCACCGTCTGGCTGAGCCAGCGGCTTTTAGCTGAGCTGTACCAGGTTGCACCTCATACAATCAGCGAGCATATCACCACGATCTACGGCGACAACGAACTTATTCCAGCGGCAACTACTCGGAAATTCCGATTAGTTCAAACCGAAGGCAGTCGCCAGGTAGAGCGGCTGGTGGACTTCTACAGCCTGGATATGATCCTGGCCATAGGCTACCGGGTGAGAAGCCATCGGGGCGTCCAGTTCCGCCGCTGGGCTACCGAACGGCTGCGGGAGTACATGGTCAAGGGCTTTGTGCTAGATGATCAAAGACTCCGAGGTGAGCAGGCCTTCGGCCAGGACTACTTCGACGAGCTGCTGGAGCGCATACGCGACATCAGAGCCTCAGAGAAGCGTTTCTACCAGAAGGTCAGAGAAATCTATACCCTTTCCATCGACTACGATCACCAGGCAGAGAGCACCCAGGCATTCTTCAAGATCGTCCAGAACAAGCTGCATTGGGCCGTAACCGGCCAAACAGCAGCCGAAATAATAAGAGAACGGGCGGACGCCTCCAGGCCCAACATGGGGCTCACTGCCTGGAAGGGAGCAAAAGTCCGCCAGGCTGATGTCTTTGTGGCCAAAAACTACCTCTTGGCGGAGGAAATTGGAGAGCTAAATCGGCTCGTCACCATGTGGCTCGACTACGCCGAGGACCAGGCCAGACGCAGAAAACCAGTCTATATGAAGGACTGGCAGGAGAAGCTGGACTCCTTCCTGCAGTTCAACCAGAGAGCCATTCTGGAGCACAGCGGCAAGATATCAATGGATGAGGCCAAACGCCTGGCCATGGAGCAGTACCTGGCTTTCAATCAGAGGCGAATCGAAGAGGGTGACGCCCAGGCCGAGAAGGAATTTGAGCAGGAGGTCAAAAGCATGTTTCCCCATAGCCGGGAGGATGGCAAATGAGCCCACCAAATCCCATCTGCTTCCGCCAGCCAGCCCGCACATCATCTCCTCAGAAACATCCTCTCCAACTGGCCTTCGTCTATGGTCACCATCACCGGACGACCGTGCGGACAGGTGAGTGGATTCTTGCAGAGGAACAGATCATCGAGGAGGCGTTTCATCTCAATTGCAGTCAGCTCGCGCCCGGATTTTATCGAGCCCCGGCAGGCCAGAAGCTTGAGGATCTCATCCCTGTCGGTGGAGGCGGGGCTGACTTTGCCGGAGTTGAAGAGGTCTCTTAAGATGTCGTGCACCGCCTCAGTGTTTTCGAGCCTGCTTCCGAGCGCCGGAACTGCCCGGACAGTGTACGTGTTTCCTCCGAAGGGCGAGAGATCAAAGCCGATCTCTTGAAGCGTCTCCTGCCAGGCGTTCATCATGAGCCTCTCGCTGGCTGACAGCTCTACCGATATGGGCTCGACCAGCTCCTGACGGATCTTTTTGTCTTTGTACATCTCAGCCAACCGCTCGAAACGGATGCGTTCAGCTGCAGCATGCTGGTCGATTATCACCAGGCCGTCTTCGCCTTCTGCCACAATGTACAGCTTTTTGATCTGGCCAACGATCCTGAGAACCGGATGGTGCGACTCAGGCAGCGCCGGCTCAGGGCTGACGGGCAGAGTTCTCTGCTCGCCGCTCTCTGCGATGGTGGTCTGAAGGGCAGTGGACTCTGCCGAAATTATTCGGCCACTCTGGACCTCTGCCGAAGCCTCCTCATTTTTCATTTCGCCGAGCCGAGCGCGCTCCTCAAGAGCAGAAGCAGCTGATGCCGTGATGGCGGAGGCAATCTCCGACTCGTGCAGGAGGCGTATCTCTCTTTTGGCAGGGTGGACATTTACGTCCAATTGTTGTGGATCTATCTGCAGGGATAAGACCGCGACCGGGCTCTTGCCGAGAGAGATGATATTTCGATAGGCATCGCGAAGTGCTCCAGAGAGGACGCGAGACGAGACTGCCCGGTCATTTACGAAGAGAAATATCCTGTCCGAGCTGCTTCGCGTGGAGAGCGGATCGCCAATCATGCCTTGCAGGCTCCAGCCAGGTCCCTGTTTTTCCAGACGGGACATGCCTTTGTATGTCTTCAGGCCGAAGAGGCGGAGAAGTACGTCATCCCAGCTCGACGACCTTGCAGACTTGAAGACCGTGCGCCTGCCTGTGAATAGCTCAAAGGAGATGTTGTAGTGGATGATAGAAAGCTCAGTGACGGTGTCAGTGATGTGCACGAGCTCTGCCTCAGCGCTCTTCAGGTGCTTTTTTCTGGCCGGCACATTGTAGAACAGGTCCCGGACGGTGATGGTTGTTCCTGCAGGCGACCCGATCTCCTTTGTCTCGACGATCCTGCCACCTTCCAGGCGTTGGTAGGTTCCGGATACCGAGCCCCTGGTCTTCGTCCTCACCTCAACGCTTGCAGAGACGCTGGCGATGCTGGACAGGGCCTCTCCTCGAAACCCCAATGTCGAGATGTTTGAGAGGTCTGTTGCGTCACGGATCTTGGAGGTGGCGTGTTTTTGAAAGGCGAGAGGCAGATCCCTAGGGTCGATTCCACTTCCGTCGTCCGTGATCCTGATGAAGCTTTTTCCGCCGTCCTCAACCTCGACTAGAATCCTGCCGGCTCCCGCATCTATCGAGTTTTCAAGAAGCTCTTTGACGACTGAGGCTGGCCGCTCAATAACCTCTCCGGCGGCGATCTTGTTTATCGTGTCCTCGTCAAGAAGTCTAATTTTCGCCATTATCAGCACCTGCTCTCTTTTCCAGCATCTTCTGGTATTCAGCCAGATGCCCCAAAGCCTGAAGCGGGGTGAGGGCGTCAATGTCGATTTTGCGTATCTCCTCTAAAATCGGATCATCCTTCTGGGTTGAAAGAATTTTCCCGTCAGTTGCAGGACCATCGAAGAATATGAGCTGAGTATAGTGTGAGGACTTCCGAGGCCTCTTGTTTCCAGAGAGCGGCTCGATTCGGGCCTCTTTCTCGATCTCCTTTAAGATCTGGTCCGCCCGCTTCGTCACTGCATCAGGAACACCTGCGAGCCGTGCCACGTGAACTCCGTAGCTCTTGTCTGTTGCTCCCGGAACTACTGTTCGGAGGAATGTGATTGTCCCCTTCTCTTCCTTCACTGCGATGCTGTAATTTTTGACACCGGGCAAGATGCCCTCCAACTGCGTCAGCTGATGGTAGTGGGTCGCAAAGACCGCCTTGCATTTGATGCTGCTGTGCAAGAACTCGGATATGGCCCAGGCGAGAGACAGGCCGTCAAATGTACTGGTCCCCCGTCCAACCTCATCCAGGAGCACGAGGCTGTCCTTGGTGGCTCTCGTCAGGATTGCGGCAAGCTCAGTCATCTCCACCATGAATGTGCTCTGCCCTGCAGAGAGATCATCGTAGGCCCCAACCCTCGTGAAGATCCGGTCTACGATTGAGAGAGACGCATAAGCTGCAGGCACAAAGGAGCCGGCCTGGGCCATGATGACGGCCAAGGCGATCTGCCGCATGAACGTGGATTTTCCTGCCATGTTGGGGCCTGTGAGGATGAGAAGCCTGTTCTGATCATCATCCAAGACCACATCGTTTGGCACAAATCCACCCCGCATAGCTTTATCCAGAACGGGATGCCGGGCGGCCCGAAGAGACAGCCTGCCCTCGATGTTGAACTCTGGGCGAACGAGTCCGCTCTCCGTCGCCGTCGTCGCCAGGGCCACAAGCACATCCAGCTCCGCCAAAGCGATAGCCCGATCTGCGACCATCTGGGCCGAGGCAGCCACGGAATCGCGTACACCGGCAAAGATCTCCTGTTCTAGGGAGACCGACCTCTCCTGGGCCGACAGAACCTTTGACTCCATCTCCTTCAGCTCAGGAGTTATGAACCGCTCTGCGTTCGCCAGTGTCTGCTTTCTGATGTAGTCCTTGGGGACCAGATGCAGGTTGGCGCGCGAGACCTCCAGGTAGTAGCCGAAGACGTTGTTGTAGGAGATCTTGAGCGACTTGATGCCGCTCTTCTCCCTCTCAGCGCTTTCCAGTCGAGTGATCCAGCCCCGTCCGTCTCGCAGGAGAGAGCGGAGCTGGTCTATCTCGGCGTCGTAGCCATCTTTGATCACGTCGCCGTCTCGCAAGTGAGTGGGCGGGTCGTCTGCAATCGACTTCTCCAGAAGATCGACTATCTCCTGACAGGGACAGAGCCGGCCCATCAGATCGACAAGATAGGGAGAACTCGCCCGCTCCAGAATCGATTGCACGGCTGGCAGCCTTGCTAATGTTGCCTTCAAGACCACCAGCTCCTTTGGCGTGGCCGAGCCGCAGGAGACCCGACTCATCAGCCTTTCGAGGTCAGCAGAGCCCTTCAGCTCCTCAGCCAGGCTCTCCCTCAGGACTGCATTGCCGTAAAGCTCTTCTACAGCAGAATGCCGCCATTGGATTGCATTTAGGGAGACGAGAGGCATCTGGATCCAGCGGGACAGCGTTCGAGCGCCCATAGCGGTCTTCGTACTGCCGAGATACTCCAGAAGAGTCCCACGCTTTGAGCGGTCCCGGATGTTTCTTATGATCTCCAGGTTTCGCAGTGTGACATCATCCAGGACCATGAACTCCGCGCCGGAGTAAGGCCGGATGTCGCGCAAATGTCCAAGTGCATCGAAGTGAGTGCTGTGCAGGTAGCCGAGAATTGCTCCGCAGGCCCGGACTGCGAGTGGTAGCTCTTCTAGACCCAGCCTCTCCCTCCAGCCCTCTTTGAATCGGCCCTCCAATGCGGCGGAAGCACTCTCGGCTGAAAAGACAGCCTCATCCAGGATCTGCAAGCGCGTTGCCTCCCAGTCCAGCGGAAAAGAAGTTATGCACTCAGCGGGCCGGAACTTGGCCAGCTCTGCCGCAAGCCTGTCCTCTGCGATCTCGGTTGTCAGGAACTCGCCAGTCGAGACATCCACAAAGGCGAGACCCAGGTGGCCCACCTTTGCTCCATCTCCCCCCTCCCGAACCACTGAGGCGAGAAAGTTGTTGCAGGCCTCGTCGAGCATTGCAGGCTCGATGATGGTTCCGGGCGTCACAACACGGGTGATCTCCCTCTTTACGAGGCCTTTGGCAAGCTTTGGGTCCTCAACCTGATCGCAAATGGCCACCTTATGCCCAGCCCGGATGAGCTTGGCCAGGTAGGCGTCGAGAGCGTGGTAGGGCACACCTGCAAGAGGAATCTTGTTGCCAAGGTCGTCCTTCTGGCGAGAAGTCAGCGTGATGTTCAGGTCTCGGGCGACGGTGACTGCATCCTCTGCGAATGTCTCGTAGAAGTCGCCCACCCGGAACAACAGCAGAGCATCTGGATACTGCTTCTTTTCCCGGTAGTACTGCTCCATGAGTGGAGAGAGCTTGGTCATGATCAACTCAGCTTTCGACCTTCTCATCTCAAATCGCTTTCGGTATTAAAATCGCACAGGCCCCATTCCGAAGGGCTTATCTACCTTTATGCCAACCCTGTAATTTCAAAGGTCGCAGTTCAAAGGGTTATCACCATGATTTCCAAAGATTATATTCGAGAGATTTTAAAGGGATACGATAAGAAGAATTTAACCATAGCTACCATCTGCTCTCATAGCAGCCTGCAGATTTTTCATGGCGCGCGCCAGGAGGGCTTTAAGACTCTCGGCATATGCATCGGCCAGCCGCCACGGTTCTACGATGCTTTTCCACTGGCAAAGCCTGACAAGTTCCTGTCAGTAGAGAGCTACAAGGCTCTCCTGGACTATGCCGATGATCTCGTTGCCGAGAATGTGATAATCATCCCGCACGGCTCTTTGGTGGAATACCTGGGTATAGAGAAGTTCGAGTCTCTGGCCGTCCCCACCTTTGGAAACCGCAGAGTATTAGCCTGGGAGAGCGACAGGGAGATGGAAAGGGAATGGCTTCTCAAGGCAGGCGTAAACGTTCCCATGCGATTTGAAAAGGCTGAAGACATCGACAGGCCGGTCATAGTCAAATACCATGGTGCTAAAGGCGGGCGGGGCTTCTTCATTGCCAAGACAAAAGATGAGCTGCAGTCCAAGATGAGCATGGAGGACAAGTTCACCATCCAGGAGTTCATTCTTGGAACCAGATACTACATCCATTTCTTCTATTCACCCATAAGACAGGATGGCTACCAGCTCAAGAAAGGGTCTTTGCAGATGCTTGGCATCGATCGAAGGGTTGAGTCCAATGCAGACGAGATCTTTCGGATCGGCAGCATGAAGGAGCTGGCTGAGGCCGGCATCTATCCGAGCTTTGTGGTCACAGGAAACCTTCCGCTGGTGCTGCGAGAGTCGCTTCTTCCAAGAGCCTTCGAGCTTGGTGAAAGGGTTGTCGAGACCAGCCTGGACCTCTTCGGCGGAATGATCGGGGCGTTTAGCCTGGAGACCATAGTCACAGACGAGCTGGAGTTCAAGATCTTCGAAATATCTGCCAGAATCGTTGCCGGCACCAACCTCTACATGGATGGCTCTCCGTACTCAGACCTCATCGAACCGGGACTTTCAAATGGCCGGCGCATTGCCCAGGAGATCAAACTGGCAAGCGAGAAGAACCTGCTGGAGGAGATCGTAAGCTGATTGCAGGCCAGAAGAAAGGCTTATCTTGGTGAGGTCGCACAAGGTTTCCAGTATGTCAGGCCTTATCAAGACCTTCCAAGAGGCCACGCTGCTTCAGTGCGGCTTTTTAGATAAACTAGTCGATTTGGACATGGCAAGCGTTGCCGAGTTCTCTGAGTCAATGGTAGATTTTTTTAAGGCAACGCCGGATAACAAGTTTGTCTACGGCCTGGCCGCAGGTCGGTCGGCTCTTGCTTTGTACAGCTTCTTGCAGCTCATCCAAAACCACTTCGACAATGTCTTTCCCTTCACTCTCGAAGATCCAGTGCAAAGGCACTACCGTCCGGGCAAGAATCTTGCCATTGCCATCTCCGGGTCCGGAGAGACGCTCTCAGTAAACAAATATATCGACGATTTCATCACCCGCGGCGGCGAGATCAAGCTCATCACAGCCAATGAAGAAGGCTCGGCCTGCAAGATGGTCAGGGAGTATGAGCGCGGCACGGTCCTCGTGATCAAGGCCAGAACCAAGTATGCCACTGACAAGGACAAGAGGGCCAGGCTCTCGCCCATGGGCACAGAGTTCGAGCTGGAAGTTCTCGCATTTTTGAATGCCCTCTTCGTCGATCTCCAGTCCAGGCTCAACGGAGTATGCGATAGCACTTGCCCAGGGTATCAGTCAAGGATATTGGACTTCAAGGAGAATGCTCTGCTCATCTCCAAGATGGACGAGGCTGATCCCGGCCAACTGGATCATTGGTTCAAGAGGCTTCTGCCGAGAAGCGGCAGGTACGTGATTGGAGGAGTTGGCAGAAGCGGGCTCGTGGCCCGGGCCTTTGAGATGAGGCTCACTCACCTCAACAAGATCAGCTACTGGGAGAGGGACTTCAATACACCGAGCTTTCAGATCGGAGACGTCTATATTCCCATCACCGGAAATGGCAATACCTACGAGGCCCTGGAGGGCACAGTCACGGCCCTGAGCAAAGATGCTGATGTGATGCCAATCACTGCCAACCCGTCATCGCGACAGGTCGCCATCTTAGAGAAACGCGGCAAAAAGAAGGACATTGCCATAATCCCTGTCAAGCCTGAGTACGCTGGCCTTTTCAGCGGTGATACCAGCTCCACAACCTGGCTGATGTCTGATTACACGAAGTTCAGAAGTCCCATCTTTGAGATCAATGCCTCCATATTCACCAACAGCGTTGTTGCAGTTGGAGCTGAGTTTCTCGGCATCATGGAGGAAGGGATGAAGAGGATGCACGTGTGAGACAGTGACTGTGAGATTGTGACCAGAATAATAGCCCTATCTGACACCCACCTGGATGATGAAAAGCTTGTTGATGCAGTCGTCGCGCTCGCCAAGAATGCCGATATCATCATTCACTGTGGGGACTTCGTCTCGGCCCGGACATATGCAGCTCTCGCTGACCTCGGAAGGCTTGAGGCGGTGCACGGCAACTCCGATTGCCTTGAGCTGAAGAGGCTTCTGCCGGAGAGAAAGGTGATCGAGGTGGACGGCATCAGAATCGGTCTGGTGCACATGGCCTCGCACGGGGCCGATCTGGTGGGGGCGGAGATGATGACCCGTGAGATGAATGTGCAGGTTCTGGTCTTCGGGCACATCCACCGACCGATAATCGAGAAGGGCAGGCTTCTGCTCGTCTGCCCAGGCAGCACAACGCTTCCCAGAATGTCTGCTCCGTCTGTGGCTGAACTGGTGATCGAAGAGGGGAAGATCCAGGGCAATATCATCCCGGTGGGCAGCCCCTGCTGCAATTATCTCAAGTTTGCAGGGGAACTTGGCATGGCTGAAGAAGGCCGCGAAAAAAGATAAGATGCGCTAGTCTTTTATTTTCTGAAAAAATATAATATTTGATCGACGGATATATCTCTCAATAGTGCGTGAGAATGGACGCAGGGAGCTGACAGACTCATGCAAGGACTCAAAGACAAGTTTCCCCATTTGCCGGAGGAGATCTCCGGACTGAGAGAGCTGGCCTACAACCTCTGGTGGAGCTGGCATCCTGAGGGCCGCGGGCTCTTCAAGCTCCTCAACCGTCAGGGCTGGTATCTGAGCAACCACAACCCGGTAAAGATGATCAACCGGATGGATCGCAGTTCTCTTGAGGCGACCGCAGCCAATCCGCATTTCATGAGGCACTACCACTCGGTCATGGCTCGCTTCGAGAGCTACATGAACCCCAAGAACGGCTGGTTCTGCGACCGGGCAGCTTTTCCGGAAGGGTGCAAGGTCGCTTATTTCTCTGCTGAGTACGGGCTGCATCATGCTCTGCCCTTTTACGCCGGAGGCCTCGGCTTTTTAGCAGGAGATTTCCTCAAGGAGTGCAGCGATTTAGGGATACCTGTCGTTGCTGTGGGATTCATGTACCCCCAGGGCTACCTTCGCCAGATGGTATCTCCAGACGGATGGCAGGTTGGTGCCTGCGAGATACTGGACCGGGAGAATGCGCCCATTCGAAAGATGGTGGACGCGAGAGGCGACCCAGTCACAGTTAAGGTGCCGATCATGGACCCGCCCATTTACCTGGAGGTATGGGAGGTATTGGTCGGCAAGACCAGCCTTTACCTGATAGATACATCCAGCGAGGCCAATGAGCCTTGGAATCGAGTTATATCCGATAGGCTTTACACAGGAGACCTCGAGCAACGTCTGCGCCAGGAGATTGTGCTTGGAATAGGCGGAGTGCGGATTTTGCGTCACCTGGGACTGAACTATTCAGCCATTCATCTCAACGAGGGCCACCCCGCGTTTGCCGTGCTGGAGAAGATTCGGGAGAGAGTGGAAGCTGGCATGAGCTATCAAGATGCTTTTGAGCTTGTCCGAAGCTCTACTGTCTTCACCACGCATACTCCTGTTCCTGCGGGCCATGACGTCTTCACTTATCAGCTCATGGACAAGTACTTCGGCTCCTATTTGCCGACGCTTGATCTCTCAAGAGATGAGCTATTCCGGCTGGGAACGAGTCCGGCGAGACCTGATGGCTTCAACATGACTGCCTTCGCCCTGAGAAGCAGCGCATTTAGGAATGCTGTCAGCGCCAAGCATGGAGAGGTCAGCCGGAAGATGTGGCAGCAGCTGTGGCCTGAGCTTTCTGCGGATCGGGTCCCCATTGAGCACATCACCAACGGGGTTCATGTGCCCACCTGGATTGACAGGCGTCTGGGCGATGAGATATTCAACCTCTATTTGGGCAGGACGTGGCTTGAGGAGCACGATTTGCCTGCCGTCTGGGAGCCGATTGACGATATACCTGACAAGGTCCTCTGGGAGCATCATCGAAGCATGAAGGAGATGCTCATCGCCAAGATCAGAGAGCGGGCACGGCTCAAATGGAGGAAGGCCGGGTCAGACCCCAACAACGTCATGGCCTCCGGAGTGCTGCTTGATCCGGCTGCACTCACCCTCGGGTTTGCCAGGCGGTTTGCCTCCTACAAGCGGCCCACGCTGCTTTTACAGGACATGGCACGGCTCGCAAGGATTGTGAATGATCCCTGGAGGCCGGTGCAGATCATCTTTGCTGGCAAAGCTCATCAGGATGACCAGCAGTCCAAGCTGCTCTTGCAGCAGGTCTTCTCTGCCGCCAAGGACCAATCCTTTGGAGGCAGAATCGCTTTTGTTGAGGACTATGATGAGCTGCTGGCCCAGTATCTGGTTCACGGGGTTGATGTCTGGGTGAACAATCCCCAGCCGCCGATGGAAGCCAGCGGGACGAGCGGAATGAAGGCCACCTTGAACGGCGTGCCTCAGCTTTCCGTCCTAGACGGATGGTGGATTGAGGGCTACAACGGAAAGAACGGCTGGGCGATAGAGGGCGCAGACGGTCCGGACAGGGACGCAAAAGATGCGGCGGCGATTTATGATCTCCTTGAGAAGGATATTGTGCCGCTCTATTACGATGTGGATGAGGATGGCGTCTCGCATGGCTGGACGGCTGTGATGAAGGAGACCATCAGGATGACTGGGCCGAATTTCTCTGCTCGCAGGATGGCAAAGGAGTATGCGGAGAGGTTTTATCTCCCGGCTCTGGCTGCAGCCATGAGGGCAGGGCCCGGAACGGATCGGGGCGGCGGAAAGGTGGATCTGTTCGGAGGGATTTGAAGGAGCCGATTTACTTGGCTCTTGTGTTCACCATCAGAAAATAGCGAGGAACCCTAATTTTTTTTGTGCCCCTCATCGGCTGACTGTGCCAGGTCGCCGATGTACCGACCGCAGTGAGGGCACCTCATCTTTTCCATCTTTTGTTTCTCCTCTTTCCGGGCCAGCACCTCGGCAAATCCGGAGGCCAGAACTCCCGTCGGCAGGGCGAAGAGGCCTATTCCCAAAATGACCACAACCGAGCCTATGAGCCTGCCCCAGGTTGTGACAGGATAGACATCTCCATAGCCGACTGTAGCTAAGGTCACTATGCCCCACCACATGGCAGCCGGAATCGATGCAAAGGCATCCGGCTGGGCCTCATGCTCTGCATCATAGACAAGGCTCGATGAGACTATGAGCAGAATCATGATGGCAAAGAACATGAGGATAAGCTCCTCTTTCTTCAGCCTCAGCACATCGATGAAAGTCTGCAGCGACTCAGAGTAGCGGGCCAGCTTGAGTATCCGGAAGAGCCGGAAGAGACGCATGGCTCTCATGAACCTCAAATCCGAAGAAACAAAGGGCATATAGAAGGGCAAAACCGCCATGAGATCGACGATGGCCATGGGCGTTACCATAAACCGGAGCCTGCCGCGCACAGGATCTCTGAACCTGGAATCCTCAGTGCAGGACCAAACGCGCAGGATGTACTCCACAGTGAAGACGGCCACTGAGAATACATCAAAAGCATAAAAAACGTGGGCGTAGGGCGTGTAGATCGATTTAACAGTCTCGAAAACCACGGCTACTACGTTTAGCATTATCAAGCCTATGATGAAGGGATCGAAGTACTTGCTGTCCTCATCTCCAGGCTCCAAGATGCCGAAGACGCGCGCCTTTAAGCTCTGACTCATTGCTAAAGGCCCTCGATTACCGTTGCCCATATAAATTCTTTCCAGTTGCATTCCATGCGATTCACGACCCGTCTTCTTCGTTCTCTTCCAGCCCAGCATCCTCCGCTCTCCGCTTCTCCAGAACTTCCACGAAACCGGAGGTGAGAATAGAGGTAGGCAACGCAAATGTAGCCACTCCTAAAATTATGATCAGCCCGCCTATCAGCTTTCCAAGTGGTGTGATGGGATAGAAGTTGTCGCCCACTGTGGTCATTGTCAGAACCGACCACCACATGGTAGCCGGAATGTCGGGAAAGCGCTCTGGCTGAGCATCATGCTCCAGGAAATAGATCACAGTCGAGGATAGCACCATGAAGAAAATGATTGCCGAGAAGCTCATGGCCAGCTCGCGCTTCTGGGCACGTATCACATCCATTATGGTCTGCAAGGATTCCGAGTAACGACTCGCCTTGAGCAGACGAAAGGTCCAGAGCACGCGCAGGCTCCGCAGCAGCCGGTGATCCGTGGGAAAGGCCAGTACGACATAGGTCGGCAGTATCACCAGAAGATCTATCAGGGCCAATGGCGTCAGAGCAAAGCGAATCCTGCCCGATACGGGGCGCATATATTTCGGGTCCACATCACAAGACCAGATGCGCAAGAGGTACTCGATGGTGAATATTACTACGGATATGTCCGCAAAGTACTGAAACAGAACTTGATGGGCGGAATAAATGCCCTCCACGGTTTCAAGAACAACTGCAAAGACGTTGAGGACAACAAGCACCAGCATAAAGAGGTTCACAGCCCGAGCGGTTTTGTCCTCAGCGTTTATCGTCTCCAGGATCTCATAAATTCGCAGCTTGAAGCACTTGGCCATTCAACCTCGATCATATCTGGTTTTGGTTAAGTCTATTAGCATGTCTACTTTAATATATACGAACCTGCCCTATTTTTATTATGCGAGCCGCCTGCCTTCAGCTCTTCGTCAAGCCCTGCCAGCCTGATGACAACCTCCGCCGGGCGCTGGCGTTGGCGCGGGCCGCCCTAGCCGAAGGCGCCCAAATCCTGGTGTTTCCTGAGCTGTTCCTGACTGGTTTCTGCTACGAGCCTGCCCCCCAATCGGCGGCCCAGGACCTGCCGCCCTATCCCAGGCTTGACCCGCTGCGGGCAATGGCCGAAGAGCACAACTGCCTCTTCGTGGGATCCATTCGCACCCGCCGCGAGAACCTGGGCTTCTGCCTGGATCGTTGTGGCCTGGAGCTGCGAGCTAAGATCCACCCATTCAAAGAAGAGAGGGAGCATTTTGACGGAGGGAACTATATCACCCCCGCGAACACGAAATGGGGCAGAGTGGGCACTATGATCTGCTACGACCTGCGTTTTCCTGAGGTCGCGCGCACTCTCGCCTTGCAGGGGGCTGATATCCTGGCAACAGTCGCCCAGTTCCCGGCGCTGCGGCTCGATCAATGGCGCACTCTCGTCGCCGCGCGGGCCATAGAGAATCAAATGCCCCACTTGGCCTGCAACTGGGCCAACGTGGGAGGCTCTCTGATCGTCTCCGCTCGCGGCCGGGTGCAGGCGGAGGCCGGGTCCGAGGAGACGGTGATCATTGCAGATATCGACCTCTCCGACCGGGACATTTTCAGAAGAGAGATCCCCTGTTTTGCCGATCGTCGGCCTGAGATCTATGGTAGGTGTGGGCTTGAACGCTCTAACCTTTAACCTCCTGGTCTCCAAGTTTCGAAGCTACTACATCGAGTCCTCCTTGGAGGCTCCACCAGAGATCGCCAGCCGCGAGTGGGGCTTTCTGTTCTTCGATGATTCAGGCATGCGCCGGCACAAGTCCTTCTACTCAAGAGGCGAGCTTGTCGACTATGTGAGAAGCATGGTCCCCCGTCACGTCTACCACTCTGCGGCCTACTACCAGCGGCCAGGAGCGCCAACCATGAAGGAGAAGCTCTGGCAGGGCTCAGACCTGATCTTCGACCTTGACGCCGACCACCTGAGAAACGCCCCCAAGAGCTACGGCCAGATGCTCTTGATGGTCAAGAAGGAGACGAAAAAGCTGCTCGAGTTTCTTTCCTCCGACTTCGGCTTCTCGGAGAGCAAGTTGAACGTGGTATTCTCCGGTGGCCGGGGCTATCACATCCATGTTCGCGACCCACGTGTCTTTCTCTTCGGGAGCGATGAGCGCCGAGAAATAGTGGATTACCTGGCAGGCAGAGGCCTTGACATGGACAGGTTCATCCACATGGCCCCCATGGAGGGTGACTGGGGAAGCGGCAGAGCTTTTCGGCTGCGCGCCCCGCCGGCGGGAGCACCGGGCTGGGGAGGCAGGATCAATCGCTCTCTTCTCACCTTTGTCAGAGATGTCCGCCAGATGAAAGAGGAGGATGCGGTCGCGCTTCTATCCAAGAGAAAGGGAATCGGTCCAAAGAAAGCAACCAGCTTTTACCGAAACCTGCAGGACGAAAACGTCCTCTCAAAGATCACCGAGGGAGACCTCGACCTATTTTCAGGCAGCGCATCCATCTGGAAGCTCCTTCTCGTTGAGTTCCTGGACGAAGAAGGAGTAAAGGTGGGCTTCAACCTCGACCTGGAGCGCGGCGAGACTGACGAGCCTGTGACCGCAGACGTCCGCAGGTTGATTCGCTGTCCAGGAAGCCTTCACGGCGGCTCGGGTCTGCGCGTGACCACGCTATCCCAAAGTGCTCTGGAGGAATTTGATCCCCTTAATGATGCCGTGGTCTTCGGTGACGAGCCCATGCCGGTGCAGATCTTAAAGCCCTTCAAGACTGAGATGAGAGGCGAGAGCTATAATCTTGCTGAAGGGCCAACTGAGCTGCCATCCTGCGTCGCCATCTTTCTCATGGCACGAGGTGTGGCCGAGGCGCGCGCCAGAAGATAGACTGCGCTATGGACTGCTAAATCTATATATTATTTGAACTCAGATAACAGCCCCGCGCAAGAAGAAAGAAAGGTGAAAAGGGAATTGGATCTGGCCAATGCACTTCGAGAAGAACGCAAATCCGCAGAGCTTCAGCATCTGGATAAGGACTTTTACCAGCAGGTCGGCGTCTACCTGGCGAGCCTGGGGCAGGAGCTTTCACAAGTAGAAGACCCGTTTAGCGTAGAGGCCCAGATTCTACAGGACACTTTGAAAAGCGAGAAGAACAGCGTCAACAAGCTCATGGACCAGAGGGTGAAGAAGATCGTCCGCCGGGCGCTTCGGAGTGCCCGCTCCGCTTCCCGCGAGGAGAGCCTCCAGGGAATGACCGAAGAGGAAGAAGAGATCTACCGGCAGATGCTCTCTGCCATAGCCACCGGTCGCGGGGCCATCCTGGCCCATGTGGCTCGCACCGAAAGGCCTTTAACGGGCAAAAAAGATATATCTCGGGAATACGAGGTTGTGCGGCTACTGGATAGTGTTCCTCTATTCGTGGGAGTTGACGGGAGAAATTATCTTCTCAGCAAGGATGATGTGGCTGTGCTCCCAGCGGTTCACGCCAGAAATCTGCGCAACAAAAATCTAGCGTCTGAAGTGAAGTTTAAGAGATGATATGAAGTGAAGATGCCGAAAAAGCTTAACGCTTACTGTCCGTTCTGCAAAAAACACACCCCCCAAACGGTGGAGAGGGTGAGAAAAGGCCGTGCCTCCTCTTTGACCCATATTTCAAGGCAGAAGCTCCGGGCCAATGGAATAGGAAATCAGGGCAAGTTCTCGAAGGTTCCCGGCGGAGATAAGCCAGTGAAGAGACTGAACCTGCGCTACCGCTGCAACACCTGCAAGAAGGCCCACAACCGCCCAGGATTCCGGGCCGGCAAATTCGATCTGGTGGAGGGATAAATCTGCCATCCAAGTTCGTCAAGGTAAAGTGCAATGACTGCGAGAACGAGCAGGTCATATTTGCCAATGCCTCCACGGTCGTTAAATGCCTGGTTTGCGGGCGCACGTTAGCTGAGCCCACCGGGGGCAAAGCCGAGATCAAGACCACTGTAGTAGAAGTATTAGAGTGATCAGTAATGCAACGTGAGGGCTGGCCAGAGCCCGGATCTCTAGTCGTCTGCACCGTGACTCAGGTCGTGGACTTCGGAGCCTTCGTCTCTTTGGACGAGTATTCCGGCAAGCAGGGCCTGATTCATATCTCGGAAGTAGCCAGCGGGTGGATCAAGTACATTCGCGACCACGTGCGAGAAGGTCAGAAGATCGTCTGCAAGGTATTGAATGTAGACACGTCCAGGCATCACATCGATCTATCTCTCAAAGATGTCAATGAGCATCAGCGCAGAGAGAAGATCCAGGAGTGGAAGGCGGACCAGAAGGCCTGGAAATGGCTGGAGATGGCTTACAAGGATAAGCCCGACGATGTCAAGCGCGTCGCCGATGCTCTGGTGGCGGCTTATGACAGCCTCTATCTGGCTATGGAGGAGGCGGCCATTAGCGGCTCTGAAGCCCTGGCGGGTGCAAAACTCTCCGAAGAGGACTTGAAAATTCTGGAGAGCCTCTCCAAAGATAATGTCAAATTGCCGTCTGTAGACATCAGCGGCTATGTGGATATTACATCTCCCGCACCTGATGGTGTGGAGATAATCAAGAAGGCACTCAAGCAGGCCAAGCGCATCAAAGATAAGAGCGCGAACCTTACCATTACATATGTCGGAGCGCCGCGCTATCGTATCCATGTAGTCGCGCCGGATTACAAGAATGCCGAGTCTGTTCTAAAGAAGGCCGCTACGTCTGTGGTGAAGTACATCGAACAGCACGGCGGAGAAGGTACCTTCCTTCGAGAGGCATGAGATCGAAGATCCTGAGGTGTGCGGCCTGCGGCCGATACACCCTAAAGGACATCTGCCCTGCCTGTGGGGGCCAGACTGCTATTACTAAGCCAGCCAGATTCTCTCCTGACGATCCATATGGCAAGTACAGGAGAGCTCTCGGCCAGGAGGCAAAATGAAGGAGACTCTCGTCACCCGTATCAAAGAAGTAACCCTGAAGGACCCCATTCTAGTAGAGGGGCTCCCAGGCGTGGGCCATGTGGGAAAGCTGGTGGCCGATCACATGGTAGAAGAGCTCGATGCCGAGAAGATCATGGAGATCTACTCGCCTCACTTTCCGCCTCAAGTCATGGTAAAAGAGGACGGCACCATCCGACAGGTCAGAAACGAGATCTATGCCTACCATGGCAAGGAAGATGAGCCGGATCTGCTCATCATCGTCGGCGACTATCAGAGCGCCACAAATGAGGGGCACTACGAGCTGTGCGGCATATTCCTGGATCTGGCCGAGAGCTACCATGTCAAGAGGATCTATGCATTAGGCGGCTACGGGACAGGCCAGTTCGTGGACAAGCCGACTGTCATGGGAGCTGCCACGAGCATCGAACTCGTCACCGAGATGAAGGAGAAGGGAGTCGTCTTTCATGAGAACGAGCCTGGCGGGGGCATCATTGGCGTATCCGGGCTGCTCCTCGGCCTTGGAGCTTTGCGGGGCTTGGATGCAGTCTGCCTGATGGGAGTCACCTCCGGCTATCTGGTCGATCCCAAGGCGGCCACCGAAGTTTTGCGCATTCTCTGCCGAATTCTCGGAATCGAGGTCGATGTTCATGCTCTGGAGGAGAGGGCCACAGAGATGGAGAAGATCATAGGCAAGCTGCAGGAGATGGAAAGGGCTCAGGCTCCTTATGAGGCGGGCGGGGATGAAGATCTCAGATACATTGGATGAAGCATCATTGGACGATGCGTCAGACAAGCTTCTTGCGTATGCTCACGATCTCATCTCATTAGCTGTGCAGGAGGGTGCAGAAGAGGCTGAGGTCTATGGCATGAGCGGTCGCTCTGTGCATATAGACCTGCGCAAAGATGCTGTCGAGCTGGCCAGCCAGAGCTCTCATCGGGGCTTGGGGCTCAGAGCAGTTGTAGCTGGAGCCGTGGGATTCTCCAGCACCAGCAACATGTCGCTTTTGCGCTCCGTGGCCAGGAGCGCAGTTCTGTCCGCCCGGACCCGTGGACCGGACCAATCGTGGCGATCCCTTCCCAGGCCTGAGAAGGTGTTTCATCCTGAAGGCATATTCGACTCGCGTCTAAGAGAGATCGGCCCGGAGGAGTGCCTTGACCTGTCAAAGAGCATGCTCACTGGCTGCCGGGAGGTCAAAGGAGCCGAGCCGGTCTCAGGTGGCGTTGCCACTGCCTGTGGCAGCAGCTTTATCGTCAACACTCTGGGAGTGGAGTTGCAGGAGACGGCAACGCTCATGCATGCCTCTCTGGAGACCATTGCCAGGGCTACTGATGTTGCCACTGGAAGCGAGTTTTTCATCTCACGAAGTTTTCAGCCTTCCCTGGAGGAATTAGGTAAGGCTGCGGCTCTTATGGCCCGCGACTCTTTGGGCGGCGTGAAGGCCGAGAGCGGTAGCTTTGACGTGCTGCTCAGGCCACAGGCCGTAGCAGAGCTGCTGGAGTACACGCTTCTTCCTGCCTTATCTGCGGACAACGTGCAGAAGGGCAGGTCCACGCTATCCAAAAGGCTCGGAGAGAAGATCGCCTCAGAGAAGCTGGTCATAGTCGATGATGGGCTTCTTGCCGGCGGAATTGACGCATCCTCTTTTGATGGAGAGGGCGTGCCGTCACAGAGGACAGTGCTGATAGACCAGGGCACGCTGAAGGGCTATCTCTACGACAGCTACACTGCTGGAAAAGAAGGCAAGCGATCCACAGGAAATGCTGTGCGGTCCGGGTACACCGACGTGCCCCGCGTGGGGATCAGAAATCTGATGGTAGGATCTCCTGATGCTAAAAACATCCTGGAGGAGACAAAAGGCTATCTGGTGACGGGACTGATCGGCGCTCATACTGCCAATGCCATCTCAGGAGACTTCTCGGTTGAAGCGCGAAATGCCTTTTTCGTTACACCCGGAGAAGCCCCGCGGCCAGTGCGTTCCTTGATGCTCGCAGGAAATGCCTTCGAGCTCCTGAAGAACATTGAAGTTGGCAAAGACGTGAGGGCTGTGGGCTCAATCGTCACGCCCACTGTTAAAGTCAAGATGACGGTAGTTGGAAGCTAAAGGTTATTGGTGATTTTCGATGATTATTGGAGGGCCCGCCTCCCAGCTTCTCGCAGGCCGGGTGGCTACAACCTTAAATGAGACTCTTGCTCTTTGCGATTACAAGACATTTCCAGACGGCGAATCATATTCTCAGATTGTGACTGAGCTTGATGACGAGATAGTAATAATCCAGTCTACACCTACCGATCATGACCTTGTGTATCTTCTGCAGCTCCTGGACATATGCCAGGGCCGGCATGTATCTCTGGTCATGCCCTACTTCGGCTACGCTCGACAGGATAAGATCTTCAAGCCTGGCGAACCCATGACCGCCAGGGCGGTGGCCACAGCTCTAAATCCGTTTCTGAAGGACGGACGTGTCCATCTGGTCAATATCCACGCACCATCGATCATGGCCCACTTCCAGTGCCCGATAGAAAATCTGGATGCAACGACTCTGCTGGCCGAGAGGATAGGAAGCCTTGGGCTGCAGGACACAGTGGTCATCTCACCAGACAAAGGAGCCATGAACATGGCGCGGACGGCAGCCGCGTGTCTCGGATGCGACTGCGACTTTTTGCAGAAGACCCGGCACTCAGGAACGGAGGTCTCAATGGCCCCTCAAGAGGTGGCAGTCAAGGGCCGGGATGTGGTCATCTTCGACGACATGATCGCCACCGGCGGGACGATGGCCACGGCCATCACAATGCTTCGCCAGCAGGGCGCGCGTCGCGTCTTTTTGGCGGCGGTGCACCCGGTGCTGACTGGCTCGGCCATTCTCAAGCTCTATCGCTCCGGAGTGGAGGCGGTGCTGGCTACAGACACGTTGGACAAGGGCGTGAGCACTGTGTCCGTAGCGCCGCTGATCGCGAAAGCGCTGAAGGCGTAGAGAGGACATGCATAAGGCCATCTCAAGTCAGCACCAAATGCATTTGTAATATCTGCGACCTGCCATTTTTTTTATTTTTTCCATAAGTCCGGCAAGAACAAAAGCAGCACTGGCATGATCTCCATTCTCCCGATATACATGCAAAATATTCCAATCAATTTGCCTAGATGAGTGACTTTGCTGAAGTCAAAAGCAACTTCTCCCAAACCAGGCCCTACACCACCCATGCAGGTGGCAACTGCCGATACCGCAGAAAGCAGGTTAAAGTTCCTGTTTCCGGTCTCCGCGATTAAAAGAGCCACTGATGATCCAAAAAAGACTGCAAGATAAACAATGGAAAAGAACAGCACTGAAATTAACACATTTTCGCTTACCGATCTATCCCCTAACCGAACAGATCGTATTGTTTTAGGATGCAACATCTTTAGGAGTTCTCTATTAGTATATTTTTGCACAAGAATCACACGGAGGACTTTGATTCCACCAGCCGTCGCCCCGGCGCAACCACCTATCAGCATAAGCAATATGATGATCATGTTAGCAGCTGAGGACCAGTGATTGTACTCAAAATTGTTTGTAAAACCAGTAGTGGTCGAAATGGAAACTACATGGAAACCTGCAAAACGAATTCTATGAAACAGATCACCATCTACTCCGCCAAAAATGACAATTATGGCTGTGGCAGAGGCTAACAGAAACATGTAAATGAGAAATTCCGGATCTTTCATATAACTAGAAATATTCCTGTTGTAGATGAGCTGGTAATGAAGAGTAAAGTTGGTAGCACCTACGATCATGAAGATCACTAAAACCAATTCTATGGTCAAGCTGTTGTAAGCGACTATTCCTGACGCTAATGGAGAATATCCTGCCGTAGAAATTGTGGTAAAAGATGTGGTTATAGAGTCATAAAAAGGCATGCCTGCTGCCCATAGAAGTATTGTTTCCAATGCTACAAAGCCAAGATATATGCCCCAGAAGATTTCGGCAGTCCTCTTAACTCTGGGTGTCAAAGCACCTCGACTGGTCTCCACATAATAGAGCTGTCTGCCTGCTACTCCCAGCTGGGGCAAAATTGCAATGAATAGAAGAATAATGCCCATGCCACCCAATAGTTGAGTGAAAGACCTCCAAAAAAGCAGGCCATAGAAAGTCCCCTTTATCGACGCGTATGGCTTTAGGCTGGCCAGCATAGAACCATTAAATCCAATATCATCGTTCGACAACGGAGTGAATAAAGCGGTAACAATATTGTGGGCAAGGCTACTTCCGGTTGCTGTAGAGTTGAGCACCCAGTATCCCTGTAAATTGGATTCCGTCAGTATGGTCGCGCCAGTGGTAGTGAATCCCGACATTGTTTCAAATAACGCATTAACAGCATCCATCCCAAGAAATATAAATGGCAATGAGCCAAAAATTGCTGCCAAAAGCCAGCCCATAGTCACAATTACAAAGGCTTCAGGACGCATCACTTCTCCTTTATTGCCAAAACGCTTCATTATAATTCCAGAAGAAGTAGTAATAAGTGATGTCAACCCGAGTGCCATCACACCAGTTGGCTCCTTAAAAATAGCAGCGACTATGGCAGGTATTAATACTAATAGACCTAATAAGACTAATAGCGAGCCTAGAACATCAAGTATTACACGAAATTTCATAGTCTTGTGGATGCCTTTTGGAATCACTCATATATATAAGCTCATTGGCATAAACACCTGGAATATTCAGGAGCACAAGTTCATCGACTTACGAATATCTTTCAATTGATATGGATATAGCGGCCTCACCAAAAGCGACTCACGGAACTGATCGATCTTCATGCTGCTGATTGCCAGAGAGCAGAGTGGACTTTATTAATAAGTTGGCGCATAATTGGACCAATGAAGTCCGAGAATCACAAAGCTGTTATCGGCGAGAGAAAGCAGAGCCTGGAGGATCGCTTGAAGCGGATTGAAAGCGATATTGTCATTCTCAAAAAAAGTAGGTATTCGTGATTGATCATGTCAGCAAATACCTTTGGCACTATATTTCGCATCACCACCTGGGGCGAGTCGCACGGAAGAGCCGTCGGCGTGGTCCTGGACGGCTGCCCGGCGGGCCTGGCGATCGCAGCAGAAGACATACAGAAGGAGCTTGACCGCAGAAGGCCTGGCCAGAGCCGCGCCTCCACTGCCAGGCAGGAGGAGGATAGAGTGGAGATCCTCTCTGGCATCTTCGAGGGGCACACCACTGGCACCCCCATCTCTCTTTTGGTCTGGAATAAAGACGCCAACTCCTCAGCCTACGACCTCCTCCGGGATCGACCGAGGCCCGGGCACGCAGACTACACCTACCAGATGAAATACGGCCTGCGTGACCACAGGGGCGGTGGCCGGGCCTCCGCGCGGGAGACGGTGGGCCGCGTTGCAGCAGGAGCTGTCGCCAAGAAGCTCTTGCAGGAGTCGGGAATACGAATTGTGGCTTACGTCACCGAGCTAGGCGGGATCAAGGCCGAGATCGAGACGCACGATCTCGTCGAGCTGTTCAGCCGTGCCGAGTCCAATGCAGTCCGCTGCCCGGATGCTGCGGCTGCGGAGAGAATGATGGCTCGACTTGACGATGTCCGCGCTGAAGGCGACAGCCTGGGCGGAATTGTCGAAATTGTGGCCGAGGGCGTGCCTGCCGGTTTGGGCGAGCCGGTCTTCGACAAGCTTGACGCTGACCTCGCAAAAGCCCTGATGAGCATCGGTGCGGTGAAATCTGTGGAGATCGGAGCGGGGCTGGAAGCTGCAGGCCTAACGGGCAGCGAGATGAACGACCCCCTGGTTTTGCGAAACGGGAAAGTTGGCTTTGAGAGCAACAACGCTGGCGGCATTTTAGGCGGCATCTCCACCGGCCAGGAGATCACATGCAGGATCGCAGTCAAGCCCACGCCTTCCATCGCCCGGCTTCAGAAGACTGTCGATCTCTCCCGCAACGAATCTGCGGAAATCGAGATCAAAGGCAGACACGACCCGGCAATACCTCCGAGAATCGTGCCAGTGGCTGAGGCGATGGTGGCTCTGGTTCTGGCCGATCATGTGCTGAGGAGCAGGGCGGCCAGGGTATAGTGGAGCGGGGACCGATGAAACTTACCCCTTTTCCGCAGCATTTAGCTGTCTGGGGTCATCAAAATAGGCCTGAACCTCAGTGGAATTCAAACCATGGACAAAGAATGCTCTTCTGAATTCCAGTCGGTAATCTGGGTACTTCTCACGACTATGAGTGTCATTAAATAGCGCCAGCCTGGCATGAGGATACGACTCGCACAGCCATTGACCCATCTGCTCTGAGAATACCTGATCGGCAGTCCCTGACCAGATCATGACCTCACCCATATAGCCGGAGCGATTCAGTTGGATTTTTTTTGCTGGAATTTTTCCATCTTGGCGGGCTCTTACGAAGTCAGCCAAAAGAACTTTTGTCCACTCGTAGCCTAGACCGACCTCTTGAGCTGAAGCTGGATGGTAGGTCTCTATTTCGTCACCTATTACCTCGTAAAGCCGCACTTTTACTTCGAGCTCTCTCGGAGCATCAAGCATCTTGCCAACGAATGGGAAATTGCAGGACGGAGAAAGCCAATTCCTTAGATAGGCCCAATGGCCCTCCAATGAAAGAACGTCGGTTTTGCTCTTTACGATCACATTTTGCAGATCAGTGTCACCCGTCATGCCAATCTTGTAGAGCAAAAAAGCCAGAGATGGGCTATCATCTCCATCCTGCATCAGGCTAAAATAGGAATTGGCGAGGCTCTCATTAGACAAATATGTCTTCTTCATGAAAGTTGTATTGTGCTCTTCTGCGAGATCAGGGGCGCCGCTAGATTCGATCAGGGCTCTGGATACATGCTCGCCATATTTATCCAGATACTGCTGAATCAGCAATCCTCCCCCAGAGCCGCCATAGAGCATGATCTTTCCATCTTCGGGCAATAGCCCTTTCTTTTGCATGTCCTGTCTCACAGCCTCTATGTCATCCACCTGTTCGTCTGAGCCATAGAGCCTCAATGCTCGTGAATAGTTTGTCGATCCGTCACTATTGAAGACCTCCGAAAAGAGAGTAGGGGTCACGCCCCGGTTTCCAATGAGAACATAAGACAGCCCACGCAAGCACTCTTCGAAACGCTCAAAGTCACTGGAGTCGTTTATCAATCCGACCTGTTCCTGCTGGTTGTCGAAGAGCCAGAATACCACATCCTCCCTGGCAGAGAATCCCGGAGAGAGAAGGTAAAAGGCTGTGAAGTTTCCGAGAGCCTTGTTTTCATGATCCAGCGGGATTTGCAAATAATGATGATGCAAATCCGGCGGCATCTCAGGATAGAAGCTGTTGGCGGCCAGTCGGGCTGCAGGAACCTCGAAAAATACCTCATACTCGTGCCAGCCATAGGCCGCGCAGACGAGCACGATGGCCAGGAGCAATATGATGCCAATCTTGGTGAGAGCATTTTTCTCAAGCCTGCCAATGACTGTCCGCATATGGTAAAAAAGAAAATAGGACGATAAAAAGATTGCGAATGCCTACCCTACCAATGCTACAGAAAGAATTAGTAACCAGATAACCGGACCTCAGTCTGACTTCATATCATCTTCCTCGAAGACAAAGACCTCCTCGATGCAGGACTTCAGGGCTCTTGCGACCCTGTAAGCCAGCTTGAGAGAAGGATTGTATCTTCCTTTCTCCATGAAGAGTATGGTCTCCCTGCGAACACCTACCAGGCGGGCCAGATCCTCCTGGGTAAGGCCCTCCCTGGCCCGAAGCTCTTTGATGCGCGTCTTCATGCTCCCCAGACATCTGCCCGACGGCCAATCATCAGCGTGAATACGATCGCACTGCCAGTCATGACATAAATGATGATCTGCAAAACAGCTACTGCATCAAGATCGATCATTTCCAGATAAACGGCAATGAACAGAACCAATGCTATTATCAGGCTCACCAGATATGAATAGGCCAGGCTGAAGGCACCTAACTTATTCGTCCTCTCGTCTTTCTCAGGCCCGGCGCCTGCTCTCCAGAAAATGAACAGAACCATTCCGATGGCCACCACTCCGGCTACAGCCAGGAACCCGGCATCATAACCCAGACTAGAGAGAACAAGTGAAGCTATGATTAAGGCTGCACCCGGAATCATTCTCGTCAAGAATCTACGTGATTTCATGTTAGATAGTTATAACATTATAGCATTTAAATGTTTTGTATTTCTAACATCATATGATAACAATCGTGTATATCACATCTTTTATAGACGCCCCACAAAATGCGTTTATCATGCCAAAGGAGTTCCGCAACCTCATCGCACTTGATGCCGCCCAATCGATCGTCATGCAGCACCTCCCTGCTACCCACTCCAGAGAGGTCCTGCTGAGGGAAGCCAAAGGTTCTATTCTAGCTCACAAGATCGTCTCTACTATTGATGTTCCCGGCTTCTCCCGCGCCTCAAAGGACGGCTTTGCAGTTAAGGCCATAGACACCATCGAATCGCGGGAGGACAGACCAGTCTCCTTGCGGCTGAAGGGCGGAGTTCCTATGGGCCGACAGCCGGAGATCAGCGTCTCCCCTGGCGAGGCCGCGGAGGTCTCCACAGGCTCCATGATGCCCCCAGGCGCAGATGCAGTGGTCATGATTGAATACTCCGAGGCAGAGGGTGAAAATGTCCTGGTGAGAAGGCCGGTCTACTCAGGCGAGAACATCCAGGCGGCGGGAAGCGACATCTCCTTGGGCGAAGCCATTCTCTTTCCAGGCATAAAGCTGCAGCCGCGAGAGATTGGCGTTCTGGCAGCCCTCGGCTGCTCTGAGGTGCCGGTCAAGACTCTGAAGGTCGCTGTGGCCTCAACAGGAAATGAGCTGGTCGAGCCTGGAAAGGCTCTGGAGGCAGGCCAGATCTATGATATCAACACATACACAATTGCGTCAGCAGTCGAGGACTGCGGCGGTCAGGCTATTCACTACGGCATTCTTCCAGATATGAGAGAGGCCATGACCGATGCGCTGCTTAAGATGGCTCGCGAGTGCGACATGATATTGGTTAGCGGCAGCACATCAGCAGGAGTCGGAGATATGATCTATCTGGTGATAGAAGACATCGGCGACCTTATCTTTCATGGAGTGAACTTCAAGCCGGGCAAGCCTGTAATCTTTGGAACCATCAATGGAAAGCCTTGCATGGGCCTCCCGGGATATCCAACAAGTGCTCTGACCGTATTCTCCTGCCTAGCGGCTCCAGCCATCCGCGCGGCTCTAGGTCAAAGACACATTGGAATGAGAGCACCAGGACGACTGGCTGAGCCCTTGAGAACTGAAGGCCGCCGCCAGATGATGGCTGTAGGCCTCTCTGGAGAGCTGGTTTATCCTGTTGACAAGGGCAGCGGCTCCATCACCACCCTCGCCGGAGCCGACGGCGTCATAGACATCCCATCCGGCGTGGAATACCTGGAGAAGGGCCGGAAGGTGCAGGTTGAACTGTTCAGCGACGAGCCATCGGCTCAACTGGTAGCTGCAGGCGAGAACAGCATTCTTCTGGAGAGGCTCGCGGAGATGCATCCAGGCAGCATCAGGCTTCTAAATACTGGCTCGTTGAGGGCCAGGCTCTACCTGGAGAGCGGCGTGGCCGACTTGGCCATCGTTCTTGGGTATGCTGCCGTGCCGGAGGGAACTTCATTGATCTGGAGTACGAAAAGAGCAATGGGACTGGTCTTTAAGGATTCACAAACTCTAGCAGACCTCTCAAAGGCAAACCTGGTTGGATGGCACCGTGACTCAATCAATCATGCTGCATTTGAGGCAGCCCTGCATACCTTGGGCCTCGCTCATCCCCGTTATGTGCGAGTAGCCAAGACCCACTCAGCAGTGACCACAGCCGTCGCCTCCGGACGGGCGGATGTGGGCTATGCCGAGAAGCGGGCCGCAGAGGAAGCGGGACTTGGCTTTGAGCCTTTGAAAGACGATGAGATAATGCTCCTGGCCAGAAGGGAGAACAAGGATGACCTCCGGATCAAGTCCCTGCGGGAGGCGCTTTCTGGGATGGCAGAGGCCGAAAGGTCCTGAGCCTTCGCTCATAGTAGCTGAGCGGATGGCGAACTCTTCTGCAGATCTCGTCCTCTCCTGGGCAATTGCCATAGGTGGCCATAGTGGCACAGGCAGGAGGCCGGTAGCGTGTGCCGGAGGCCCCGGAGATGTGATCTACCTGATAGCGGGTCTTCTCAGGATCAAAGTCGGGACTGGTGTTGAAGAGCGATACAACCTCGTCCACAGTCATATTGATCTGCAAAAGGAAGCTCACCAGGGCAAAGCGCGCGCTGTGAGCAAGGTTCACTCCTTTGGCCACATCTGAGAGCATCTTCTTGATGCAGGGGGGAAACGCCCCTTCCTCTGCTTTTCCGAGATCCACCCGATCTCTGGCTCTCACGGCATCCAACTGCTCTTTCAGCGGCTCAAGATACTCCAAGAGAGCCTCGCAGATCCTCTCGTCTACGGGAATGGGCAGCCCCTTAAAAACCCTCTCCCTGATGGCCTCTTCCATGATCCTCTTCAGCTCCTCTTCGGTGACTGTCAGGTACCCCTGAGACAGATCGCGATTTGTAAGCTTCCATTTTGGGCTATGCATGCCATGAGCCGCTCGAATGTACTCTGAGAAATGAATTTTGTATGGCCCATGACCCTGAGGATGAAGCCCCAGGTCATCTGCAATCGTCATGAGCCCTTCTCCCATACTCTGCATCCTCCGTGAAGCAAGCTTGGCTTCAGCCAGAGCATAGCGACGCAGCAATATGGGGTCATTAAGACACGAGACCATCAACCTGGCTAAAGGATAAGAAAGAAGCTCGAAGAGCTTTTCGGCATCGCTTCTGGTGGCGCTCTCGGCAATGGTGCCACTTATAGCGCCAGCCACCCTCTCCTGAGCCCGGCCCCGCACGGCTTTAAAAGCGGTTTTGCCTAGAAGACTCTCTAAAGAGTGACCGGCCCGTCGCACCTGTTCGGCAGCTTCCTGGGTAAAAGGATAGTCGGAGACATTCATTCCTGCTCAATTCTGGGAGCTAAGAGGTAATTGATCTCGACCGACTGGCCCAGCTTGAAGTGAACCCGCAGTGGATAGTCTATGCCCATCTCCATTGTCACCTCACCCGCCTTGCTGATGGACTTGGACATGTCCTCCAAATAATCCAGAGAAAAGAGGCTTCTGGCCTCGCCGGGCTTCATTCCCAAGAGTTCAGTGCTGGGGATCTTGAGCTTGAGCGAATCGATGTCTCCCTTGGCCTCCATGTAAAAGCCCTCATCAGAGACGCCTAAAATTACATGGTCGCTGACCTTCTCTGCAGCCTTTATCGCCCGGCGCAGCTCCAAGCCAGGCAGGGTCACATGGGCCGGTAGATCCAGTTCAGGTATGCGTGGCTCTTTTCTGATGGCGGAAGGGTCTATCAGGCTCAATGTGTAGGAGAGCGAACCCACCCCAATCTTCAGCTTATGACTCTCCTCATCAAGCTCTAGTTGAACATTTTCGCCCTTATCTGCCATACTCAAGACATCGCTGAGCCTGACCAGATCTATGCCAATCTCGCAGACATCGGCTTTGAAGTATTCGAAGGCCTCATTGCCAATCTTAAGCGAAACCATAGCCACATTAGCAGGGTCTACGGCCTTCAGTTCCAGGCCATTTTCAGATATGGAGAATTTGACCTCATCCACCAGAGAAGAGACTGAATCGATTGCGTCGCGCAGAGCCTCTGCGTTGATTACTGCCTTGAACATTCCTAAAGCCTCCTCCTACTTAGCCATTTAATATTTGATATAGTTGATGCTCTTCATTGGATATTCAGTCATACTCTCTCCAGGTTTCGTTGCATTTGGTGCAGCGGAAGAATCGAACCTCGCTCTCATCAGCAGAACGAAGCTGACGAAGCCACCAGTATGCAACATTATGGCCGCATTTCGGACACCGGGCGCTAGTAGTTGGCAAACCCGCAGACTCCTGCTCCAGGACCGGCACCACGCGATTTAGCTGTTTGGTTTTGCTGACCATAGACTCGCCACCAGCAGCTTTTGGCATCTTATGGCCGCATTTTCTGCAGACCATCATGCCGTCCTTGGGCATCATCATGCTCTTACATTGGGGACAAAACTCCATCGACATAGTGTAATCACTCGTCATATTAATGTTTCCCGGCACACAACAATTCGATGAGGCAAGATATGAGTACTGCCATAAATGTGATATGCTTGAACCGTCCGGGAATGCTGCGCGACATTGCTGGTGCTGTGGCCAAAAAGGGCGGAAACATCGTCTACACCCAGCAATTTGTACTGGAGCGGGGATTAAACCGGGGCAAAGCCTCGGTTTACATGGAGATCGACTGCCCGGCAGATGGCGCAAAAGACATGGTGGAAGAGCTGAAGGCTTATGATTCCATATTCGAGATATCCATCCACGAGCCCTTTGACAAGATCTACGGATCAAGAGTCATCATCATCGGCGGCGGCGCTCAGGTTGCCCAGGTCGCCGTAGGCGCAGTAAGCGAGGCTGACAGGCATAACCTGCGTGGTGAGAGAATCAGCGTGGACACTATACCTTTGGTGGGCGAGGAGGCCATTGCCGATGCCGTGAGCGCAGTAGGCCGTCTGCCACGGGCCTCGATTCTCGTGCTCGCCGGGGCGCTCATGGGCGGACGCATCACCGAGGAGGTAAAAAAGCTTCAGGCCGATGGGATCCCAGTCATCGCCCTGAAAATGGCCGGCTCGCTTCCAGACCAAGCAGATTTAGTTGTAACTGACCCGATTCAGGCCGGCACATTCGCTGTAATGCATGTAGCCCGCACAGCAGTATTCGATATCCAACGAGTGCGGGGCAGGGAGTTCTAGCGTTTCTGAAGCTGGGTCAGGTCGACCAGCTTATCCCCGATGAAAAGCTCCTCCACCGTGTAAAAGCTGTCATCCGCCTCTAAAACAGGCGCAGAAAGGGTGAATACCCCATTGACGCGTAGCTCTGTGAGGGCTTCGGGGGTGCTCATATCCAAATTCACATAGGCGATGCCTGCCCGGGCCAGCGCAGCTTTGAGCTGTTCGCATCTTGGGCAGCTAGGAGTGGAATATACTCGGTACATCAAAAGGTGACCTCCAGTTCAGCGCAACGACCTTGGATAGGGCTTCTCAGACCATACGGCATAGCCGCCCTCTACCGCCTTCTCGGCACACTCCCGGCAGCATGAGAAGTTTGCCATGTATTCTATGCCACCGATCTCATGCTCGAAGACCTGATTGCAGGTAAAGCCGGACACTCTCCGGGAATCAAGCCCCTTGCAGAACTCATCCTGCTCCACCTGAGAAGGACGCTCCAGGACAATCCAGTCCCTGGGAAGAAGCACAGGCAGTGTGGCCAAGCTCATGCCGCAGCCGCAAGGTCCATAAACATCTTCGAAATCTTTGTAAATAATTGCTTTGCATACATGCTCGCTCATCATCCACCCCTCTCTTAAGGCTGTTATCAGATCAACCTAAATAATCGTTCCCGTCCACATTCAGGATTTTTCCCTCTTTTTGGCTCAAATTTTGAAATAAACATATATAGCGAGTGCAATTTTTAATGCATGGTAAAATGCCACCCATTGACATACAAGAAATCTTAAATCAAGTCAGATCGATATTTTCTCCAAAGGAATGGGAATATATGCTCAACAAAAATTATATATGGAATTAAAGGTCCATAAAATTCCTATTCTGGCTTGCAGCTCAAGAAGGCCGAAATTTTGCCTATTAGGACTGCGAAATCCGGATTTATGAGGTGTATATCGAATGCCGATACTTCCTGTTGCCCCAGTGAGCAGACTCATTCGCGAGGCAGGAGCCAAGAGAGTGAGCGAAGGCGCGAGAGATGCGCTGGCAGAGGTTTTAGAGAGATACGGCCTGGAAGTGGCCCGTGAGGCTGTAGGCTGGGCCAATCATGCCAAGAGAAAGACGGTCAAGTCCGAGGATATCAGAGAGGCAGTCAAAAGAGTTAAACCACTCGCAATCCCTGAAAGGTAGATCGATGGCAAAAGAAGACTCTCCTCAGTTAGACTACCATGCATTAGGCCTGATATGCGGCATTGAGATCCATCAGCAGCTTGACACCGCCTGCAAGCTCTTTTGCGGCTGCCCCACCAAACACAGAGAGGTGGAGGAGTCCAATTTTGAGTTTTTCAGGTATCTGCGACCATCGAGAAGCGAACTCGGTGAGATCGACAAAGCTGCATTGGAAGAGGTACTGGTATCGCGCAAATTCATTTATAAGTCCTATGGCAGCACCTGTCTCGTAGAGGCGGATGAGGAGCCCCCCAGAGAGATCAATGCCGAGGCTCTTGAGATATCCCTGATCATTGCCCGGCTGCTGAATATGAAGATCGTGGACGAGCTGGAGGTCATGAGGAAGATGGTTATAGACGGCTCAAACACCTCCGGATTCCAGCGCACCGGCTACGTGGGCTCCGACGGCTGGATTGAGACTTCAGGCGGAAGGGTTGGGATAGGCATCCTCTGTCTGGAAGAAGAGGCTGCGCGCATCATCGAGGACCGCGGAGACAGCGTGGTCTACTCACTGGACAGGCTCGGCATTCCGCTTGTGGAAATCGGCACGGCTCCTGACATATTCTCACCAGCACACGCGAGAGAAGTGGCGTCATACCTCGGAATGATCCTGCGGTCCACCGGTCGCGTGAAAAGAGGGCTTGGCACGATCCGTCAGGACGTCAATGTCTCCATCAAAGGCGGGGCAAGAGTAGAGGTCAAGGGAGTCCAGGCCTTAAACCTGGTTGACAAGGTCGTGGAGTTCGAGGCGCTGCGTCAGGTACGCCTCTTGGAGATCAAAAATGAGCTGCATCTTCGCTGTGCGCATGTTGACGACAGGATAAAAGACGTCACAGATGTCTTCGCGAAGACCGGCTCCAAAGTGCTGGCCCGTTCCCTCAAGAACGGTGGCGTCGTATTGGCTTGCCGGCTGGCCGGGTTTGCGGGTCTCGTCGGCAAGGAGATTCAACCGAATAGACGCCTGGGCTCCGAAATGTCAGACAGGGCCAAGAGGGCAGGGGTCGGCGGTATCTTCCATACCGATGAGCTTCCTGCATACGGTGTTGTGGCTGAAGAGGTTTCAGCAGTGAGAAGCCTGCTGGATGCAGTCCCTGCAGACGCCGTGGTCATGGTCACAGGCCCGCGAGACAGAGCAGAGAAGGCTCTCCTTGCAGTACAGGTTCGAGCCCGCGAGGCCCTCACCTGCGTTCCTGAGGAGACGCGCCGGGCCCTTCCGGACGGCTGCTCTGAGTACATGAGGCCGCTGCCGGGATCAGCCCGGATGTACCCGGAGACGGATGTGCCATCTGTCGCCGTTACCGAAGAGATGCTGGCGCAACTGAAGCTGCCGGAGCTGTTTGCTGACAGGTCGGAGCGCTTCGTGCAGCAGTACGGCCTGTCAGTCGAACAGGCCAGGGTCATGGCAGCCTCGCCCAACTATCCAGCCTTCGAGGAGATAGTAAAGAGCTACCAGGTACCGGCGTCCATCGTCGTCCGGGCTATGGAGACCACCCCAATCGAGCTGGCGAGAGACGGTGTGCCCGTCGCCAATCTGACAGAGCAGCATTACCGGGACTGCTTCGCCCTCCTCGCCCAGGGCAAGGTAGCCAAGGAAGGGCTGACCGCTCTCTTCTGTGCTCTCGCAAAGAATCCTGAGATGGATGCGTCCAAAGCCGCGGCTGCCGCAGGCTTGGCAGGCGTGGACGAGGCAGAAGTTGCCAGAGCCGTGCATGCCATTGTGGCCGACAAGATTGATTTCGTGCGCTCCAAGGGAGACAGAGCCATAGGACCATTGATGGGCCTCGTCATGAAAGAGCTGAGGGGCAAGGCTGACGGCGGCGTTGTGAGCGCCATATTGAAGAAGGAAATACAAAATATACTCAATCAGTGAGCCCTGAAAAACCCAACAAGCCGGACATGCTCCTCTGGGAGGAGACCATATTCAGAGATCGAGATCTCTTCGAGCTAGATCACCTGCCGGAGCACTTCTTGCACAGGGACGCGCAGATGAACAGCCTGAAGTTTTGCATTCGTCCGGCTTTGCAGGGAGGACGCCCGGTCAACGCCCTTTGCCTGGGACCACCAGGAACGGGCAAGACCACCGCCGTATTCAAGCTCTTTGAGGAGATCGAGGCCCACTCAGCCAAGATCGTGCCAGTTCACGTAAACTGCCAGATGGACTCGACCAGGTACTCGGTTTTTTACCAGATCTACAAAAAGATCTTCGAGCATGCTCCGCCATCCAGCGGCATATCCTTTAAACGGATCTTCGAGAAGGTGGCCCAGGAGATCGCTGACAAGGATCGCGTGCTCGTTGTGGCTTTAGACGATATAAATTACCTGTTCCACGAAAAAGAGGTGGATCATGTCCTGTACTCCATCCTTCGGGCCCATGAGACCTGCCCGGGAGCCAGGATGGCAGTGATAGGCATCATGAGCGAACTGGCCCTGAACTACGTTCTGGATCCGCGAGTGGTCTCAGTCTTCCAGCCTGAAGAGATCGTCTTTCCCCTCTACACACACTTGGAGATTCACGACATCCTGAGCCGCAGGGTGCAGATGGGATTCTATCCTGGTGTGATGGGCGAGGATGTCCTTGATGATGTGGTGGACGCTACCGAGAGGGCCGGAGACCTGCGAGTGGGAATCGACCTGCTGAAGAGATCGGGCCTATCCGCAGAAAAGCGCGCATCCAAGAGCATCTCTTCTGAGGACGTGGCAGGCTCCTATGACCGCTCCAGACTGGTTCACCTCACATATGCCCTGAAGTCGTTGAAGGATGACGAACAGATTGTGCTGCGACTTGCTGCAGAGCAGAAGAGCTGGCACGCAGGAGAATTATTTGCTCGATTTCATGATAAATCAGGAGCCGGATACACCAGATTTCATGAGATCTTGAATAAGCTGGACTCCATCCGGCTGATAAACGCCGACTTTGCAGGAACAGGAGAGCGAGGAAGAAGCCGGGTCATCAGCGTGCGTTACGATCCGGATGAAATCTTGAGCCGTCTTAGGCCATGAAGAATTGACAAGCGAACACAATATTTTTAAAAGATGGCTATATGAAAACAGTGTTTTGTAAGTTATCTATATAGATCATATAGGCAAGGGCTTTAACTGGTTAGATCATGCTGCCTTGCTGTATGGACTGGCCAGTGATGAAGGTGCCTCGTAAGTACACCGAAAAGATCGTCGAATCTATGCTATTCGTGTCAGCCATTACCTCTATTCTCATCATGCATCTGATCTTCTATTTTCTCATTCATGAGAGCCTCCCGGCATTCTCTGAACTCGGCATATTCTCATTGGTCACCGGATCAAAATGGCATCCGGCAGGAGACATCTATGGATTTCTGCCACTCATCTCAGCATCGCTTGTCATCACGCTCTTGGCCCTCTTCATCAATATCCTGATCGGCTTTCCACTGGCCATTTACCTGGCAGAGCTGGCGGGGCCAAGGAGCAAGGCACTCCTGAAGCCGGCCATTGAACTTCTGGCAGGGGTTCCATCCATCGTCTACGGATTTTTAGGCGTGATCATTCTTGTAACATATCTGCAAGACAGCTTTGATATGCTCACAGGCAGATCAATTCTTGCCGGATCGATATTATTAGGGGTCATGTTCATTCCGTATCTGACCACCATCTGCGAGGACGCCCTGCGGGCGGTTCCCAGCGAATTTAAAGAGGGGTCGCTGGCTCTTGGAGCCAACCGCTGGCAGACTCTGCGAAATGTGACAATCCCGGCGGCGTCTTCCGGGATTACGGCAGCAGTTCTGCTCAATATCGGAAGCATAATCGGCGAGACGATGGCAGTCCTGCTGGTGGTCGGAAACGTCGCCAGAATGGCGTCACCCCTTTACGATGTCTTTGATCAGGGAGCAACATTCACCTCAGTCATTGCCGGAGAGATGGGAGAGGTTGCCAGGGGTTCGATGCATTATCATGTTCTCTTTGCAGTTGGATTTACGCTGCTCATTGTGGTCTCCATCCTCAGTTTGATTGCCGACTATGCCAGAGCACGCATCAGACGGAAGTTTGGAGGGTACTGAATGAAGATTATGCCCACGATTATCGGGTCTTTTGCAATCTCGGTGCTGCTATTCATCACCTCCATCTCATGTACGCTGCTCCAGCCGGACATCGAGAAGATTACGCCCTTCTGGCAGGCGGGCCTCATAATCGACATTCTTCTGATAATTGCGTCATATTTGTGCTCGTTATCCAGGATGGACCTCCGAAGGACGGGACCATTCCTGGCTCTGGATGTCATCATCTGCTCATGCATCCTTTTCTTGATGCATTCAGGCGTCCTTCATCCGGGTTTTATTATCAGCAGGCCATTGGGTGTTGGCGCGTCCTTCGACTATTCCTTCATTCTTTCTCTTCTTTTTCTGATTGCCAGCATGCTTCTCATAAAAGACGCTTTAAATATCGTCTATGGATACAACGCCAGGGGTCGCGAGGCCCTGGTATTTCTGGCTGTAAGGCTCTCTGCAGTCCTCTCAATGCTTTTGTTGGGCGGAATTCTATTCATAATAATATACAATGGGATAGGGGTTATAAGCTGGGAGTTTCTCACCACACCCCACAGACGCCTGGGGCAGGCTGGCGGCATCAGCACGGCCATAATGGGATCTCTCTGGATGGTCTTGGGAGCCATGGTCGTCTCTTCGCCCCTAGGGATCGGTGCTGCCATCTATCTTCATGAATACTCCAAGAGTCTGAAGCTCAACCGGGTCATCACAATTGCTGTGAGTTGCTTGAACGGCGTACCCTCTGTGGTCTTCGGCCTCTTCGGCCTGGCATTTCTCGTAAGCTTCTTTGGCATCTCGCTTCTCTCTGGCTCCATCATCCTGGGGCTCATCAACATCCCCACAATCATCCTGACCTGCCAGGAGGCCTTGAAGAGCGTTCCAAATTCTCTGCGAGAGGGTAGCATGGCCTTGGGTGCAACCAAGTGGCAGACGATCAGAAAGGTAGTTCTGCCTTCAGCAATGCCTGGCATCCTCACGGGCGTGATCATGGGCGTCGCGAAAGCCAGCGGCGAGACGGCCCCCATAATGTGGACGGCGGTCACATTCACAGCCACTCCGGTGCAGATGGTTTACGGGATTGTGCCGAACCTCTTTCAACCTGTCAACAACCTGGATTACCACCTCTTGAACCTGATCTACTTCCTGGGGGCATGGGACGTGGAGGCCCGGGCCTGGGCAACAGCTCTGGTGCTGATCGCTCTCGTGCTAAGCACAAATATGCTGGCCATCGTGGTGAGAAACCGCTACAGAAAGAAGATATCTTGGTGATTTTGTACCACATATTTTTATTAATTTGTTTTTATCATAAAACATTTATCTTGTTATTTCCGATCCGGAAATTTCAATGCGAGTGCAGCCCATGTAAATCCCGCGCCGCTGCTGGCTATGACCACCAGATTTCCCGGCTTGATCAGCCCCCTATCCCAGGCTCGACCCAGGTTGAAGAGGGTATCAACCGTGCCCATGTGGCCGTATTCTTCAATGGATGTTAGGGTGTTCTTCTCGCTCAGGCCAATGGACTGAAAGATGCTTCGAGAGAGGCTTCTCTTGACCTGGTTGGTGAAGAGGAGATCGATGTCATTTATTGAGTAGCCGCTCTTTGAGACTGCCCCGGAGATGGCCCGGACATAATTTTCCAGATAGGTCTCGGACAAAATGCGATCAAATCCATCGGGATCGGCCACGCAGAGTCTTTTGCTCCGGGGGTCACACTCTGCCTCCTGGCCGTAGGGCAGCTTTGTTCCACCCATTGGAACCTTAACGTAATCAACAGTCGAGCCGTCTGTTCGCGAGGCATATTCGAGGAGCCTGTTATCAGGCACGTCTTTCCCGATGACGGCTGCAGCAGCACCATCTCCGACCATGAAGAGGGAAAGCGATCGGGGATCGGTGTAGTCTATGCAAGGTGAAAGCTTTTCAGAGCAGACCACCAGACCGTACCTCTTCTCTGAATCGTTTTGGAGAAGGTTCTTGCAGAGATGAAGCCCCAGATTTCCGCCGTTGCAGCCATTCTTGACCTCAAAAGCATAGCAATCGTACGCACCTAAAGCCGCCTGGACGCAGGCTGCCGGCGACCACATCCGATAATCGTAGAAGCTCGCACCGCAGTAGACAATGATGCCGATCTCGCTGGCGCCCACGCCAGACCGCTTCAATGCATCTTTGGCTGCACAAATGCCCATTTCGGAGGGGTGCTCGTCAGGCCCGGCGACATGCTTCTTCTCCATGCCGATCTTCTCAGTTAAAACCTCAAGAGGGATTTTGGAGATACAGGAGATCTCCTGGCTGGTGATGATGCCCTTGGGAACGTAATATCCAACAGCTGCTATGCCCAAAGTCTCGCTCTTCTGACGGGTCATGTATGGTCATACCTGGCACGTTTCATAAGGATCATTCTCTAAAAATCAAACAGCGACTTCTGCGTTGCCGCCTTCGGTGCCACTTCGCCGAAAGAGAATAGGCTCTTCTGGCCTCTGCCCACACAGAGCCTGTCTTTGCCGACCCCGAAGCTCTCGAAGATTCTCATCACCGGCGGAAGGATCTGCTTTTCCACATAGTACTCGGTATCAAGGGGCATGTTCTTCTCCAGAGCATATGCCGGGTCCTCAGCCCGGTTCACAAACAGCTCTTTGTTCTTCTTGCCTCTTTTGCCCTGGATGATGACGAACGGCACCCGGTCTCCGACGCCCGGAACTGTTCCGCCACGCTCTCGGATCTTCTCGACCAGTTGAATGTGAGGCTGCTTGTTCTTGTAGGAGCCAGGACTCTTGGTGTAGCGGCGGGTGAGCGTCAGGTCCCGCAGGATCTCCGGATCTTTGGAGAGGTCCAGGTTCTGCAGCCGCAGGACAACCGACCGGACGTGCTCGACAGCCTCATCCACCTTTCCCTCTTTGAGGACAAGCTCTAGACAGGTCTTGATGGTCTTGGATGTCAGATCACACCAGTCCCGGCGCACGGTCTCCATGCCACGCACCTTGATTTTATCCTTCCAGCCGTCTGCCGCAGGCTCGAAGACCCAGAGAGCGTATCGTTTCTTGGCCAGGAATATGCCACGACGGGCGAAGGCCTCGAAGACCAGCTCCATCGGCTCAGGCAGAGATGACGTGACCACTTCGGCGATCTTTTTTCCGATAAGCTCTGCGTCTGAGAGCGATACAGCGCTGGCCCTCGACCCTGCAGGCCGCAGCCGCACAAAGACGCTGTCCGTGTCTCCGTAGACCACAGAGAGATCAAAGCACTTCTCTCCGGCCTTTCCGAAGGGCAGAGCATCCTTGAAGATCACCTCTCCGTCCACAACGTAGACCGAACTGATATCGTCTATGATCTTCTTGGTGCGCTGGATGTTCTCTCGGCCAAAGGATGTGACGGCGTTGGCGAGAGCCAGGCTGTAGAGACGGGCTCGGGCGTAGCCGGAGTAGCCGTAGAAGCTGTTGAGCAGGATCTTCATGGCATACTGCTTGGCATCAAGAAAACGGCGCTCCTCGTCGTCGGCCTTCTTCATCAGCTTCTTGGTGTTGGTCCTAGCCTCCAACAGCTCCCGCAATACGGCAGGCATGATTCCGGGCGAGACCTGAGGAGAAACGAACCTGCCCCCGGACGGAGAGGTTATGATGTCGGACTCAGGAACTGCGCCAGCTGCGCCTCCGGCAGCGCCCTGGGCAAGGTCGCGGGTGAGAACGGTTGAGTAGCAGAGGTTGTGGGCCATCATGATGGTGGGGTACAGCGACTTGTAGTCTAAAATGACCACATCCTCAACGAGCCCCTTCTCAGGCACCAGGACTGCGCCGCCCTTAAGGTCCTCATTCTCCAGGTGCCTCTCCTCCGAGACATCGGAATCAGGTTTAGCAGGCACAACCCGTCTACGCTCGCGGAAGCGGCGCAAAAGAAGGTTCTCGACCATCCCCGATTGTCCGCCGTTAACGATATCCTGGAGCAGAGATCCGCTGGCCCGTGAGAGAGCTATGTACTTGTCCATCAGCCGCAGATCGAGGAGCATGTGCATGGCAAGGACGGCATCTCTTCGTGAATAGCTGATAAAACGGCGCAGCCCCTCGCCATCTCCATCTTCCTTCCAGAGGGCTTCGATCTCCTTGGGATCTACATCGTACTTCTCCATCTTGAGAAGCTCGGCTGAGGCGTTACGCAGAGTGTACTGCTTGAGGCTGTAGGAGGAACGGATGATGGGCAATAGGTCCACCACCACTCGCCCGGTAACTGAGACATCAGTTCGATTGACTATCTTTCTGATGTACCAGGAGCTGCCGTCCCTTCCAACTCGCGCTTCCAGATGCATCTGCCTGGCCCTCTCTGCGAGATATGGAAAATCGAATTCATTGGAGTTGTAGCCTGCCAGAATATCGGGGTTGTAGTCCCGAACGACAGAAAAAAACCTCGATAAAAGATCGTACTCGTTCTGACATGCGATGGTATCCTGACGAGAGCAATCGATATCCTTTCCAACGAGCACGAGGTCAGAATTTCCCTGGTAGGGAGGAGAGAAAGCCATACTGATAAGGATTGCAGGCGACACCTCGGCTTTTGGCATCTCACCATGATCCGGCAGGCACTCGATATCAAAGCTCATGAAACGCAACGGGGCATTGGCCTCATGTTCTACCGGGTGCAGTGACTGAAAATCTACCGTCGGAGCTGCCTCGGATCCAGCGGTCCATTCCGGCAGAGGGGCATCCACCCAGCTCATGCCTCCGAGAGATGTATCGATTAGAAATCTGTTTTTAAAGAGGATATCCGTCTCGTAGACTGCTTTGACCCCGGCCACCTCTTTGGCCTTCTCTCTCAGGACTCTCACCTCTTTTGGGTCATGAGTGGTGATGCGAAGCATCCTCTTCGGAGCCGTCTGAAAGCCGATGGGCTCAAAGCGCTCTGCCACCTCCGCATCCAGTCCAAGAGCCAAAAACTCGCTTTTGGCGCTCTCAAGGAGCTTTTCATCAACTCCTGCATAAAAGTAAGGACGAAAACCTGCTGCACGGCATGTAACGCTCTTTCCCTCCGGGGTCGTGCCGAAGAGCTGCACAAGAGGATTTCTCTTGGCATCATAGGTGTAATTGGCGTCCAGGATCTGGAAAAGCATCTTTTAAAATTGAGATTTTTGCTTATATAACTTGTTGCTTCAGCTGATTGGTTCCGCTTGCATCAGAGCATCAAAATTAAATATGAACTGTTTGAAATTCATTGCAGGATTGAAGCAAGGACTGATCTCGCGATGGATTACGATGTCTCACTGGTGCTATTTTTGCAGAGCTACCCAGCCCTGGACTTCCTGATGAAGTTCCTATCTCATTTAGGCGCCAGAGAATTCTTCTTGCTGCTCCTGCCTGCAATCTACTGGTGCGGCAATGCAGCTCTCGGATTTCGTCTGGGACTGATCTTGACAGTCAGCTACGGGATTAATGCTATCTGCAAGCTCCTCTGGCACAGCCCTCGACCCTACTGGGTGAGCCAAGATGTCTTTGCCAGGTCCGGTGAAGACAACTTCGGCTTGCCATCCGGACACGCCCAAATCGCTGCGTCCTTCTGGGGGCTGTTGGCAGCACGCGTGGCAAGCCCGCGCGCCTGGGCTGCGGCCATACTGCTCATCCTCGCCATCGGCATCTCTCGAATCTATCTTGGAGTCCATTTCCCTCAGGATGTGATCGCAGGCTGGATGATTGGCGCAGGGATATTGGCAGCGTTTCTCTATGGCGACCGACACCTCGGAAAACGGCTTTTCAATCTGAGCCCAGGAACGCAGATCCTGATCTCTTTTGCTGCATCACTGGCGCTGCTCGCGGTCTTCTACCTGACGCAATCAGCTCTGAGAGGCTGGCAGATGCCTGAGGCCTGGGCTGCCAACGCATTTGCCGAGACAGCTCAGACCATCGATCCCATGAGCGCAAGAGACGTGCTTCAGGCCGCAGGCATGCTCTTTGGAATGAGCAGCGGTTACGCAATTCTGCAAAAGCAGGGCGGCTTTTCTGCTGCCGGGTCCGCCCGATGCAAGGCCCTGCGATACATTCTTGGATTGATCGTGCTATTCATCATCTGGTATGGGCCAGGCGCAGTCCTTCCTGCAGCATGGACTCTCACCTATCTGAAGGCCGCTTTTGCCGGGCTGTGGGTAGCATACATCGCACCGCTGTGCTTTCTAAGGATGCATCTGGCGGAAAACATATGATTTGAGATCATCTCTTTTGACCAAATTCCGTCTCGATTCTGTCCAGGAGCTGCTCCATCAGGCCCTGAATCTGGGTGAACGTCTCAGAGGGCGCGGCCAGCTCCTTTGGCTTTTGCACATAAGGCCCTTCAGTCAGCTCATCGGCACAGTTTTGCAGCAGGTGATCGATGCTGTCCTTGGAGGACTCAAGGTGAAACTGCAGGCCGATTGCCCGTCCCAAAACAAAGGCCTGATTGAGGCAGGCCTCGCTCTCAGCCGTTCGTGCGGCTCCTGGCGGGATGGTGAACGTATCGCCATGCCAGTGCAGTGCGACAAACCTCTGAGGCAGCACAGAGAAGATGCGGCTAGCTATGCCGTCAGAGGTCAGACTGACCGGAAACCAGCCGATCTCTCGGAACCTGTTTCCGGTCACTTTCCCCCCAAGCACATCAGAGATGAGCTGAGCTCCGAGGCATATTCCAAGAACGATCTTGCCGCGTGATATGACCTGGCGGATGAACTCTTTCTCTCTTATGAGCCAAGGATATCTGTCGTGTTCGTAGATGTTCATGGGTCCGCCCATGATGATCAGCCAGTCAAAACCAGACATATCCGGCAGCGATTCGTCTGAGAACAACAGGGTGTGAGAGAGATCATGTCCCCGCGATCTTGCCCATGCCTCGATGTTAGCCAGATCCTCGAAGGGCACATGCTGAAGATAATGAATTCTCATGGCAATCGTCTCGTCTGATCACATTCATTATCCATGTATTTGATTCTCTCTGTTCTGTGCGCAAAGGCCTCGAAAGCCTCTTAAAGCACCTGGAATTATGGCCCAGATTATGAAAGCCGGTTACAGCCCAGAATACCTCATCTACGGTGCAGGGGCCATAGGCAGCGTTCTAGGCGGATTTCTTCACAAGATCGGGCGTCCTGTGACATTTGTTGGTAGAGGCGAGCATTTTCGGGCCATTTCCGAGAATGGATTAAAGGTCAATGGCATTTGGGGAGAGCACTTCGTCCCGGCAAAAGAGGTTCAGACTCTGCCCTCAAAGAATCCAGACAAGAAGTTTCCAGTCATTTTGCTATGCGTGAAGTCCAAGGATACAGAGACCTCGGCAATTGATGCAGCGGCCCTCCTCCAGGATGATGGCATAATGGTGTCCATGCAAAACGGCCTGAACAACTGGGAGGCTCTGGCGCGCCATGCGGGAGAGGGCCGCACAGTTGGCGCGCGGGTCATCTTCGGGGCCGAGATCGTCAAGCCCGGCGAGGCTGCCGTAACAGTTAACGCTGACGATGTACTTTTAGGCGAGCCATTTCTGCCGGTCAACAGAATTGCATTGGATACGCTGCGACATGACCTCGCCCGCTCAGGCATCCCCACCAGAACCGTAAGCCGGGTGGAGATCTGGGCGGCCATCTGGGGCAAGGTGCTCTACAACAGTTCCTTGAATCCTCTTGGAGCGCTCTTGGAGGTGCCTTATGGCGATCTGGGCAACAACGAGAATACTCGGGAGATCATCAGGATAGTAATCGAAGAGATCTTTGCAGTAATGCGTGCCAAAGGCGTAAAGGTCGCCTACAGGGATGCAGATGATTACTACCATTACCTTCTGGACAAGCAGCTTCCCCCGACGGTCGACCACCGGGCCAGCATGCTGCAGGACATTTTAAAAGGCCGAGAAACAGAGATCGATGCCCTAAACGGAGCCATCTGTCAGTATGCCCGGACGTATGGCATTGCCACGCCCTACAACGACCTGCTCACAGCCCTGATCAAGTTCAAGGAGAAGAAGAAAGCTTTTTCATCCATCCCGGAGTAATATTAGCAAAATTAGCATAAGTTGGACCTCAATGAACCATTTGCGGAAGTGATAGGATGCAAGAGCTGTCAGATATTCTGAAGACTATAACTGAGGAGATGCAAAAAGCCCTCTCCGCCAAGACCACCGTTGGCGATCCGGTTACGTTGGAGGACAGGACCATCATCCCCCTGATGAGCGTGGGGATGGGCTTTGCTGCCGGTTACAAATCCGGAAAGGAAGAGAGCCCGGGAGGAGGCGGCGGTGGCTTAGGCATGAAGCCCGTCGCCGTGGTGATAATCGATAAAAACGGCGTGCGCGTGGAGCGGCTGGGTGAGACACGCCACACAATGATTGAGCACATGGCCGAAGCCGTGCCCAAGCTCCTGGAAAGCTTCACGCACAAGAAAGAGACACACGTCCCAATCAAGGGCGAGGGAGATCAGCCCTGATGCACCGGTGGGACCCTGACGACTACATGAGGAGCTCCTCAGCCCAATTCAACTGGGCTATGACTCTGATTGCAGAACTGGATCTGAAAGGCAAAGAGAGCATCCTGGACATTGGATGCGGGGACGGCCGAATCACAGCAGCACTCGCTGAAATGGTCCCGAAAGGCCAGGTCATTGGAGTGGACCTCTCGCCAGAGATGATACGCCATGCCGCCAAAAGGCATTCGGGCGTCCCTAACCTTCGTTTCCAGGTCGCGGATGCCTCCCATCTGCATTTTGAAGAGAAATTCGATCTGGTCGTCTCCTTCGCATGCTTGCATTGGGTCAAAGACCATCTGCCCGTCCTCAGGGGCGTGCGGGCCAGCCTCGTTCCTGGAGGCCATTTTCTCATGCAATGTGGAGGAAAGGGCAATGCCGCACGTATACTGGATTTAACCGAGGAGATCATTGCCGGTCCACCCTGGCAAGAGTACTTCACAGACTTTGCCTTCCCCTACAACTTCTACAGTCCAGCGGAGTACAGGATCTGGTTGGAGGAAGCCGGCCTGATTGCCCAACGGGTAGAACTCGTTTCCAAGGACATGATCCATCAGGGTCAAGCAGGGCTTGAGGGCATCATCAGAACCACCTGGCTGCCTTACACAGAGAGGCTTCCCGCCCACCTGCGAGAGAGATTCGTAAAAGAGGTTGCCGCAAGATATCTAGAGAGATATCCTCCGGACGAGAAAGACCAGGTTCATGTACAAATGATGCGCTTGGAGGTGGAGGCGACGGCGGATCATCAATCGGCCCTATGATTTATTCGCGCGGTCTTGACCAGGTGCTCGTTTAAGGTTTCATTCTGGAAATGAGCAACAATAGCAAAGGCAGTGGTCACGCTGGAGGTTTGACCGGATATATGCCGCGCCGCCATAACAGAGCTGCCCGAATCAATAGCTCCACCCAGGCGTATGCCGTTGCCACCATTCCGCTATGAGGGATAATACTCTTGCGCAAAGTAAGTTAAAACGATCGAAAGCTATTTTATTATCTAATTCGTTCTCCTAGAGGAATGAGCGAGGGAACTGTCGAGAATGAGAAGACGGGCTTGAACAAGCAGAAGCTCGGTCTTAAGAACAAGCTGGATCTCAAGAGCAAGCTGGATTTGGATGACGTGGATTTAGGCATCACCCTGCCCTCCACAAACCTGGAAGAGTACATGAGGGTATTAAAGCTGGCCAGAAAGCCCAGTAGAGAGGAATTCAATATGATCGCCAAGATTTCCATCGCGGGGATAGGCATCATCGGCACCATGGGTTTCGTCATTTACGCGCTTCTCACAGAGCTGCCCAAAGTCTTTTAATCCAAAAAAATTTTTAGCTAATTTTCAGCACACATTAGCTCTCGCTTTATCAAGAGCCCGCAATGTAGCCCCAAACTCCGACTCCACAAGCTTCGTCACGCCCATGGTCTTGGGATGAAGATCCAGCTCCACTGTGACATGATGGTGGCCCAGGTTTCGAAGAGGCCGCACCTGGCGGGGTCCGTTGGTGATGGAAAAGATCTCCATGCCCTCGAGAGCCGATGCAGGTATGGCGTGGGGCACGCCGGATATCACTGCAAAGTCGTAATGCTTTTGGCCGGCCAGCTTCCGCACAGACTCACCTGTCACCGGATACTCGTCAAGCCCGCCAATGAGTTGATAGTCCACATTTCTCTCTTTCAGATCGCGAGCGACATTGGACGCATCTCTCCTGACTTTGGGAAGGCCCACCTGGTCGTCGATGTTGCCAAGAGTATCCACCTGGTCGCCAGCCACCTCGGCCACTGCAGCTGTAACGTCCGCGAACATGTAGGCGGTCTCCTTCTTGGCATTGAGGATGTTCAGACCCCTCTTTCCCCCTCGGATCAGCTCTAAAAGCCTCGCTCCTGCTTCGTATTTCAGGTCACCCCTCTCAGGCGCTAGATACTCGCTACTCGCTGCGCCGTAGAGCTTCTCGATTAAGGTGGCCTGCTCGAGCAATCCCTTCTGCCTCGATAGCTCGGCCTCGTCGATGATGCCCTTGTCTTTAGCCGCTTCGAGAGTGAGGATCACACCTTTGGTGTTGTCCCTGTAACCTGCATGAACCTCCACCTCCAGCACAGGTATGTCCAGCTCGGCGTTGAGCACCGCCTGATGCAGATCGTCGCCGATGATCATGCTGCTGCATGTGCCGGATATGGCCATCAGCTTGGGATGAAACAGCTCATTGGCCTTTTTCAATAAGGCAGTTAGAGGCCGCTGGCCTCCAAAGACGAACCCCGCCTCGTCCAGAGCCGTGGTAAGAACCCGCACTCCGTCCTCTTCCAAGAGACGAGCATGCTTGAAGCAGCATCCGCTCGGGCCGTGCAGTATGACCACATCAGCACCGAGGTCACGCAGAGTGTATAGCGCGGCCACAATCGAGCTTGGTCTCGGATGAAGTATAGTTAAGTTTTGCACTTCGCTTGCCATTCATATCACCTAAAGCATTTCACGCATGATAATAGCCTCTTGAGGCTCCCACTTTCGGCGGTCTCCAGTCCTTCTTGCAGATTGCCGGCAGTTGCGGCACCCAGCTCTTCTGCCAGGGGAATCAGCCTCTCTCCGACCAGGATCAACCTGGCAATCTCGCTTCTTCGACTCCGGAGCAGATCGGCTAGATCAGGGATGTTCATGCCTTCGCAGACAGTTTTTGCATCCTCACCCACCACCGCGACCAGATCGGACCCGCGGGCGCGATCGAGAGCCCGTGCGACGTCCTTGACCTTGAGCCCAGAGTTGGAGCTATCGAATATAATCCGATCGCCCTCCCGCCGGATCTTCATCCTGCCAGGAAGGCCGTCAAAACCATCAAGGACCGCTGCGATCTCGCGCCTCTCCACACCTGCGGCGTCCGCTGCAGCAGCAGCCGCGGATATTGCCGTCTCATATCCCCAAAAGTCGACATCAGCCCCAAGATCCAGATTCACCTTTTCGCCGGGAAAGATCAGGCTGTCCGGCCTGGCATAGACGCTTCCGCCCGCGGCAAATGATACATCAGAAGATATCCTGGCATCGCTGTTGGAAAGGAGCTTCGCCCCAATCTTGGCTAAAGAGAACATCTGCAGCTTGGCGGTGCTGGCCCACTTGGTGCCGTTGGCTATCAGATAATCTCCAGAGAGGCTGGTCAGAATCCCATAGTCAGCAAGGCCTGTACCACCCAGAGATATCTCGCTGACCAGGTTCATAGCTCCCTCGAACTGAGCTTTTCGAGCCGCAGTTATCACATTTCCCGGAGTGATGGATAGCCCCTTCACCAGAAGACGATTTCTCCCCTCATGCCACAGCTCCAGGCCGCGAGTGGTGTGAGACAACACCCTCTCCTGAAAAGAGAGAATCATGGACAGCAAGAGGGCCGTAGAGGTCTTGCTGTGCGTCCCCGTAACCTCGAAGACCCTCATGGCGGGACCACACCTCGCCATCAAAAGCTTGCCTACTGCCTCATGGTGGGTGATCACCCTCTTTTTCGCCCTCCTGGCCTCAATCAACGCAGGGACTGCGGGAGAGAGATGCACAGGAGCCACAATCAGGTCGAATCCCATGAGATCCGGGGTGTGATGATACACCTCGAAGGCCTCGGCCTGAAGGCCCGATTCAGCCATCTCACGGGCTATAACAGCCGCGCCGTGGATGGTGTCGAGTACAGCTACCTTAGAGCTTCTTCCGCCCGTTTGCATGCCAGCATCGCAATGCATTCGTCCACGCCCAGGGGCTCGGCACAGATAACCTCCACATCTTTGCCACCAATCTTCAAAATGCCTCTGCGCTTCTGAGGATCGATGCCCATCTCATGGGGAATGTCCTGACGGGTGTGTACGCCATGAGCCAAAAAGAGCGGAAGAGCCACTATCCGAGATACATCGGTCCCTGCAAAACCATTCAGACCCTCCGGAATGGTAGGGTGGTTCATATTGAGATAAGCGGTCCTAACCGGTCCGGAGTGGTTCTTGCCGATCAAATTGGCTAGCGATTCCACCAGTTCTTTGTTATAGGGCAGGCTGGAACCATGCCCTAGCACGAGTATGCCTACATCCTTCATGAAAACACCAGTATTACTTTTTACAATTCCCGTATGAAAAGGACGATAGATCCATAAGTACTAAATCCTTTCGAGGCAGGTAGGACGAGGAGGATGACTTTCCGGAGAGGATCTGCGATCTGCATGAATTGGAAACAATGGATTATGATATTTTCAGCCATCATCCTGGCTTTAATGATCTCGATCGAAGCAGCTGTTCCTTTTGAGGTGGTCCTCTGCATAAATGAGAACTTTACCCAGGAGAATTGCACATTTCAAGTCGAGGATATAGACACTCAGGCCGGCAAGGTCTGGCTGCTGATCCAAGAAGAGAAAGAGCCCTCAGAATCGAAGGTCCTCGGAATAAACGATTCAATGGACTTCGACAGGCTGAGGCTGATGGTGACCGGGATTTATGCGGGCGAGATGGCAGACCTCGTCTGCCTGAGGATCAACAGCTCAAATCCCGATTTCCAAGAGCCCTGATTCACTCAAACCCTTATCCCGGAGAAATGCTTCTCGAAGACTCTGCAGATCTCCGCAGGCTTCTCTATGACGAAGACGTCGTCCATCCCGCGAAGCCGATCTACGTGCTCAGCATCCTGCTTTCGAATACGCAGACGCATCTCGCTGCCGTCAGGAAGGATAGTGGTTATGATTCCGGGCACATAGTCGCAGGGCATTATGTAACTTGGAACGAACGCCTTCTGGGACATGATGGCAGCATTGGATAGCAGAGAGTCGGCCAGGCCCAGTGAGATCTTTGCCACGGTGTTCGATGTGGCAGGTGCCAAAAGCAGGAATTCATAACGCTTTACCTGGAGCTGGCCGGCCAGAAATGGAGAGTTGGCATTGATCTCCACCCAGACCTTGTCAAAGTGCTTCTCCAGGGTGTTGAAGAGCTTGTAGTACTTGATCACCTGCTCGCCTGCCTTGGATACGAAGACCCGCACGTCTACTACATCGTCGTACTGCTGCTGTAATTTTATCATGGTCTGGACCGTCTCTACAATGCGGTCGCCGCTGCCCGTTATCCCCCACGCAATCTTCTTCTTTTGGCCATCGTTATTCAATGCGATCACCGCCTAAGAGTGTCACCATCTCAGCGAATTTTTTGGTCGTCTTTCGCAGAGATCGGAATCCCTCCAGATCCTCCTTCGCACCCTCCAGGGTGTCGCGAGACCAGAAGGTTGCCCCCAGGTTGGCACCGAAAAAGCCACCGCTCACAGGGATCATGCCATTGAGAATGAAAAATGCATGGATCTGCTGAAGGGTCAGCTCCTGGCCGCCCATGCGGTCGCCGCCTACTGCTATAGCCATGCCGGGCAAGAGCTTCAGGGCTTTGGGATTGGCGGCGAGCGCAGCTCTTGTTCGATCTATTACTATCTTTGTCTGGGCGCTCATGCTGCCGTTGTAGACAGGTGTAGCGATGACCAAACCGCGCGCCTCGCGAATGAGCGGATAAAGCTGGTGCATGTCGTCCTTCACCACACACACACCGTTTTTGAGGCAGTAGTCGCAGTGCCGACAAGGAGCGATCTGCTTGCCGCGCACTGTAAATTGCACGGTCTTCAGGCCTCTCCCCTCCAGCATCTTGAGGGCTTCTCCCAGGATATGCTCTGTCGCCATATTCCTGGGGCTGCCGGATATGCCGAGAATCATGATAGACTATCGGAGCTGAAGATATTTCAGATTGTCGAATCCCGCTCAGCCAGGCGCAGCCGGATCATCTCCTCAACCTCGGCTGATGTGGTACAAAACACCTCTTGCAGGATCTCTTTAGCTGTCTCTAGCTCGAGAATGCGTCTGTCCGGCCTCACTTCACAATAGACCCTCCTCTCGGCCTTTGGCCTCCGAGAGAGAGGCCAGCCCATCTGTGCGAAAACTCCTGCCATGGTAGCCATCTAGTACGTGTAAGAATAAAAGCTTTTCTAGTTAAAATGATAACAGTAAATCATTTCGCAGGCTAATAAAAGTATGAGTAAGATACAATTGTTCCGCTAATAATGCCTCAATAAATCCCCAGGCATTATGATAGAAGCATGTCCCGCCGGAAAAAGGATGGCCGTGCGGGGCGAAAGTGATGCAAAGAATATTATGCGGGAATTGCGAAAGCGTTAATCATGATCAGGGGCAAGGCTTGGGTCTTTGGAGACGATGTGGATACGGATGTGATCATCCCTGGCAAGTACCTGCGCACAAAGGATGCCAGGCTCTGGGCGGAGCATGCTATGGAGGGATTGGACCCCATGTTTGCCACTCAGGTAGAGCCAGGTGATGTGATTGTGGCCGGCAGGAACTTCGGCAGCGGCTCGTCACGCGAGCAGGCTCCCCGCGCTCTGTTGGGTGCAGGAGTCGCGGTGGTGGTGGCCCGCTCCTTTGCTCGCATCTTCTACAGAAATGCCATCAACGTGGGCCTGGCCCTCATTGAGGCTGATGTGACTGCCAAAAAAGGCGACATCGTCGAGGTGGACCTGGAGAGAGGAACGGTGCGGGCAGGAGAAGAGGTCTACCAGGGCACAAAGCTTCCCGATTTCCTGAGAGAGATATTGGATGACGGCGGCCTGGTGGCACACCGCAGACGGCAGAAAGGATTGGTCTGATCGCATGATCTTTCCAGAAGATTATAAGTCGGTAGGGGTCAAGGACCAGGAAAGAAGGGGCGAGCCAGTCTACTTTGCCACCGAGTATCTCCTCAGCCGGGAGGGTCCCAGGCTTTACCAGGTCACGAGCCGGGGAACGGGATTCATGAGGCAGGTCTCGACTCTGGAGCTGATGGCTTCGGGCAAGGAGATAGTCTTTTATCCGGATATTGTTGACACCAGAAACCGGGCCAGGCTCATTGAGCTGGCCGATGGCGTTTGCCAAAGCAGTAACGCCAGCACAGTCGTATTTCAGGGGCCGGATGAGCACATCACCTTTGTCAAAGATCCGGATCCAGGCCAGATCCTCTGCATCGAGGTTCTGGATGTCACCCCGCCGGATCCACCCTGGCTGGTCCATGTTCTTCGGAATTTAGAAGCTTCAGGAGTGTTCGGGGACCTTACTGTTCGATTTGAGCCCCGCATCTTAGACCTGCGCCGCTTTGACTGCGAGGGCGTCTATTACCCATGCCGGGCTTCAGGACTGAGTCGTTGTCTGGACACGGATCCGGTGGTCCACGAGTATCCCCGGATTGTGGGATGCGAGGTCTCGCGAGAGATTTTTTTGGCCAATAACCCCGGCAAGAATTTCGATTTCGTCAATATCTGCCCTCTGCATTGCCACGAAGAGGTCTTCATGCCCAAGAGACCGTTTCTCACCCGATGCTGCCGCTCTGAACGACGGGGGAAGACCAATAAGAACGGACAGCCAGGAATGGTAGTGCATTGGGGAGACGGCCCGACGAAGATAGCGGAGGCTGTGAGATGTCTGGTTCAAGAAATAAAAGAATTGCAGTGATCGCAGGCGACGGCATAGGGCCGGAGGTAATACAGAGTGCTCTGGCGGTGCTGGACGCAGCAGGCGCTGATTTGGAGATCGTGCCGGTGGAGATTGGCCTTGGCCGCTGGAAGAGGACTGGACAAGCCATGGATGAAGCGGATTTAGAGACCCTCAAGGAGTGCGACTGCATATTTCTAGGAGCCATCGGCACTCCGCCTGACCCCAATTACAAAAGCGTTCTTCTCCGCATTCGAAGGGAGCTGGACCTTTATGCCAATATCCGGCCCGTCAAATCCTATGATCTTGATTTTATCATCGTGCGGGAGAACACAGAGGGGCTGTATTCTGGCATCGAGGAGGTAGGAAGAGAGGAGTCGCGAACCATTCGTGTGGTCACGCGAAAGGGCTCGGAGAGGATAGCAGAGATGGCCTGCAACCTCGCTCTTCACAGGCGAAAGCTGACAATCATCCACAAGTCCAATGTGCTTCGATCTGACCGCCTCTTCCTTGAGGCCTGCCGAACGGTAGCTGAGCGGCGGGGCGTGCCCTCTGAGGAGATGCTTGTGGATTCAGCCGCCTACAATCTTGTGGTAAACCCCAGGAGGTTTGATGTGATGGTCACCACCAACCTCTTTGGAGACATTTTGAGCGACCTGGCTGCAGGAGTGATAGGAAGCCTCGGGCTATGCGCCAGCGCCAACCTAGGCATCAACCGCGCGCTGTTTGAGCCAATCCACGGCAGCGCCCCGGATATAGCAGGAAAGGGCATCGCAAACCCCATAGGAGCCATTAGGAGCGCCGCAATGATGATTCAATGGCTCGGCGACATAAAGACAGCAGGGCAAATCGAGGCTGCAGTGCAAAAAGCCCTTGAGCGAGGAGTGCGGACCCCAGACCTGGGTGGAAGAAGCAGGACTGCAGAGGTGACGGATGCAGTGAAGGGATACCTCGCGAACCCAGCAAATTAGATCATTTCTTTTTCTTCCAGAGAGATGCCAGCAGACGGGAGAGGCTCCAGGGAAGGCTATTTTGCAGCCGCTTTTTTATCTGCTCGGATGAGCCGCGTCCGCTCTTGGATCGTTTCACCATAGAGATGACCTCATAGCCACACATTTCATTCACGAGGCTTAATAGATGATGCTTCCGAGGCAACCACAGTTGGCAAAACTTTATATTTGTACATAATCTAAATATATTTGGTGTGTTAAAATGAATCGACAAGCCAAAAATGGCATTTTCCTGATAACTTCGCTATTAATCCTCTTTTCTGCCACCTGGGCCTTAGGAGCGGACTCGTCTGCTCTGGATGGAGCAAACCTATCCCTTAACGGCACTGCCTTTTCGGATGAGAATGCAGACGGCATATTCTCCGCAGGAGAGACCGGCCTCTCCAATGTGACCATTCGACTGATCCACGAATCCCAGGAGGTATCCAAGACCGTCACTAATGAATTGGGACAGTATATCTTCGACAATATCTCACCGGGCCTCTACAGGCTTGAGGCAGATCCGATTTCAGAGGGAGACCAGACCGCTCCGGGCGGCGGTTACTATGAGGTGAACCTCAGAGATATGCCTGGGTTTGGACTGAACTATGGTTTTTTCATTCCATCAAACCTGACAGCATCTCTTCCTGAAAAGGCTCATAGCCTCATGCACCCCACAGAAAGCGATTTGAGACAGTGGACAGAACAGTACGATTCCGCTCCCAAGGCATTTCTCAGCTCTGATATCGGAGCTAAGATGGCAGCTGCGCCGCCTGTCAACTACAGCCTTCTCGACATCTTGAAGTACACGCCATCTGAACGCGATCAGGGAACCTGCGGCAACTGCTGGATCTGGGCTGGAACCGGGGCAATGGAGATAGAGTACGCCCGCCAGACGGGCCTGTCAGACAGGTTCTCCATCCAGTACATGGATTCCAGCTACAACGACGGCTCTGACGACGAGGGAGCATGCTGCGGCGGCTGGCTGGAGGACTTTGCAGCCTTTTACAATGAAAATGGCATCATAGTTCCCTGGTCCAATGCCAATGCCCATTATCGCGATGGTGCAAATGACTGCGGCGAATCCTCGGCAGTCTTTTCAGCCAGCATATCCACGAGCCCCCATTACAATCTTAGCTCCATATCCGCCACGACCGTTGCTACCCACGAGATGGACAGAGAGACAGCCATCACAAACATCAAGAACGTTCTCTTGCAGGACCGAGCCATATGGTTCGGTTTCTTCCTGCCTGACGAGAGCGCCTGGAGAGACTTCTACAACTTCTGGGGAACAGAACCAGAGAGCGCGGTGTGGCAGCCGGACTTTGCCTGCGGCAGGGAATATGACTACAACACCGGTGGAGGGCATGCAATCCTCTGCGTGGGATACGATGAATCAGATCCCGAGAACCGCTGCTGGATCATGCTCAATAGCTGGGGCACGACCGCCGGCAGGCCTGCTGGCTTGTTCCGAATGAGCATGGATATGGATTATGACTGCAGCTATCCCGACGCAGGATATGCTTTCTACTGGATGACACTGGACATGATATGCGCGGAAAAAGAGAACAATCCGCCTGAAAAGCCTGCAACTCCCGCTGGACCTGCCAGAGGATCTGTTGGACAATTGCTGAGCTACACCACCTCCACAATAGACGCTGATAGGGATTACGTCAGGTTCACATTCGACTGGGAAGACGGCACAAGCACCCAGACCAAGCCATCCTCCAAGAGCTCGGGAACGGCCAGTCACTCCTGGAATAAGGCCGGAAGCTACCAAGTAAAGGCTAAAGCCACTGACAGTCAGGGAGCTGCATCCCCCTGGTCTGATGTCCTTCCTGTAAACATTGACAAGGCCAATGGGCTGCCGACAAAGCCTGCCACTCCTGCGGGTCCAGCTTCCAGCAGTCCAGGAACAGTCTGCACATTCACCTCATCGGCAACGGATCCGGACGGCGATGATCTCCAGCTCACCTTCGACTGGGGAGACAAAAGCCAGTCGTCTACAGGGTTCTTCAAATCAGGAAATCCGATCAGCGCAAGCCATGCCTGGGCACGACCCGGCACATACTATGTGAGAGCTATGGCCACAGACAGAAGAAGCGGGCAGTCCGCCTGGTCCTCTTATCTCAAGATTACCATAATCAAGAATACTCCGCCAACGAATCCGAAGCCCCCCTCGGGCGTTTCAAGAGGATTTGTGGGGAAAAGCTACTCATTTATTGGATACAGCACAGATCCCGATAGAGATCGGATCTCTTACACCTTCGACTGGGGAGACGGTGAGAGCACAAAGACGGCATTTCTCCAATCAGGAATCTCAGCGCGCGCCGCCCATGTCTGGGACAAAGCAGGAACGTACACGGTCAAAATTATGGCAACAGACAGCATTGGAGCAACATCCAAATGGTCAGCATCAAAGAACTTCGTGATCAAGAGTCACATCCAACGAACGCCTCTTAGCGCCGCCAGGAAGACAGCCAACGGATCAGGCGTTGATGGCTGCCCATGCCAGAAGGATTAGCAGAATAAAAAGCAAAATGCAATAAAGGCATGAGGAAGTTGACGACCCTCATGCTACCTGATCTTTTTAGTGATCTTTTTAGAGAGCACTGACCCAGGCCTCAGCCCTCCGTCCCACCTCGGCGGGATCCATCGGAACGCGGGCCACGCCGGTTTCGATTGCAGCGCGAGCGACAGCCGCAGCAACAGCCGGGACCACCCTTCGGTCCAGGGGCGATGGGATGATGCACTTCTCTGATACATTTTCCACAAGGCCGGCGATAGCATGTGAAGCTGCGACCTTCATGGCCTCGTTTATGTCTGATGCCCTGACATCGAGAGCCCCCCGGAAGATGCCTGGAAAGCCCAAAACATTGTTGACCTGATTGGGGAAGTCAGACCTGCCTGTGGCAACCACGCGAGCACCTGCCTGCATGGCCAGGTCGGGCATGATCTCAGGCACCGGATTGGCCATGGCAAAGACGATCGCATCCTTCGCCATGCTCCTGACCATCTGAGGAGTGACTATGCCTGCAACTGAGAGGCCCAGGAAGACATCTGCCCCGGAGATGGCATCAGCCAGGGTTCCGCTGACATTTCTGGGATTGGTCAATTGAGCGATCTCTTTTTTGGAGGGGTTGAGATCGGTCCTGCCCTGGTGAATCACTCCCCGGCTGTCGCAGAGTATGACATCCTTGGCACCGAAGCTGTAGAGGAACTTGGTAACGGCAGTTCCTGCAGCACCCGCGCCACTCACAGCCACCCGCAGGGACGGAAAGCTCTTGCCTACAACCTTCAAGGCATTGATGAGCGCAGCCAGGGCAACCACTGCAGTGCCATGCTGGTCGTCGTGAAAGACAGGGATATTCAGAATCTCTTTGAGGCGCGCCTCCACCTCGAAACAGCGAGGTGCGCTGATGTCCTCCAGGTTTATGCCGCCAAAGACGGGCTGTATCGCCGCCACTGTATTCACGATGACATTCGGGTCCTTAGAGGCAACAACTATTGGGAAGGCATCGATTCCCGCGAAGTTTTTGAACAATATGGCCTTACCCTCCATAACTGGAATGGATGCCAGGGGGCCGATGTCGCCAAGCCCCAGCACTGCGGTCCCGTCTGTTACCACTGCAACGATATTGCCCTTGGAAGTGTACAGATAAACGTCATCCGGATTCTTCTCAATCTCGCGACAGGGCTCGGCAACGCCCGGAGTGTAGGCCAGGGAAAGATCTTTTGCAGTAGCGCAGGGCACCTTGCTGTGGATGGCAATCTTGCCACCAGAGGCCTTATGAAATTCTAAAGCATCATCTCTTAGAGTCATAACAACACCTGAAGTATTGGATCTTCTGGCCAATGGGAGGAGCAACAGATATAAAGCATGGGTAAGACGGAGGTAAAAATAGGCCGGGGTGGCAGAGCGGACAATTTTCGCGGCTGGAAGGCCGCGGGAGTTCATACGCGGCAGGCTCGAGACCTGTTGTCCCTTCCAGGGACGCTTGGGTTCAAAATGGCGAGAGCGCAACAGCTCCACCAGGAAAATCCCAACCCCGGCGCTATTTAATCAGATCAGAAAAAGGCGATAAAATTATGGCTAGATTTCCAGAAGCTGAAAAGAGAATCTTGAATCTCAAGATATGCATGCGCTGCAACGCACGAAATCCCGTTAGAGCAACCCGATGCCGCAAGTGCGGCTACCACGGACTGAGGATGAAGTCCAAGGAAAACAAGACTGCATAGATGACATTTGAGAGGGGCAAGGTCGAGCTTCTGCTGACTTCTGCAGCAGCCCGCGGAGCCGGGCATCTAACCCTTATCGATCCAGACTCCCAGAGTCCAGAAGAGGCCGCGAGAATGGCCCGCGCCGCGACCGAGGGAGGGACCGACGCCATCATGGTAGGCGGCTCAGTTGGCGCGGCAGGAGTTCTCCTCCATGAGACGGTAAAAAAGATCAAGGAACAGACAGATCTTCCTGTGATCCTCTTTCCCAGCAGCGTAGCTGGCCTATGCGAGAACGCAGATGCCTTATTCTTCATGAGTCTTCTCAACTCTCGTTCCCCGGCTTATATCGTAGAAAACCAGGCGCTGGGCGCCCCTCTCGTTTTGCGCTATGGCCTTGAGCCATTGCCCATGGCCTACATCATCATTGAGCCAGGCGGAACTGTGGGCTACGTTGGCGACGCCCGGCTCATACCGCGAAGAAAGCCAGAACTGGCTGCAGCCTACGCCTTGGCCGCCAAATACATGGGCATGAGGCTGGTCTACCTGGAAGCAGGGTCAGGTGCGGACTCTCCAGTGCCTACCAAGATGGTGGCACTGGTCAAAAAGCTCATAGGAGACGTTCTGTTAATAGTAGGCGGCGGCATCAGAAGCGGTGCGGCAGCGGCAGAGCTTGTGGCAGCCGGCGCTGACCTGATTGTGACCGGCACGGCTGTAGAGAAGAGCCAGGACGTGGCATCCTTTGTCTCAGAGATGACGACCTGCATTCGAAGGTAGTTATCTGTGAACAGCCCCATCCGAACATTCTTGGATCAGAACGACCTGGATGGTTTTCTTTATGTCGGCGACAGCATCTGCGACGCCAACATGTATTATCTCTCCCGCTTTTTAGCTGGCGACAGGTTTGCCCTTCTCGTCCAGGAGAAGACCACCATTCTCGTCTCATCCATGGAGAAAGGCCGGGCCCAGAAGGAGTCCACAGCCGACAAATGCCTGAGCACCTCACATTACCGAATCATGGAATTGCTCAGGGCTGGCGGCAAGCCGAATGAGGCTTATGCCCAGGTGCTGACAGAGTTCTTGCGCGACCACGGCATCATGCATCTGGGCGTGCCCCAGAGCTTTCCAGCTGGAGTTTACCAGCGCCTCTGCCAGGATTTCGAAATCAGTATCATGGAGAGCCCCACAGCAAGCTGGCGGATGATAAAGAGTCAGGGAGAGCTGCAGGCAATCGCCGCAAGCCAGAGGGCCTGCGAGAGATCCATGCGCCGGGCGGTCCAGCTCATCGCAGGATCAAAACCCCGCGGCGAGATCCTATTCAGAGGAGATGAGCCACTCACATCAGAGATGGTGCGCGGGGCAATTGAGGTGTCTCTTCTGGAGGACGGCTGTGAGGCCGCGGACACAATTGTAGCCAGCGGCAGACAGGCTGCAGACCCTCACATGAGAGGCACGGGCCCGCTTCAGGCTAATTCTCCAATTGTCATCGATATATTTCCCAGGTCGAAGAGCAACCGGTACTTTGCAGACATGACCCGCACAGTTCTACGGGGCGAGGCTGCACCAGAAATCACTGAGATGTATGAAGCTGTGCGACTGGCTCAGGATGCTGGGCTCAAGGCCATCCGTGCGGAGGTCGATGGCAGCGAGGTCCATTCCAGGGTCTCGCAGGTATTCATAGATCAGGGGTACCCGGAGAGAGAAGACCGCGGGTTTACCCATTCTACCGGCCACGGCGTGGGATTAGATATTCATGAAAAGCCCTCGATAAGCGAGATAGGTGAGGCCCTGAAGAACAATGCCGTGGTGACTGTTGAACCGGGGCTGTACTATCCAGATATTGGAGGCGTGCGGCTGGAGGATCTGGTGGTTGTAAAGGAAAACGGCTGCAAGAACCTCACTCATTTTGAAAGGCAGCTCGTGCTGTAGGTCTTGAAAATTAAATCAAGCTACCCCATATTCCTATTTTGAGGTGTAATAAATGGATGCTGAAATCTTAGAGAAGTACCGGAGTGCTGGGAGAATTCTGGCCGAGGTGCTGGCCGAGGCCCGGCCCAAGGTAGAAATTGGAGCGTCACTTTTGGATGTGGCCAATTTCGTTGAGGATGCCATAAGAAGCAGAGGCGGCCATCCGGCTTTTCCCTGCAACATATCTCTGGACAGAAATGCGGCTCATTATACTCCATCGCCAAAAGACCTCAGCACCTTTGGCGAGAGCATGGTGAAGCTGGATGTCGGGGTCCATGTGGACGGCTACATCGCCGATGCTGCGATAACAATCGATCTGAGCGGACACGACAAATTGACTGAGGCCTCCAAAGCTGCTCTGGAGGCGGCGCTCGATATAGTTAGACCGGGAGCAAACACCGCCCAGATAGGAAAGGTTATTGAGGAGACGATAATCGGCTACGGCTACCGGCCAGTTTACAACCTGACGGGCCACGGCCTATCCAGATATCAGGCCCATGATGAACCTGCTGTGCCCAACAAGGCTATGGAGAAGGGCACTGTCTTGAAAGAGGGCGATGTAATAGCCATAGAGCCCTTTGCCACCAATGGTTCAGGCAGGATCAGCGAGGGGCCAATCAATGAGATCTATGGGTTTTCCGCTCCCAGGCCAGTGCGATTGCCTGCGGCTCGATCCCTCTTAAAGGAGATCACCGAGAATTGCAGAACACTCCCCTTCGCCCGGCGCTGGCTCAAAGGCGAGAGGGCAGAATATGCGCTCATGCTGCTCTTGAGAAGCGGAGCTGTTCATACATACCCCGTGCTCTGGGAGGTGGAAGGGTCTCTTGTATCCCAGGCAGAGCATACCGTTGTTATTCTTGAGGAAGGATGCGAGGTAACAACCAGATAGTCAAATCCAGGATCAGGGCCTAATCGCCCTCATCCGCATCCTCGGAACCGTCGTCGTCTTTGTAGCTATCATCACCAATCATTGCGGCAGAGATCGCGTCGATCCCATCCAAGAGCTCCGCAGTCATGCAGTAAGGTATTTCGCCCAGCTCCGGAAGGCTCTCCCCGCCGATCACCCTGGCGCCCACCTGGCTCAGGAGATCGAATGCAGAATCCAGATCTTCCTTCTGCTCAGCAGCTATCGCCTCTGCCACCATCTCATCTAAGGTACTGTCGCGATCAAAGCTTCCTGTGATGTACCGCTGACTGGAAACGAATACTGCGGCAAGGGAGGTCTTGAGGGACTCGATCATCAGATCTGCGTCTTCTCCAAGTGACTCGTGCTCGGCAAAGACAATGGACCTGATGGCCGTGATCTCGGCCATGGCCTCCTCAGGCGTTATGACCTCTTTCTCTGAGCGGGCTATTACTTTGAGACAGGCCAGCACCACGTCATCCATGATGTAGATAAATACGGCACCAGAATTTTTTTCGTCCGCCTCAGAGAGCTTGAAGTTGCTGCTCTTGACCTTATTCATCCAATTGAGCCAGCGCTTCTCTGTGTAGAATTCTTCCTTCATTTTACAACTCATCCTTTCTTCATTTGCTAAGCCTTATCGGTATGTATCCGCCAGGGCCACTCTTTCTAGAACAAGATCGTCTATCCTTTCCATGCCTACTGCAATAAGCTCCTCTGAAGAGATATGAAAAGCCCGAACCACAGCCTTTGCATCAAACGAGCAACCCCGTCCGTCAAGCTCAATGATCCCGGACAGCTCTACAGAGTCAGGCCAGCAGCATCCTTCACCGGGATTGGCGAGGACAAGTGCGATTCTCTCGGTGCTATCTGTGATCCCGATGACAAAGGCTCTTTCAATCTGCCTCTCCCCGGAGGCATAACGCATGATCTCCATGCCTCTATTTTTAGCTATGTTTCTTCCTTCGGAGAAGGCCGCCAGCGCCTTTTCTGCGGCGAAAAAAATGTGCCTCTCACTGACGACCAGATCTGCATCCAGGGCCTGTGCTATGCAGCCATGACGGGATTGCAGATCTTTCAATGCGGATATGAGCCGCGCACTATCCCGAATTGCCGGCTTTCCAAAGAGCACGCGAATCTCATCCATCAAATTCCGATCTGATGAAGAGGGTTAAAAGCTTACGGTCTTAGGGCGGAAACGACCATTGTTTATTCAACTATAGGCTAGCAAAGAATAGTCCACTAAAAACAGCACAGCTAAAATCTAAGAAGGGGGCAGGATCACTGCCCATAATTATTGAACTTTCGAACGAATCAAACCAGGCCAACGCGCTGCAACCTTAACAGGTCAGCGGTATTCAGCTTCTCGCCCTGTCTGAAGTGGGTAAGGATCTCCTCGGCCTCGCGCTTGGCAACCTCTTTGGCGCGATCTTCCTTGATATCCCGATTTTTCTTCTTCAAGCCCACGATGACCTTTTCGAAGTCGCGAACCTCTCGCTGGGTGCGGATGAACTCCTTGTGCTGCTCATCGGCGGCCTCCTGGGCCTTCACGAACTCCTTATGAGCAGCATCCGCTTCAGCGCGAGTCTGATCGGCTTCTTTGAAGGTGGCGATCATCTGATCATGGTATTCTTGAGCAAGTTCCGCGAACTTGGTGACCTGATCATGGTGCCCAGATGCCTGGTCCCTCATGGCCTGCGCTTCATCTAGGAGCTTTCTCAGCTCATCATTCTTCTCGAGCTGCTCTTTTCTGCCCTTGAACTCTGCATGCAAGGCCGCGATCTTATCGACCAGTTGCTTCTCTTTATCCGGAGTTAAAACCTCAGTCTGTTGCCTGAACTCCAAATGATCGATCTCTCTTCGAAGATCCCTGATGGAGCGCTCACCTGTAAGGTTGTACTTCTTCCGAATATCGTCTATCCTTGCATAGAGCTGGTTGGTCTTCTCGTTGTATTCATCCCTAAGCTTCTTGGACTCGGCGACGTTCTTGTTGTTCTCATCCCGCAGCTTCTTGAGCTCCTGGGCCTTGTCTATCAGCTCTTTAGTGGCCTTGTTGAGCTCATTTCGCTTGGCGGCCCATTTGCTCGCCTCAGCATTCAGTTGGCTGCGTCTATCCTTGAAGGCAAGGGACTCCTGCCTGAGTTTGCCTCTCTTATCTTCCAGTTCTGCCAGCATCCCCCGTTTGTCCTCCTGTTCCAGCCCGCGGCTGGGGTTTGGTCCCACTCCGGAACCAAAAAACCCGGGAACCCTTCGCCTGGGTGGCGAAGCGCTTCTCTTTAGCACTATACCTGTGGGGTTTTTTGCATGCTCATTTTCGCTCTAACGACCGATGTCAATCTTGTTATATAACTATCAATTCAATCGGGTTCTTTGCTCAAATAATCCGACTTGCGCGCAATGGTTACGATCAAAAGGCGACCTTCCCATAAGATCGATAAGAGCAAGCATGCCTGTATATATCAAAAACCCTTTACGTATTAACCTTTTGGTTATGCCATTTCCAAGCTCTTAAGTCACTATAGGTGCGTCAGGCCAAAAGCCGAGTGGCAATCGAATTGCAGCAGTGAAATAATTCACCTCATGATCCATCTTTGCTCTTATAAAAAGGCAATCAACAGATTAAAATAGGTGAGTTGATGAAAGGAAACCAGGATCATTAAAAAATAGTGTTATTCGCTTTAGATGGAGGGATTGATCTGAAGAAGGCTATGCAAGCATTAATCGTAGCAATGGTTCTAGTTGCTCTTACAGGATGTTCATTGGCCTGGCCCGCTCAAGTAACCACTTGGCCAGCAACATCAAAGTACCCGAATGGATACGAGGAGACAAATAGGACATTTGATTTTGAGCAGAGCGTGCAGGGAAATGGCTATTTCATGACCTATCTGTATGCCAAGGCCGGCAACGTCGCAGTTAAGAATTATGCTCACGGCTCCGGATCCTTGAACAGCGAGGCCACTCTTACCTACCAGAACCAGTACCGCTCGACGCATAATACATACTCCGACTACAACGATTTCCTGCAGGACTGCATCCAGTTCAAAGAGGATGTCGCAATGGTCTACGCACCAATGAGGATTGCTGTCGGAAATGGATATTACGCAGCAAACCCACTGGACTACAGCTCTCTGCTCAAGGAGAAGACCTGGGTAAAGAACTACCTCGCAGGCACCAGCATGCACCATGAGGTTGAGTATGCCCACGCCCTTGACAAGGAACTTGAGATTGTAGGCAAAGAGAAGATCAACATGACCTGGGACCCAGAACTTGAGTCCGTTGGCTACACCCAGATGAAGGTAGTCGAGGATGTAACTGACGGTAAGGCTCACATTGGCGTCCTGCAGGCCAACGAGAACTTCCCCGCTATTGCAGCCGACAACATCAACTTAATCTATGATCTAGCAACCGAGAAATCCGCTTGGAAGAATCCGGCCATCGAGATCGATGAGGATTACTGGGGAACCTATCACATCGAGAAGAACATGACCCTCGAGGTGCCCTACCACCTGATTCAGAAGAGCGATGACTGGTTGCCCTGCTGCTTCGGCGGCTTCGAGTCCATGAATACCCTCGACAAGAAGGTATTCAAGTCGGCAACCGGAATCTTTGACTGCACCTGCTTCAAGGCACCAACCCAGGCAGAGTTCCCGAGAGTTTACTGAAGAGAGAGAGGATTTCTCCTTTCTCGTCTTTCATTTTTTAGTCGTAATCGTCATTTTGCAGAGAAGCTCTTTTATGGCTGAAACAGCCAAGCCTTCATTATGCAACTATCGACCTGGGAGCCCATATATCAGCAGATCCTGGATGACTTCGGATTTTCTCGCAGAAGAGATGAGGAAGCCGGACAGCATCTCTCCGATCTCCTAAAGGGCTATAGCTCACAGATTTCCGCAGCACGGGAGATAGTCTCAGGCCGCCGGACGATAGTATGCGGCAATGCCCCGATTCTCTCTAGAGAGCTTGCTAAAAGAGTGGAACGGGGCGAGATGCTGTCGAAGGACGCAGCGATTCTGGCTGCCGACGGAGCCACTGAGGTCCTGATGAAAAATGGCATTGTGCCTGACATCGTGGTCACTGACCTTGACGGCCCCTTTGCTGCGATCCTCGCAGCCAACCAGAAGGGAGCCATCCTGGCGGTGCATGCCCACGGCGACAACCTGGATGCGCTCAGCAGATATGTGCCCCAACTTGAAAGAATCATAGGAACAGTGCAATGCAGCCCCCTTCCGGGGCTCTACAACTTCGGAGGGTTCACAGATGGGGACAGATCTGTATTCCTGGCGAGAGAGCTTGGAGCCTCCGAGATAGATCTCCTGGGCTTTGACTTCGATGACAATAGCGTCACGCCCAGAAAGAAGAAGAAGCTGGCCTGGGCGAAGAGGCTGATAGATCTGGCCCTGATGGATGCAAGACGATAGGCTATCTGCCGCTATCTGCCAACGAGATCGAGGACCGCGTCGGTCGCCTCTTTCGCCACGGCTTTTTCGCTTTGGCCGGCGTCGATAAGCACAAACCTTCGAGGCTCAAGGGCAGCAATCGCCCGGAAGTTCTCGTCCACCAATCTTAAAAACTCCAGACGCTCGAACTTCTCCCTGCCCGAACGCGATTGCATCCTCTTTAAGGCGGACTCGGGCTCCAATAGGAAGAGCAGAGTCATGTCCGGCAGGATATTCCAGGGCCGCGAGATGCTCTGGATCCAGGATACGGGATCGGGCACAATTCCGCGCAGCGTCACACCCTGATAGGCGGCAGTCGAGTCGGCATACCTGTCAGACAGCACTATCGCACCGTTCTCCAAAGAAGGAATGACGGTCTCCGCCAGATGATGGGCATGGTCCGCCATGAAAAGAAATAACTCTTGCATGCGCATTGCAGCAGAGGCTTCGCTCCCTTCTCGATCGGCTTTTCCCAGCTCCGCTCTCAATATCCTGCCCACATCACCAGTGGTGGGCTCGGCTGTAAGCACAATTCTCCTCTCAGACAGCACCTGCCGAAGCCTTGAGGAGATATGCCGAAGGACGGTGCTCTTTCCAGAACCGTCGATGCCCTCCAGGGTGATGAGCCGACCTAACACGCAATTGATGTGCTCCGGGGAAGAGATCAAACTATCGATATCCTTATTAATTTAATAATAGTGATTGTCGCCCGATACTAACTCTGGCACTTCATCCGATGGGTATCCGCAGTCAGTCCAGTAACCCTCGCAGCGGGCGTCTGTACCGCATTTGGGTTGTCTCATGGTCATAGGTAGACAGATAGTCAGTATCCTACCATAAGGACCTATCAACGCGGCCTGTAGTCCCTTTCTTGCACCGGCATTCACCGCAGAAATAAATTCTATGCTCGTGTCAGCCCTCTAAAAGGACATTGCTTGAATGCAACCAGGATTTATAAGGTTTTCCTGAAGAGATGAATCAATTGGCCAACGGCGCCTTTGTCACCCCAGTAAGCTTAAATTGGAGTTCTACATTAACAATGCTGAGGTGCTTCATTTGACCGACAAGATCTACGTAGTTGGGCACAAGAGTCCAGATACCGATTCCGTAACATCCGCAATAACATATGCAAACCTGAAGAACGCGCTTGGCATGAAAGAGGCCGTGGCTGCCGCCGCAGGAGACATCAATGCCGAGACCAAGTTCCTCCTTGATCACTTCAAGGTTGCCTACCCAGAGAAGCTTACCGATGCGACAGACAAGAAGGTCATCCTGGTAGATCACAATGAGATGGCCCAGGCTGTGGACAAGCTCAACGTGGAGAACATCGTGGAGATTGTAGATCACCACAAGATCGGCGGCATAGCCACAGGCAAGCCCATATTCTTCTTAAACGAGCCAGTTGGCGCGACCGGCGGCATCATCGCGAACCTCTATGAGCAGAACAATGTCAAGATCAGCAGGGAGATGGCTGGCCTGATGATGTCAGCCATCCTATCTGATACGGTGCTCTTCAAGTCCCCAACCTGCACTCCTCGCGACAAGTCTGCTGTCGAGAAGCTGTCCAAGATCGCCGGAGTGGACCCAATGGCTTTCGGCATGGAGCTGCTCAAGGCCAAGAGCAACATGTCAGCTAAGTCGGCCAAGGAAATTCTCATGGGCGACTTCAAGAAGTTCGACTTTTCTGGCACCAAGTCCGGCGTGGGCCAGGTAGAGGTTATGGATCTGGCAGACTTGGCACCCAAGAGAGCAGCCATTCTCGAAGAGATGAACAAGATGAAGGAGGCCGAGAAGCTGGATATGGTAGTTCTCATGCTCACAGACGTCATGAAGGAAGCCTCAGATCTGTTGTTCGTCGGAAATGCCGCGGCAGCAGCAGGCTTTGAGAAGGCATTTGGCGGAAAGCTCGCCAACAACTCCATCTACAAGGAGAAGTGCCTCTCTCGGAAAAAGCAGGTCGTTCCGCCACTGGAAGGCGCGTTCAAGAAGTAGACTGTTCTTGATAAAAGCGAAAGATGGCTTGGGCCATCTTCGTTTTCATCATTTTTCATTTATAGATAATGAATTTCCGAAGCTTTTGCGTATTTTTTCCTTCAGCTCATCCGGCAAGATGCACGGATTGCGCAAGATTCCCTGAGATGCGTATCAGCGGCTTGGAAAGATGTCTCCTGGCGCAGGGCGGCACCTCGTAGTAGCCCGGCTCCAAGCTGCGCGGGACAACGTGCTGCACCCGGCCTTGCTCACGGGTCTTGCAGCGGCGGCACCGATAACCCTGGCCGCGACCTGCCGACTCCATCCTCCTGCCGCACGATGGGCAGAGCGGGCTGGACAGCTCCACCTGCCCGGCCAATTGCAGGACATTGATCTTCTCCAGGTTGACGGTGCCATCCCGAACCGATCCGAATACCTCCAGCTCGTCGCCTGCCGCCAGCAGACTGACAACTCCCCGAAAGTTCTTGGTGGGCTCGAAGGCAGCGCAGTTGATGCGCGCACTCCCATCCTGCAAAGGAAAGAATAGATGCCCCTTGGCAATAGCTCGCGCCGGCTCGGCTACAAATCCGTGAAGCCTGTAGCTCTGGCTCTCTCTGACAGAGCCGATCTCGCCCGCGAGGATGTGAGCATCGGTTCCCTGGTTGGTCAGATAGAGGACGCTTCTCTCCACGGGCTCGGATTTTATCATCTTGAAAGCCTGCATGATCGCCAGAGGATCCGAGCCCCGAATCCCGAACAAAACAGGATCACCTGAGTGAGGAGCAAAGACGATTCGATTATTATGATGGTCCACTGTATCCCAGGTCAGTGGATAGGTCAGAGCATCCGCACGCCAGACGGACTCTTCATCGATCTTGCGCGACGTGCCCCAACGCCTCCTCTCGCGGTAGGCGATCAGCTCATAAGTGAAATCCGGCAGATCCGATCCTACGGATGCAAGGGCCCCAATCAGGCCACGCCCTTTCTTGAAGCCGCGATACCAGATCCCCTCAAGATCCAAAAGCCTCCTGGCTTCAGAGATCTCCAGAATCTCGGTGACGGCACGCCGGTAAAAGGCCTTCATCCTCTCAGTCACCTCATCCGCGATCACCAGGCCAGGGTTGGTGTTCGTCCCCGAGAAATCCGACAGCTCCAGAAGGGTTTTCAAGGCCAGCTCCCTGACCTCATCCGGGCGGTCGCTATCCAATCGGAAGGACAGAGCTGCATTGCCACGGGTCTTATATCTAGCACAGGGATTGAGACGGATCAGTTTTGGCCGCCCCACGATCTCCCCCAGAGGCTTTAGCCTTTCCATGAGCACGGCGGCCAGGTAGGTGGTGCATAGACCCCTCTCAGAATCGGTATCATCAATTCCAATGAACATGGTCAAGCTTAAATAGCGGTCAAACGGAGATATATAATGATGGATAAAGAACTTCTCGCCGAGCGTGTGGAGGAGGTTCTAAGGCAGGCCGGGTTCTCGACATCGGATCGCTGCTATCTCCGTCCCAGAAGCTTCGACCTTGCCGCCAGAAAGGGAAATCTATTCCTGCTCCTCAAGATTCTAACCAACATCGACGGCCTCAATGAGCAGACAGCAACTGAAGTCCGCCGCCTGGCCAAGCATCTCTTCGCGAGCCCCATACTTGTCGGCGAGAAGACACGAGACCAGTACCTTGAAAGGGGAGCAGTCTACTTTCGCTACGGAATTCCCACACTCAGCCTTTTTACCCTGGCAGACTGCCTGATAGACGAAGATCTGCCTCTGGTCTACGCTGCGCACGGCGGGCTTTATGTGAGAATCGACGGCACCCGAATGAGAGAGATGCGTCTGGAGCGCGGCATATCCTTAGGAGCGCTGGCTTCTGAGCTTGGCGTATCCCGTCGCACCATAAGCAAATATGAGGTTGAAGACATGGACACCTCGGTGGACGTGGCTATCAAGCTGGAGGAGATCTTCCAGCAGGAGCTGATCCAGCCCGTGGACCCATTCCATGCCGGACCATCGGTGGATGAAAAGGGGCCGGTTACGGACAACATCCTGCGTCTGCTCCTGGAGATAGGCTTTGATGTGGTTCCAACGGCCCAGGCTCCATTCAATGCCATAACAAGAACTGACGACCTGGTTGTGCTGACAGGCGTGAGCAAATTCTCGACAAGCATGCTCAAGAGGGCCCGGCTCATGAGCAGCCTATCATCCGTCGCCAGGACCAAGTCGGTTGTAATCGTGGACGGCGAGACGAAACTAGAGTGCATCGAGGAGACGGCCCTGATAGAGAAACGTGAGCTTGAGGGCATAGACCGCACCCGCGAGTTTGAGGACCTGGTGGCTGAGAAGCAGAGCAAATAGGAGCCACTCCCAGAGAAATGAATCCAGGAGGCGAGAAGGAGATAGCTTCATCACCCTGCAGGGCCATTTGCATCTTGGGAAAAATGATGAAATCGATCATGGATAGGATCAAAGAGTCCGGCAGGGTATTCATTTTTGGAATTGCCGGGGACAGCGGATCAGGGAAGACTACCATCTCACGCGGCATAAGACGGATTTTGGGCGAGGAGATGGTTTGCTCCTTCTCCATGGACGACTACCACAGCCTTGACCGAAGGCAGAGAAAAGAACGAAACATCACACCACTGCATCCTGATGCCAACCACCTGGATCTTTTGGAGGAGCACCTGGAGGCCCTGCGTCGCGGGGAGAGGATCGACAAGCCTGTCTACGATCACAGCCAGGGGAAGATCAGCGGCACAGTGCCATTTGGCCCGGCACCAGTGGTTATCGTGGAGGGCTTGCATCCCTTTTTCACGCCGAGGCTTAGAAACGCCATAGACTTCAAGATCTTCGTAGACCCATCAAGGTCAGTGAAACGACTCTGGAAGGTTCGCCGCGATGTGGGAGATCGGGGCTATAAGCCTGAGCAGGTGATGGCTGAAATTCTGCAGCGCGAGCCGGATTACAAGCTCTACGTGGATATCCAGAAGATCTATGCTGAGATGGTCGTCAAGATCCAGGATACCCGTTTTCACCCTCCATTGCCCGAGTCCGGCCCCAAGCCCGACTGGTACTCGGTGAGGCTCATTCAGCAGATTCTGGAGCAGCCCGTAACCGAGGTGGACCTGACAATAGATCTGAGCAAAATTTTGAGAAACTCGGAGCATGAGTTCTCCATCGGGTTTCAGCGGGACGATTACTACGGCAAAAAGGTTGGCATCATGACTGTAGACGGCGAGATCCATCAGTCAATGATCGCAGATCTGGAGAAGAAGTTATGCAGCTCGCTTGGAGCCACGGCAGTCATCAGCGACAGGCGTGACGAGTATGTAAACGCCATTGGCCTCGCCCAATTGATACTGACATGGAATTGCATCGAGAAGCTCGAGCATCTGCTCGGCAGGAGCTAGCGCTTCTGCCCTATTTTTGCATTCAACCACTGCATTGCCAGCACTGCGATGCCTTATTACCAGCGCTCCCAGGACACGATCTCATCAAGAGGCTTCCTGGGCCGGGCAAACGGCTCTTCTGCAGGGTAGCCGAGCGGCAGCAGCGCCACGATTCTGACTCCCTCTGGCACGCCCAAGATTGCCCTCGCCTGTTCCTCGTAAAATGCTCCGATCCAGCAAGTGCCCAACCCCAAGGAAGCGGCGGCGAGCGTCATGTGGTCCAAGGAGATAGCCACGTCGATTGCGTATGCCGGCTGCCCGCAAGTCATGACCAGATCAGAGGTTCCGCAGGCAGCTATGACCACAGGGGCCTGGGCCACAAACTGCTGGCTTCGTGCTGCTTCGGCCAGCCTGCCGCGCGCCGTCTCGTCACGTACTACTATGAACCTCCAGTCCTGCATATTCTTTGCAGATGGCGCCAGCCGACCTGCCTCCAAGACGGCTAAAAGCTTCTCCTCCTCCACCGGCTTGCCCTGAAAATTGCGTATGCTCCGGCGGGCCCGGATGGCCTGCATCAGCTCCATGTTTGCACTACCCCAAGCAAGATCATGCCCTCTTCTTCATCTCCCTCTCGATCTCTTGACCGGCCTCGGTAAGGCACCAGATGCCATCGTTCTCGGAGACTAGGCCATGCTGTGCCATCTCACCCAGGATCTTCTTGACCGATGGTGCCGGGATGTGCTCGATCTTGGCCACCTTCTCCGCAGACAATTTGCCCTTAGAACCCAAAACCTGAACAACCCTCTCACGATGCTTGTTTCCCATGATAAATCCCATGTTACTATCTAAGTCTTCTGCCATAATCATTGCCTCAATTCTGCGTTAGGTTTATTAGCAGTGCACCTCAATGTTAAAAGTGGCGGGCAGTCCGGGTGGTTCGGCGTCACCTGTAACCCGAAATCGTCGACAAGCGGGGGACGAAGCTGACGGAAGACTTTGGGCGCTGTGTGCTCAGTCCAGTTGCCGACAATGATTCTCCGTCCTGTAGGGATAGCACCGGCCTATGGGCTTTCCTGAAGGAAGGTCTGTATGCCATAATTGCGGGAACCGGTTCAGGCCCGGAAGGGAGCAGACCCACCGCGGGTAACTGTCGCTTGCAGGTTTAAGGGGAGGAGAAGGCTCCGGGATTAACTGGCATGCAGCCTCGATGGCAACCGCCGGCGCGCCCGCCATTTAATGAACAGGCGACGCAACTCCGTTGCTCTGCCCTGATGCCTGTGAATAATGGGCGCATTCTCTTTTGATTTCTCGCTGGATACAACCTGTAATGGCATTACATGGCGGTGAGATCAGTAACTAAGATCAGCATTAATTGGGATCGCCCTCAACTCCAACTGGATATAGATCCTACGTTGAAGAGGTTTGAGCGATGGATGAAGGATCGCGGATATAGAGATGCCAGCATTGAAGATTATTACCGTGCAGTCCGGTTGTACCTGAAGACCATAAAAACCATCAATCCTTCGATTGAGGACGCACAAGAATATCATTCCAACATGGCGTCATCAAACCTTGCTAGGGCAACAGTTAATATTCGCAGAGCGGCATTATTAGCATTTTATAGGTCTCGTGGAATGGAATTAAAACTGCCCTACCTCAAACCAAATAATCAAATTCCATACTTCTTTGATGAAAATGATGTCGCTGCTATCTTAAATTCGTGCGCGAATTTCAAGCACTATTCCATGTTGTTCTTGATGTTTCATTGTATGCTGCGAGTCTCAGACTTATGTAATCTGGAAGACGGTGATGTAGAATTAAAGACGCAGACACTTAGAATCCGTAATGGCAAGGGTGGGAAATCTGCGCTGTTACCCATTCCGCCGGAATGTGCTGAAGTCCTAAGATCCTACCTTGAAGTCAGACCGTCCTTATTGATCGATGGACATCAGTATCTTTTCTACACTGATTGGTGCCGGAAGTGGTCCCGGCGTGGTGTTGAACAGATGTTCAAGTACTGGAAAGATCGAGCAGGCATCACTAAACCCGGTGGTGTCCACGTCTTCGGAAGACATACACCTGCATCAATAATGGTGAAGAATGGGTGCGATGTCTATTCATTACAGCAACTTATGAGGCATTCCAGCATAAAGACAACAGCGCGGTACTTGCACACGGACATTGCCACCCTTAGAGAAAAGCAAATTAAATTTCTTGAGTTATAATATCCCAAACTCACTTAATTTTTTAAAGTTGTTTAAAATGTGTACCTCATTTTTGCGAATTTTATAAAATTATCTCGGCAATCCTCTGAAAAAGCGTTTTTACCAACCGCTCCATTCTACATACTATGTGAATAGACTGAATCGCCCGCCCAAACCTATGATTATCGAGCGGCAACTGCTTTTTATAATATTGTGTGAATCTTGTAACGCCTACTGCTATCGATTAACTGCATATCGAATCTATTTCGCCCACAACCATTGTAATAGATATATAAAAATGCCTGTTTGCTATTTATGTATTTTTAAATTTAGTAAGTTTTACGCAAATGATTATCTTGACCACGGAATACATCATCCTGGTTCCGAGCGCCAGGTGGTCAGTGCTCGGTAAATTCACCATCTAACGCACTCAGTCGCGTACTCGTTGCGACTCGCGCGCGACTTTGTGCTATTGTCTGTGTCACGGTCTGCGTCCCTCCGCCTTCGCAAATCCTCATTTCGCTCGCTCCGCTGAGAAAAACGCTCCGCTCACTTCTTTCGGAGGATTTGCTTCGGCAATCGGTCCGCCCTTCCCCCCGTCGTCTCCGAAGAAAATGATGCAGTGGACAATGTAGCATACAATCCCGTTGACGAATCCGTTTTTTGCCCTTTTAATCGAGGAAAATGCCTTGGACAATGTAGTTCTCTATCTTGTCTACAATCCGCGGTTTATGCCTTTTTAAGGCATTATTAATATTAATTTATTATACATGCTTAAACCATATTGATTAACACTGTTAACAGTATAAAATACCACAGGGACTTAAAACATTTTTAAAACAAGAGGGTGCAAATCAATATGCTTTGACCTCACGGACTATGGATGAAATGTCATGCTACTAGTAATTGATCCAATGCCTCCATAGCAATACAAATCACAAACGGCGTTATCTGCCAAATAAATCAGATATTGCTCGCCTATAATGCCATCGCCTTTGATGCCATCTAGCGTCCCCGTTACATATAATGCTTGTCGCCCTTGAATGCAGGTATTCTGATAACGGCAATCGCCAAAATAAGACGGTGGTTTAGGAGATCCAATCGGTGCCATCCCTTGAAATTTTTCCACAATTTCTCTCAGTTTCGTACCAAGTTTGAGAATATCAGGTTCTGATATCGTATCAATCGTAGGATACGATTCAAAAATTTCACAAAACATGAAGGATGGCCGTTCCCCTGGTAAAGATATATATGCACGGCATTCATTTTTATTAATTGAGGACCCATCAGGAACGTCGAACTCTACCCCGTATTGGTTCACTTGAAGTTCAATCTTTGGCATGATTGCCGTACACTCATTCCAAATATTTAAAGGTTCTTGAGGATTCCTATTAACCTCTATTTTGTATAGAAACGAGATCTTTCGGATATCGTATTTGACTCGTCTTTTCGGCAAAATCATAGGTTTTTAGGAATCTTCTCTTGTTCTCGTTTATAAAATCCAGCAAATTAAAACAAGACAACAACCTCTCTGAGAAAATACGTTAACCTCCTTTCTGTTATCGATTTAAAAATTTACGCTATCAAGCGATCGGTTAACGTAGCGTTGACGTAGCGTGACGTATTTATCAATCGATAACAAGCGATCGATTAACGTAGTTGACGTAGCATTTGAGAGTATAAGAGAGAAAGAGAGGAAAAAATAAAAACTCATTAAATATTTCCCCGGAGGCATACTCCCCCCACACCCTAAAATACTACGTCATATACGTTAACCTATCTACTGTTATGTATTATATATACGTTAACCACTACGTCACGCATACGTCACGCTACGTTAACCTCCTTGATGTTATCGATTTTTATCAATTTGCACAATTCATCCATTAATATAAAGTCTTTATCTAAAATATAAAGATTATGCGTGGATGTCTTTGTCCTTCCTTCTTTTATGCCATCTGTTATTGTCTCTCGGCGTACCTTGAGCGCAGAGCATTTGGACAATAGACCGCTTGCCCGTTTTTGTTCGTCTTTCGATCTACCATTGAAGATGTCCCTTAAACGACTCTCTGATAACTGAGTAACTTTATGTAGTTGGTCAATGCTGGCGGAATGTCCACAGTCAATAATCGCCTTTAAGACCTTTCTTTCTGTTGGTGTATATTTTTGTTCACTGTGACCAGATAAACCTTCATAAAGGGATTTTGCCTCTTCAAAGTCGTCTAAATTTGCCAATAAATGCCCATTTTCGTTTGTTTTTCTCGAATAATACCGCAAGATCGCCAATCCCTTGATCAGATCAGAGAAAATAGCATATCCTCGCGTATTCTCACTTGCAGGGAACTCGATTTTGCTAGCAAAAGGTATTTCCACGCAGAACTCTTTTATAGCGAGGTGCCCATACAACTGCTTGCAGACTGCGGTTTCAAATTTCAGTTCGTCTTGATCAAGCGGATTTTGATCCGCTTGCTTCATGTGATCAATGATTTCTCTGGTTTGATTATCATCAATAGGAACATCTAAAAATCGGTCTCTGGATTGCTCATCGCCTTGAAACTCAACCGAGTTTGTCCAAATGTTAATACGCGGAGGAAGTTTGAGTTCAAGAACTTCGCCATCCATAACAACAGTGTGTCCGGCACCTTTCTGAAACTTTGTAGTTATCTTTTTGAATAATCCTGCTAAAGGATTATTTATATCTACATCATCAATCAAAAATGTTGATGTTGAACGTAACAGACCTGCTCCTTGCATATAGTATAGGACTTTTGGAGAGACATCCGAGTCTTTTATAAATTCGTCCAATAATAAGGATGCCATGACATCCATGCCGTGACTTTTACCTTGTCCATAGTTGCCGTGCGCATAGATATGCAGTCCTTTCGTGTTGATACAACTCTGGACACCCCGCGATATAACCAGAGATTTTCCAAGTAGAGCATTGCCTTTCACCCTCTTTTGCCAAACCTTATAAATATAATTGTATGTATCACCGTTTTCAATGATGTTTTTTACCTCAGATTGCACTTTTTTGTCAAATTCTGATTCCTCACACTCAGTATGATCCTCTGCATACTTCCTTTGTTCCTGAAGTTCAGCAGATCTCTTATCAACTTGACTTTTGATGGCAGTTATTCCCAAACCTGTGATCTTATCGATATCTTTAACAACGCGAATATATTCTAATGGATCGATTTCTGATAATCTCACGAGATTGCTTAAGTTTTCGTCATCGTATAGCGGAGCGTTTCTTTCTTCATATGGAACTTTACTATTGCTATAGTTGAATCGCAGGTGTTCAACTATAGACATTGCCTCATCACCAAGTGTCCATCCGTTTGCCATCTACACCGCCACCACACGCTGCTTTTTAGTCATCGCGAATCCATTTATGCAGGCGAGTTTTGCACACATTGTGCGCCCATCGCGCATTTCAATCAGCATATAGTCATTCGTGACCTCAATCAATTTGCCAGTGATTGCTGAGTGCATAAATGTAAAGTTCCAAATGCAAATTTTGCCAATAAATTTTTTTAATTGCTCATACGAGCAAAAAGTATTTATAGTACTTTTATCATTATCTATCCTTGTCATATAAGATCCCTTTTTGTTTTAACTGAGAGTACACTTCATGCTCTCAGATCTATTTTCCAGTCCGATTTTTATCAAACCTATTATACAATCAGATACTGTTTTTCTTTCGTTCTTTGCCAGTTCTATGAGACCTGCTTTTAATTCAGGCGCAAGAACCATGTCAAAACGTGTTTTTTTCCTCATACAATGCCTCTGGACAGTTTCATTAAAAAAGTGTCCTTCATAGTGCACGCACACCTTGTATTTAAAGGTTGCGCTCAACCAAGGACTTTCAACTGATCATTCAGCACATCTATGAACTCTAAAATTGCCTTCTTGTCAATTATTTTGTTGTCATAGACATAATCTGTTAAATCTCTTTTTAGTTTTCTTATATTTTGCAATGTTTGCTTATATTTATCTGTCATATTATCCATTTATAACGCCTACTCGTATTTATTTAAAATTTCATTTATTTTATCTCGCTTGGATTCCAAGTCTTTCAAGACACTTCCAACGTCTTGGCGCACTTTATCGCGAATGTCTAACGCCCTCTGGACGGTCGGGTTCTCCAGAGCGCCCTCGCCCTCCGTTATAGATGCCTTGCTGATAGCGATTCTTGCTTCCATTTCTGCCTGCTCTATCTGTCTTTTCGCCCGGTAGAGTGCAGTTTTCAACGCATCGACTGACTCGAATCCTTCGATCAGTTCGACAATCTGGTTTATGTCATCTTCGATATGCGCGACGGAACTTTCAGCATCAGCAAACCCCTTAATGTAGTCTGAAATGTCCGGATTGAACGCGGGAACGTACTTGCCTTTATCTTCCCGTGCAATGATGCACTTCAAAAGTTTGGACTGTTCTTGCTGCAATCGGTTTGATTCCAATATGTATGTATTCGATACCTTTTGATCTATTTTTTTCAATATATCTTCACTAATCATTTTATTCCTCCGCCAAAAATTTCTCAATTTTGCTAACAGGACCCACCACTAGCAGATCTGTTTGTGCATCATAAATAATTTCTAGCATCATATCTGGCAAATTCCATCCAGGAATAATGCTAGATGGTATATTCAAAGAATATCCAAATACTTTGCTCTTGTTACGATTTCTATACTTCGGAGTCAATTTGTGGAAACATCGCTGCGGCGCGTCGCATTTTGACAAATTTGATTTCAATACTTTTGCATTCATGATTATTCTCCATAGCAGATTTCATCAAGCGCGCGCTCCGTATTATGCGGCACTAATAATAGCGTATTGCCATCAAATTTACAAATTACAATGTCAAAATCGTTATCAATACACAACTTGACAAAATCTTTAGGCAACGAAACTCGACCGTATTTATTTTCTGAAATATATATTTTCCTGACTGCATCCATTTTAATCATCTTCATAATTATACATTACGTAAAATTTTTCCAATTTGTCCGTTATAGGACAATAATATTTGGAATTTATCCCACAACGGACGTACTTTAGAAAGTTAACGTTGTTAATCAATATGTATTAACCATACATTAAAAATTAATATAAATAATGCTTTAAAAAGTCATAAAACGTGAATGCATGCTACATTGTCGTCTACATTGTCCACTGCATCATTTTCTTCAGAGACGACGGGGGAGGAGGTCAACGACGGAAGCGCGCCCTCATTTTTTTAGGGCGCGCTGTAGGCGTGACCGTAACACATGACAACAGCACGACTCGCGAACGAGCATCAGCGAGTACGCGAACGAGTGCGTTCCTCTCAACATATAATGTCCTTGCCGAATACGAAAAGTTATTTATATCCATGCATCTGACTGAACATCACGAGAAAGCAAAAAAGAATGCCGCCCGCTTAGGGCAGAGCAACGAAGTTGCGTCGCCCGTTTTGGTAACTGTCGCTTGCAGGTTTAAGGGGAGGAGAAGGCTCCGGGATTAACTGGCATGCAGCCTCGATGGCAACCGCCGGCGCGCCCGCCATTTAATCATCTCACTTTCCATAAAGCTTCTGTACTCCGTATTTGTCGCCGTTACCCAGAGTCCTCTGCGGACCGTTATAGAGGTTCATCACCTGCTCGTAGTCCTTCGTACGTGGATCTTTGGGAGACAATGTTCCGCCGTAATAGGTGGAGTAGATGTCATCGAGGCCAATGCTGTGCCCCAGCTCGTGCAGGGATACGCTTGTAAGATCTACCTTGCACGTGGTCTTGGCTATGTTCAGGTTCGTAGTCCACTGGTAATCCAGATTGTACCAGGTATCGGATTCAGTGAGGGAGTAGTAGCCACCTACCTTGGCTCCGCTGCTCCACCAGCGATTATAGGCGACGAAACAATTGCCGAATTTCTTCCAGCCATGCACGCTGTAGCCGTCTCTCCTGGGCCTCGCTGAGAAGGGACTGTCTACCGCCTTGCGGGAATCAATCTTTACAGTAGTTCCGTCTGCAAAGAGGTTGGAGGATACGGCATTGTCCCAGGCGTTAGCCGCAGCGGTAATTGCTTGTTGCGTTGAGTACGCAGAAAGCCCTGATGGCGTATTGGCCGGATTCAGGTAAAGCTGCACCTTGGGATTCTTTGTATTCCAGCGAAATCCAGTGAGCTTGTATGAGGAATATGATCCACCAGTTGCTGATGCTGCAACCGTGGGAGCCGTACTCGCTCCTTTCTCATCAGTCAAACCCATGTTCAGGACGCTGGCAGTAAAGCTGCCCATGCCGCCACCATCTCCCAGCATCCTCAGCCCCGACGTGCCCATTATCTGATTTTTGCTGTCGGGGGAGACTGAATTAAACGATTCTGCATTGAGAATGGTTGTATCATCCAATGCAGCAGATCCGCCGAAATATGCATACTTGTTTGCTGCAGATGCAAGATTGGCGACCATGCTCCCAGCTCCAGAGAAGCTGCCCTCTGCCACTGCTACATTCTTCTCGCCAAGAGCACCAGATGTCACCTTGCCACTTTGTCCTTCCATCACTGTGCTCTGTGTGGAATAGGCACATTCACCGGCATAGATGCTCTGCTGGCTGGACAGTATGCCTTTGGTGACCATCGCTTCCTGTCCGGAAGAAGTGGGACCAAGATTTCCCACCAGATTCAAAGCCATGTTTCCCTTGCCTGCCACATCCTGGCTCAAGCTGGCTGACTGTGCCTCGGCACTGGAGGTAGCAGAGACTAATAGCGTCCCCTGGCTCTTGATGTCGTTATTCAGGCTGTAGCCATTCCCAGAAAGCGATTGGGAGATCTCGTTGGATCCAGAGCCGCTCGCCTCCAAATCAGAAGAGATCGTTCCCTTGTCAATGCTAACATCCTGCGTGGCATCGGTTGAAGCATCCAGAGTGAAAGTGCTCTGTAGACTGGCCCGTCCACCTCCATCAATTGAACCGAATTCCAAGGAGATTCCCAATACAGTCCCGGTTACAATACAGAAAGCAATAAAACACATAAGTACTGATCGTAAGATGTTCAAATTCATATTCAAACCTCCTTATTTAAAGTCTGAATATATCATATTAGAATATTTCGAGACCAGGCATGGTAAACGTATTTCAAAAAAATTTAGAGTAGTTATCAAAGAAAACAATAAAAATCTTCAAAAAGATGAGAAGAACATGCAGAAAATATTGAAGAAGGAACTTTTTTCGCTCTAAGACCAGTCATCCATCCATAGATAGCTTAGCAAGCAAGACAGAAGCATCCAGAAGATAGTATTGCATTCACGGATGTGTCTTTTGCAGAATAATTTGCACAATAGGAAAATAGATATTTAATATCATATTTACTTGAGAATCTGGTGATTAATTAATGCGCAATCAATAAACATAACGAGTCTACTTCTACCCATCATTTTGGCGGCATATAGCGACCACCAACAGATCCGCGAGGACTATCATGATGATAATGATATCAGGGCTTAGATGGCCAGCTGCACCATTCAGCATCCTAGACAGCAATATGATATGGACTATAGCAGCTGCAATCAAATATCTCCCTGGCGCTTAAACCAAAATCCCCCTCTGTCATGGAAAAGATATTGCTGTGTCCGTCAAAGCAGCAAGGAATTCCGCCATTATCCGTTGTGCTGTTTAAAAAGACGGTTTTTGAGCTGATGCTTCTCCGGATGCTAAAGCGACCTACATATCTCTCATCAGACTCAATCGCCGTCGGATAGATCGAATGCTTGAAATCGTATTCGCTGTCAGTGAGCTTGTACTTCAGATCAGCTATGCCTGTACTCTCCGCCCAAATTCCGTATATCATCTCCCTGTCGGGCTTGAATCTGGCTGAGATGAGCGTATCATTGAACTTAGAGCTCTGGGGCAAGAGCATCGCCAGCACAGTCACATTCATATCTGTCAGCAGCATTCCGGCATTTGTTTTGGCGAAAAGCTTCTTGTTGTAGAGAAAATTGCTCGCCAAATAGTCTTGGTTGTTCCCGACAAAGCTCATGTCGTTTATATTTTCCCCAGAATAGTTTATCTGCCTGCTGGACTTTATGATTACCGGCCAGCTCTCAAAATAATTCACTAGGATGTAAGGGCTGTTTGCCACTTTAGTCATGATTGCACCGACGGATTCCGTCGTATCCGACTTAAGAAATATGCTTCCTGCCAAGCTAAAATTTCCCTTCAAGGCGGAGGTTCTGCCCCGCAAGAGGACATCGTTCTCCTCTAACTCGTAAAAGCTGGAGTGATAGGGACTCAGAGATCGACCGCGGTAGTCCACTGGAGACACAATTCCCCGAACGGACTGGGTGAGCTCAAAGCTGATATTCTGGCTGTCGCGTTCAATGGACCAGACCGATGTATTCGTCTTGACTTTGGAGGACCATATGGTGGCATCGACGTTGATGAGAGATGCGATGACTATGATCAATGCAATAATGGTGAGCCTTCGGTGCTTCTCCCTGAAGCTATCCATTGATAAGAAAGACCGCCCATCAAAAGTCAAACAACGACCTCTGCCCGCCACGCTTCCCCCCTTCTCCGGCCGGTTCAGGCAGCCTGACCTCGCCATACCTTCCTCCGCCACCTGCAATCACATCGACTCTGCCAGACCTGAAGCTCTGGATGGCCTCCCGGACCCTAGGATCGACAGAGAGCTCTGATAGATCTGCTTCTACCAGAACCTCTATCTCCGTACTGTGACTTGTCAGCTCGCTCCAGCACCTCTGCACAGCCGCAGCTGTGACGCTCCTGTAGCCCAAGGCAAGGGCAATGATCTCGGCCAGGGGGATGATATGCATGTAGGGGGGCCTGTGAGAAGGATGCACAGGAGTCTCATAATCAGCCAAGAGGTTTACCCGATCCATGACGCCGAGCTTTATCCTCCCCCCACAGCCAGGGCAGCGTCCCATGAGATCATCCTTCTCAAAGAGAGAGTACTGCCTGTAGCAGCGCGTGCATGCAGTACGGTTGTACTTGCCTTCTGCCGGGAAGAAGCCAACATTGAGCAATGTGCTACGCCCACCCTCGCGCCGGAGGGCCAGGCCGATCTCCCTAAAGCTGAAATCCTGCAGCTGCATCCGGTTGAACTCCCGAGCCAGCTTATTGGAACGAGGCGAATGGGCATCGGAGTTGGAGAGAAACGTCCGGGTGGACAGCTCAGCAATTCTGTCCGCATAATCGGTATCTGCAGAGAGCCCCAGCTCGATGAAGCTGATCCGGTCTGCCTTCTCTTGATAGCACTCGGCAAGAGAATTGTAGTAAGCATACATTCCAGTCCATGGAGTGAAAGCATGAGCAGGCCCCATGAGTCCGTCCGCCTCGAAGACAAGGTCTGCAATCTCTGAACCATTCAAATGCAGCCGCGGCCTGCCGTCAGCCGACAGATTGGTGCTGTGGGCTGCGAAGCCCTCCCGCAGTTGCTCTGCTTTGCTGATATCCGGCAGGAATATGAGATGATGGACGCGTCTAGCGTCCTCTACCTCCACGCTGAGGACAAAATGAGTTCCATCAAGAAGGTAGACCCCGTCAGATTCTGGAAGCCGCCTGATGGCATCTAGCCACTGAGGATGCAAGCAGTCTCCAGTGGCCACAATCTTCACACCCTTTCGAGCAGCCCCTTTGGCGATCTCAGGCAGAAGCATATCTGAGGAGACTGCCATAGAATACCTGGAATGGATATGAAGATCGAGATTTAACTGCATCACATCTGCTATTTCTATGCAGGGATAAACCCTTTATGCTCGGCCTTCTACACAAGCATTTGTGCGAGAGAGACTGAGAGGAGTGCTGGAAGGATTTGCCCGCGGCGAGATGGACATCGATGAGGCCTTGAGCCGAATCAAGCCAGAAAGCTTCCTGGCCGTGGGAGATGTGGCCAAACTGGACATCAGCAGGGCAGATCGAGTGGGCATTGCTGAGGCCATATTGGCTGAAGGAAAGGATAAAGCAGATCTCCTGGCCATATCACTTGCCCACCTGCAGGCGACGGGCAGCGTGGTCATCACTCGGGTCTCGGCTGAGCAGCTTGAGCTACTGAGCTCTGCCAGCCTGCCGGAAGGATGTGTGCTGGAGCACAATTCCAAAGCCCGGACTGTCGTTATTCGATTTGCGAAGACCTGGACAAAATTCGGATTGGTTGGAATCCTGGCAGCCGGCACCGCAGATATTCCGGTCGCAGAGGAAGCGCGAGTTGTGGCAGAGGAGATGGGCTGTAATGTGCTCTTCGAGTACGATGTTGGTGTGGCAGGCATTCACCGCCTCTTTCCCTGCCTGATGCGAATGGGAAACGCAGATGCCATTGTGGTGGCTGCCGGGCGAGAGGGGACTTTGCCTGCAGTGGTGGCTGGATTGGTGGAGGCTCCGGTCATCGGACTGCCGGTATCCACAGGCTATGGTCTGGGAGGAAACGGCCAGGCGGCACTTTATTCCATGTTGCAGTCATGCTCAGTTCTTACTGTGGTCAATATAGATGCAGGATTTGTAGCTGGCGCTTATGCGGCAAAGATCGCCAGACAGAAGGCGTTTGGCAAAAAACAGTTATAAATTATTTCCAGAAAAGTATTTATACGATCAAAAAGGTTTGTGAACGAGAGCGGGTACACTCATCTTTTTTACTAACCCCCACTCCCCTACCCGCTCGTCACTAATTGCCCCGAGATCCTCAGGGACGAGGGCTCATATGATCAATTCGCAAATGCCGCCACAATTCATGCATAAAACTTCAATCTTTTGAATATTTGCCAATTCTAGCCGAGATGGCATTGCCACATCTTGATTCGATGGATTCGCTGCATTGCTTGCCACAGTTACGTCAAGTTTTCTTCTCATATAAATATAAGCGAGCTCTGGATCCAACTTATACATGTCCATATAGTCCTTCCTGGACAGATGCTCCCCGTTGGCCGAAATATATATTGGGTCCCCGATCACCGGAACGATCTTTCCTGAAGGCAGAACCCATTCAAAACCCTGAACAGGCGCACCCTGCAACTCAGTCTCAGCAGAATCTGGCCCCAAGGGATTAACAGAAATAAGATTAAATGCACCGCAATTTTTGCATATTAATGAGAATTTATATATCGCATCCTGCCCAATCGGCACGATATTCAAATCATTTATTTCACCACAATTATGACACTTGATTCTTATTTATATCCCTCGCAGGCCATTTGTTTGTATATAGATCATACTAAGATAAATAAATATACTAAGCTATAATAAGAAAGAATATTTCTTAATGCAATTCTTTAAGTTTGGTAGAGTTAAAATATAAAACAAGATATCAAAAATATGCTGCCCATCGACTTCATCATTATTCATTGTTGGGAGATCCAGAGCAAGAGCCATAGTGCCAGCCAATTGGCCCTCGCGCTGGTGCTGAATGGACGCATGGAATAATCAATTCCAATGCAATTTCGTTTATACAATTAAGTTTTAATTAAGGATTTCGGTAGACGATAGGGATTCTCGCCAATCCGATTCCCGGCAGAGACTGCAGGCCTCGATCTCTGCCCCCGACTCCCGGCAATAGTCCTGAATCCTATGCAGGGCATGGTCAACCATCCCACCAGAGGTTATGATGAGGGCGTTCTTGCCGGTCAATGCCTTGAGAATACACTTGTCTATGACACCATAGGTGAAGTCCAATGAGATGTTGCATCGTTCAGACAACGTCTTGGCTGCGGTGCCCATGCCACCAATAAAGCTGACGGAAGCTCGGTCGATCAATGTCCGAATCTCACCCTCGGGAACCTGATCCACATCGCAAATGTAGATCTTGCCTCTAGCTTGGGCACCATCCCCGGACTTATCCTGCAATAAATCGCATAGCTCAAGGATGTTTCGCGGCGGCTTGGATCCTCGGGCAATGCCTCGGCCTATCAGCTCATGGTATATATCCACCACAAGGGGCAGCTTGAGTCTGGCGTCTCTGATGAGATCTACATCACTAAATACATCCTGTCCTGTCCCCCGGCGTACGACTTCTCCGTCCTTCATGAGGATGACCTCATCCGCCCAGCGGTATGCCAGCTCCACATCATGGGTCGAGATGATCAAAGTCTTACCACCATGGTTCAGCTCATCGAGCATCTCCATAATCTCCTCGGAGCTGGCTGGATCGAGATTGGACGTGGGCTCATCGAGGATCATCACCTCCGGCTCCATTGCAAGGATTCCGGCGATAGCCACTCTCTTCTTCTCCCCGCCGCTCAGGTGATGGGGCGGACGCCGCTCATATCCGCACAGGCCCACGTATTGCAGGGCAAACCCCACATACCTCTTCACCTTCTCAGACGGAAATCCCAGATTGACCGGGCCGAAGGCCACATCCTGGTAGACGGTCGGAGCAAAGAGCTGGTCGTCGGAGTTCTGGAAGACCATGCCCACCGCTCGTCGGATAGACCTAAGGCTTGCCGCATCGTACCTCAATGGCTTGCCTAAAAAGAGAACCTCCCCGGAGTTGGGTCGTAAGATGCCATTCATCATGAGCATGAGAGTGGACTTGCCGGCACCATTGGGACCTACTAAGGCCACCTTTTTCCCCTTATCCAATGAGATGTTGATCCTTTTCAAGGCCTGGGTTCCGTCCCCATAGGAATAGCTTAGATCCCTGATCTCGATTATCTTCGTCATGGCCAACTCACTAGAGAGACATCCCTTGATAAAACGGAGATGGTCGCAGCTGCAATCAGATAAACAGCCACCACGATTATCTGGCGAGGGTCCGCTTTGTTTTCCTCTTCCATGAGACCTAGCTTGCCATCGTAGCAGCGAGAGTCCATTGCAACGATGAGCCTCTCCCCCTGCTCCCAAGAACGCAAGAAGAGGACGCTGGATAGCATTGCAAATGATGTGAGAGAGCTTCTTGCCCCGGCATCACCCAGACGCATCACCTGAGCGCAGTGGATCCTGGAAGCCTGATCCAGGAAGACGAAGATGTATCTGTAGATCATCATGGACAGCTCAATGACCGACTCAGGAATATGCAGGGATTTGAGCGTTGCGAAGATTTCAATCATCGGCGTTGTCAGAGCTATGAAAAACAACGAGCACATGCCGCCAAAGGTTCTGGAGATGAGAAGAAAGGCAAGCTCTGCACCATCTTCCCGCAAGGAGAAGGTCATGCCGAAGAGCTGCATTGAATAGAGAGGCTGGCCCGCGCCATGCATGAAGGCCACTACGGCCGCGCTGATCAGGGCGAAGGAAAGGGGCACTAGCAGTAGCCGTGAGTAGATTCGTCCTGGAATCTTAGCCAGGACCAATATGGCGAGACTTAGGGTTAAGGCCACGAACAATGGGGCGACTGGAGTCGTTGATGATACAGAAATCAGGATACAGCCAATCCCCAAGTAAAGCTTGAGATGAGGACTAGTGTCTCGCAGGGCATTGCTATGGGCATAATCGTCGAGGATGTCATGCATTCGACTATCCTTCTCTCTTCCGGGCGGAGGTGTCTTTTTTAGCATTCTCAACTGCCCGATAGTAACCTAGGAAATAGCCGATGATGAGGCTGCCGATGGCCGCCTGCAAGGCAAAAAGGAGGCTTTCGATCTCGCCGCTTGGCGGCTGGTAGATTGACGAAAACCATGGGACATAGGTCCCACCGGTGATTTGTGAGATCACATTCTCTGCCTGGCTGTCTGCGCCGCTCCACTCGTGGTTTCCGCTGGAGCTGACAACAAGAAAGGCAGCGATGAAAAGCGCAATCACAGCCAGAGCAATGTGCTCCAGCTTTATGCTAAAACCTCGTTTCATGAAATTGCCTCCTTCAGCCTTTTTATGGTGCTCTCTGTGACGACATTCATCCTCAGCAGCACATCGCTTCTCAAAGCGACGATGTACTTGAACATCAATGCAGTCACCACCCCCTCAACTATGGCCAGGGGGACTTGGGTTATGGCAAACACTGCTGCAAATGCCTCGAAAGATGTAAAGATTCCAGTTGCCGAAGGAAAGGCCAGGGCAAGCTGAATGGATGTGACCAGGTAGGTAGCCCAGTCGGCTAAGGTCGCAGCCAGGAAGACTGACAGGTAGAGATGCAGTCCTGCTTTTGTGGCAGCTTTGTAGACCAGGTATCCCACCGCCGGACCTGCAATGCCCATCGAGAATGTGTTTGCTCCGAGGGTGGTGAGGCCGCCATGAGCCAGAAACACTGCCTGGTAGACGAGCACGATCACAGCCAGGACAGATGTTATCCAGGGACCGAAGAGGATAGCACCCATTCCCGTGCCAGTGGGATGAGAGCAGCTTCCGGTGACGGAGGGAAGCTTCAGAGAGGAGAGGACGAAGACAAAGGCTCCTGCCACGGCCAGCAAGGGCAGAGTCTCTCGACTGTCCTTTATCATCTTGTTCATCCTGTAGACACCGTAAGCCACCACAGGAAGACTGAGACCAAACCAGATCTCCCACCAGGGATGAGGAAGAAAACCCTCCATTATGTGCATCTCGTCACCTCAAGTGGCTCATGCATTCATCCATATAAGGTTTTCTTGTGTTAGGACCAAATTAGTTTAACAACCACTTTCGCTTCGCTTATGAATCGCCTTTAAATATTTCACCCGTTTAACGGATTTCATCTTGACTCAAATATTCACAGTCTCTGAGCTGAATTTGAGGATATCAGACCGCCTGGATGGCGATGTTCGCCTGCATGACCTCTGGGCGCGAGGCGAGGTATCCAACTATCTTCACCATCGTTCAGGGCACAGATACTTCACCCTCAAGGACCAGAACTCTCAGATCTCCTGCGTCCTCTTCAAAAATAACGGCCTATCTCTCGACTTTGAGCTGATGGATGGCAAGAACGTTATGGTCTTTGGGGATATTGCAGTTTACAGGCCGCAGGGCAGAGTGCAACTGGTGGCCCGAGGCATAAAGAAGGACGAGGGGCTGGGGTACAGGCACCAACAACTCGAACAGCTCAAGAAGAAGCTGGCCTCTGAAGGGCTTTTCGCATCAGAACGTAAGCGTGCTCTGCCCCGTTATCCTGAGCGAATAGGCATTGTCACCTCTCCGCAGGGGGCGGCACTGCATGATGTCATTCGAACTCTCGGCCCATATCCCGCGAGGATCATCATCTCACCGGCCCAGGTGCAAGGAGAAGGAGCCGAGATGAGCATCGCCTCTGCCATCATGGCCTTGAGGGGCAAAACTGATGTGATCATCGTCTGTCGCGGAGGGGGATCGACGGAAGATCTGTGGTGCTTCAATTCCGAGATCGTAGCTCGCGCAATATTCGCCTGCGACGCGCCAGTCATCTCCGCCATCGGCCATGAAACTGATGTTACAATCGCCGATTTTGTAGCTGACCTGCGGGCTGCGACGCCTACAGCAGCGGCCAAAATGGCGGTCCCGGATGCAGAGGAGCTAAAGCAATCCCTCAGCGCCACTGAGGTTCGGATGATTCGCGCCCTATGGACGATCCTGGAGAGACGGGAAGAACGCCTGGATTATCTCATGAATGCAGTCTCCGCTAAGAGGATGTACTCTCTGGCTCAGGAGGCCCGACAGCGTCTGGACTATCTGAGCGAGAGGCTGGAGTCTGCCGAGGCCAGAGAGCCGCAGATTCATAGGAGCCGACTT
>Ga0074195_1000415_pt1 | contig 87789 bp, 85 predicted proteins | sample EPASupsiteHSE623_FD_64525 | JGI IMG/M metagenome (GOLD analysis project Ga0074195, IMG submission 64525) | Bioremediated contaminated groundwater from EPA Superfund site, New Mexico - Sample HSE6-23 | ecosystem: Environmental > Aquatic > Deep subsurface > Groundwater > Contaminated ...
CAGGGCTGTGCCGCAGGGACGTTTAAGTTAAGCCGGGGTGGCGGAATGGCAGACGCTCGGGACTTAAAATCCCGCGACCGCAAGGTCATAAGGGTTCAACTCCCTTCCTCGGCAGTAGTTCGCTGCAATGTTAGTATTACAGCGAACAGGGCAATTAAAAATCGGGAACCGAAAGTAGACAGAAAGAACGTTTCTATTGTTCGGAACCCGGTTATGATAATGGATCTGGAACAAACGGGACGACAAATTTTCATCCTTCGTCCCTCATTGTATTTAGTCGGGCTCATAGCTCAGTTGGTTAGAGCGTCACGTTGACATCGTGAAGGTCAGGGGTTCGAGTCCCTTTGAGCCCACCATTAAAAATAAGTGCCGGAAATCGCCGTTGCTGCCGTAAGGCAATGCGCTCCGGGCAGAGAAGAATATATGGATAATAAAGAGCTCTCGGTTTTAAGACACTCCTGCGCGCATATTATGGCTTATGCCGTGCAGGAACTCTGGCCGGGCACAAAACTGGGCATAGGTCCGGCGATAGAAGACGGCTTTTATTATGATTTCGACAGGAAAGAGCCGTTCAGCGAGGAAGATCTGGCGCGTATCGAGGAAAAAATGCGCGAGATCATCGCCAGGGACGAGCCGTTTACCTCCGAGACGATCGGTAAAGCGGATGCGGTTGTTTTGTTCTCCGGGCTGAAGGAAGATTACAAACTGGACCTGCTGAAAGATATTCCGGACGGGGAAGTGACCATATACAGGACGGGCGGCAAATTCGTCGACTTATGCCGCGGTCCGCACGTTCCGTCTGCCGGCAGCATCAAGGCCTTTAAACTCGTTTCCCTGGCCGGCGCTTATTGGCACGGGATAGAGACAAACCCGATGCTGCAGCGGATCTACGGCGTGTGTTTTTTCGGGGAGAAGGAGCTGGAGGAACATTTACGCAATATCGAGGAAGCCAAGAAACGCGACCACCGCAAACTGGGGCCGCAATTGGGGCTGTTCGATATTTATCACGAGGAAGCCGGCGCGGGCCTGGTGTTCTATCATCCCAAAGGCGCGGTCCTGCGCAGTATCATAGAGGATTACGAAAAGAAAGAACATCTCCGGCGCGGGTATCAGATGGTGATCACACCGCATATTATGCAGGCCGGATTATGGCAGACCTCCGGGCATTACGATTATTATAAAGAGAATATGTATTCGTTCCTGATCGAGGGGAAAGAATATATTCTCAAACCGATGAATTGTCCGGGGCATATCCTGATCTATAAATCGAAGATCCGCAGCTACCGGGAACTGCCGTTAAGGCTTTTTGAACTGGGCACGGTTTACCGGCACGAAAAAGCAGGGGTCATGCACGGGTTGTTGCGCGTGAGGGGTTTCACGCAGGACGATGCGCATATTTTCTGCCTGCCGGAACAGCTAAAAAGCGAGATACAGGGTATTATAGATTTTGTTTTCGATACTATGAAGGTTTTTGGTTTTGATTCCCTCGGAATAGAATTAAGCACCCGTCCGGAGAAATTCATCGGCTCGGAACAGGACTGGGAATCGGCCACCGCCGCTTTGGAAGGCGCGTTGAAGGAGCGGGGAGTCAATTATGAGATAAATCACGGCGACGGCGCGTTCTACGGGCCCAAGATAGATATCAAGCTTAAAGACGCGTTGAAAAGGACGTGGCAGTGCGCTACGATCCAGTGCGATTTTACACTGCCGCAGCGTTTCGGGCTGGTTTACGCCGATGCCGACGGATCGCAGAAACAGCCGGTCATGCTGCACCGGGTCATACTCGGCAGCCTGGAAAGGTTTACCGGGGCCCTGGTCGAACATTACGGGGGCAGTCTTCCGTTATGGCTTTCGCCGGTGCAGGTGGTGCTGGTGCCGTTGAAGGAAGAGCACGCCGCTTACGCCGGGGAAACCGCCGGGATCCTGGAAGCTGCCGGAATAAGGGTAAAAGTAGACGGACGCAATGAGACCCTGAATAAGCGTATCCGCGAAGCGGAAATGGAGAAAGTCCCGTATATCGCCGTGATCGGGGCCCGTGAAGCGGGGAGCGCTTCCGTGTCCCTGCGAAAAAGGGGCGCGGGCGATCTGGGGGCCATGCCGAGGGATAAATTTCTGGAATTGCTGGGGCAGGAGATCGGGGAAAGAAAATGAGCCCGCAGTCCGTGCGCGGGAAAAATAGTCAACGTGGTTGTTTGGCGCGGCACATAGTGTGCAGGCGCGGTAATGACTGCGGGAAGGAGGGATGGTAAGATAAAAAAGTTCATCCGTATCAACGAAAAGATAAGATCTTCTCAGGTCCGTTTGATAGGTCCGGAAGGAAATCAGCTGGGGATAGTCTCGATACAGAAAGCGCTGGAATTGGCAGTTCAAAGTGAACTGGATCTGGTGGAAGTCGCTTCCGGCGCGGTTCCTCCCGTTTGCCGCATCTTAGATTTTAGCAAATTTAAATACGACCAGGAAAAGAAAGAACGGGAAGCGAAGAAACACCAGAAACTCGTCCGGTTAAAGGAGATCCGCCTGAAACCGAATATAGACGAGCACGATTATCAGACCAAGCTGAAACAAGTGCTGGACTTTTTGAAAGATAAGAACAAAGTCCGGATCAACTTGTTTTTCCGCGGCAGACAGATGGAGCATATAGATATCGGCAGGAAACTGCTCGATAAGTTCGTGGTAGACACGCAGAACGACGGGATAGTGGAAAAAGGCGCGGCCATGGAGGGCAGGATCATCTCTTTGGTTATCGCTCCGAAATAAGTCCGGTGCGGTGAACGCCGGGAATGACGGAAGGCCGGATACGGTTTTTTGTCTTTCGGCGGGACCCGTTCCTCCGGGCGCAGAATAGTAAGGAGAAAAAGACAATATGCCAAAATTGAAAACTAAAAAAGGCGCGGCCAAAAGATTCAAGATCACCGCAAAGGGCAAGGTAAAATACGCCCCCTGCAACAAAAGCCATCTTTTGACCCATAAAAAAAGGGCAAGGGTCAGAAAGCTTAGCGAGTCGGACACCGTAGGCCGGGCAAAACACGAAAAGTATCTGAAGAGGCTGATGCCTTACGCATAACGGCGGCAAAGTATCGGTTTCCCGGGGTATAGACGCCGGGATCTTAGTGAAAAAGAGAGAGGTTAGTCATGGCAAAAGTGAAACATAGCGTTGCTACCAGAAGAAGAAAAAAGAGAGTATTAAAGCAGGCGGAAGGATACTGGGGAGACCGCAGTAAACAATTCCAGCAGGCGCGCCGCGCGGTAATGCACGCGCTGGTATATCAATTCCGCGACAGGAAGAACCGCAAGCGCGATTTTCGCAGGCTTTGGATCAGCAGGTTGAGCGCGGCTTGCCGTTCCAGCGGAATAAAGTACAGCCTGTTCATCAACGGCCTGAAAAAAGCGCAGGTAGGATTGGACAGAAAAGTGCTTTCCGACCTGGCGATACGCGATCCGAAGGCCTTTGAAGAACTGGTTAAAATAGCCAAGGGTTGAAAAAAGTTTTAACTTAAACCCGGGATAAAAATGTACGTGATCATAGTCGGTTGCGGCAGAGTAGGCTCGGAGTTGGCCAAGCTCCTTTCGGGAGAAGGCCACAACGTTGTCATCATAGACAAGAAGAAATCGGCGTTTGCCAGGCTCGGGGACGCCTTCAACGGCTTGACTCTCGACGGCAACGGTTTCGACCAGGCGCTGCTGAAACAGGCGGGAATAGAAAAAACGGACGCGTTCTGCGCGGTCACCAACGGCGATAATACTAATCTTATCGCCGCGCAGGTGGCCAAACGCATTTTCAACGTTCCCAAGGTCATCGCCAGGATCTACGACCCGCAGCGCGCGCACATATACACCGCCCTGGGCATGGATATCATCAGCGGGACGGTGCTTTTCGCGGCCATGCTCCGGGACAAGATCATAGAAAGCCGTTTTACCAGTTATTTGATAGAAACTAAAGAGCTCGGCGTGATCGAACTGGAGGCGAAGAACGGCCTTGCCGGCAAAACGATCAAGGAAATAAACATTCCCGGCGAATTCATGGTTGTGGCCCTCCGGAACATCGAGGGGGTCGTGATCCCGGAACCTTCTATGGTGCTCAACGAAAAAGATACCCTTACCGGGGTGGTCAAGGTTTCCAGCCTTAAGAGCGTCAAGGAAAAATTCGGGCTTTAGTTTTTTGAGCGGGAGAACGGTATGTACATTCTGATAGTGGGGGCCGGTAAAGTAGGGTATTTTCTCGCCAGGAGGCTTTCCGAAGGCGGGCACACGGTTTCCATTGTGGACAGCGACCGGGAAGTCTGCGAAGAGATCGCCAGGAGCCTGGAAGTCCTGGCGATCAACGGCGACGGCTGCGACCAGGAGATCCTTTCGGAAGCGGGAATATCCCGCGCCGACGTCGTGGCCGCGGTCACCGGGGACGACGAAGACAATTTGATAATCTGCCAGCTGGCCAAAGAACGTTTCGGCGTGGACCGCACCGTCGGAAGGGTCAATAATCCGGACAACGAGTCCACTTTTTTCAAACTCGGGGTCGATGTCCCGGTGGACGCGACAAAGATCATCGCAAAGATCATCGAGGAGGAAGTTTCCTTCTCCGACTTCGTGAATTTAATGAGTTTCAAACGCGGCAAGCTCGCTCTTGTCCGCGTGGACCTGCCGGGAGATTCTCCCGTGATCAATAAACAGGTCAGCCAGCTGCAACTGCCCGCCGATTCCGTTCTGGTTTCCATATTGAGGAAAGAAGAAGTCATCGTCCCTAAAGGGACCACCGTCCTGCAGCCGGGAGATGACGTTATTGCCATTACCGCGATAGGAAATGAACCCCAGTTATTACGGCTCCTTGCCGGTAAGCTTTAGAGCGGAAGGGATTTGATCCCATGAAAGAAAAAAGCAAACTGTTAAACGGTATTTTGGGCATTGCCTGGGAAATCTCCTATGCCGCCGCGTTGATGCTGGCGGCGGCCGCCGTCTGCATAATCATCCTGCTGATAAAACTATGATCCTGCGCCCGAGAACTGAAGATATCGCGGTTATCGGTTATCACCTTTCCAAAATAATACTCGGCCTCGGCCTGACAATGCTGCTGCCGCTGGGTTGCGCGGCGTTGTCCGGGGAGCACGGTCCGTTCTTTGATTTCCTCATAACGATGGAGATCATTTTCATCTTCGGCTTGTCGATGATGCAGGCGTGCCGGGGAACTTATGAGTCCGGCAAAAGGAAGGCGCCGGCGTACGAAAACAAGATCTCCGCGCTGGACCCGAACTGGATGCACGGGATGATCATGGTCGCTCTTTCCTGGCTGGCGGCGATGTTCTTCGGGGCCATACCTTTATGGTTGAGCGGACATTGGAATTCTTTTCTCGACGCCTGTTTCGAAAGCATGTCCGGCTTCGCGACCACGGGTTTGTCTTTGGCGCAGGACCTCGACCATCTCTCCCTGACCCATAATTTGTGGAGACACCTGACAATGTTCATCGGCGGACAGGGGATAGTGGTCGTCGCCCTCTCTTTCTTCGTGAAAGGTTTTTCCGGTGCTTTCCGTATGTACGTGGGAGAGGCGCGCGACGAGCGGGTCCTTCCCAACGTGATCAACACCGCCCGTTTTATCTGGATCGTCAGTCTCACATACCTGGCGCTGGGCACGCTTAGCCTGGGGATAACGGCTATGCTCGGGGGGATGGGGCCGGTGCGCGCTTTTTTTCACGGGGCGTGCCTGTTTATGGCGGCATTCGATACCGGCGGGTTCACGTTGCAGTCCCAGAATATGCTGTATTATCATAATTTCCGGCTTGAGATAGTCACCATTGTGTTTATGGTATTGGGCGCGATCAACTTCAGATTGCATTATCATTTGTGGACCGGTAACCGCGGGGAATTATTCCGCAACATAGAAATGAGGGTATTGTTTATCTGCGTGCTGCTCACTTTTGCCGTTACCGCGATCGGGCTGAAGAACGGCGGTTCCCCTTATTCTTCCGGAGCCGTGATGCTCTTCAGGAAAGGTTTTTATCAGCTCATATCCGGCCATACCGGCACGGGTTTTATGACCGTTTACGCAGAGCAGATGGGTAAAGAGTGGAGCGACCTGGCGCTGGTCGGTATGATCTGCGCCATGGCATTAGGCGGCGCCGTGTCTTCCACTACCGGCGGCATAAAGATGCTGCGCATCGGCATAATCGCGGAGGCGTTCGTCCAGGACATCAAGAAAGTGATCTTTCCGGCAAGGGCGATGGTCGAACAGAGGTTCCATCATATAAAAGAGGTTTTCCTGGAAGACAGGACCGTGCGCGCGGCATTAATGGTCACGCTGGCGTATATAATACTCTACGGAATGGGGGCGATCGCCGGCATGCTCTGCGGGTTCGGTTTTCTTCCTTCTCTGTTCGAATCCACCTCTGCCGCCGCCAACGTCGGGCTTTCCTGCGGGATCACCTCTTCCGGTATGCCGGCGGCCTTAAAGATGGTTTATATCTTTCAGATGTGGGCGGGCAGGCTGGAGTTTATTTCCGTGTTCACCCTGGCGGGATTTTTCCTGGCCGTGATAAAGGGGAAGCGATAATGGGATTCTTCGGAAGGAACATAATGGCCGCTGTCTTTGTGTCCGCGGCGCTTTTCGTATGCGCGGCGGCGTCTTTCGCGGAACAGGCGAAAGTATCTTCGGGGATGCTGCTGTCCGATCCCGGCTTATACGACGGCCGCACAATATCGTTTGAAGGAGAAATTATCGGTGATATAATGAAACAAGGCCGCGCCGCATGGATCAATCTTAACGACGGCCGCGCCGCCATCGGCGTTTTTACCGCGGCGGACAACGTCAAGGGCTTATCCGGCGGCGGATATAAAAAACAAGGCGACATTGTCAGGGTTTCCGGCGAATTCCACAAGGCCTGCCCGCAGCACGGCGGAGATCTGGATATCCACGCCGACAGCGTAACCGTAATCATTAAAAGCGCGGTCATAGAAGAGGTAATTTGTCCGGTCGAAAAAAGACTGGCTGTTTTTTTAGCGGGGGTATTATGTCTGTTATCGATATTGATGCTGTACAAAAAACTGCGGAAGAAGAGATAGCCGGGGCGGATTCAAGCGCGTCCCTGGAAGAACTGCAGAATAAGTATCTGGGCAGGAAAGGGATCGTCGCCGGGCTGACCGGCGCCATTCCCGCTTTGCCGGCCGAAGAACGCGCTGCTTTCGGCAAAAAAGTCAATGCCCTGAAGAACGCGCTGCTTGCCGCCTTTGAACAAAGAAGGTCCTCCGGGATCAATGCCGGCGTGAGAATATCCGGCGCGCAGCCGGGAATGGATATCAGCCTGCCCGGCGTTGCTCAGCCGGCCGGCAGCATCCATTTGATCACTCAAGTGGCGGAAGAAGTTACCGGGTTGTTCGTGAAAATGGGTTTTTCCGTCGAAGAAGGCCCGGAGATAGAAAGCGAGTTCAATAACTTCAGCGGATTGAACATTCCCCTGGAGCATCCTTCGCGCGATACATTCGACACTTTCTATCTGAAAGCCCCGGGAGGCGGAACGCTGGAATCCGGCGACGGCAAACTCCTTTTGAGGAGCCACACCTCCCCTATGCAGGTAAGAGTGATGCGCGCGCGCAAGCCGCCGCTGGCGGTGGTCGTGCCGGGCAGGGTCTACCGTCCCGACGCGGTGGACGCCAGCCATTCCTTTATGTTCAATCAGCTCGAAGGGTTCCTGGTCGATAAAAACGTGAATTTTTCCCATTTGAAAGGCGTTCTGGAAGCTTTTGCCCGCGGTATTTTCGGCGAAGATATCCGGCTGCGTTTCCGGCCGCACTTCTTTCCTTTTACGGAGCCCTCGGTGGAGATGGATGTTTCCTGCATTATCTGCAAAGGCAAAGGCTGTCCGCTCTGCGGCAGAAAAGGCTGGCTGGAGATCCTGGGAGCAGGGATGATACATCCCAATGTGTTCAAGAATGTGGGGTATGACCCGGCTAAATACAGCGGGTTCGCCTTCGGTATGGGCGTGGACAGGATAGCGCTTCTTAAATACGGGATAGACGACATCAGGTTATTATTTCAGAACGATATCCGGTTCCTGAAGCAATTCTAAGAGGAGATCATGAAATTCAGTTATAATTGGCTGAAAGATTTTGTGGATATAGAGATCGATGCCGCGGCCCTGGCGCAAAAACTCACTATGGCCGGGCATGAGGTCGGTTCGGTTGAGCCGCTGGACGGCGATTTCATCCTCGAAGCCGAGATCACCTCCAACCGCGCCGACTGTTTCTGTATGTCCGGTATGGCCAGGGAAACCGCGGCGGTGCTGGGCAGAAGATTCAAGATCCCGCCCGGTTTTTTAAAAGGGATGCCCAAGACAGGCAAAGCTTCCGCGGGTTTTTCCGTTTCGCTGGAAAGCGCCGGAGACTGTCCGCTCTATACCGCCACTCTTATAAAAGGCGTGAAGATCGGCCCTTCTCCCGAATGGCTGCGCAGGCGTCTGGAGAGCATCGGTTGCAGGAGCGTCAATAACCTGGTCGATATCACTAATTACGCTTTGTTCGAATGGGGAGCGCCGCTGCACGCGTTCGATCTCGATAAGCTTTCCGGCGGCGGGGTAAATGTGCGCAGGGCGCGGCAGGGGGAAACGCTGGTCACTATCGACGGTAAGAAAAATATCCTGACACCGGAGATCCTCGTTATTGCCGACGCCGATCTGCCTGCGGCGGCGGCCGGCATTATGGGCGGAGCGGCCAGCGAAGTGTCCGGCGGCACCGTGAATGTCCTTTTGGAAGGCGCTATTTTTAATCCGGTGCTGGTGAGAAAAGGCCGCCAGCTGATGGCGGCGCAGACGGAAGCGTCTTACCGTTTTGAACGGGGAGTGGACCCGGAAAGGGTCAGGATTTCCGTTGAACGGGCGCTGATGCTCATTCTGTCTCTTTGCGGAGGCAGCGCGGAAAACTGCGTTCAAAAGGGCGCGAAAATACCGCGGCGTAAACGGATCCGGTTTTCGCTCTCCGGGGCGGAAACGCTTTTGAATATCAAGCTGCCGCAGAAATCCGCCTCCGGCATTCTTTCCAGTCTGGGTTTTACGGTCGGCAGGTCCTCTTCGGACATCCTCGACGTGGAAGTGCCGCTTTACCGTAAAGATGTGCAGCAGCAGGCGGACCTGGAGGAAGAGATCGCGCGCATATACGGTTACGACAGGATCGCGCCCGTCCAGCCTTCCGTGGTTTCCGAGCTGTCCGGGTTGACCGCCTGGCAATGCGTCTTAGGAATGAAAAACCTTCTCGCCGGGCAGGGATTTAATGAAACGGTCACTTATAGCCTGGTGGACAGAAAAGCTCTGGAATTCCCGTCGGAAAAGCCCGGGGAACCGATCGAGGTGCTGAATCCTTTAAGCCGGGAGCAGGAAGTGCTGCGCACTTCCGTTATGCCGGGTTTGCTGCGCTGCCTGGCATATAATCTCAACCAAAAGCAGGAAGAACTCCGGCTTTTTGAGATTGCGGATATTTATTACCGGAATCAGTCGGCGGCCGGGAACGAAGAGCGCGTTCTGGCGCTGGCGGTCTGCGGGACCCGCCGGTATTTTAACGGCGGATCTTTCTGCGAAGAAACGCTCGGCCCGCTGCATATCAAGGGCGCGCTGGAAATGTTGTTCGCCTGGGCCGGCTTGAAGGATTTTTCCTTCAGGCAGCACTCTGTCGGAATGAACATTTCAGTATACGCGGGGAAAGAGCGTTTGGGAGAGATCATTATTCTGGATAAAAAACAGGCGGCGGACTTTGACATAAAGAACCGGGTTGCCGTTCTGGCCGAGATCAGGCTTGAGCCGGTCCTGCGCGCGCGGTTTTCCCTGCATAAGCAATTCCATAAATTACCCCAGTATCCGGCGATTACCCGCGATATCAGCCTGCTCTTGAGGGAAGAGATACCTTTGCGTGAAATATTTACGGTCGCCGGACAGGCAGGCGGCGGATTGCTTAAGGAATTGAAGCTTAGCGATATCTATAAAGGGGAACAGATTTCCTCCGGATATAAAGGTTTGACGGTTTCCTGCGTTTACCGTTCCGACGAGAGAACTTTGACCGAAGAAGAGATCTCGCCCGTGCACGCCGGCATCGTCAACGCCCTTTCCAACAGGCCGGGCGTTTCTTTGCGTTGACGCAAAAAATCCGCTGTCCGCGCCCCGGCGGGATTTGACAATCCCGGGGAGCCGTGGTATACTTACTTTTGCAGCGATAGATTCCCTGCCGTGCTCGTTAGGATGGATGATGTTTGGTGAACCAACACCAAAATTAAGGGAGTCCCACTCTCCCGGCGCCTTGGCGTCAGGAGGAAGACCCCCTACCTGTAATGTGGGTTCAACCCGTCATTTGTCCAACGGCACAGTGCGGGGTTTTTTTATGCCCTTTTTAACCCGGGACCACACCTCTCGTTATCTGAAAGACAATCTTAATGCCGAATAACAAGCATTCCTCCGGAGAAGCAGATCTAAACGACCTTCCTTTGGCTGTGCGCATGCGGCCGCGGAATCTGCAGGAATACGCCGGGCAAGCGCACCTGCTCGGTAAAGGAAAGCTTCTGCGCAGGGCGATCGAAGCCGACAGGCTGACTTCGTTGATCCTTTTCGGTCCGCCGGGGACAGGCAAGACTTCTCTTGCCTGGTGCATCTCCAAGATCACCAAAGCCCGTTACGTGTCTTTAAACGCTACCACTTCCAACGTGGAAGAATTGCGCAAGGTCATCGCTGCGGCAAAGGCGGCAAGGGCCGCCGGCGAGAGGACGATCCTGTTCATAGACGAGATCCACCGTTTCAATAAATCCCAGCAGGATGTGCTGCTGCCGGACGTGGAAGAGCGCAGCGTGGTGTTGATCGGCGCCACGGTGCAGAACCCGTTCTTCTCGCTGGTATCGCCGATACTTTCCCGTTCCCTGGTGTGCGAATTAAAAAGCCTCGGGATCGAAGATATAAAGGGCATACTCGAGCGCGCCCTGTCGGATAAAGAAAGAGGTCTGGGAAAACTCAATGTGCGGGCCGCTTCCGCGGCATTGGATTTCCTGGCGCGTTCCTGCGAAGGCGATGCCAGGCGCGCTCTCAGCGCTCTGGAGATCGGCGTCCTGACCACGGAGCCTTCTCCCGAAGGACTAATTGATTTCAGCCTGGAAACGGCCGCCGAATCCATCCAGAAAAAAGCCCTGGTTTACGACCGCGACGGCGACGGACATTATGATACGGCGTCGGCGTTCATAAAAGCGATGCGCGGCTCTGATCCGGACGCCGCCCTCTATTGGATGGCAAAAATGCTTTATGCCGGGGAGGACCCGCGTTTTATCGCGCGCAGGGTCTGCATCTGCGCCTCCGAGGATGTCGGCAACGCCGATCCGCTGGCCGCGGTGCTGGCCGCCGCCGCTCTGCAGATATCGGAATTCGTCGGAATGCCGGAAGCGCGCATACCGCTGGCGCAGGCGGTCGTGTATATCGCCTGCGCGCCTAAATCCAACGCCGCTTACCTGGCGCTCGGCAGGGCTTACGCCGAAGTAGAAAACGAGACGGTGCAGGAAGTCCCGGATCATCTCAAGGATGCTTCTTACAAATCCGCGGCGTCTCTGGGCCGCGGCAAAGATTATAAATACAGCCATGATTACCCGGGACATTTTGTCAAACAGGAATATACCCGCCGTAAAGTGCGTTTTTACGAACCCACCTCCATCGGCCACGAGGCCAAGATCAAACAGCGCCTGGACAAACTTCGTTCAACTTAAATACCCCGCATACCGCATAGAGTCGCGAGTATTATGTAGTAGTCCGTGGTCGATGGACTACATAGTCCTGAGCGGATTAGATTAGTTTTACTCGCTCACCACAACGTTTGTCGAAGGATCGACTGTGGATTTTTTCGTTCCCAGAACCCAAAACCCAGCACCCAGAATCAGTCTTTTATAGTTGATTTCTACTCTCCGCGATGGTAAGATGTAAGCGGGATTTTTTGTCCCGTTACTATCGCCCGGACTCCGCTTTATTCTTTAAAAACGGGCCGGACGATACCCGTGAGGTTGCATCGAGAGATAACTTTTGCCCGGAGAGGTTTTTCCGCGGACGTTTAAACGTAAAGCCGGTGAAAGATGGCGGATTTTTCCTTTGATATCGTTTCCGAAGTGGATCTGCAGGAAGTGGATAATGCCGTGAATCAGGCCGGCAAAGAGATCGCCCAGCGTTATGATTTTAAGGGCAGCATCTCTTCTTTGTCGTTCGACCGCCAGGAAAAACGCATAAATATTACGGCTGATGACGAATTTAAACTCAGGGCCATCCGGGATATTTTGAACACAAAGGCCGCCAAGCGCGGCGTCCCGCTTAAAGCGCTGGTCTATAACGAACCGGAGAAATCCGGCGGCAACAGTGTGCGCCAGAAAGTGGAAATAACCGTCGGTATCCCGCGCGACAAAGCAAGGGAACTCGTGCAGATCATTAAAGACCTGGGGGCGAAAGTCCAGGCCAGGATAGAAGAAGATAAAGTCCGGGTTTCCGGCGCCAAAAAGGATGACCTGCAGTCGGTCATCGCGCATTTAAGAGGCGTGGATTTCCCGGTAGCGCTCGGATTTTGTAACTACAGATAGGAAGAGTTAACCCATAACAGGAGGTGCCGTATGGGAGTTCTGGTTATTTTGGCTGTGGCCGCGATGGCGCTTATTCTATTCGTGTTCGCCAGGAAGGCGAGCAGCGGTTGTTGCTGCGGGTGGGAAGACAACGGGAAGAATACCGGGGAAAAGAAGAAAGACCCTGTCTGCGGCAAAGAGATCAACGCCGATAAAGCCGCGGCGAAGATCAGCATGTCCGGCAAGACCTTCTTTTTCTGTTCCCTGGAATGTAAAGAAGAGTTCGGCAAGAACAGCGGTAAATATTTGGACAACGGTAATCAGGATAAACAGTGCGGCTGCTGTAGTTAATACAGGGCTCCGGAGGAGGACAGGATGATTTTCAGGAAAGTGCTCATCGTGGTCTTTTTACTGACGTTCACTGCGATCATGGGATGCGAGACTGTTAAGGGGGCGAGTTCCGGGGCGGCAGACGGGGCCAAGAAAGACTGGCAGAATGCCAAGGAATTGGACGCCAAGATGAGGCAGGAACTCTGGTAAGGCAATGATCTTCACTGAATTAAAACCGCCGGAAGAGATACTCGGATTTTTAAAAGGACGCGGCCCTGTTTTTCTTGTAGGATGCGCCAATTGCGCCACAATCTGCCGCACCGGCGGAGAGGAAGAATTGAAGGCGATGAAAGAACTCCTGGAGAAGCAGGGAATACCGGTGAGCGGTTCCTGCGTTCCGGAAGCGCCGTGCATCGCCGCGAATATAAAGACCGCGCTTTCCGGTGTCGGCGGGGAGTTGTCGCGGAGCGCGGCGGTCCTGGTGTTGGCCTGCGGAATGGGAGCGCAGTCCGTAAAAGAGAATTTGCGCGTTGATATTCAGGTATTACCAGGCTGCAACAGTTTATTTCCCGCATCCAGGGATGCCAAAGGCAAATTCAGACAGAACTGCGTTCTTTGCGGGACCTGTCTGCTGGAAGAAACAGCCGCGCTTTGTCCGTTGGCTTTATGTCCCAAAGGAATGTTGAACGGCCCCTGCGGGGGGATGAATAAAGGCAAGTGCGAGGTGGACCGCGAAAAAGATTGCGTTTGGGCATTAATATACGCCGGATTGAAGAAGACCGGAAACCTGAGTTTTTTCAATCAGATACGCCAACCGCGCGATTATTCGCGCGGATTCGCGTCTTTGCCCGCGAGCAAGGGGATTGACCAGCCGGCCGCGTTGCATTAGAATATTGATATTATGACAGAGTCGAAAAAGGACAATATAGGATTTTTAAAAGACAAGCTTCGCAGAAGGATTTTGTCCCTTCTTAAAGCACAGAGGGAAGAAGTCCGTTGCAGGAAAAGCAAACAGATAAAGGAGGCGCTTTTTCGCAGTTTGTTGTTTAAAAAGGCAAAAACGGTAATGTGTTATGTATCTTTTGGCGGGGAAGTGAAAACCCGGGAATTGATAAAGGAAGCCAGGCGGCTCGGTAAGGTAGTTGCCGTGCCGGTTTGCGGCTGCAACAGGAAAATGAAACCCTGTATTTTCCCGGATGACGAGAGGCTTAAAAAAGGCCTTTATGGTATCGGTGAGCCTGTAATTCGGAAGTTTATCGGATTTGAGGATATAGACTTGGTGATTGTACCCGGGCTGGCTTTTGATAAAGCCGGCAACCGCCTCGGCAGAGGCAAAGGGTATTACGATAACTTCTTGAAAAAGCTCCCTTCAACCGTCCCTTCCGTGGGCCTGGCCTATGATTTCCAGGTCGTCCCGCGAATTCCCGCCGCAGAACACGATACCGCTTTGACCAGGATCATCTTTGCCTGACCGTTGACAGTAAGTAAGACCGGCCGCAAGCAGGGCCGGGCGCAGGCAAACGGAGCGTAAGACCTGAATCGCACATTAACTTCGTTCTCGAAAAGGGGGTAACTATGTTGTTAGCATTACTAATGCCGGTTACGGCGGCGGTCTCGCTGCTTTGCGGCTATTTATTGCGTCGTTATATCGCGGAAAGAAAAGTCAAGGACGCCGAAGCCCAGGTTAAAGCCATTATCGACCAGGCTAAAAAAGAAGCGCAGGATAAACGCAGGGAATCGGAACTGGAGGCGAAAGACCTGCTTTACCGTATGCGCCAGGATTTCGATAAACAGACCCAGGAGCGCAGGCAGGAACTGGTTTCCGTGGAGAAAAGGCTGTCGCAGAAAGAAGAGAATATCGACCGCCGCCTGGACCTGCTGGAGAAAAAAGAAAAAGAAATAGAGACGCGCCAGGACAACGTCAGGAAACAGGAAGATGTGTTGAAATCCAAAGATGCCCAATTGATGTCCTTGATAAGCGAGGAAAAAGACAGGCTGCAGAAGATAGCCTCTCTCTCCGCGGAGGAAGCCAAACAGATCCTGTTGAACAGGCTGAACGACGAATTGAGTTCCGAGAAAGCCCAGTTGATAAAGAAACAGGAGGAAGAACTGAAGGACGCCTCCGCCAAGAAAGCGCAGGAGATATTGAGCCTCTCCATCCAGCGCTGCGCCGTGGAGCACACGGTCGAGTCCACGGTAAGCGTGGTCACTTTGCCCAGCGACGAAATGAAAGGCAGGGTCATCGGCAGGGAAGGCCGCAACATCAGGGCGTTTGAAATGGCCACCGGCGTGGACGTGATCATAGACGATACTCCGGAGGCGGTGACGATCTCCTGTTTTGATACCGTGCGCAGGGAGATCGCGCGCTTGAGCCTGGAAAAATTGATCAGCGACGGCCGCATCCATCCCGGAAGGATCGAAGAAATAGTGGAAAAGACGAAAAAAGAGATGGACGTCAAGATCAAAGAAGAAGGGGAAAAAGCCGCTTTTGAATCCGGGGTGGAGAATCTGCACCCGGAATTGATAAAGCTACTCGGCAGATTGAGATACCGCACCAGTTTCGGACAGAACGCGCTGCAGCATTCCAAGGAAGTTTCTTACCTGCTGGGCGTGATGGCTTCGGAACTGGGCCTTGATTTCAAACTGGCCAGGAGGATCGGCTTACTGCATGACATCGGCAAAGCCATCGATCACCAGGTCGAGGGTACCCACGCCACGATAGGCGCCGAGCTGGCCAGGAAATTCGGGGAATCACCGGAAACAGTGGGCGCGATAGAGGCTCATCACGAAGAGGCCGAACAGCGCAGTTTTTACGCGGTACTGACGGTTGCGGCGGACGCCATCAGCGCCGCCCGTCCGGGAGCGCGCAGGGAAACCCTGGAGACTTACATAAAGCGGCTGGATAAGCTGGAATCGATCGCCAATGTTTTCAAGGGCGTGGAAAAATCCTTTGCCATCCAGGCGGGCAGGGAGATCAGGGTTGTCGTTCAGCCGGAGAAGATATCCGACGCAGAAGCCGTGAATATGGCGCGTGAAATACGCAAAAAAATAGAAGAAGGGATGGAATACCCCGGTCAGATCAAGGTCACCGTGATCCGCGAAACCAGGGCCATCGAATACGCTAAATAAAAATGAAGATATTGTTCATCGGCGACATCGTGGGCAGCCCGGGAAGGAACGGTTTCCGTAAGGCCCTGCCGCAGATCAAAAAGGAGTTCGGCATCGATTTTGTGATCGCCAACGCGGAAAACTCCGCCGGCGGTTCCGGGATCACCGGGAAAACGGCGGAAGACCTCCTTTCCGCCGGGGCGGACGTGCTTACTTCCGGGGACCATATCTGGAAGAAAAGCGAGATAGTTCCGTTGATAGAAAGAGAACGCCGTATCTTAAGACCGGTCAATATTTCAGCGCAGGCGCCCGGCCGCGGCGCGGAAGTGTATACTTTGCCGGACGGCAGGCAGGTCGGCGTGATCAATCTGCTGGGAAGGGTTTTTATGGATCCGTGCGAATGCCCGTTCAAATGCGCGCAGGAAGCTTTGAAGGAACTTTCCCCGCGTGTTAAGGCGATCATTGTGGATATCCACGCGGAAGCTACCTCGGAGAAAGTTGCCTTGGGATGGTACCTTGACGGTAAGGTTTCCGCAGTGCTGGGGACGCATACCCACGTCCAGACCGCCGACGAACGCATCCTTCCGGGAGGCACGGCTTATATCAGCGATGTGGGGATGTGCGGTTCGCAGGATTCGGTGATCGGCAGGAAGATCGAACACGTGCTTCATAAATTCGTGACCGGTATGCCGGTCCGTTTTGAAGTGGCGGAAGAGAACGTGAAAGTCCAGGGTGTGGTAGTGGAAATCGACGAGACGAGCGGCAGGGCTTCGGGGATCACGCGTGTCAATGCCGCCGCTTAGCGAAAGGTGCGGGATGAAGAGAACAATGATGCCGGTGATCGCGTCGGCAGTTTTCTTTTTAACATTATGCTTTTTATTTGCCGGTAGGCAGGCAGGGGCGCAGGAAGAGAAGAAAGATATCCTGGCGCAAACCGAATTCTCCCTGGATATCGCCGGGCAGGCGGGGCCCCGTCCGAAAATATTCTCTCCTTCGATAGATTTAAGCGGAAGAGGGGGGAATCCGAATGCCGCCCGGCCGCAGGCGTTTGCCGACGACGAGGCTGTCAAGAAATGGGAAGCGGAGATCGGGTTTTCCGGCTATTACCGTCTGCAGTTGAATCTCTGGGAAGCCGGACAGCTGCGCGGCAATAAAGAGGCCTCCAGCCAACTGCTGCTTTCTTATCACAGCCTGATCAACCGGGTGTGCGCTTCAGGCGGGACGGTGATCGTCAGCTTTTTCGGGACACCGTCCGGGATGGGCAAAGTGCTGGATAAAAGAAGCCAGCCGTTGAATCCGAAAGAATTCAAGGAACTCGTTAAATCCTATGTCAGGGAGTTCCGGAACGATAAAGTCTGGTTTGAAGTCTGGAGCGCGCCCGACCTGGATGATTTCTTCCTGGGGAGCACGCAGGATTATCTTATTCTTTACCGCAGTGTAGCCGAAGCGGTAAAAGAAGTCGAGAACGAAGATAAAACGCATATACAACTCGGAGGGCCGGGCACAAGCTGGTGGTATCAGAATCCCGAGGGGAATACCGTGACCACTCCGGAGAAGAGTTTGATCTTCGAATTGATCAGATATTGTTCCCGCTACAGGCTGCCGCTTGATTTCATCACCTGGCACGCTTATTCCAGCGATCCGTTTGCCGAACAGTATAACACTTCTTATAACAAACTCCCGGTAGAACTGATCCGCGATTGGCTTGGGCCTAATTATTTTAACTTGAAGAGAGATATCCCGTTGATCATCGATGAATGGAACTATGATAACGGATTGAATCTTCCCCTGGAACGTTCCGAGAAAAGCAATATCGCCGCCAGCTATATCCCGGCCAGGCTGAAAGGTATGCAGGCTTGCGGGATAGACGGGCAGGTATATTATTGCCTGGAGGATTTTCATTCCAACAAGGAGCATGTCACCCGTAATGTGGGGGCGTTCTGGTTCGATTCCCGCGGCGGACAGTATAAAGGCGGACCCAAGGCGGTTTATAATGTCTTCCGGATGCTGCGGGAACTGGGCGAGAATTTTTATTCCCTTCCGGCGACCGCGGGAAAAGGCGATGTCGGTATCCTGGCGGGGAAGACCGGGACGCGCGTGAACGTGCTGGTCTATAATTATGTCAATCCCGAAGCGGCCAGAGACCTGCTTTCCCGTAATATAGGCGGTCTGGATGCCGCGGAAAGAAAGCTGCTGCTGCGGATGATAAAAGATGGTGTTTACGCCCGGCTGCTTTCGAAACAGACCGATGCGCAATCCTTGCGCGGAATAAGCAAGAGGCTGCGTTCTTTGCTCTCGGATGCGGTGGCCCGTAACGATGATGTTGAAAAAAAGAAGTCCGGTTCGCAGTCCGTCAAAATCACATTGAAGAATATCAACGGCGATTATCTGGCGCGTAAATATGTGATGGATTCCGCCTGCGTTAAGGACTGTGTGTTTTCAGCTGCGCAGGAGAAAACGATAACCTGTGCGGGAGTCTGGGAAGAAACAACGGAGTTGCCGGCCTATTCGGTAATATTGTTTTCTTTCGAGCCGAAACCGGCGGAACCGGTTACTGTCCCGGCCGCCGGGCCGGAAACGCAGGTTAAGCCGGAGACAGCCGCGGGTCCTTCCCCGGTGTCGCCGGAGAATAAAACCGCGCCTTAAACGGCGGACGGTTTACCGCGGGATAGATGAAGAATATTCCGGATGACCATAATGATTTTTTTCCCGGGCAGAAAGAAGAACAGCGCCGGGTATTTACCGTCTCGGAGATCAACCGGCAGATAAAAGAATTGATGGAAGCCGGATTCCCGGAGGTCTGGGTTGAAGGCGAAGTCTCCGGTGTGACCAGGATTTCCACGGGCACGGTGTTCTTCAATCTCAAGGACGGCTCCGGACTGCTGAAGTGCGTAATCTTCCCTCTTACGGCCCGCGGCCTTAAGTTCGAGTTGAAAGACGGCGACAAGCTGATTTGCCGCGGCGGGATCAGCGTTTATGAAAGAGACGGCCGCTATCAGCTTTATGTGCGAGGGCTGGAACCTAAAGGATTGGGTAGCCTGCAGCTGGCCCTGGAGCAGTTGAAGAAGAAACTGGAGAAAGAAGGGTTGTTCGCTCCTTCCCATAAACGGGCCATTCCGTATTTACCGGCGCGCATAGGCATAGTCACTTCCTCCGGAGGTGCCGCGCTGAAGGACATATTGAAAGTAATAGATGTGCGTTTCCGCGGAGTGCATCTGGTCATTAATCCGGCGAAAGTGCAGGGAGAGGGAGCGGCCGAAGAGATCGCCTGCGCGATAAAAGAATTAAACGTTTATAACGCGCGGGCGGATAAAAGGGAGCGGATCGATGTCCTGATCGTCGGGCGCGGCGGCGGAAGCATCGAAGACCTCTGGGCGTTCAACGAAGAGCCGGTAGCCAGGGCGATCTACGCTTCCGATATCCCGGTGATCTCGGCAGTGGGCCATGAAAGGGACTGGACGATCGCCGACTTGGTCGCCGATCTGCGCGCGCCGACACCTTCGGCGGCGGCGGAGATGGTCATTCCGGAGAAAGAGGATCTGCGGCAGAAGCTTTCTCTGTTGACCGCGGATGTGGAAGCCGGGCTGTCTGATTTCACGCGTTCCCTGCGCGAGGACCTGGATGCCCTGGCGCACCGTATGGGAATGAGTATCGCGCATTGCCTGGAGATCTACTCCGGGCGGCTGGAGTCGACCGGTAAGAAATTACAGCTGTTGAATCCCGCGGCGATGCTTAAACAGTTTTGCCAGAGGGTGGCGGATTTTTCGGGCAGGTCCGGCAGGGCGCTGGAACATTTGCTGCAGATCAAGAAGGCGGCGTTGAGATCGGCGGCCGCCAATCTTTACGGATTAAGCCCGTTGAACGTTCTGGCTCGTGGATACAGCATTACTTTTGCCTCCGGCGGCGGAGTGGTCAGGAGCGTCAAGGCCGTTTCCGCCGGAGAGACGATAAAAGTCAAATTATACGACGGCGAGATCGCCGGGCGGGTGACGGAGGTGCGCGCAGATGGCGGAATTAAAATTTGAAGAGGCGTTGAAGAAGCTGGAAAAGATCGTCGAGGACCTTGAAAAAGGTGATTTGACCCTGGATGAAGCCTTGAAGAGATACCAGGAGGGGATAGAGTTGTCCCGTTCCTGCTCCGCGCGGCTGGAAAGCGCCAAGAAAAAGATAGACATCCTTTCCAGGAACAAAAAAGGCGATCTTGAACTGAAGCCTTTTGAGACGGATAAAGATGAACCGGAGGAATAGTGCTGCTGGAACGGATTAATTCTCCCGCCGATCTGCGGGGGTTGACTTTAGAACAATTGCCGGAACTGGCAGGTGAAATACGCCGCCGTATTCTGGAAGTGGTTTCGGCAAACGGCGGGCATTTGGCGTCCAGCCTCGGTGCGGTGGAACTGGCGATCGCCCTGCATTATTGCCTCGATACTCCGCGGGACAAAATCGTCTGGGACGTCGGCCACCAGACTTACGCGCATAAAATAATAACCGGCAGGAACGCCGGCCTTTCCGGCCTGCGGCGTTACGGCGGGTTAAGCGGGTTCCCCTGCAAGGAAGAATCGGAGTTCGATCTTTTTACCACCGGGCACAGTTCCACGGCGGTTTCTTTCGCCCTCGGTCTCGCCTGCGCAGGGGACATACAGGATGCGGATAAAAGATTCAAGGTCGCCGCGGTGATCGGCGACGGCTCTTTGAGCGGAGGGCTTTGCTTCGAGGGGTTGAATAACGCCGGCCACCTGAAGAAAGATATACTGGTGGTGCTGAATACCAATGAAATGAGCATCGCTCCCAATGTCGGTTCGGTGAGCACTTATATAAACAAGATTATTTCTCTGCCGCTGTATAACCGTTTCCGTAATTCGCTGGAGACTTTTCTTAATTCGCGCGTGCCGCGCGGCAGGAGATTGTTGAAACTGGCCAATAAATTCGAGGAAGGATTGAAAGGATTGTTCATTCCCGGCGTCTTTTTCGAGGAGCTGGGCTTCCGGTATTTCGGCCCCTTCGACGGGAATAATCTTTCCCAGCTGGTGCCGGCGCTGAAAAAGATAACCGGTTTCAAAGGCCCGTTGTTCCTGCACGTGATCACCAAAAAAGGCAAAGGGTTCGCTCCAGCGGAAAAAGACCCGGTACGTTTCCACAGCACCGGCCCTTTTGAGCTCTCGGGCGAAAAAAAACAGGAACAGCCGTCCTCCGTACCTTCGAGACCGACTTATACGGCTGTTTTCGGCAGGAAGATGACCGCGCTTGCCGGCAGTGAAAGCAGATTGACCGCGATCACCGCGGCCATGGCCGAAGGCACGGGGCTGGATAGTTTCCGGGAGAAATATCCGCAGAGGTTTTTCGATGTCGGCATCGCCGAAGGGCACGCCGTATGTTTCTCCGCCGGCCTGGCCAGGCAGGGAATGATCCCGGTGGTGGCGATCTATTCCACGTTCCTGCAGCGCGCCTATGACCAGATCATAGAAGGAGTGGCTTTACAGGAACTGCACGTTATTTTCGCTATGGACCGCGCCGGGCTTGTCGGCGACGACGGCCCCACACATCAGGGGATATTCGATATAGGTTTTTTAAGGCACATCCCGAATATGACGGTAATGGCCCCGGCCGACGCCGAAGAACTGGAAATGATGCTGGAATTCTCCCTGTCGTTAAAAGGCCCGGTTACTTTAAGATATCCCAAGACATCCGCCTGCCTTTTGCGGCGGCGGCTGACGGAGGGAAAAGCGCTTCCGGTGGAACTCGGGAAAGCCGAGGTCTTGAGAGAAGGCAATGATTTTGCCGTTTTTGCCCTGGGCAGCGTCGTCTCCGCGGCTGAAGAAGCCGCCGCTCTGCTGGAAGAAAAAGGATTGTCCGGCAGCGTAGTGAACGTCAGGTTCGTCAAACCGCTGGACGCTGCCCTGCTCGGCAGGATCGCCGGCCGGACAAAATTTATTTTTACGGTGGAAGACGGGATAATCGAAGGCGGGTTCGGCTCGGCCGTGGAAGAAACATTGGGTATTCCCGTGATCAAAATGGGCGTTCCGGAAGAATTCCCGCCCTGCGCCAAAAGACAGGAATTATTGGAGCGTTACGGTCTGGACGCCGCCGGTATCGCCGCCCGGGTCGCCGCCGTAGTGAGGAAATAAAATATGGCAAAACTGATCATAGACGCCGAAAAATGCAAGGGGTGCGGTTTGTGCGTGAAGATCTGCCATAAGGGGCTGCTGAAACAATCGGGGAAACTAAACGCGACGGGGGCCGTATTCGTGGAATTTCACGATGATAAAAATACCTGCGGCGGATGCTGTTTTTGCGCGCTGGTCTGTCCGGAATGCTGTATAGAGGTGCAAAAGTGAAGAAGAAAGACGCGAAAGTGCTGTTGAGCGGCAATGAAGCCGTCGCCGAGGGCGCTATCCAGGCGGGCTGCCGTTTTTACGCCGGATATCCGATCACTCCGCAGAATGAGTTGACCGCCTATATGGCCAGGCGTATGCCGGAAGCCGGCGGAGTTTTCATTCAGGCCGAATCGGAGGTCGCCGCCATCAATATGGTCATGGGCGCGGCCGCTACCGGAGTGCGGGCGATGACTTCTTCGTCCAGTCCGGGAATAAGCCTGAAGCAGGAAGGGATCTCTTATCTGGCGGGCGCGGAACTGCCGGCGGTAATAGTGAATATGATGCGCGGAGGCCCGGGGTTGGGGAATATCTGGCCTTCACAATCCGATTATTTCCAGGCGACGAAAGGCGGCGGGCACGGAGATTATCATTGCTTAGTCCTGGCGCCTTCCCGGGTCCAGGAAGCGTTCGATTTAATGTTCTCCGCTTTTTACCTGGCGGACACTTACCGGATGCCGACGATGATCTTAGGGGACGGGATGTTGGGGCAGGTAATGGAGCCGCTTAGTGCGCGAGTTCCGCCCGGGGCTGCCGTGGGAAAATACGCAAAGGCTTCACTTGCGGCGTCCAAGCCGTGGGCATTGACGGGCTGCTCCGGCAGAAAACCGAATGTGATCAAATCCTTTTATCTTAAGGACGGCGATCTGGAAGAATTCAACCTGCGTCTGCAAAAGAAATATTCCCTGGTACGGGCTAAAGAGACGCGTTATGAAGGGATGATGCTCAAGGATGCCCGTCTGGTCCTGGTGGCCTACGGGACGATGGCCAGGATCTGCGCGGCGGTCGTCCGTCAATTACGCAGCGAGGGAATAAAAGCGGGATTGATCAGGCCGATGACCCTCTGGCCGTTCCCAGTCGAAGCTTTTCTGCCGCGGGTTTCCCCTGCGCGCAGCTATCTGGTGGCGGAGATGTCTTATGGCCAGATGCTGGAAGACGTGAAACTGGCGCTTAACGGCAGGGCCAAGGTGGGTTTTATCGGCAGGGCCGGGGGAGGATTTCCCCGGGAAGAAGCGATCGCCGCGGAGGCGCGTAAACTATGAAAAAGATATTTTCCCGGCCGGAATCATTGAGAGACGCGGTCACTCATTATTGCCCCGGGTGCGGACACGGCATAGCGCACCGGCTGGTCGCGGAAGTGATAGATACTCTTAACCTCCGGGAGAAAGTGATCGGCGTCGCCCCGGTGGGCTGCGCAGTAGTGGCCTATGATTACTGGAATTTCGACTGCTGCGAAGCCGCCCACGGCAGGGCGCTGGCGGTGGCCACCGCGATCAAACGCTGCAGACCGGACAGGACGGTATTTACTTATCAGGGGGACGGGGACCTGGCCGCGATCGGCACCAATGAGACAATACACGCCGCCAACCGCGGGGAAAACCTTACCGTGATCTTCGTGAATAACGCCATCTACGGAATGACCGGCGGGCAAATGGCCCCGACCACTTTGCTGGGGCAGGTTACCAGCACTACTCCTTTGGGCAGACAGGCTGATCTTCAGGGGTATCCGTTGAAGATCTCCGAACTGCTGGCGGCATTACCGGGCGTAAAGTATGTGGAACGCAGGGGTCTTTTTTCTCCGCAGGAAATAATCAAGGCCAAGGCAGCAATTCACCTGGCGTTCGACAACCAGCTTAAAAATAACGGTTTCTCCCTGGTAGAGTTACTTTCGCCGTGCCCGACTTATTGGGGGATGTCCCCTGCGGCGGCGATGGAGTGGATAAAAGAGACGATGGTAAAAGAATTTCCGTTAGGCAGGATCAAATAATGGCCGATTCCGCTAAAATACGTCAGATGGAAAAGATCATCGCCGCCGGCTCCGGCGGCCAGGGAATTATGCTGCTCGGAAAATTGCTGGCCGAGGCGGGAATGCGCGCCGGAAAACAGGTTACCTGGCTTCCTTCTTACGGGGCCGAAGTCCGCGGCGGCACGGCGAATTGCATGATAATTATTTCTAAAGAAGAGATCGCCTCTCCCTATGTGGAAATGGCGGATACGTTGATCGTGATGAATCAGCCTTCTCTGGAGAAGTTCCTTCCGAGATTGAAACCGGGCGGCATATTGTTATATAATTCTTCGCTGGCGGCGGCTCCGCGAAAAACCGGGATAGACGTCCGGGGGTATCCTTTCAGCGAAACCGCGCTTCGCGCCGCCGGTTCTATGAAAGCCGCCAATATGGCTGCGCTCGGAGCCTATATGGCGATAAAAAACATCTTTTCGGTGGAAAGCATCCTGGAGATAGTCAAACAACAAAAACGTGAATTACTGGAAATGAACAGGAAAGCATTGCTTGCCGGTATCGCGCTGGTCAAATAAAAAGCGTTTACCCGGCGGTATTTACCTGATTTCGAGAAAGGAAAAAAAGATGGTTAGAGTAAGATTCGCTCCCAGCCCCACGGGGTTTCTGCATATCGGAGGTTCGCGCACGGCTTTGTTCAACTGGCTGTACGCGCGCGCCAAAGGAGGCAAGTTCATTCTTAGGATCGAGGATACGGACGTCAAGCGTTCCAAACAGGAATATCTCGATGAGATACTGGACAGTCTTTCCTGGGTGGGGTTTAACTGGGACGAGATATATTACCAGAGCAAACGTTTCGAGATCTACCGCGAAGTCGCGGAGCGTCTGCTGAAGGACGGCAAGGCTTACCGCGCTTCTCCGCTTGAGACGGACGTCGAAGGCGCGGAGGACGACGCCGAAGCCGATAAGAAACAGGAAGCGATAATTTTTAAGGTTAACCAGCAGAAGGTGACATTCAAGGACCTGATACACGGCGACATTGTCTTCGATACCGGGGTGATCAAGGACCAGGTATTGATCAAGTCCGACGGCACGCCGGCTTATAACTTCGCCTGCGTGGTGGACGACGCGGCGATGAATATCAATCACGTGATCAGAGGTGACGACCATATCTCCAATACCCCGAAGCAGATCTTGATCTATCAGGCGCTGAATCTTCCCGTGCCGGAGTTCGCCCATCTGCCTTTGATCCTCGGCAAGGACGGCGGCCGTCTTTCCAAGCGCACCGGTGCTACCGCCATCAGCGACTACCGGCGTATGGGGTACCTGCCCGAAGCCCTGGTGAATTACCTGCTGTTGCTGGGTTGGTCCCCGGGAGGAAACCAGGAGATCATCGATATCCGGGAGGCGATCAAGAAATTCGACATCAAAGATGCCAACAAAACCGCGGCCACGTTCGATATGGACAAGCTTAACTGGATCAACAACCAGTATATCAAGACCGCGGACACCCTGGAATTGGCCACGGCGCTTGAGCCGTTTCTTAAAGAGCAGAACCTGGATGTCTCCGGTTTCGGCAAGGATTATCTTCTCTCGGTGATCAAGCTCTTCCAGGGCAGGCTCGGCACGCTGAAAGACTTTCCCGCCTGGGCGGATTTTATGTTCAAGGATGATTTTGTCATAGACGAGCAGGCAAAAGAGAAACACTTAAGCAGGGACTTCTCCCGTGAATTCAAACTGTTCGCCGAGCGTTTGAACGCGCTTGAACCTTTTGATATCGTGACCATCGAGAAATGCTTCCGCGATCTGCTCGCGGAACTGGGGTTACAATCCAGGGAATTGATACATCCGGTCAGGGTCGCGCTTACCGGCAAGACCATCGGCCCCGGACTGTTCGAAGTCCTTTATTATCTGGGCAAAGAACGCGTCAGCCGCAGACTGATGGCCTGGGTAAAACAATAATTGGCAGCATCCTCCGGCGGTAGAAGCAGAAAATTACACTTGTCACAACCGGAGGTCTGTAATAGAATAATGGAGCTTGACGGGCGTATTCCTTCTATAATCCTGGGTTTTGATAGGGATTTTATCCCGACGCTTCGGTCGGGATTCAGCTCTTAACAGGAAGAAACTATATTTCAGTTTGTGCGAGCTTCATTGCCCTGTCGTCTAATCGGTAGGACTTCAGATTCTGGATCTGACTATCATGGTTCGAGTCCATGCGGGGCAGCTACTCTTTCGTCTCTATATCCAGAGATAGAGGCAAATTCACCCCTGGTTTAGTGATCAACCCAGGGGTTTTTTATCGCTTGATGTTACAAAGAGTTACGAAAGAAAATACTGCCGTCGGGTTTTTTCAAGCCCCAGTCATTCCTTGTGATTATAAAATCTTCTGAAATTTGCCATTCAGGTCTCAAAATATGGCCATTTATCTCGGAATAGCCAGTTTTGTAGTGCTGTTTATATAATGCAATAAATGCTGGATTTAAGATCTATTTAGTTTAAGTTGAGGGCATTATATAGGAATTGTCTAGTTTTTATGAGAGATAAAACGGTTAGGAAGTAGTTTCTTTGATAAGGGATCGCCAGAGATCATATTGTTTGCCCCAATCTGGTTCTCTGGCAATGAGGGTGGCTTTATACTCAGGTACTGAGCTAATGTCCGTATCTTTACCCAATAATATTTCTTCTTGTATTTTAGGTGAGATAAAAAGTAACTCTATGATTAAGTGAAGTTGAATGGCTGACATGTTAAGCCATTGAGCAGTCTGTTTTACGCTGATTGTTTTGTTAGTTTCAATCAGCTGTTCTACATGATAAGCCAGTAAGAGACGTTGGCGCAGCTTCGGTTCCTTTATGATTTCTTCCTTAGGGTCGTAGATATTTCCATGTCGGACATCTTTTAAATCTGCCGGATATTCTTGGATTTTACCATCGACAAAGGTAATAAATATTTTACTTTCTTCAGCGGAATACTCAATCCGTTGTAGGTGAGTTAAGAGAATAGATTTCTGGTCTTGCGCTGAAAGCGACGCCCATTTTTCTCTGTAATTTACTCCTTCTGGACGTGCAAAGAAGCATTTTGCTATAAGGTTTTCTATCTCATTAGCGTTTATTGATCTTGATGGACAAGTTTGATAGCCGTATTTTTGCGCATAGCTACAGACATAATAACGGTATCGAATTTTCTGTTTCTTACATGTATGCGTGCCAAACATCGGCCTTTGGCACTTCTTGCAGAAAAGAAGCTTAGTTAGAGGATTTACTACCGTCTGGCCTCGCGTTAGTTCTTTATAATTCCGGTTCTTGGCTAATAATGCTACAGCGCGCTTATAGGTTTCTTCATCGACAATCGCCTCATGTTGCCCATCAAATAGCTCTCCACAATACTTAACTTTTCCTATATAGAGGGGATTACGAATGATTGCATTAAGCGTTGTAGTCTGAAATATATTCCCGCCAAATTCCTTACCGGATTCTGTTGTATATAATTTAGTCCGCCAGCCTCTATTGGTAAGTTCTCTACCGAGTAGTTTAAGAGAATAACTTTTTAAATAGAGGTCGTAAATGGTCTTTATTATTTCCGCCTCATGAGGGTTAATTATAAGCTTTCCGGTTTCTTTATCACGGTCATATCCTATAGGAGGTATTCCTCCGAGCCATTGGCCCCTTTTTCTTGCCGCAGCCATTTTGTCTTTTGTTCTTTCGCTGATAATCTCGCGTTCAAATTGGGCGAAGGAGAGCAGAATATTGAGTGTAAGTCTGCCCATAGAAGTATTGGTGTTGAACTGCTGGGTTACAGATACAAAAGCCACGTTATGTTGTTCAAAGAGATCAAGCATTTGTACAAAATCTATAAGCGAGCGCGAAAGACGATCAACCTTGTAAACCACCACACAGCTAATTTTATTAACTTTAATATCATCTATAAGCCGTGAGAGAGCCGGTCTATCCGTATTTGCTCCAGTGTATCCTCCGTCATCATACTTATCTTCAATTGCTACCCAGCCTTCACCTTTTTGGCTGTTAATATAGTTAATTGCTGCTTCACGTTGTGCATCAAGCGAGGTGAAATCTTGATCCAGACCTTCGGATGTTGATTTACGTGTATAAATAGCGCAATAAATAGACTGTTTTTCTTGTGGAGTAACGTTTTTCATGTTCTATAGTCCAAAGAATAAGTATCCATTCCAATGTTGCCCGCCAATCTCAGAAGCTACAGCCGAGAGCGTTCGATATATCTTGTCGTTGTACTCGAACCCATCTTCTAAAACTTTAACTTGGATCTTCTGGCCTTTATAGTTTTTAGTGATTATGCTTCCTGGAATTGGCAGTCGCCTGTCTGGAATTGCGGATGGTCTTCTTGAGTCTGGAGGACGCACACTTTCTGGACGCAAGAAAATATTATTTACTGGGTCGTATTTCTGAATTAATTCTTCCAGTTTTATTTTTGCTTCAGAGGATAACCCACCGAATTCAGTTTCTTGCATCCGGTAGACAATCTTGTGCCATAAGTATACCTTGTTATTAGAGAATATCTGTTGGATAGGGAAGAGTTCTTCGTATATTGCCTTGAGCTCTTCCAGGGATTTTTCCTTAAGTGTCAGTATTTGAGATAGATTGGTTTCTGGCATAATTGTCTCTGCGGTTGTCCTTAGTTACATATAGCCATACAGTTCGAGAGATATCAAGTCATATAAGAGAAAACACATGATTTGAAAAATGGGCGATCTTATGGTTTATAAGGAAGTCAAATAACATAAAAACTCCTCAAAGTATAATTGCTAACTTAAAGACTATCTTTAGGTTGTGATTTCCTATCGATGTGTTAAAATATCTCTACCGAGAATGCATTGACAGGAGCATAGTTTTGGAGTATAAAAAGATTAACAATCAAGATCAAAGTGGTACGTTTGAAGGGGGAATCTGCCACTATAATATAATCAAACCTTCGCTCTATCAGGGCGGAGGTTTTTTGTTGTGCGCCCGGCAGGGCGCATTTACTTGAAGGTGAAAGTTCTTTACAGGCCAGATAGAAGGAACTGTTAGCCGGACGGCAAGGGTGTCTATCGCGAGGTAGAAGCTAAAGGAAGCCGCAGGCAAAACGCTGGCCCGACGAACAGGAATCACATAGAGGCGAACATGCCGGGTGAGGAGTCGATTATCTCTAAAGCCCAAAATCTATCCGGAAGGCATGGGCGTATATGTGGCGGGCATAAGCAGGAAGGTAAGTGCGCATTACCCGGGGAGGTCTGCCCAGAACAGCGGGTAGAAGTCAGCAGAAGCCATAGTAGTTATCCAAAGATGATGAAGGGCTGAATCTGTTAGAGAGCGTAGTGCTGAAAACTTTGCCAACATGACCAGAAGCTTCGCAAGAAGGCCGCCGCCGGAAGCAAGGGACGGAATCCCTGAGTTAAGGTGGGGTGGTTATATGGCGGTGGGGTGAAGGCCGAAAACGTACAATAACAGAAACCGCCGTATACGGAACCGTACGTACGGTGGTGTGAGAGGACGGCGGGGGCAATCCCGCCTCCTACTCGATGCAGAAAGCAATACGCTGAATCATCCTATTGGTTTGATTGTGCTATACGGGTGTTAAATATCATCTAACATACGACATGAGTTATTGACTGAAATAATCCTGAAGTGCACGAAGTAAATTTACGAGCATATGCACGAGGATAGACGTAACAGTGGACGGAGATAAAAGTAATATGGCAAACGATTATTCAAAGTTATCAAAAGAAGAGCTATTAAAGGTTGTCAAGAAGCTTGAATCTCGTAAGAAATATGGTCTTATTTGGGAGGAGGAGCGGACAAAAGAACAATTTGAGAAAGAATCCGAAAATGCTCTTCCTGTATTGAAAGAGGTAAAAGGTAAAGAAATAATCACTAACCAAGAGCAGCCGGTTAATATTCTGATTGAAGGCGACAACTATCATGCTTTATCGGTTTTGAATTATACCCATCTGGGCAAAGTCGACTTTATCTATATTGATCCACCTTATAACACTGGTAACAAAACTTGGAAATATAATAATTCCTACGTTGATAGAGATGACGTTTATCGACACAGTAAATGGCTAACTTTCATGCAGAAGCGATTACGATTAGCCAAAAATCTTCTAACGGAAGATGGAATTATTGTTGCCACGATTGACGATTATGAAATATTTCAATTAGGAATGTTAATGGATGAGGTTTTTGGTGAAGACAATAGAATGGCAGTTGTAGTTGTATTAAATAAGAAATCTGGACGTACAACGGATCAGTTTTTTGCAACATGTCATGAATATTATCTTTTTTATGCTAAGAATATTTCTCGTGCCAAAATTGAATTATTCGATTTAAGCGAAGATAATATATCCGAATATAAATTTGAAGATAAAATCTCACGCTATAAGTGGAGAGATTTTCTAAGAACGGGCGGTTTTTCGACACCCAAAGAACGCCCCAATTCATATTACCCAATCTATTACAGTGAAAAAACCGGTGAAATTTCAACAAAAAAAATAGATGGCAGTATTGAAATATTTCCAATAGACACAAAAGGGAATAAACGGGTTTGGCGTCAAACAATTCCCTCCTTGAATGAGCTTATAGATCAGGATGATATCAAGGTTGAGAAAAATCGTTCAGGCTCATATGGTGTAAGAATTAAAGATAGAATAAAAATAGGATTGCGTCCTAAAACCGTGTGGGATGATCCACGCTATGATGCCGCAACTCACGGGACAAAATTCTTGGAAGTTATTTTAGGTCAGGCAAAAGTTTTTGATTTTCCAAAATCCCTCCATGCAGTATTAGATACTTTAAAAATCACTGTAAAAAATAAGAAAAGTGCCATAGTGCTTGATTTTTTTGCTGGTTCTGGGACAACGGGCCATGCCGTTCTAGAACTTAATAAAGAAGATTGCGGAAATAGAAAGTTTATTCTTTGTACAAACAATGAATTGAATGGTCTTGAGAGCGATCTTAGAAAGAAGGGGTTGAACGATAAAGAAATCCAAGAATATGGAATTTGTCAAAGAGTAACTTACCCAAGATTATGCAATGTTATCAGAGGATTTAAGGATAGTGGTAATGGTATTTGTAAATTAGGCGGTAATCTAAAATATTTTAGAACTGCTTTTGTCAAGAAAACAATTAGTAAAGATACTCTAAAGATTTGTATCACCCGAGAATGCACCGAAATGCTTTGCTTAAGGGAAGGTATCTTTGAAGAAAAGAAGAAAACTACTGATTACCGCATTTTCGAGCAAAATTCTCGAATCATGGCAATCTATTACTCTCTTGAACGTGCTGAATTAAAATTACTCAAGAAAGACCTCGACAAGATGCAGGGCAAAAAGATTTTATATTGCTTCACGCTTGATCCTCTGGGGCTTGATAAAAAGGATTTCCTGGATTGGGAAGGCATTTTGCTTGAGCCAATCCCGCAGAAGATTTTAGACATATACGAGGGTATTTATGAATATTGAACTAAAACAATATCAGGAAACGGCGGTTGACCAGCTTACCGCAACGGTTAAAGAATTATTGGCTAAAGATGGCATGAGAAAAGTTTGCGTCTTTCAAGCTCCGACCGGAAGCGGGAAGACCATTATGACAGCTAAATTCATCGAGGAGCTTATAAAAGAGCTTCCTGATGAGGATATGTGCTTTGTCTGGGTGACGGTTGGCAAAGGCGACCTTCATTTGCAGAGTAAGCACAGCTTAGAGAAGATATTCGACGGGGTTCCCCGGGTGTCTCTTGTTGAGGAAGAATTTACCGGCGGGCGTGAGCGGATCGTTAAAAATGAAGTGGTTGTTGTTAACTGGGAGAAGCTCCGTTCAAAAGACCGCTCTAACGGCGACTGGAAGAATGTTTTAATGAAGGACGGCGAGAAGATAAATTTCCGTGATGTTCTCTCCAAGACACGAGAACAGCGGAAAATCATCCTTGTCATTGATGAAAGCCATATTGGAGCGAATGCCGAACGGACAAACGAGCTTCGGGATGAAATTAACGCTGATGTTATCCTTGAGATGAGTGCGACTCCGAAAATCCAGCCTGATCCTAAGGATTTGGCACGGCATACGGCGGGTTTTGTGTTTGTTGAGCCTAAAGACGTTATTGAAGCGGGTATCATTAAAAAAGAACTTATCATAAACGAGAAAATAGACAAAATCGCCAAAGATGAAAACGATTCGCAGGAAGTCGTCCTTGAGTCGGCATATCAAAAGCGGTTAGAACTTAAAAAACTGTTTGAAGCCCAAGGCTCAAATATCAATCCGCTTGTGCTTATTCAAATACCGACCGCCGAAGCCGGGAAAGACAAGATCGAAGCGGTTCAGATGTTTTTGTCTAAAAAAGGCATTACCGAGAAGAACAGAAAACTTGCGATATGGCTTGCCGAACAAAAGTCAGAGACGCTTGACTGGGTGGCAGAGTCGGACAATGAGATTGAGTATCTTATTTTTAAACAGGCGATTGATACCGGCTGGGATTGCCCGAGGGCTCACATACTGGTTAAATTCCGGGAGTCACACAGTGAGACCTTTGAAATTCAAACAGTCGGACGAATCTTACGAATGCCGGAGCTTAAACACTATGACAGTGAGCCGTTGAACATTGGCTATATTTACACAAACGTCCAGAGTATTCACGTTAAGCGTGAGGAATATAATCCGAATATCATCAAGCATTTAAAAAGTATCCGCAAAGATTGCTATAAAGATATTAAGTTGCTTTCCTATTACCGTTCAAGGGTTGATTACGGCGATATTACGGCGAGTTTCGATCCGGTGTTTGATAAAGTTGCTTGTGCGGAGTTTGGCCTAACGAAACGTGAGTTCTTTGATGAGAATAAGAAACTGCTGGAGAAAAAAGGCGTTGTTATTAACCTCAAGAAATATGAGCAGGAAATTATACAGGACGCAAAGATTGACGGTCAGTCCTTCGATGAGATTATCGGCAAGATCGACTCCGAGCAGAAAGCACGGTTACAGATAGCCGGTAATGACTTGCAGGCTTTGTTTGAGCAGATCATAAAGAACAATCTCGGCTCTTTCCGCAACGTCAAACGCTCAGTGCCGAAGATTAAGACAACGATTTACGTATGGTTTCAAAAGTATCTTGGCTCCCGGTGTTGGGACGAAGAAGCGATGATGGTTCAGAAGATAGTCGTTCATAATGGCAACAGGGCCTTATTTGAACGTATCCTCTCTAAAGCTATCGAAGAATATAAAAGCGTCCGTGAAAAAGAGCTTTTAAAACGTGCTGAGGAAAGCGAACAGTTTCATGACTTTGAGATAGCGAGAGAAAGTTTCTACAATCAGCATGCGGACGAGACGGTAAAAGCAAAAAAATATGTTTATGAGCCGTGTTACCTCAATGCCGACAGGTTAAATCCTGAGCGTGAGTTTGAGAAGTTTTTAGAAGCCAATGAAAAGCATATTGTTTGGTGGTGGAAAAACGGCGAGAATAAAAAAGATTATTTCGGCATTAAGTATGAGTATCCGAAAGGCGTTTTGCATACGTTCTACCCAGATTATTTAGTTCAGTTTAGTGATGGGCGTATTGGTATATTTGAAACAAAAGACAAAGGCGATCAGGACGGAAGCACTTACTCGAAAGCGAAGTCAGAAACCTTGCGAAAATATCTCAAAGATCACAGTAAGAAGAAGCTATTCGGTGGGATTGTTATTCAAGTTAACGGCGAATGGCTTATCAATCAGCAAGATATTTATGACTGGGAAAAGACTTTGCGTAATGACTGGAGCGATTGGAAACAAATAGAAATTAGGGTGGAGTCTTAAACAGATAATATTATTTAGGTCTATTGTTGGAATAATTAAGGATGCATGCGATCTATTCGCGTAAGGATTATTTAACTTGCTCTTTTATCAATACAGAGAGAATAGATTAAGAAATTGAGAGCTGTTTAGAGGCCCCTTTGCGGAGGTAATCAATGAAGGACAAGAAAAATAGCGGTAGTTTGTTTATTAGTGTTGAATCAAGAAAAGGTGGTGTTGGTAAGACTACCGCTGCTTTATGTGTGGCTCGTCTTTTAAAAAATCAGGGGTATACAGTATTGTTTCTCGATTTAGATGTAACAGGTACTAACGCAGCTGGCTTTTCGAGTTCGCCTTTCTGGCAAGACGATTTACATATTATTAGAGACAACGGTAAAAATAATCTAGATGGAGAAGAGATTAATCTAATTGATTTGTTTTACTATCGATTTATGTCTGGAAAGACGATCCCTGATTTTACTTCTCAAAAATCATCTAAAGAAAACATATATATTGATCTTTCGAAAGTTAATGTGCTTGGATCACAAATCTATAAATCTGGTAATAAAGAAAATAGTATTAATAATATAGAACTGCCAGGAATTCTTTTTGATAGCTTACATGCTTTCTGGTTACTGGAGTTTGTTAAACAAATTATCCATAATTTTGAGAATGTTGCTTTGCAGAATAAATTAAACAAAACGGTTATTATTTTAGATAATTCTCCTGGATATATAGGCCTTGCTCCGATGATTCACGGATGGCTAACAGATATAGGACCAAATTATGGCAAGTTTCTAACTGTGACATCGTTAGATGTTCAAGATTTGTCTGCTTGTGGACTATCGGTGGAAAATCTTCATGGGTTATATAAGATGAAGTGGTCAGTAAGTAGATTATTAATCAATATGGCTAATAAGGAAGATGACTTTAAGGTGGATAAAGAGCAAGAAGAATTTTTTATGCGGCTACTGACTACAAAAAATGATAGTTCTGTAACATATGACCCTCTTAATTTTTACAGAGACACGGGAAGAAGTAAAAACAATGAAGGAGGAGAGATTTTTCTTAAGGATCCTTTACAATATATAGCAGTAATTATTAATCGAGTACCTCGATCTATCAAAACCGGGTATCTGTCATATGAGTTCTCTAGAATATTCTATCAGACGGGTAAGATTTTTACTCTTCTTTTTGGTAGCCACAATAAGATGCAATTGAGTCAAGAAATAATGGTTTCATACGATGAGTATTTAGAGAACCAATTTTTACTTCCCTTTTTGCATCGCGGTCAAAAATTATCTGGACATCGAATTCATCGTCTCATTGATTTCTTGGAAATGGTTGAAAAAAGATTAAGTTCCGAAACTAGAGAAAATATAGGGGATCCGAAGAGGTTATTTGATGAAGAACGGGAATACTATTCTTTATTGGGATCACAGCTTGCTAAAGTAAATTCTATAGTAGTCCGTGCTCGTTCGGCAGTAGAAAACTTTGGTTTAGGATATTTATCTCGCCTCATAAGAGAAGAATGGCTCTCTGGAAGTATCGTTCCTGATTTTAGGAGTGTTTTATCAAGATTTTTTCGAGAAATTGATTTTCCGTATTTCGAATTAGGGCCTATTGAATTAGATTACGATCAAAAAGACCTTCATAACCGTGATTTTATTCAATTTTTTCGTAAGCATATTCAGATGGAGTTACATCATTTACATGTGGGCGAACTTGAAACAAGTGATAGAGTAACGGATATTTTTATGAATTCATTATTGGGACTTATCGGCTTATCATTAATTGCATCTTTTAAACATTTGCCTCCTCTTAGGGATGAAATGGCTGGTTTATTCTCAGCAGTGATTGCAGTTGAACTTAAGCATTGGAAAAAGAATAAGGGGGAGAAAACAAATAAGTTAAGTATACAGAATTTTCTTGCACAAGAATCAGTAACAGAGGAAGAAATCGAAAAGATAATTGGTGAGCACAGACATTTCTTCTTCAGTCATAGGATGAGAGAAGAATTTCTTAGTTTTCCTGATTTTTATAAAGCTTGCTCAACTGCACAAGCTAGATTGGTCGATTTTATTCCTGATTCGATATTTTTAGTACAATTACTTCATTTCATCGTCAAAGAAGAGTCAGAAAATAGTAGGCTATTCCCATTTGTTAAGGGTATCGCAGAAGATGTTATTATAAACAAAACGATTAGTCATGAAGACGCTTTGATAAAAATGGCAAAAGCTTTGCGGACAGTAGAATACTTTAAGGAATTTGATGGAGTTTTAGAACGTGTATTAATAAAATGGAATATACTAAATGAGTAGAATTAAATTTTCTCTAAATGATTACCGGGATGGGTTTGCTGAGGGATATTTTCTGCCTCCAGATATTTTATGCCCCTATTATGAGATAGACCCTACGCTATATAAAGCATTCAATAGCAGGGATTGGCGACTTAAAATGTCATTTAATGAGTTGCGTAAACGCGTTGGAAAAGAATATTTTAGCGAAATTTATCCTCTCCAAGCGCGAACACTTGATTACTCAACAAGAGCCTTTCCTTCTTATCGATTCATTCTCCCTGAAGTGTTAACATATGATTGGCTATCTATTGTTAATTGGGAAAAGCCTGGACGCGATCATGTTCTTCATCAGCCGCTTTGCGGATATATTGTACTTAAATTACTTGATGATTCGAGAGAAAGTGGAGGATTACTTTTACCCAATAATAAGACAATACTTCAGACATGCGTAAATAATATTCTTCAATGGAAGGAGACAGCATATATACGAGAGTTCCTTCTAGACTGTGGCATGGATAAGAATGACCCAATATTAGATATTAATAATAAGATATCCCATATCTGTTGGCGAATATTTTTGCGCGAAGCAGCATTTACCGCAGCCGTATTTCACGATCTTGGGTATCCTTGGCGATATGCCGAAACTATTCAAAGGAATCTTGAAGGTATTAACACGCCAGCTGTAAAGCAAAACCAAGGGGCAGAACAGATTGTCGATTTATTCGGTTCCAGGTTGCTCTATTCCCCCTTTAATGGTTATCAAACAATCGACGCTACTTGTCCGTCGACATGGAAAAATAAGCTCGTCAACCTTACTTCTTTATCTCTATCAAAAACTCATGGTTTTCCTGGAGCGCTTGGTTTCTTACACCTTAATGATTGTATTAGGAGGTATCCTTATAAAATGAGATCACCTATGCATTCACTATGTGTGGAGTGGGCTGCAGTCGCCATTATGATGCACGATATGAGAGAAATATATTGGGGGGAGAATAAATCTACAGCTGATATCCCAGAGAATTCATTTTTACGCTTAGATTTTAACCGCGACCCGCTATCATCAATTGTAACTCTAGTTGATGTTATTCAAGAATTTGGACGTCCCGCAGTTACCTATGAAGATGCGGAAAAGTTCCAAGTAAATTTAAAGTATGAGAAGCCGTGTTCTGATACGGAACTTGAGGTTGAGAATGGCGTAATGACTTTGCGATATAAAATAGAAAATGATGAAAAGCGCGCACTTAAACTAAAATACATATCAAGTGATAAATATAAATACTTTGATAACCAGAATGGATTTCTTAATTTAGAAAGTCTTGGAATTAATGATGTAATGCTTGTAGTTAATTGATGCCAAATTATTAGAAAATTATTTCTCTACGGATCTAAAACTGACATTGAAAAAGTTTATGTATCTTTAAATTGCAAAGGTTACGGAAGGTATAGAAGAGGTATTTAAGCTTTGTAAAGAAAGAATATATGGTTTTTAAATATTTGGACTCTATTATAAAATAGTCAAACATATTATCTGAAGGATATTAACATGAATACAAATTGCGGTATATCAAACAATAATACATCAATGAGTTCCGTAGACAATATTATAGTGGCTAAAAAAACGATTATACCGTTTGGTTCGTTTGTTAATAATTCCAAAACCGCATTAAGCCATTGGCATAAATCATGCGTTCATTCAGAATGTTCTTTGCATCAGTTGTCACCCTATATTGGAAAACTAAAAAGTTCCATAGCCCATGATTTAATCAACGCATATTCAAAGCCAGGAGATTTAGTAGTAGATCCCTTTTCGGGGTCTGGAACAATTCCTTTAGAAGCAGCATTGCAAGGAAGGCATGTTTTCGCAGCCGATATTAGTCCATATGCCAAAATCCTAACAAAAGGTAAGTTATCGGCGCCGGACTCAATAAATGAAGCTTTGCAAGATGCTGATATCATTTTATCTGGGGCTGAAAAACAGCCAGATCCAGAATTGCAGAATATCCCTATTTGGGTACGCCAATTTTTTCACCCCAAAACATTAAAATCTGCAGTTAAATTTGCATCATTTTGTAAAAATAATGGAAACGAATTCTTAATGGCTTGTTTTCTTGGTATTTTACATCACCAGCGACCCGGATTTTTATCATATCCAAGTAGTCATCTAGTGCCTTATTTGAGAGATAAAAAATTTCCTTGTTCAATTTATCCTGAAATGTATAAATATAGAGAAATTGGCCCCAGACTGAGGGCGAAAATAATAAGGGCTTTTAAAAGAAACCCAGGTATTAAACCTAATATAAAATGGGAATTTAGGCAAAGTATTATTGAACAACTTTCGTTTCCAAAAGAATTTGATTGCTTAATCACTAGTCCGCCATATATGAACACTCTTGATTACGGTAGAGATAATCGATTGAGACTGTGGTTCTTGGATCCTTTCGGTATTCAACCCGTTGATAATCCAGTTACAAAAGAGAAGGAAGCGTTTCAACGTGCAATTATTTCCTTGGCGATTAAAACGGAACGGCATTTAAAGAAAGATGGACATTGTGTTATAATTGTAGGCGAGCGAGCTCCCAATATGGGTAATATTAGGCTTTCGGAGAGTATCTATAAAATATTTACCTGTTATGCTCCATCGTTAAAAATTATATCCATAATAAAAGATAAAATACCAGATGTTAGAAGATCCCGAAAACATTGTAATGGTACAAAGAATGAACACATATTCGTATTCCGGAGAGTCCGTGGTGCGTAAATACTTGCCAGATAAGCAATACTTTATAAATAAACCCATTCCTGGATTAGAAGGGTATAAAATAATTGAATATATTGGTTCAGGCTGCAACGCTCACGTGTTTAAGGCGCATTCAAAGAACGCGAATAACAGTTTAGCGTGTAAAATCATCCCTAAAGAAAACTTACTAGGGAAAGAGAATAATCCCCCTTTATGGCGGCAAGAAATAGATAAAGCCAATATTTTAAAATCTACAATCGTTGTTAAATTTATACACGTAACGGAATTTGTTGACCAAACGAATGGAATTGATTGTATGGTATTATGCTCGGAATTCGTTAATGGAGAAACCATAGATAAATATATAAATTCTCATCGGAATGATATTCCCATCGCTTTTTGTGAATTATTCTTGAAAGGCATCTTATCTTTAATTTATGATATGGAAAAAAGTAAAGTTAAGCATGGAGATTTGCATGCTAAAAATATCATAGTTGAAGATCGTTCTGATCAATTAGGAGGGCCTCCTTTTACTTTTAGGGTTACTGATTTTGGCGTTGCTGGAGCCACTAGTGATTCGGCATTCAAAGAAGATTATGATCAATTAGCGACCGTATTAAAAACACTATTAGAAAATGTTGATTATCAGTTAGCTGTTTCGCGTGATAAATTTGTATTCAATTATCTTAATGATAAATTTCTAGGACATATTCTAGAAAAGGATATCTCCCGCGATCCACTAGCACGAAGAACAAAAGATCTCTGGGATTGTTTAGACAAAATAGATACAGAATTTATCAAATACGGGAGAGCTACTGGCCGGGCAAATTTAGTTACTCCTTTTGATTATCTAAGTTGCGAGCAGCTCGGAGAAGCCCATAGTTTGCTAAAAGCGTTATATTCCGATTTATTTCTAGGATTACCAGAAATCGAGAGTAGAAACAATTTAGTTTTAACAGGCCCAAGGGGTTGTGGAAAGAGCACAGTTTTTAAAAGTCTAAGTTTGCGACATAGAATTATGACAGGAGAAGATCAACCAGAAAAAATAAATTATATTGGAATTTATTATCGTTGCCTCGATTTATATTCTGCCTTTTCGCGATATTCACGACCTGATAGAGAAGAGGCCTATAATGTTCCCATGCATTATATAAATGCTACGCTTATTTCAGAGGTGTTGGAGACAGTTGAAATGTGGGCAATGCAGCGCTATAAAGAGGAATTCTTCAAGAAAGAATCTTTAATTTCAAATGCGCTTTGGGATCTCTTCGAGCTTGAAAAATCGAATACGCCTGGGATAGATACATTTAAGGCTATTTGTTTCAAGCTTCAAAAGGAAAGAAAAAGAGCAGCGGAGAAACAGAGATTTATAAATGCTCATACAGAAAAAATAGGATTTTATTTTCCTCCACACATATTAATTCGTGTCTGTGAAATTTTAATGTCAAACCTTTCTTTTTTAGCCAATAAACCATTTTATTTCTTTATAGATGATTATTCAATGCCTAAGATTACGAGCGATCTTCAAAATAACCTAAACAGATTATTTATGCAGCGATCTGCATGGAGCTTCTTCAAACTATCAACTGAAAGCCCTGTGTCTTATGTGCGTGGAGATATTGATGGGAAATCTTATGTAGAGGGAAGGGAGTTTGAATTATTGAATCTTGGCGTAGTTTATTTGACCGCAGATGCCGAGAAGAGGCTTCATTTTATAGAAGATGTTTTTTCACGAAGATTTTGTGCGGTAGAAAATTATTCAGTTAAGACTCTAGAGGAGTTAATAGGTGATTACAAGTCCCCAAGCGAAAATGAAATTGCACTAGCCATAAGAAACAACGAAAAACCAGAAATGTGGGGTAAACAAAATTTATGTGAGCTTTGTAGCGGTGATATCTTTTATATAATTAGTTTAGTTGGGAAAATGGTTTCAAGAGCGGCAGGAGATAAAGCATTAAGTGATATATTATCTTCACCTAAAATAGATAAGAACATCCAACGCGATACAATAAGAAGCGAAGCAGGAAATTTTCTAAATAGTTTACGGGGGATCGAGAATGGAGAACATCTTGTTGAAGTCGTTACTGCATTCGGTAACGTAGCGTACTCTTACTTAAAATTTAGACAATCTAAAAATGAAAAATCTAATCCCCCTCATTTAGCATCAAGGATAGAACCGTATGAAGAGCTTAAACTTACTGATCCAGCACAGAAGGTATATAATGAGCTTTTAAGGTATTCAATATTTATTGAAGATCCTCGTGGAAAAAGCATAAGAGGAAAAGTTGTACCAAGGCTTTATTTGAGACGTTCCTTAGTCCCGCATTTTAAATTAACCTTTAGCAAGCGTGATTCGATAGGATTGGAACCGATTGAAATTGAGCAATTGCTTTTAGAACCGAAGAAGTTTGAAAAAGAACAAACAATGACAAATGAAGAACGCAAAGAGGATAAGGAACAGATGAAATTCGATAAATTATTAGGGGAGACTAATTAAAATGGATAGAGTTCAAAGAATAGATGATAAGCTGCGAGAATTAGAAAAACCAGAGCTTCGGATTATGCAGAAATTATCTTTGAAAGAAGAAGATGCGCTTATACTATCAGCAGGGTTCGAAGATAGAGCTATTGAAGTATTGAAACGGGCTGTTGCTGAAGGCAATCAAGGAAGCACAGCCATCGTGTTTACATATTTGCCCCTATTAAAGGAAAACAAAACTGAAGAAGTATCCAAACTTTACGTTGATGGAGGACTAAACCTAATTTATATTGAATATGATCGGCATAATCCGGTAGGTATTGGTACTAAATTAATGGATGTTTTAAAAAATATAACTGGAAATATATATATGGATATTTCTGCGATGTCTCGTTTATTAATTACGCAACTTGTTGTGGTGTTAGGCCAGCATAATCTTTTTAGAAAAACCACAATATTGTATTCAGAAGCCGCTGAATATCCTCCCACTAAAGAAAAAGTAGAAATTGCTATTAAAGAACAAAAAAACGATGAAATTTATAGGTCGATGTCTCTTTCTTCGGGAGTATTTGAAGTTACAATAGTTCCTGAGCTATCTTCAGTTTCTTCGCAGGGACAGCCAATTAGATTGGTTGCATTCCCGTCATTTAATACTGATCAATTCCCGTCACTCCGCAGCGAAATTCAACCAACTTGGTTCAGTATTATTCACGGAATACCACCATTGGTTGAGAATAGATGGAGGACAGAAGCAATAAAAAGAATAAACCACATAGAAGAGATATCAAACCGGGAAGATTTTGATGTGAGTACCCGCGATTATCGGGAGACCTTAAAAGTTCTCTTAGAAATTTATACAAAACATGGAGACATGGATCGCATTATTCTGGCCCCAACGGGCAGTAAAATGCAAGCGCTTGCAGTTGGAATATTCAGAACTTATATGAACGATGTGCAAGTCGCTTATCCTACGCCACGACAGTTTGCAGCTCCAAAGGATTATACAATAGGAATCAGGGATGTTTATATTCTGGATATGAAGCCGTTTGAAAGTTTACCATTATGCGAGTAACTTGTTCTAGTTGCAAGAGGCTTCTGAGAGAGCCATTCGATAATCCTGCCGAAATAAAAGCTCAATGCACCGGCTGTATTAACAAAGAAAAAGAATAAGCCTCAAGATTTATCCCTAAACCTTTACCCGGACAAAAACAAGAAAATAAATGCATATGAATCTAATCCAACTGGCACTCCTGTTACTCCCGAAATACTTGTTAATCCCGTACACAAAGTTCATAAAGATGGAAAAATGCACTTTTTGTGTTATAGAAAATTAACATGGAGCCATAATGTCTCTATTCTATGTAAGTAAATTATAAATATTTATGGATAAATTTTGTGTTTTTTGTGGTGAAAGGCCAGCTTCAAAAACTCATGAACATGTTGTGCCTTATTGGTTAATTAAGTATACAGGAGATCCAAATAGAAAAGTCAATTTTGGTCCTAATATTTCTACAGGGCAAGTAATGCAATTTGCCTTTGACCAGTTAAAATTCCCTGCCTGTAGTGAATGTAATCAAAGATTTTCGAAATTAGAAAGTGATACCCAGAAAATTATTAGTAGTCTTGTTCAGGGGGGATCTTTAGACAGCGGTTCATTCTGTACTCTTTTTACTTGGTTTGACAAGGTAAGGGTAGGATTGTGGCTGGGGTATATGTTATTAAATAAAAACTTGTATGGAATTAATCCACATTATCATATACAGAAAAGAATCGACATAGCAGACAGGGTATTATTAATATACAAGGTTCAGGATACCGATCGTGGGTTACAGTTTATTGGAGTTAATTTCCCTTTTTTTGCTTTCGTACCCATTTGCTTCGGTTTAGTAATAAATCAATTCTATTTCATAAATATATCAACAGATCTTTTGTTATCTAGGAAATTAGGTTTACCTTATTCTAGGAGAACGATAGCTAATTCTAAAGGACAAATTGGGGTTGATTTAATTGAGGGAAAGAAGAGAATTCTTTTACCGTTGATTAAGAGGAATTTTACTAAAAATTGCACCGAGATTTATCAACCTATTATTAGACCGGAGATTTTTGGAAGCAAAGTTGGGTGGGTTTATAAAAATGATTATACTAAAAAGTTTTTTGTTGATGATACACCTAATATCGGAAGAACATTAATAATAAAAAACAATAAATGTTCTTTTTACAATGAAGTTCCTCAGGACGCCTGGATTCCTGAGAAGGCGCAACCAAGGCAGAAGTTCAAGGATGCCTTTGTAAAAGAGATACTAGATTTACATTCCAGATTAATTAACAGCTTACCAGCCATAGAAGATACGGATAATGAGTTTAAAAAATCCGCAAAGCAGCAAATAAAATTCTGTAAACAAGTTAATAATTTGTTATTTAAAAGAGTAGATGAAGAATTATGATGCGTGGAATTTCTATAATAATCACCAAGGCAGTCTGACTCTTACGGTAACGCGGTAAAATTCTGATAGGGTTTATCAGAATAACGGGAGCAAATAATGAAAAGAAGTATAATCACAATTATTACAACGCATTTATTATTCTTTGGGTATGCTTTAGTTTTTGCGCAAACGCCACTAAAGGTTACTTTTATTGACGTTGGACATGGCGATTGTATTTTAATCCAGACGCCGGATGACAGTATTAAAGGAAATGGTAAATATGAAGGTAATATAATTCTGATTGATGGTGGCGAGAGGGTAGAGGGGAAGAAAGTAATTATTCCATATCTAAAATCTCACGGTATTCCTGAAAGCAAGCCGATTGATTATCTTATTATGACACATGCCCATTCTGATCACGTTGGCGGATTAATTCCGGTGATACAAAACTATGAGATTAAGGCAATTCTTGATCCGGGCTATAATCCTCCGAAGAAAGGTAAAAAGAGTAACCTTGATGGTGAGAACAAGGATAGAAGTCCTTATCCGACATTCTGTAGATTGGCAAAAGAGGAAAAGAACTGTAAATTTTATAGGCCGTTGGTAGGGACGCTTATTCAAAAAGAAGGAGATACTCTTAATTGGGGTTCGGAACTTAAAGTTCAGGTATTAAATTCTGAGAAGGTGGCAAAGGATCCTAATAATACTTCAATCGTGATAAGATTGCAATATGGGGAGGTTAGTTTTCTTCTCGTTGGTGACGCTGAAGGTAAGGAGAGGAAAGATACTACGGATGTCATTAAATTTGTTGAAAAAGATTTGATTAAAGAATATGGAAATACTCTAAAAAGTACTTTCTTAAAGGCTGGCCATCACGGAAGCGAAAGTTCAAGCACAGACGCTTTTATTGATGACGTGTCTCCTAGCTATGTTATTATCTGTGCCGGGAACAAGAAATTCTCAGGAACGCTGTTACCTGATCAATCAGTGATTAAAAGATACGAAAAAAGAGGCATAAAGATTTACAGAACGGATAGGGATGATAGAAAGAAATCCCCCGATAAAACATCCGGAGACGATCATATCGTAATAACAACAGATGGTACTTTGAAAGGCACGAATATAGGTTATGAGGATATCGGAAATGATCAATTATGAAAAAATGTCTTTTTGTGCTGAAGGAATACAAGATGACGCTGTTAAATGTAAACATTGCGAGAATTCCTTAAGAGAAAGTATGTAATTACTCAGGAAGAAGAGGGGCACAAAAAATATTTAAAAAATGATAAAGCATTTCAAGACGCGTAAGCTACGCTGTCGATTTTGCTGAGAATAAGCCCATATCTTTGTTGGGTTGTTCAATCCACTTTATAAGAGATAAATTATGGCAGATTTTCCTAAAAAGCTTTCCTCAACTACAGCGAAACACGCAGCAGCCATATTTTATGGTAAACCAGTTGATTTTATTAACAAGGGAAGCGCTGAGGGTATCGAAAGTCAGGGTACCATTACATTCATAAGCTATAAAGGTTTATGCTTCGGCGTTACAAATGAGCATGTCGCAGAAAATTATGATGGTCCGAATAAGGATCGAGTTTATTATATTGCGCTAAGAAAACATGTACCTCTTCCCGGAAGATTGCTGTTTAAGTCTACAAAAGATAAGCCTGATCTCCCATTTGACATTGCTGTTTTTCTGTTAGACGAAGCCGCCATAATTAATGGCGGAAAGATTCCCATTCTAATTGATAAACGTTATGGTCAATTGAAGGAAGGTGATATGGGTTTTGCCGTCGGTTTTCCGGGTGTTGAAAGGCGTCGGAAAAATAGCATACAGATGGCGCACGGCATTTATCATATTGTAGCCAAATGTATCAGCAGTTCAGATAGGTTAATTATTTTATATGAAAAACTCGCACCTTCTCTGGATCGCATTGTTAAATTCGGGGGCATAAGCGGTGGTTCGATCTATAGAGTTGAATCAGAAGATGACTATACTTTAACTGGGATCATCTTTCAGGGCCGCGGGCACCATGAAGAAGCAAATAAAGATCCTAATGATGGGATATGGATTTGGGGTTTTCCCATAGGCCCGGACTTATTTGATAAGGCATTCAAAATATACAATCTTTCTGAAAAAGAACTAAAGCTGGAAAAATTTTCTACAAAAATAAATTTTGATGTTTTTTCTTAATGATCATGTCGTAATAAAACGTAAGAATTTCCACCTTTATTTGATTCGAAGAGAGCTGGAACCGGGAAGATGGAGAATAGAAAACGTTAATAATCGTGCTTAGACTATGGCCATATTTTCTCGAAGAACATTACAGTGCCTTATAAATGAAAACTCCAAGATATTAAGCGCTGAACAGACCTTAAAACATATTGAAGCCTTGAATAGAGCTGATGAAAGTTCGATAGGTTTCGAATGGGAAATAGCGTTGGTAAATGCTTTCAGTAAATTCGGAAAAGTGGAATATGAGCCAGATTTAGGTGGTACAAGCAGGCCAGACATAAAATTTGATTCAAAAAGAGAAGATGGACTTTCTTTTGTAGCTGATATAGCCACTGTTTCAGATAGAGGAGTAGAAGAACATAATCCAGCTTGGTATTTTCGAAGAGAATTAATGCGATTAGTAAGAAAACAGGGAGTAAGGCTAAATTGTTTTGCAATTACCATCGGAAATAAGGAAGAAGGGACTCCGTATGATAGAAAGATTAAGTTAAAAATACCCGCGCGAGGTAAATTTGAAGAGGTTTTTAACGATGATTTTAAGACTTTTTTGAAAGGGATTGCAAATAATCCTAGTGTTCCGAAGCTGTTTGCAGTAAGAACAAATTCAATAGAAGTTTCTATTGCTTATAATCCTACCAGAACCCTATCTTATGCTCATTATTCATCTTATAAAGTCCCATATTCTTTAACAAAAAATCCGGTGTATCTTGCTTTAAAAAGCAAGGGCGAACAGCTTAAAAAGTCAAATTATGATGGATTTATGGGAATATTTCTTTGTGATGGAGGAAGTGAATCGTTAAATAACGACGGCTATTCGCGTAACAGTTATCCCACTAAGCAAATCATAGATAATTTCTTACGGCAGCATAGCTCTATAAGCTTTGTATTAACTTTTACAATAAAAAGGAATCCATATGTTTTTAAAAATCTACGTGGAAAAGTCGCACTCTTTGAAAATCCGACAGCGCGGAAAAAAATAGATTTCAAATCTACATTTTTAGCAAATAATCTGCATAAAGTTTTTCCTGTACCTGTTAACGATGCAGTCGGTGTCGTAGACAACATAGATCATCCCAGCCGGAAGATAGGTTTATCTTTTTATGGAGGATTAACAATGACAGAGAATAGTATCAAAATCTCAGCCCGTGCATTGCTAGAGTTATTAGCAGGGAAGATCGATCAAGATAAGTTTTTTGAAGATTATAAATCTTTCGCCAGTGAGTTTATTTCAAATGGAGAAAACTTCTTTGCCGATAAGCTTCATAAAAGCAGATTAATTAGTGATATAAGATTAGAGAAAACAGAAGAAGATGATGATTGGATTGAAATACATTTTGGTAGCCCAGATCCAGCCATATCCAAATTTGTAGTATCTAAAGAGAAGCAGCAGTTGTAACTTGATAAGTTCATAAAAGACATCGTAAGTTTGCCTAGAAGAAATGCACCCGCTTCTTGAGAATATTAAAAGCGGGTGCATTCCTTTCAGGATCGCAGGATCTAATTACGCTGTTACCGCCTTGAGAAAGGTTATAAATACCACCAATGATCAACGCGTATTCCCCATGTCTGAGCCTGATTTTGCGCAAGTTGTAAACTCTTTTTAGGTACAATAACGTGAAATTCGCAACCTGCAATTCTTGAGAATTCTCTCCATTGACTAAAGGTCTGATCCGTAGAGATTGAATCCCCGGTTTCTGCTTCGATGACTATTCTTTGGTTAAGTTTACTAGCGGATATGTCCGGTATATGCGAGACAATTTGAGCAGGAGCTCCATTCGGATATCCAATATGGTCTGCTTTTACAGAATAGCCTTCCGCAGTAAACTTATTTGCCAAAGCCGTGATTAGTTGTTCATGTTCTTTTCCCTCATTGAGCGATCGTATTGCCATAGTTACCTACTTTCCCTTACTTTAATGAACCCGGTCTCTTGGCGGACAAGGATCAGTTCCATAACTGTCTTTATCCCTGATTCTCCCATCTCTACCGTGGATTACCACTTCCGCTTTTTCATTTTTGGCTATACCCTTGGCAGCGTTAATTGCTTCTTGCTGAGAGTGGTGTCTGGAGGTTAGACGGTTATTTCCTTCGCCCCTAACTCCCCAATCGCCATTGTTTGGAACAACGTGCTGGTTTCTTCCCATTGGTTTTTACCTCCTTTCTTCGTGATTTTTGCTTCTTTATCGTTCTGTGAAGTTATATTAACACTACGTGTAGAATCGGTCAAGTAAAAATTGACTTACTTGTGAAGATATGTTAACATTAGAGAAAAGATAAGGGAGGAAAGCATGTCGAATATTGTTAGGCAAAGAATAAAAGAGTGCCGGGAGCAACAGGGTCTATCTATGACAAAACTCGCAGAAAAAACAGGACTTACAATTTCTGCTATATCCCAATTTGAAGGCGGGGAACGAGATCCTAATCTTGAATCCTTAGACAAGCTTGCGAATGCATTAGAAGTTTCTGCGGACTATCTCATGGGGAGAGAAGAAAAGCTCTCAGATGAGAATATTAAAGCAATGTTTCGTGGAATGCAAAGTATGACCGAAAAAGATAAAGAGGATATGCGGCACTATTATGAATTCTTGAGAGCCAAAGAAAATTATAAAAAGGGAAAAGGGAAGCCGAAAGATGCCTGAGCCGTGCGGGTTTTATGCGAGAATGCTACTTGATAGGGTACATTATAAAACCTTTCCCATAAGACCGCGAGAAATTGCTCAAGCTTTAGATATTTCAATTCAAGAAACCGCTTCATTGGGTAGCTTTGACGGTTATCTCTTAAGAGCGGGAGATACTTTTGGTATCATGTTAAATGCTTCAATTAAGAATGAGACAAGAAAGAATTTTACGATTGCTCACGAGCTTGGACATTATGAGATTCCGCATCATAAGGGCAGCGAGTTTAAATGTAGCAGTTCTTCAATAGGGATATTGTTAGGGAAAGATCTTGAAATAGAGGCAAATGATTTTGCGGCCGAATTACTGATGCCCTTTTCGTTTGTTGAGAAAAAAGTTGAGGATAGTCCAATTGGTTTAGATGTTATAAAAGCTATTGCCACTGAATGTGAGACATCGTTAGAAAGTAGTGCATTAAGATACATAAAATTTTGTCCAGCACTAGCAACGATTGTCGTCTCAGAGAATGAAAAGATAAAGTATGCTTTCTTTTGTGAGCAGTTGAAGGAGCGATTCGGCTATTCGATTTCTTCAAACTTTAAGAATGGGCTGCCTCTAAGTAGTTTGTCTCTCGCATATGACTTCTTTAAGCCTAATAATTCTGAATCAGCAGTGGTCGAAGACCGAGTAGACATTTCTGCCTGGTTCCCCGGTTTTGATTACAGTAGATTTGAATGTCGAGAGGCTTCAATGACATTCCCGGGTTCTAGAAAGGTTTTATCTTTAATTTGGCTGAATGATAAGAGCGACTATTATGATGACGATGACAGCTGATTTTAATTCGTAATCCTTATAGTGATTGAGGAAATAGTAAGAACCTTCGCTTGCTAACGATAGACGAAGGTTTTTTAATGATAAGGCTGAATGGAAGGAAGTTTTTGTAATCCGTTTTAAGCGCATAAATATCGAGTTTGTATACTTAGTTGCCGTTTTTATAAGATTGAATTGCCGTTAAAACATCATTTTCAAAATATACATATGAACTTCCATATACCCATTGCTCGTGGGTTCCAAACGGATAAATATCTCTATTTATATTTGATGGTTTCCCCCATGCTGAAATAACATCATTTTTTGACATGCCCAAAATAATTTTATCCTGGTTTTTAGCGTTACTAACCTTTTCTTCGAAATCACTAATTAAGTTTCTGCATTTATTTACGATTTCAGACATCGTATCGTAATTACTGGGCATTTCATTCTGCGCGTATACTATTGCTTCTTTACAATATTTACAAGCAACCCCTAAATTATTTTCAGACCTTGTTTTTGTATATAATCCAATTGCTTTATCTCCAGACTCCCCGGCAAAGCAAAATGATGTTGTAATAAATATTGAGGATAAAGCTACGCATGCTTTTTGAACACCAGCTTTTTTATTGAACAACATAGTCTGCCCTCCAGAGTTAATGTTAGATTTATCACTATTCCAATATACTAATTAAGGACAAAGGCTATTCAGCCCATCGCCCTTGAAATTATCCCTCTATCTCTCAAAGAGTCACATGCACGCTTTCTACGTTCGTTTCCCTTTTAATTAATCTAACCAAGTCATCAATTTCTCTGAGATCCCGCTGTATAGTCCAGATAACTCCCTTGTAACGCTTTCTTCAACAACAGAGTAACTTCACTTCTGTTTTGGGTGCCCTTGAATATTTTTAAGAAGCCAGCATCTTTTAATAGACGTGTTATCAGTAACATCTCTTTAAGCGACCTGGAGGTTGAGTTGTTTTTAATGAAAGAAATCACTATAAACTGTACCGGCTTGCCGTCTTGAGAATTAAAATCGATGGGGTTCTTTGCCCGGCATAAGATAAAAGCAGAAGATGAGAGGATAGGATCTTTTAAATAAACAGTGGGAAACGCAAAGCCATTTTCTGCAATATCGGGCTTATTCTCTATGGTCTTTAGAAGTTCTGCCGAGATTGTTCTGTCGTTTGTAATCAAACCTTCTTGTTTGGTAGCCTTTGCTATATTGGATAGCACAGCTATTTTATTCTTTCCAGGAACATCCAAAAGTACCAAGGTATTTATATTCATATATTTTGCTTTAACCATCTTGAGCCGGATATCGCAATCCATTCATAAGATAGGTGCCATAAAAAGCCAGGTATATCAAGTAAATACAAGACAATTTATTCCGCGAAATCGGCCAGAATATTTTTGTAGACTATCGTCTGTAGATTAATACTCTACATGTGCGATTATAAACCCTATGGGAGTATACGTCAATTCAGAAAAGTTCAGGCGGGAATTCGGCATAGCCGTCAGAAGGAGGAGGCATAAGCTGAATCTTTCGCAGGAAGACTTTGCCGATTCGGCAAATATTCATAGAACCTACGTGAGTTCTATAGAACTGGGGAAAGTTGATATCGGCATTGGTGTAGCGTTTAAGATTGCAATAGCACTGCAATTACCGCTGAACAGGTTAATAAAAGAAGCCGAGATCAATTTATAGATTATCCGGTTGAATATATACGCAAGAAGGAGAGTCATAAGAAATCTGTAGACATTTGAAACGGAGGTAAAATAGTGTCGGCGAAGCTTTCTTCAAGTGTATTTATATACCGTTTTTACTATTTTAACTTAACTGGGATGCCCTTGTGTTTAACAAACAAGGGCATTTTTTGTACCCATATATAAAAACTATTTAGTAAGTCGATTCTTAACGGGAGGACTAAGATGATAGAACCATTGTATATCAAAGATATCAGCCCAGAAAGAATAGTATTGAGTGATAATTCTATATATCAATTCTGGCCAGGAATGGAACCGCAATCATCGTGGGAGAGCGGGGATAGGATTGAAAAGAGTGAAAAAGAAGGCAGAATAAAGATATTTAGATTTATAAATATAACCAAACAAAAACAAGAAGCCGGCGGTATCCCTGTTAATAACCCTGAATTAAGCAAATCGAATGGCCCTGATGTACCTGCGGATGTATATTCAAATCTTGATAGTGAAATTAGAATTAAAAGGGCTGAAGGGGAATTGATTTGGTTGGAAGATAATTCAAAATGGCAGATGTACAACCCCGCGCTTGCATCCCATGGTGATTGGAATGCTGGAGATACGGTAATTGTTACTCAGCGTATGGTGAAAAGTAAAGATAGCAAAAGATATGAAATGAAAAATCTCGCAACAGGTAAAGAATTAATATCAATATATCTGGGGTATGAAAAATGAATATTCTGAAAATCAGCGTGGAACGAATAAACCCCTCCGCGTACAATCCTCGTATAGACCTTAAGCCCGGCGATGCAGAATACGATAAATTGAAAAGAAGTATAGAAACATTCGGGTATGTGGAACCGCTGGTTTGGAACAGCCGCACGGGTAATCTTGTCGGAGGGCATCAACGTTTTAAGATCCTTATTGAACAAGGGGTACAGGAAGTAGATGTGAGCGTTGTTGACCTTGATTCTGATAAAGAAAAAGCCCTAAATTTAGCTTTGAATAAGATTAGTGGTGATTGGGATATTGAGAAACTCGGTGCACTTTTGGATGAACTGAGTAAAAGCCCGGATTTTGATGTTACTCTTACTGGTTTTGATATCCCTGAAATCAGCGAAATCCTTGATCAGTTAGAAGAAGCCAAAGAAGATAATTTTGATATTGAAAAAGAAGTTAATAAAATTAAGAACCCAAAGACCAAGCCGGGCGATATTATAGAGCTCGGAGAACATCGCCTTTTATGCGGTGATGCCTCTAAACTCGAAGATTTAGCCAGGCTTTTAGGTAATGAAAAGGTCGGCTTGATTCATACAGATCCGCCTTACAATGTAGACTATTACGGTGGCGCAAGGCCTAATGAACAGTCTCGTCCAGCTAATCACAAATTATGGGATCGGATTTATTCGGATAATCTGCCGCAAGAAGAATATGAAAAATGGCTTAAGACCATTTTGACTAATGCAGGTATCTATCTTGCTTCCGGAGCCGCAATTTATGTTTGGAACGGCCATCGGCAATTTGGACCGATGTATATAATACTTCAAGAACTTAAGTTCCATGTATCTTGCGTAATCACTTGGGCTAAACCTACGTTTGCTCTTGGGTATGGAGATTATCAACAGCAGACAGAGTTCTGTTTATACGGTTGGAAAGAAGACGGCGGGGCGCATAAATGGTATGGCCCCAACAACGAATCCACCCTTTGGCAGATAAAACGCGATAATACTGCTGATTATATCCATCCGACACAGAAACCCGTTGCCATAGCGCATAGAGCCATTAGAAATAGCTCCAAGCGTGGGGATATTGTGCTGGATTTGTTCTTGGGATCTGGAACAACCTTGATAGCAGCGGAATCATTAAAAAGAAGGTGCTTTGGAACAGAAATCGATCCGGCTTATTGCGATGGTATTGTTAAGCGCTATGTCCAATATGCCGGGAAAGAAAAGGTTCCCCCGGAAGTGTTAGCCAAATATGAATTGGCATAAGGAGGTAAATACCCATGGCAGATGAGGAGAATCCTATAAATGAAGAAACCCCCATTCTTGAGATTTTAAAAGAGATCCGGGAAGGTACCCGTGATCCTAAAAAATTACCAGCTGATATACGGCAGGATTGTGTTGAGCATCTCTGGCATGTAGAAGGTCAACCGACAGCTATGATAGCTCAAATCTTGGCGGTAAGCGATAAGACAATTCGGCGAGATAAAGAAGTTATCAGGGAAAGAAATGCCCAGAAATTAACGACGAATGATAGATTGAAAATTCTTGGAGAGTTATTAGCGAAAGCAAACACTACGCATGAGAATTTAATGAGATTAGCGCGTTCAAAGGACGGCTCGCTTCAAGAAAAAGGACTCGTAGGATTTTATGCATCTAAAGCCATTGAAGAATTGATAGAGCTTTATCAGAGCTTAGGGTATTTCCCTTCCAAGCCAATGCAAATAGAAGCAGATATTCATTACAGCCAGGATGAGGAATCGACTCCTTCTAAACTAAAAGAAGAACTCGCTCGGCTTGAAGGAATCGTTAGTAGTAAGGGCATAGTTGATCCCAAGATTTCTGAGTTGGTTGAAACTGTCAAGGGACAGATTGCTTTGGCAGAAGCTAAGACAGGGATTAAAGAGCTTAAGACCCGTATTAACGATATTGAGAAAGGACAGGGAACTGTTTGAAGCCACTTCAGACATTAAAACAACTTCGTAGAGAAATCGGCCGAAACGATATCCTTCAATTCGGCCAGACGTACTTTCCGCAGCACCTCGCCCATAAACCAAGCGTATTTCATGAAGAGATTTGTGATGTTTTAACAGCAATATCGCAAAAACGATGTGAATGTTTTGCTTTGGCTGCTCCGCGTGGGTATGCTAAAAGCACCATTGTGAGCTTCTTGTATGTGATTTGGTCGCTATGCTATGGTAAAGAGCACTTTATTCTGCTTCTTTCCGCAACAGCCAAACAGGCACAAAAGCTGCTTTCAAATGTCTCTACAGTTCTTGAGACCAATAGCCTTTTACGTGAAGACTTCCCGGAGGTCTTTGAACCAAAAGAAAAGGTTAAAGCTAAATGGACTCAGGATGAAATCATAACGCCCAACAATGTTATGATCGCCGCGCGCAGCGTAGGCCAGGATTTTCGTGGGATCAAACACGACCAATACAGGCCTACATTGGTGATCTTAGATGATGTGGATGGCGACAAGAATACTTTTAACGCAGCCTCGCGGGAGAAAGTTTCAAATTGGTTTACTTCGACCGTGCTTAAGGCAAGAGATGTTAAGACAGCTAATTTCGTTGCGGTCGGGACACTTTTTCATATTGATTCGCTTTTGAGCCGTTTGACCAAAAAAGAGGAGTTTCCTGATTGGCAGAAGCGCATTTATAAGGCGGTTATTTCATTCTCTTCTAGAACTGACCTTTGGCAGCAATGGGGCAATATTCTCTTTAATCGGGATGTTTATAATGATGAAGGTGGTTTTCATGCGGCAAACCGCTTTTTTGAGGACAATAAAGCTGTCATGCTTGAAGGTACTAAGGTTCTCTGGGAGATGATGGAAGATTATTATACCCTGATGAAAATCAGAGAAATCGAAGGTTCTTTTAGCTTCGATTCCGAGAAACAGAATGATCCGACATCCGCCAGAGACTGCCGGTATAACCCGGATGATTTTTATTACTGGGATGATGCGCATCCGACAACAGAGAAACTTCTTGAATCTTTTGGCAATGAATATAGTATTATCGCTGCTTGCGATCCGAGCGTGGGTGTTATGACCAGCCGTTCGGATCATTCGGCTATTATTGTTTTAGCTAAGCACAAAGGAAAACTCTATTGTTTAGATGCTGATATCAAACAAAGACCACAGGATGAGTTGGTAGAGGCTATAATTAATTTCTGCAAAATCCGGCGGCCCATGAATAAATTTGTTATTGAGGCAAATTTATTTCCTGAGTTGTTGCTTAAAACCGTTCAGGAACATGCCTATAAGGAGAATGTCGTCGCACCTTTCAAGGAGATTCGTAATATTAAGAATAAGGAATTGCGGATTTTTGGAATGGAAACCTATATCACTACAGGCACAATCTTATTCTCGCGAAAGCATAGTGTTTTGCTTGATCAGTTAAAATATTTTCCACGTGGCGATCATGATGATGGGCCGGATGCTTTGGAGATGGCCTTGCGGGAAGCAGAAGTGGAACAGATTGGATTTTTCCCCTTGGATGATGATAAAAAAGATTCTCATGGTAGGTCCATTGACGATCCCGATTTTGGACTGACGACACCAGAAGAAGATGCACAAGATCCGGTAGATGATTTTTAGCCTAGCAAAACTATAATTATTGTTTGTGAATTTATTAAACTCTATGCCCGAAAAGTAAACTTTTCGGGTTTTTCTTGGATAGACAAAATCTGTCTTAGATGTAAAATAATCCTTAAGGAGTGGCGAGTACTTTTAAAAAATCACAATGAATACAGACCAATTATTAATCAAACGCGAATAAATTTACGATAAGGTTTGGTCAAAACCCATGATCCATCTTTGTAAAGAATATGGGCTGTCAGACAACGGATTAAGAAAGATTTGCCGTAAGCTCAATGTTCCGTTACCTGCCCCCGGCTATTGGCAAAAATTACAATATGGAAAAGCTATTAAACAGCCTTCTTTGCCAGAATTTGACGGTGTTAAAGAAGTCATAATCTATAAGAAAACGGAAATTCCTATTATTGATAAGGAATTCCATTCTAAAATCCAGTTAATGATTGCTCAAGAGCAATTACCGGAGAATCAGGTTAAGGTTTCAAAGATGCTTGAGAAACCATATCCTTGGGTAGTTAAAGCTAAAAAAGCGATGCAACCCGACGATCCTTACAGATACGAGAAGTGTCTTACTTCTCGTAGAGAGTCACTTGATATATTTGTTAGTCCAGCCAATCTTAATCGCGCATTATGTATCATGGATGCCCTTATTAAAGCTTTGGAAACAAGAAAACACAAAGTTTTCATAAATACAGATAAAAATACTACGAGTGTAGATATTCTAGGACAAGTACTTGATATAACTCTTCGGGAAAATCTGAAATGCACAATCACAGAGGATCGTTTTGGGCCCAAGAACAGTCTTATTCCTAATGGAGACTTAGTTCTGAGGATTAGAAATGATCTTGGATATTATCGTACTCGTTGGACTGACGGCAAAGAACAGAAACTTGAGGATAAAATAAACAGTTTTATCGAAGGATTATACAAAGCTATTTTATGGGAGAGAGAATTTGATTTGAAGCGAGAACGGGAGCATCGTGAATGGGAAGAAAAAAGACGCAAGCAAGAAGAAACGCGGAAATTGAAAGAACAGGAGCAGGCAAAACTTAACAATTTAAAGAAGAATGCGGCGGATTGGCATCAAAGTCGGACTTTAAGAGCATATATAAAAGCTGCGACAAACACATATATTGCGAATAGCGGAAAGATTGAGCCCGGCAGTGATTTTGAAAAATGGCAAACTTGGGCTAATCAACAAGCGGATAGACTTGATCCTCTTGTAGAAAGTCAGCCGTCTATTTTGGATCACAAGATAGATGAAGACCTATATTAACAAAGAGGACATTCTTGTCTTTTTCTTGTGTCCGTGGACAAAGATGGACATTGTGTAAGACATTTATTGAGAGATAGTTATAGCTTAATGTCTATCTCTAAAGTGGACAGAAATGGACAAGAACTTAAGCTTAAATGCCTCTCTAATTCGCTCTAATTCTTGCTAAAGTGATATAATAGGTTGTGCGTGTTTTCCGAGAGGCATTGCTAACGTATAACCCCCCGCCCAGTTTTCTTCCGCCGTAGGCGGAAGAAAACGGAGCAATTGAGCATTCGACACGAGAACAAGTAGACAAACAAAAGCTTAATTGCGCTTGTCCTGCATTCGAACGAAGTAAGTAGTGCAGGGGTCTATTTTAAATTGTTCGGTTGTTCAAATATATTTTCAGCGCAAAGATATTTTCTTTGAAAATCGAAGAAAGCAAGATTTATAATCAATGCCGAAAATATCTATATTTACGAAATTATTCTTTTGGAACCGCCTCGATCCCGTTCGCTCCATTCCAATATTCTACTCCGGTATTGACAAAGGATTCCGCTGATTTAGTGCCGTTCTCATAAATAAAATCAATGGTGTCCGTTTTAATATGTACTGTGCTTAATTTCCCAAGTTCCGGATCTATCGTCGGAACCTGACCTATTATATCGCTGCCTTTATTGTCAGAGTTTGAAAGCGTAAGTTTACTTATGCCGGTTCTAGTATCGAAACTAAGGGCATAATTGTCATTAGCTTCGAAACTCCAGAAATCAGCTGCAACATTCCCGAATATACTGCCCAGATCATTCTGGAAAGCTAAATTCAAAGTGCCCTTGTCAGAGGTGTCTTCTATTCCGGATAATTTTCCTGAAGGATCAAATACCATGGTTTGAGTTATGCCTGCCTCTTTCATGGTATAAATAGCTTCGCCTTGGTCATTTACTACCAAAGAATGTGCGGCTTCATCGCTGTTTAGAACGGAAAGCGTAGTGAAATCGGAAGTTAACCACATATAATTGGGGCTGTCTTCTCCCTGGTCGCGCATATTCAGATTGTAGGTTACGCTTGTAGGCCCGGAGAATGTAACCGGCAAAGCTATTGCATTACCAACTTCATCTTGAATAACCTTGATGCTATTGCCGCCGAAGCTTATTTGATAATTATCCGCGGCACCTACTTTTACTGTAGTGTCGGCCTGGGAGATTTCTTGTGTAAGAGGTATTGAAACGGCATTCGCTATAATTGCGCTATTTCCTTCGATAGTATAAACGGTATCTGAAGCCCAATCATTAGAACTACCTCCCATGGCGCTTTGGATGCTTTGCCAGGTGCCTTTCCCTGCGACAGAATCAATGGTTCCGCCTATTGCATTCCCTATGCCGGAGACATCCCAAGCGTAGACCTTTTCTCTCAGAACAAAAAGAGCCGATAATACCAAGACAGAACATAACAACAGGATCTTTACTTCCCTTTTCATTAGACTCTCCTTTTGTGTAACCACGTTAGCATAAAAAAGCCACGTTCCGGTAAACTCAATTTCTTTTACCAGTTCGTGGCCAACTGTTTTTAAGGTGGGAGTTCAAATGACGATTACAACAAACAGAGTATGCCATATAATAAGTTAAAAGTCCAATCGGACAACCGGATTTTGTATCAGTTAACGCTATCGCGTTGGTATTTTGCAAATCAACGAAAACCATCTTTTCCTATTGTCGTTCCGTAAAATAAAAGCCGTTCTTCTTGTTCCCCCTCCATAAAATCCGTATAATGGACCATAGGAATAAATTCAAACTAAGATAAAAGCAGAGGATGATGCTTAAGCATTTATTATTTATACTGCTGGTCCTATTTTGGGATTTCTTCTGGTTTCCGTCTTATACAGGAGCGGCGGAAGGGCAGGCGGAAATTTATCTCAACAATGGCGACAAGATCAGCGGCAGGGTCATTTCCGAAGACGGCCGGCAGGTAAAGCTGGAAAGCGCGGTGATCGGGAACATAACTGTTCCCAGGCAGGAGATCAAAGAGGTCGTTTACGCTAAGACTGCCTCTGCGGCGGAGATTAAAGATGACGCCAAGCCGGCGCAATGGACAAAGAGCGCCGCGGTAGGATACGATAAGTCTAACGGCAATACCAAGAGTTCCGATTTTTTCGTGCGCCTGCTGGTAAACCGGAAAACCGACGCCGGAGAATTCTCCATGAAAAGCGACATATATTATTCCTCCTCTAATAATAAGATGGATACGCAAAAATGGGCGGGTATGCTGCGCTACGCCTACCGCTTTCTGGACCGGGCTTGGTATAATTTTTACAAAGTGGAGAATGACCACGATAGATTCGCCAATATTGAATACCGGGTCATTCCTTCGACAGGTTTGGGCTACTGGTTTTTCGATACTTCGGGATTCAAGGCGTTGGCTGAATTCGGCGTGGGTTTTGAGCATACTAATTTCAGAGAGGAAGAGAATGATCAGAATGAAGACGTCTTGATCCCCAGGGTCTTTCTGGAAAAGTCTATCTTCTATAGATCACGGATATCCCAGGATATAACCGTATATCCGTCTTTGACCGATTCCGGAGAGTACCGTTTGCATTCCGAGACTTCGTTTATAAACCCGATCAATGATAAATTATCGCTGTGTTTCAGCTTTATCGACGACTATTATTCTAATCCCACCCAGGTCACCAAGAAGAACGATTCTCGTTTCATATCCTCATTAAAGTATTCATTCTGATCGTTCCGGAAAGAAACAGTTCTTCTTGTTTCCCTCCTTCTAAAGCCGTATAATTATTAAATAAAAGAGGTTCTTTAGATGTATAAGATGGGTTCCGGGTGCTGGGTTTTGGGTTACCGCAGAAACGGTTGCTGGGGAAAGCTAATCCACGGGCCAATTAGTCAATTAAGTATAGTGTAAATACACGAGAAACAGTTATGGAAAAACGGAACGGGATCTTGATCGAAAATGTCTAAAGTCAGTTATGATTTCGACGCGATAAACAACCAGGGCTTGATCCTGCAGCTATTTGAATTGGGCAAGCTCTTTGTCGATAAGAAAACGGCTGTCTTCAGGGCCACGGGAATATGTATGTATCCCTGTATCCTGCCCGGAGATATCCTGCATTTGGAGACAAAGGCTCTTAAAGAGATCAACGCCGGCGATATCGTCGTCTACAGGCGCGCCAACCGCCTGTTCTCTCACCGGGCGGTGGCTAAAGTAAATGATGCGGGGAGAGATTATTTGCTTACCCGTCCCGACAAAGCCAATTCCGGTAACGAGGAAGCGGTCGCGGACGAGGACATCTTAGGTATCGTCGTCAAGATCGAGCGGCAAGGCAAGTTCATAAGCACGGAAAGAAAAGTCTGTTCTTCATTACGGAAATGTTTGTATAATATCGACTATGGCCGGCGCGGGTTAAAACAACGCGTATTTGCCGCGGCGTTAGAAATTATTTGTTCCCTGCAGGAATTCAAGATTTATCGCGCAATAGCGAAGGCGTTGTTTCTCTTGTACTACCGGAAACTTAAGATCTCTTTGCAGGTTCCGCTGAATGAAGCGGCGGGGCTTGATCTTTACAGGATAGTTCCGCCTTCAGAATTCCCGGAGTTAAAAGCGGAGATCAAGAACGGATGCGTCTCCCGCGCGAAGGTCGTCGCGGCGGTCAATAAAAAGAACATCGCCTGTATGGATCTGACGTTTCAATCCGGGACGGGTCCGCTGACATCCGTGATCTCCACCAAGATCCGTTATCGCCACAGCGGCATAGAAGAAAGAATCTCCGGTTATGCGGGGGAGTTATTGAAGCGTATTTATAACGCTGCATAAGATATCTTAAAATAAGGGGGAAGAGATGAAATATCACCGGCAGAATTTATTATTTTCCGTGTCCATCGTGGCCGCCTCCGTGATCATCGGGGCGAGCCTGATCTTCGCCGCGAAGATCGTCGCCGACAGCGTCAATGGTAAAAACACCGGCGCTTCGACCGATAAGATGCTCGAACAGTTGGTGAAGACGATCAATGAACAGAATATAGATCAGCCTAAACCGGTTCAGAGAAGAGAAGGAAATACCGGCAGCAAAAGAGTTGATGGGATTACCGCCGGCATTAACCCCATCAAGGGAAAGGCAAGTGCCCCGGTATTGATGGTTGAATTCAGCGATTTTCAATGCCCTTATTCACAGAATTTCTATCGGCAGACCTTTCCTCTGATCGAGGCGGAATATATCGCCACGGGGAAAGTAAAATTCGCTTATCGTGATTTCCCTCTCGACTTTCATCCTTTTGCCAAACAAGCGGCCATTGCGGCCAGGTGCGCCGGCAGGCAGGGTAAATATTGGCAGATGTTCGATAAATTGATCTTAAGCAATTCCCTGGACGAAGCCGGATTGAAAAAGTGCGCGAAAGAGGCCGGGTTAAATTTGAACGCCTACGAAAATCTCCGGAATAAGGCAGAGATCGGCCGGGAAGTAGAGAATGACATTAAGGATGCTGAAAGATTCGGCGTCCAGGGCACACCGGCTTTCTTTATAAACGGCCGTTTCGTCAGCGGCGCGCGTCCTTTTATCGAATTCAAGAAGATCATAGACGAGGAACTGGCCAAGTCCGGACAAGGGAAGTGAGAAATACGGGTGCTGGGTTTTAGGTTCTGGGTCCTGAGAAGAGAAACGAAGCACGACGGACAAGTGGCGATGGACGCAACAAAAAAACAATCCGGAAGGATAAGACAGATGGTTAAGAAATGTAAAAAATGCAAAGTGCCGCTGGAAGGCGTTCTTTACCGGTTGATCGCGGCAAAGATATTTGGTGTGCGTCCATCTGCGAAAGATCCCGATCTGTGCAATAAGTGTGAGGATAAAAATTAGGAAAGTGATCCAATTAAGGCGACCAGAGGGTTTTGCGTTCAGCTCTTGAAAGGAGATTAGACTTATGTCTAAAACCATACAGTTTAAAGGTACGCCGTTGACGCTCGTGGGAAGAAGGATCACCCCGGGGGATAGTGCGCCGGACTTTAGGGTCGTTTCCGCGGATTCTAAAGAAACTACCCTCGCTGATTTTGGATCCAAGATCAAAGTAATTACCACGTTCCCCTCTCTGGATACGCCGGTGTGCGACCTGCAGGTGAAGGAATTCAATAAAAAAGCCCTGGAGTTCTCTTCCGACATCGTCGTCCTGGGAATAAGCAAGGACCTGCCTTTTGCCCAGAAGAGGTTCTGCAGTGAGAATGAGATCAAGAATGTTTCGGTGCTCTCCGACTACAAATATTCCTCATTCGGCATAAATTACGGCCTGCTTATCAAAGAAATGAATCTATTAGCAAGAAGCGTGCTTATCATAGATAAAAATAATATCGTGCGCTACGCGCGGATCGTCGAGGAACTAAGCACCCCGCCGGATTACGAAGACGCTCTGAAGAATTTAAAAGAAGTGATGAATAATCCGGGATTGGCGAAGACAGAAGGATTACCCGCCAAGTGCAAACCCTGCGAAGGGGGAGTGCAGGCGTTGCCTAAGGAGCAAATAGAGAAATTACTCGCTCAAGTACGCGGCTGGCAGTTGGTCGAAGACCCCGTTAAAGGGACAAGAATCGTAAAAGAATTTAAATTCAGCGATTTCGCGCAGGCCAAATACTTCCTGGACCTCGTTTCCGTCATTGTCGAAGAGCAGGGACATCATCCGGTCCTGACGCTGATCAATAATAAATTAAAGATAACCCTTACTACCCACGCCGCAGGCGGCCTGACGGAGAACGATTTTATAATGGCAAGGATCATTGACGGGTTGGAAGGATAAGAGCGGGTTCTGGGGGCTCGGTTTTGGGCGATTGAGCAAGACGCTGTTGGTAACATCCTCAACAACAATCAGTTATGTAACAATTCGGCGATTGTATGAATTTGGAATTGTTTTCTAACATCCTGTCATCATTTGGGTTAGCAACAGCGTCTTGATGCTTTGTTTATAAATGTTTTCGACTATCATCTATGGACCGTGGTCTGTAGACTGTTTTTATAACCCAGCACCCAGAACCAATTTTTTAGAATCATTGCGATCCGCCTTCGGAGTCCCGTATAAATCGATGTCAAAAGGCCGGTTTTGGTGTTACAATAATTTCGATTGTAATCTCGATTTCTATGGAGAAAAAAACTATAAAAGAGCGTCTGCGTGGTGAAAATAACTAATAACCCGGCTAAAGTGATCTCGTCAGAAACGGGAATCGCTATGTTCTCACATGAAATGTATCACTTTGCGGTTGAAAGAACAATTTAAACCTCCGCTTGAATAGGGCGGGGGTTTTTGTTTTCAGAAAATACTATTACTATGTATTTGGAGAGGAAGATAGGAAATGTTGAAAGAAGTCTATGCAAGAATGCTTTGGCTAATATTAAGATTGAAGTCTAGTCGTGGCACTGGCGGACATTTGGAGAATAACTATGACAAATAATCTCAATACAACTAAAGAACAGGAACGCGCCGAACTGCATCGTGCTATTTGGCAAATTGCTAATGATCTGCGTGGAAGCGTGGATGGTTGGGATTTCAAGCAGTATGTGCTCGGTGTACTTTTTTATCGTTTTATTAGCGAAAACTTAACCAACTACATCAATACCGATGAGCGACGTGCTGGTAAAAAAGATTTTGACTACGCCACGCTTTCTAATAAAGAAGCTGAATTCGGTCGAGCCGATACCGTAAAAGAAAAAGGTTTTTATATTTTACCAAGCCAACTTTTTGTGAATGTCCGAAAAAATGCTCGTAATGACGCAAACTTTAATGAAACTCTTACTAAAGTATTCCGTAATATTGAGAACTCTGCAAAAGGCGCGAGCAGTGAAGATGATATCAAAGGCTTGTTTGATGATCTTGATGTAAATTCAAATAAATTAGGGAGTACGGTAGAAAAGAGAAATCAAAAACTCACAAAACTTTTTGAGTCTATTGGTGATCTCCAGCTAGGTAATTATTCTGATAATACTATAGATGCTTTCGGTGATGCGTACGAATTTTTAATGACTATGTATGCCGCAAATGCAGGTAAGTCTGGTGGAGAATTTTTCACTCCACAAGAAGTCAGCGAACTTTTAGCAGAAATTACAACTGTGGGGAAAAAAGAAGTGAACAAAGTTTACGACCCGGCTTGTGGTTCTGGATCATTACTCCTCAAGTTTGCTAAAGTTCTGGGTAAGGAAAATGTCCGATTGGGTTTCTTCGGGCAGGAAATAAATTTAACCATCTACAATCTCTGCCGTATTAACATGTTTCTACACGATATCAACTACAACAATTTTGATATTGCGCATGGCGATACGCTTACCGACCCAAAGCATTGGGATGATGAGCCGTTTGATGCTATTGTTTCCAATCCGCCGTATTCCATCAAGTGGGAAGGCGACAGCAATCCTCTTCTTATAAATGATCCGCGTTTTTCACCGGCCGGAGTATTAGCGCCAAAGAGCAAGGCTGATCTTGCTTTTACCATGCATATGCTCTCTTGGCTTTCTACTGTTGGCACAGCGGCGATTGTTGAATTCCCCGGCGTGCTCTATCGTGGCGGCGCGGAGCAGAAGATCCGTAAATATCTGATAGATAATAATTACATTGATACTGTTATTCAGCTTCCGCCCGACCTCTTTTTTGGTACGACTATCGCCACCTGTATTATCGTGCTCAAGAAAAGCAAGAAAGATAACAAAACGCTCTTTATTGATGCTTCTGCCGAGTTTGTCCGTGGCGGCAACAAAAATAAATTGAGTGAAGCAAACCGAACCAAGATTTTGAAAGCGTTCACCACTCGTAAAGACGTAAAATATTTTGCCAAGATAGTAGATAACAAAACCATTGCCGGCAATGATTACAATATCGCCGTATCTAGCTATGTTGTGGGCGAGGACACTCGCGAGGTGGTAGATATTACAGAGCTCAATACAAGAATCGCCAAGATTGTCGCCAGGCAAAATGAGCTTCGCACCGCGATTGATAAGATTGTGGCTGATATTGAAGGACTTAACTAAAACACTATGGCTAAAACTCTTAGCAAAATTGAAAAATTGATCGCCGCACTTTGCCCGAATGGGGTAGAGGTTAAAGAATTGGGAGAGGTTTGTCAGTTTAAACGTGGTTCAACTATTACGAAGGAAGGTGTTACGGAGGGCGATGTTCCTGTAATTGCTGGTGGGCAAAAACCTGCTTACTATCATAATATTTCAAACAGGAATGGAGAAACAATAGCTGTCTCTAGCTCTGGTGCCTATGCGGGATTCGTTAGTTTTTGGACAATACCAGTTTTTCTTTCTGACTCATTTTCTGTAAATCCTATTTCTCAATTATTGATGCCTAAATATGTTTTTTATTTCTTAAAGAATCTTCAAACAGAGATTCATGCATCAAAAAAGGGTGGAGGTGTTCCGCATGTTCACGGCTCCGATTTGGAAAAAATTAAAATCCCTCTCCCACCCTTTGCAGTTCAAAAAGAAATTGTCAAAATTCTTAATAGTTTCACAGAGCTAGAAGCAGAGCTAGAAGCAGAGCTAGAAGCAGAGCTAGAAGCGAGAAAGAAGCAGTATGAGTATTACCGTGATGAATTGCTGACGTTTGGAGATGATGTGGAGTGGAAGACGTTGGATCAAATTTCTATAAACCTAGACTCAAAGCGTAAGCCAGTAACGAAATCGTCTCGAACTGCCGGAGCCTTTCCGTATTATGGCGCATCTGGTATTGTAGATTATGTAGACGATTATATATTTGATGGAGATTATTTATTGGTTTCAGAAGATGGGGCTAATTTGCTCGCAAGAAGTACTCCAATTGCTTTTTCAATATCAGGCAAAACCTGGGTTAATAACCATGCCCATATATTACAGTTTGAAAAATACGAGACCCGGCGCTTAGTTGAGATTTATCTCAATTCTATTGATTTGCGGTCGTATATAAGTGGGGGAGCGCAACCAAAGCTGAATCAAGCCAATTTAAATAAAATACCAATACCGGTTCCGCCTTTTTTAAAGCAAGAACGCATTATTGCTATTCTTGATAAATTTGACGCATTAGTGAATGACATCTCTGTTGGTTTACCAGCGGAACTTAGCGCACGGCGTAAGCAATATGAGTATTATAGAGAGAAGCTATTAACTTTTAAAAAAGTTGAAGCAAATGGATGAATTTGAATCAATTGAAGATTTAGCTAAAATAATAAAAAATGATTTTGATTCAGATTCGAATAAGAAAAAGATTACATTATTGTATGCTTTTAACTCTGTTGGAAAAACAAGACTATCAACTGCGTTTAGTGATTTAACTGAGAATAAAGTATTATGCTATAACGCATTTTTTGAAGATATGTTTAGCTGGGATAACGAAGATTATATTCTAACTTTAGAACCAAATTCATGGATAGTTGACCTAATTAATGAACAAGGGCTGGAGAATAATATAATAGATAATTTTAGTAAAATAATTAACGCGAAGATTCAACCCGATTTTAACTTGCGCCAAGGAAAAGTTACCTTCAAAATAGCCAAGGGCGATGATAATAGCCAAAGTAATATAAAAATTTCTAAGGGCGAAGAAAGTGCGTTTATATGGTCCATTTTTTATACAATTTTAGAAACAGTTGTTGAAGCTTTAAATACTGAGAAAGATGGACGGACAACACAAGTATTTAATGATTACGAATATGTGATTATAGATGATCCCGTATCGTCTATAGATGATACTAAACTTATTTCGATGGTTATAGATTTGATTCAGATGATAGATATTTCTCAGAATAAAAATCTAAAATTCCTTATAACAACCCATCATGCTTTATTTTATAACGTGTTTTTTAACACTTTTAAGCAAAAGAGAGACTATAAAAGTAAGTTTCATGTCCTGACAAAAAATGACACGGTGTTAAAACTTTCAGAGCAAAGAAGTGATTCTCCGTTTGGATATCATTTTGTTGTGAAAAACGAATTGCAGAAAGCAATCGAAACCAATGCTATTGAGAAATATCATTTTAATCTATTTAGAAGTTTGTTAGAAAAGACTGCAAATTTTTTAGGGTATAACGAATGGTATGATTGTATTTTAGCTGACAATAAGCACAAATTTGCAAGGCTTATTAACCACTACAGCCATGGTAAATTATCGGAATTAGAATATAAAGATTTATCCAATGAAGACAAAGACTTGTTTAAAGAAGTCTTTAATGATTTTATTGAGGAATTCAAATGGAAGGTAGAAAAACAGAATGCCAACCAATAAAAAATACAATTTAGTTGCGGAAAATTCTCAAAGTACGGTTGTGGCGGAATATACGCCCGTGTACCGTACCGCCAAGGCGTACCAGAGCGAGGCGGAGTTGGAGTGCGCTTTTATCGAACAGTTGAAGTCGCAGGCGTATGAGTATTTATCAATTACTTCTGAAGCTGACTTAATCCTTAACCTACGTAAACAGTTGGAGAAGCTAAACGACTTCAATTTTTCAGATACCGAATGGGAAAGGTTTTTTATCAGCGAAATTGCTAATCCAAATCAAAGTATTACTGAAAAGACAGCTACTCTTCAGGAAGACTACATTAAAAATCTTAAAAGAGATGATGGGACGGTTAAAAATGTTTACTTGCTTCGCAAAGATAAGATCCATGAGAACAGCTTGCAGGCAATCAACCAATATGTAACAGAAGAAGGGCAAAGAGCTAATCGTTACGATGTAACGGTTCTAATCAATGGCCTACCGCTTGTGCATATTGAGCTTAAGCGGCGGGGAGTGGCAATTCAGGAAGCGTTTAATCAAATTAACCGATATCAACGAGAAAGTTTCTGGGCCGGCTCCGGACTTTTTGAATATGTGCAAGTTTTTGTCATCTCTAATGGCACTCACACTAAATACTACAGCAACACTACACGTTCTGAACATATCCGGGAATCAAGCGAAGGAGCCGTCAAAAAAGGTAAGCGTACCAGTAACAGTTTTGAGTTTACCAGCTGGTGGGCAGACGCGGCAAATAAGCCTATTACCGATCTTGTAGATTTTGCCAAGACTTTCTTCGCTAAACATACGCTCCTTAACATTCTCACCCGTTACTGCGTGTTTACTACGGAAAAGCAGCTTTTAGTAATGCGGCCTTATCAGATCGTAGCGACCGAGAAAATATTGAGCAAAATAGGAATCAGCACCAACTATAAAAAGCTTGGTACCGTGGAGGCTGGCGGTTACATTTGGCACACCACCGGTTCGGGAAAGACCTTGACCAGCTTTAAGACCGCCCAACTGGTGAGCAAATTTCCCTATGTTGACAAAGTGCTTTTTGTCGTTGACCGCAAAGACCTTGATTACCAAACCATGCGCGAATACGACAAGTTTGAAAAAGGCGCGGCCAACAGCAATACCAGCACAGCGATATTAAAACGCCAACTGGAAGACGCAAACGCACGCATTATTATCACTACTATTCAAAAACTTGACCGATTCATTGACCGCAACAAAGGGCATACTATTTTTGACGGTCATATTGTGCTGATTTTTGATGAATGCCACCGCTCGCAATTTGGAGAAATGCATGCCGAGATTATCAAAGCGTTTAAAAACTATCATCTCTTCGGTTTTACCGGAACGCCGATTTTTGCGGTGAACGCTTCTTCAGGTGGCCGTTCTGATTTTAAGACTACTGAGCAGGCTTTTGGCGATAAATTACACACTTATACTATTGTGGATGCTATTTCCGATAAAAATGTTTTACCATTTAAAGTGGATTATGTTTCTACCGTGCGTGAAGCCGAAGACATCAAAGACGAGAAAGTCCGCGACATAGACCGGGAAGCAGTCCTTGCCGCGCCAGAGCGTTTGGCAAATATCGTTCAATATATTCGCGACCATTTTGATCAAAAAACTAAACGGAACAATTTTTACAAACTCAAAGACCGTAGGCTGGCGGGTTTTAACTCCATTTTTACTGTTTCTTCTATTGATGTTGCCAAAAAATACTATGCTGAATTTAAAAAACAGCTTTCAGGCGCGCCGAGTGATAAAAAACTCAAAATAGCGCTTATTTACAGCTTTGGCATGAACGATGAAGAAATTGACGGCATGGTCGACGAAAACTCCGAAGACACCAGCGGCCTGGACAAAAGTTCTAGGGATTTTCTTGAGAGCGCCATCAAAGACTACAATGCCATGTTTGGGACATCATATGACACTTCTTCCGATAAATTTCAGAATTATTATAAAGATGTTAGTGAACGGGTAAAAAACCGTGAGGTTGATATTCTTTTGGTGGTCAATATGTTTTTGACCGGATTTGACGCGACTACGCTTAATACATTGTGGGTAGATAAAAACCTCCGTTTGCACGGTTTATTACAGGCGTATTCGCGCACCAACCGTATTTTAAATACTGTTAAGACATTCGGAAATATCGTTTGTTTTCGTAATTTGGAAGAAGCAACCAATGAATCTATTGCTCTTTTTGGTGATAAGGAAGCCAGTGGGATTGTGCTGTTAAAATCATATGATGAGTACTATAACGGTTATAAAGACGGCGGCAAAGAAGTCCGTGGATATGCCAGCCTGGTTGAAGAACTTATGGCAAAATTCCCGGTTGGTGAGCAAATTATAGGAGAACAAAACCAAAAGGATTTCATCAGGCTCTACAGTGCGATTTTGCGGGTGAGAAATATTTTGGTTACTTTTGACGAGTTTAGCGGAAATGAAATTTTAACCGAGAGGGATATCCAGGATTACCACAGCGCCTATATTGATCTTTATAACGAGTTTCGCAAAACAGGTGAAGGCGAGAAAGAAAACATCAACGACGACATCGTGTTTGAAATGGAATTGATTAAACAGATTGAGATCAATATCGATTATATTTTAGGGCTTGTTAAAAAATACCACGAAGATCATGTCAAAAACCGCGAACTGCTCATAGACATTAACAAAGCAATCGACTCAAGCGTTGAACTACGCAACAAAAAAGATCTTATTAACCAGTTTATATCCTCGCTTGATATCCATTCGGTGGTTGATGAAGATTGGCAGAAGTATGTGGAAAAGAAAAAAATTGAGGAACTGGAAGAGATTATTACTCACGAAAATCTTGATCACGACGAAACCTATAAATTTGTGCGAAACGCGTTTCGCAATGGCAGTGTTGCAACCACGGGTACTGCTTTGACCAAAGTTTTGCCGCCAGTATCACGTTTTTCTCCCGGAGGAGAGCGTTCCAAAAAACGTGAGAGTGTTTTGGATAAATTGACCCGCTTCTTTGAGCGGTTTTTCGATATTTCTAATGGGAAGTTATAAAGATTTCTGGATAAGGAGGTAAATATGGATTCAATTAAGTTAAAGGGGACAAAACCGAAAGATATACTACCTTATGAGAATGATCTCCTAAGAGCAATTTATGAACTTACTGGGACACCTGATAATTTATGGAAACAAAAATTTGAGAAATACTTCCATGCTAACATCAATACTAAGAAAAATGAGGCAAAGGTAAGAGGGGATGCTATAGAGGTTATTATAAATAATACAGATGAACCCGAATATGTTAGAGATTATCTTGAGAAAGATATTATTGCTGCGAATAAAGAATATGATGATGTGAAACTTCAAGAATCTCATCAAGAAGATGTTCGAGAGGCTGAGGAATTAAGAAAAAAGAAAGGGGCTGATGATTTAAAAAGAAAATGGGGAGTTAAATAAATTTCTGGAACATAATACGTGATCTTTTAAATTTAATAGGTCAGTTTTGATATGCGATTTATTAAATAAATTAAGGAGCTAATACCAAAGCTAATACCAAGACGCTGTTGGTAACTCACTGACAAGCAATCAGTTGTGTATGAATTCCGGGTGCCGGGGGGGGATAAATATGGAAATCACAGTCCAGAAGTTAGGGCAGGAGGAGTTGAAGAAGAAGGGCGTGTTCGGCTGGCCTGTCTGGACAAAAGAGGTCTCGCGCTTCAACTGGCAGTATGATTCGGTGGAGGAATGTTATTTCCTGGAAGGGGAGGTGGAGGTTACTTCCAGTGACGGGAAGAAGGCGAGTTTCGGCAAAGGGGATTTTGTGATTTTTCCCGAGGGGCTTTCCTGCGTTTGGGACATCAAGAAGCCGGTGCGCAAGCATTACAATTTTTGCTAAAGAAGGAAGGGCAATCATGTTCTGGAACATTGTGGGTTTGTTGGCGGCGTGTTTGACGATGTTCGGTTTTCTGCCTCAGGTGATCAAGATCTATCGTACCAAGTCGGTAAATGATATAAGCATTGTGACTATTGTGCAGTTCATGTTCGGTATTTTTCTCTGGCTGGTTTACGGGATCCACTTGAGAAACCCCGCTCTTATTTTAGCCAACAGCGTTACGCTTTTGATCCTTGTAGCCGGTTTAGTTTTGTTTATTAGATATAAATTCATTGTTAAGAAAAACTGAAAAATGGGTTATGGGTGCTGGGTTCTTGGTTCTGGGAAGTACTAAAAACTTAATATTCAGTACCCACTACTCAATACATAAGATAATACTTTGAAGGACTAATCTATGATTGCGTACACCAAATATATAAAAAGAGCTGTTGAGTTGGGCGCTCGGGAGGCGAAGGTCATTCCGCCTTCGAGTATTGTGGTCGCCGAGTGGGTGAGGATGAAGTGTCAGTTCGGCTGCGACGGTTACGGCCAGAGCCTGACGTGTCCTCCGTATTCGCCTGCGCCTGAAGTGACGCGGCGGGTGTTGGCTTCTTACAAGGAAGCCTTGCTGGTACACGGAGACGAATACACGGATATCCACGCTTTGATCCCGGCTTTGGAGCGGGAGATATTCCTGGACGGTTATTATAAGGCGTTCGGCATGGCTGCCGGGCCGTGTCAGCTTTGCGCCAAGTGCGCGAAGTTCTGCCGCCATCCGGAGAAGACCAGGCCGGCTATGGAGGCCTGCGGTATCGACGTTTATTCCACTGTGCGCGCCAACGGTTATCCGATCAAAGTGGTTTCTTCTGCGAACTGCAAAGGGAATTATTACGGGATCGTTTTGATCGAGTGAGCTCCTTTAAAAATGTTTAGAGTATTGAGTAGTGAGTATAGAGTTTAAGAAGTCCAAAACATAGAATCCGTAGTTTTGAGAACCTAGAACCCAGTACCCAGAACCCATTTTAAAATATGCATACAAAATATATGAAGCTTGCCATAAATGAAGCCAGGAAGAATATCAAGTCAATGACCGGCGGGCCGTTCGGCGCCTGTATCGTCAGGAACGGCAGGGTGATCGCTGTCAGCAGGAATACGGTCTTGAAAAATGACGCTACCTGTCATGCGGAGATCAATGCGATAAGAGCGGCCTCCAAAAAACTGGGGAAATACGACCTCTCCGGCTGCGTGATCTATTCCACCACCGAGCCGTGCCCGATGTGTTTCTCGGCGATACACTGGGCGAGGATCAAGACGATAATTTTCGGGACCAGGACCAGCGACGCCAAGAAGATCGGCTTCAATGAATTGAATATTCCCGCCGCGAAACTCGCCTCTATGGGGAAATTGAAGATCAAGATCACCGGCGGCGTGCTTTTGGATGAGTGCTGGAAGCTGTTCTACGACTGGTCGGCTGTAAAGAACAGGAAGCTGTATTAAAAAATGGGTTCTGGGTTTTGGGTCCTCGGTTATGGGAAAAAGCGCGAAGGATGAAGGGCGCGGGGAAAAGACGAGTTGTGAAAAAAGTCCATCTTTTGACAGGTATAATCTATTAGTAGTATTTGAAGGATCGGTCGATGCTTAAAAAAGTCTGTATCTTCGGCAGTTATAAGGATCTAAGCAGTAAGGAAAAGGCGGAGATCTTTCGGCTGGGAGAGATGCTGGCCAGGAACGGTATTACGGTGGTCTCCGGCGGGTTCGGCGGGACGATGGAGGATATTTCCCGCGGCGCGAAGTCTGCCGGGGGAAAAACCATAGGCGTGACCTGCTATATCTGGGACAAGGCGCTGTATAAGAAAGCCAACGACTTCGTCGACGAGGAGATCACGGCCAGGAATCTCTTCGAGAGGATCGGCATCATGCTTAAGGAATCCGACGCCTTCGTGGTCTTCCCGGGAGGGACCGGTACGCTGCTGGAGTTGTCCGCCGTGCTGGAACATATGAACAAGGGACTTTCTGAATACAAACCGGTGATCCTGCCGGGAGATTTCTGGAAACCGGCCGTTTCCTGTTTGAGAAAAGAGCCTGTTCTCAGCGAGGACATAAGAAAGGCGCGCAAGATCTCTTATTGCGATGAACTGGTCACTTTTGTGGAGAGCATAGAAGAGTGTATAAGTAAGCTTGGCTTGTGAAGGAAGGGTGAATATGATCACTATTGAAGTCGATAAGAAGACGTGTAAGGGCGACGGCAGGTGCGTGGAGATCTGCCCGGTGGGAATATTGAGGATGAATGAAAAAGAGCGCGTGCCGGAGTTCATTCCCGGCGGCGAAGAGCTGTGTATCAATTGCGGGCATTGTTTCGCGTTCTGTCCGCCGGGATCCATCAAGCTTTCCACGATGGATGTTAAGGATGCGATGCCTCTTGATCATTCCAAATTGCCTGGGGCTGAACAGGTGGAACTTTTTCTTAAAGCGCGCCGTTCGATCCGGACGTATAAAGACGAACCTGTCTCAAGGGAATCGATAGAGAAGCTTTTGGATATTGCCCGTTACGCTCCTTCGGGGATCAACCGCCAGCCGGTCAACTGGGCGGTGGTTGCGGGAAAAGAGAAGGTTCATGAATTAGGCGGTCTTGTCGTCCAATGGATGGGAGACCTCCTGGACGCGAAGTCACCCCTGGCGGCGTCGCTGCGTTTTGACCGTCTGGTGGAAGCATGGAAGAAGAACAAAGACCTTATCTGCCGCAACGCGCCCTGTCTGGTTATCGCTTACGGCCTGAAAGACGATCCGCTGGTCCCGCAGTCCTGCACTATCTCGGGGACATATCTCGAACTTGCGGCATTCGGTTTGGGATTCGGCGCCTGCTGGGCGGGATATGTAAATATGGCGATCAACGTGTCGGAAGAAGTCAGGAAATTCACGGGTTTGTCCTCGCGCGCGTCTGCCGGGGCGGTGATGATGCTCGGATACCCGAAGTACCGCTACAGCCGGATACCCTTAAGAAACCCCGCCAAGATACTTTGGAAAGAATAATAAAGACGGGTTTTGGGTGCTGGGTTCTATGTTCTAAAAACAATAAAAACTGGTTTTGAGAGAACTTGTTATAAGTATTTGCGAGAACCCAAAACCCAGCACCCAGAACCCATTTTAAAAATGGCGAATATAGGTTTATCAGAACTGCGGCATCGGCTTGACGAGGCGATCACTTACGCGGATACTTCCGTCGCCGAGGGATTGGTCGGGGAAGGCCTGCGTATTTCCCGGGAGAGGGAGATGCCCGCGGAAGAGATGTATTTTAAGGCGCAGCGGGAGATCCTGGAAGGGAATTACAGCGACGCTATCGTCTATCTGGATTCGGCGATCAAGCTTAATCCCAAAGACGGCGCAGCCTATAATGACCGGGCTTTGTGTATGGTGGAATTGGGGATCACCGACGCGGCACTGCCTTATTTCGACAGGGGGATCGAAAGCGAACCGGATTACTCCACTATTTATCATAATAAAGGCTGGCTGTTGAATAAGCTCGGGGAGTATAAACGGGCAGTTGCGTTGTTCAAGAAGGCGCTGGAGATCGAACCCGGCCGGGCCGTCACTTACGAGAACTTAGCGGACGCTTATTTTAACCTCGGGTTAAAGCAAGAGGCCCTTGCAGCGTTGAGAAAAGCCCTGCAATTCCTGCCGCCTTCCTGCCCGGAGATCAGGGAACAGATAGAAGCCGGGATCAAAACACTTACAAGCGGATGCCGATCATAGAACCCGCGATAAGGCCTCCTTCGGAAGCCGAGAGCGTGCTTTTACAGATAACTCTGGGATGTTCTTCAAATAGTTGTAGTTTCTGCGGCGCGTATAAAGATAAACCCTTCCGTATCAAAGATTCTGAAGAAATCAGCGCGGACGTCAAGCGTTACGCTTCCCGGTATCGAGAGGCGCGGCGCGTTTTTTTGATGGACGGCGACGCTATGGTGTTGAGCAACGCCAAGCTTGTTCCTGTTCTGGAAGAGTTGGAGCAGGCGTTTCCCCGTCTGGCGCGGGTCTCCAGCTACGCCAACGGCCGCAATATCACGCAAAGGAGCCCGGAGGAATTGCGGGAGCTCTATGCGCATAAGTTGAGCCTGATCTATATGGGGCTGGAAAGCGGTTGTCAGGAGATCCTGGACCGCTGCGCTAAATCTTCCAGCGTCGAGAAGATGATTCAAGCGGTGCATAAGGCGCAGGAAGCGGGAATAAAATCTTCCGTGATCGTTTTACTGGGTTTGGGCGGCAGAAAATATTCTTCTGCGCATATCCAAGGCACGATCGCGGCTTTGAACAGGATGCAGCCGAGATATCTTTCCTTCCTTTCGCTGATGGTCATCCCCGGCACGCCTTTAGCCAAGGAAGTTGAGGCGGGTGAGTTTGAGGAATTGACTTCGCTGGAACTGTTGCGGGAAGCATACGGGATCATCAGCGGGCTGGAGCTTAAAAAGACAATTTTTCGTTCCGATCACGCTTCCAACTATCTGGCGCTGGAAGGGGCGTTCCCAAAGGATAAAGAACGGTTGTTGGATCTCCTGAAGTCGGCGTTTGACGGTGAGATAGGCTTACGGCCGGAAGGTTTAAGGGGCCTGTAGCGGGAATGGTCATTACAACACAATGTAAGACAATCTGTTACTGCCGTTTAAGAACTTCTTCGATATTCTTCAGCAGGTCATTCATCTGGAAAGGTTTGGTCATATAATGGTCGGCGCCGATGACTTTGCCGATAATGGCGTCGGTTGTGGAGGCTTTGGCGGTCACCATAATGATCGGGATTTTCTCGGTTGCCTCATCTCTCTTGATCTTCTTGCAGACTTCTTCGCCGGTGATCTTGGGTAGTATCAGATCAAGGATGATCAGATGGGGGCTTTCCTGGTTGGCTTTTCTTAAACCTTCTTCTCCGTCATTGGCGATAGAGACTTCATATTTGCCGGTATGCTCAAGGTTCAGCTTTACCAACGCGGCGAGGTGTTCTTCATCATCGATTATGAGGATTTTGCTTTTTCGATTCATAGCCCCCTCTGACAATCCGACAGTTAAGTCCCCCTACACGTATAGTTTACCATCAGCTTGGCGTTCTCTCAAGGTCAGAGGAGTATTATTTTTGAGCGCCGCGGGATCCCGAATGCTTTTTGATAGAATATATATTTGATATCCGGATTAATAGTATTTGGGTTTGGGGTAAAAAGTAGTATAATCACTGTTGAGTCAGCGGTGTTCTAAAAACAGAAGAATTTGTTAGACGGCATAAGCTAAGAGGGAAAATGACTATTATTCTGTGGATCGTAATGATAATTATTGCCGCGCTCGCGATTTCCTCGTTATCGAAGAAAACCAAGGACCAGGAAGCGGAAAAAAAGAGCCGCGATGAAGCCTCGCGCCGCCGGGTGGAAAAAAAGATCATTAACCCGGAAAATAAACTCCACGAAGAAGAAAAGAAGCGCTGGGAAGACGACTATTGGAACCGCCGGCAAAAAACGTGATAAATTCCCGCCCGGCATAACCGCGTTTTAAATAATCCTCACCGTTTTATGACACCGCCTTCTTATTAGTCATTGACAGCCGGTATCGTTCTGTGCTATAAATAGAAATCATTTCTATTTATAACTATGAGCATAAACGACTATTTGACGGCGTTAAAAGAGAATCAATTAAAGATAACTCCCCGCAGAAAAGCGGTGATCGAGCTGTTCCTGAAAGAGAAGCGTTATCTCGGGCCTTCTGATATAAAAGGAATGCTCGGAAAGATGCTCCTCAAAGTGGGGTTGCCTTCGGTCTACCGTATCCTGGAAGAGTTGGAAAGCGCCGGTATCCTGGTGAAGATCGAACATCAGAACCGGCAGCTTTATTACAGCTTGTGCAGGAAGCCGCGGACAGACCACCATCATTTTATCTGCAGAAGATGCAATAAAGTGGAGGAAGTGGAATTCTGTAATTTTCGCGAGATATCTCAATTCATAGAGAAGAAACTGAACGGTAAGGTTCAGCACCACTCGTTGCATATAGAAGGATTGTGTTCGGAGTGCCGATAAATACGGGTTCTGGGTGTTGGGTTTTCGGTTTTGGGTTCTAAAGAAAATAAGAAGCACGGAGCACGCAATCGCGAAAACAGACCCCAGACATCCACGTTTAAAGAAACAGGCCGCTCGTCATTGCGATACCGCCGCAAGCGGGAGAAGCAATCTAATTCTAATAAAAAGATTGTTTCATAAGCCTGTCGTCTTCTGAAAGGGGAATGAATGAGTAAATATAAGCGGTTGGCGGTTGCGGCGGTAGTGTCGGCGGTTTTTGTCAGTCCGTTCGCGCGTGTCGCCTTTTCCGCTCAAAAAGAGATAAAGCTCGTCGCTTCTTTTTATCCGATGTATATAATGGCCAGGAACGTGGCCAAGGACGTGCCGGGCGTATCCGTGGAGAACCTCACGCCTCCTTTTACCGGATGCCTGCATGATTACGCGCTTACCACCTCGGATATGAAGAAACTATCCGGCGCCAGGGCGTTGATCGTCAACGGAGCGGAGATGGAATCTTTTCTGGAAAACGTTACGGCGCAGCATCCGGAATTAGACGTAGTCAATTTGTCCGAAGGAATACCTTTGATAAAAAGCGGGCAAGAGGATAATCCACACGTCTGGGTGAGCATCTCCGCTGTTATCGCGCAGGTGAAGAACCTGGGAGCGGCTATGCGTAAGATCGACCCTGCGCATAAAGGACTTTACGAAAAGAATACCGATAATTATGTGATTAAGCTTGAAGCATTGCGCGAGAAGATGCACGCCGAGCTCGCTGCTTATAGAGGCAGGAATATTATCACATTTCACGAAGCCTTTCCCTATTTTGCCGCCGAATTCGGCCTGAATATCGCGGCCGTGGTGGAACGGGAACCCGGCAGCGAACCGGGAGCCAAAGAACTGGCCGATACGGTGGATCTGATAAAAAGATCCCAGGGTAATGCCTGCGTGTTATTCAGCGAGCCTCAATATCCCTCTTCGGCGGCGGTTACTATCGCCGCTGAGACCGGGGTGGAGGTCTATGTGCTTGATCCGGCTGTCAGCGGCCCGGATGAGGATGACGCGTATATTAAGATCATGGAAAAGAATCTGGGAGTTTTAAAGAAGGCTTTCGGCAAGTAATTTGTAAACGACTCTTTCAATAGGGGACGGCCTTGCGTAATAGCTGTGAACATTGTTGCACGAAAATAGAGGACCTGACGGTGAAGTCCGGAAGGAATACCATACTTTCCGGGGTCAATCTGCATGTTAACTGCGGCGAGGTCATCGGGGTTGTCGGCCCGAACGGCGCCGGGAAAACCACTCTGTTGCGCACCATCCTGGGAGAGACCGCGTTCCAGGGGAGAATAACTTTCCGCGTCGGGGGCCTCCCTTCCAGAACTCCTAAAATAGGTTATGTTCCCCAGAAACTGCAATTGGACCAAGGGGCGCCGATCAGCGTCGCCGATCTGGTGGCTTCGGCGATAAGCCGCAGGCCGGTCTGGGCGGGGATCAATAAAAATATGGCCGTTAAGGTCGGAAAGGTGTTGTCGGTGTTCGCGGCCGAACATCTGTTGAAAAGAAAGATCGGCGATCTCTCCGGAGGCGAATTACAGCGCGTGCTGCTGGCCATCGCCATGACCCCGGCTCCCGATCTGCTGCTCCTGGATGAGCCTGCCAGCGGCGTGGATGTCAAGGGGTTGGCGCTTTTTTACCGGATCGTGCGCGACTTGCGGCGGACCCACGATATCTCGGTAGTCCTGGTAACGCACGATCTGGCGGGCATTTCTTCTTATGTGGACAGGATCATCCTGCTTAACCGCTGCGTGATCGCCGAAGGCGATCCTAAAGACGTTCTTTCAAATGAGAAGTTACTGGAGGCGTTCGGCCCGGCCTTGTGGAATATCTCCTGCCTGCCGAATTCTATAGCGAACGGAAAGGACGCGCATGGCGGTCATTGAAGCCTGGTATAAAGTGATAAGTATGCTTTCGTTCGACTGGGCGCAATATGTTTTTATGAAGAACGCCCTGCTGGCTGTACTGCTGGTTACCCCCTTATTCGCTCTTATGGGAACGATGGTGGTCAGCAACCGTATGGTCTTTTTTACCGATGTCTTAGGCCATTCCGCGCTTACCGGGATCGCCATCGGAGTATTGTTGGGGTTCCATGATCCGGTATTGCCGATGCTTATTCTGGCGGTATTGCTTTCCGTGGGCATCAATCTGTTGAAGAACCTGACCAGGGCTTCTATGGATACCGTCCTGGGCGTTCTGTTTGCCTTTATAGTGGCCCTGGGCATTGTCATTTTAAGCAGGCAGGGAGGATTTGTAAAATATACAAGTTACCTGATCGGCGATATCCTTACCGTTACCCCGCAACAAATAGGCTGGTTTTTCGCGATAGCCGCTGCCGTCGGTCTTTACTGGGTCATCGCCGGGAACGCGATGATCTTCACGAGCGTCAGCCAGTCGCTGGCGCGCAGCCGTAAAGTCCACACCTTTCTGGTAGAAACGGGTTTTACGATTCTCCTGGCCCTGGTGGTCATTCTCTCGATAAGGCTGGCGGGAATATTGATCATCAATTCACTGCTGGTGCTGCCGGCGGCGGCGGCCAGGAACATCTCGCGCAATATGTACGCTTACACGGGGTGGGCGGTGCTTATCAGCCTGTTTTCCGGGGTCAGCGGTTTAATAGCCTCATACTACTGGGGGACAGCTTCGGGAGCGACGATCGTATTGTTCGCCGCCGCCTGCTACGCGGTGTCGGCGCTGTTCGGCGCCGTGAGGAATAGATAGCGCACTGAAAAAACTGGTTCTGGGTTTTAGGTCCTGGGTTCTGGGAAAAACAAAATCCGGTTCGATATTCTTCAAGTAGTTGCCGCGGATTATGTCAGTATTGTTCTCTAACCCGTTTCTTTTAGAACCCAAAACCCAGCACCCAGAATCCCATTTTTACTACGGAGGCGTATATGCCGATCCCGTTTTATCCTGAATTCCGGCCTTTGGAATTGAACGATCTGGAGAGGTTCAAAGCCGCCTTTTCTCTTCAGCCGCCGCAAATATCAGAGTTCACCTTCACCAATCTTTATTCCTGGCGTTCCGCCTATAATCTGCAAATTTGCGATTGCGACGGTTTGTTGCTTTGCCGTTCGGAAGGGGCAGAAGGACAGCGGTTTTTCGCGCCTATCGGTTTAGGCGGGCATAAAGCCGTTATCGAACGGGTACTCGCGGATAGCGGAGGAGTCTTCTTCCGCGTCCCGGAAGAAATTAAAGCATTGTTCGGGAATGAGCCGCGTTTTTCGGCGGAGGCGGATCCGGACAGCGCCGATTATCTATACAATGTTGCCGACTTGACCCTTTTCCCGGGCCGGAAATACGACGGTAAAAGGAACCTGGTCCGGCGGTTCCAGAATGAGCATAATTATCGATATCTGCGTATTGAAGAAAGCAATGCCGCGCTTTGCCGGGAATTCGAAGACGCCTGGTGCATTATCCGTAATTGCGACGGAGTGGAAGGGTTGAATAATGAAAGGCAGGCAGTGCGCGAAATGGTGGAAAACTTTTCTTCGTTCGGCCTCTCTGCCGGGGCGATCATGGTGCAGGGGAAGATCAGCGCTATCGCCATGGGCCAGGAATTAAATCCCGATACTTTTGTAGTGCACGTCTTAAAAGCCGACCCGGAGATGACCGGGCTGTACCAGGTTATGCTGCAGGAGTTTTTGCAACGTGAAGCCGTTCGATTCCGCTATGTGAATATGGAACAGGATCTGGGCATTCCCGGTCTGCGTAAATCCAAGCTTTCCTACCATCCCTGCGCTATGATCAGGAAATATACTTTAAAAAAAGTCCATAGTCTAAGAACCGATTCTGGGTTTTAGGTTCTGGGTTCTGGAAAAACTGTACAAACCTGATTCTGGATCCTATGCTCTGGAAAAAACAAAAAACCGGTTTTAGAATTTCGTAAATAATTTAAAACAGCTTCTTTTAGAACCCAAAACCCAGCACCCAGAACCGGTTTTTATTGCTCCGGATGCTGCTCCATAGTGTGGATGTCGAAACGCAGGCCGCGCAGTTTAGCGGCGAAGGCGGCGGTTATGCCGACGATGGCCAGGGTGGCAGCACCGCCGAGAGCGACGCAGGGGACGGTGCCGATCAGCGCCGCGCCCATGCCGCTTTCGAACGCGCCCAGTTCGTTGGAAGCGCAAATGAATATCCAGTTCACGGCCGCGATCCTGCCGCGCAATTCATCCGGAGAGAGCAGTCTGATTATCGAGCGCCGGATGACCATATTTATTCCGTCAAATACGCCGCTGAAAAATAGCGCGGTCATCGAGAGCCAGAAGTTCTTCGAGAAAGCGAAAACCAGGATACTTATCCCGAAACCGGTGATCGCCAGCAGAAGGTTTTTGCCGGCGCGGGCGATCGGCGGCCGGTGCGTGGCCGCCAGCGTGATCAGCATCGCGCCTAAAGAAGGCGCGGCGTTCAGCAATCCCAGTCCTTTGGCGCCCACGCGCAGAATGTCCTCGGCGTAAACCGGCAGCAGCGCGATCGCCCCGCCGAAAAAGACGGCGAACAGATCCAGCGCCATCGCTGATAAAAGCACCTGGCTGCGCATTACGAAGCGCCAGCCTATACCGATGCTTTTGAACAACGGTTCCCGTTTCTTCGGCATAGGCCGGGTTTGAGGCGTGATCGCCGTCGTGCAGAACATAGAGAGCAGGAAAGCCGCGCTGATCAACAGGTAGGATACTGCCGCGCCCCAGGCGTCGAAGATGAACCCTATTGCCGCCGGGCCGGCCACCGAACAGGCTATCCAGGTGCTGCTGATCCAGGAAGAAGCGTTGACGGTGAGGCGCTTGGGAACAACCTGGGCTTCGAAGGCGGTATTCGCGGGGTCGGCGAAACCGCGCGCCACCCCGGCCAGAAAAATGGCCGCGTAAAGTCCGGGCAGGCTTTCTTTTCCGTTCTCTAAAGAGAGCGCGAACATTATCAAACTGCAGATAAAAGAAGCCGTGCGGGTGATGATCAGGATCTTTTTGCGGCTGAAATGATCGGCGACATAACCTCCGAAAGGAGCGATGCCGATCGCCGGGATGGCTTCGATCAGGCCCAGCCAGCCCAGGGCCAGAGGCGCGTGCGTGATCTTGTAGATCTGGAATCCGATGACTACCGCCAAGGCGCGGCTGGCCAGAGAGAAAGAGCCGATCGCGGCGATGAAAAGGCGGATGTCGGCGATCTTCAGCGCTTCGTTGAATTTATGCGGATGGTGTTTGTTGCTCATTTTTTTATTAAAGACCGGTTCTGGGTTTTGGGTTCTATTGCGCTGTTAAATAAGTTCTTTAAACAGCGCACGATCTAATTCCTAATGTAAAAAGTCATTATAGCCGAAGCGTTTTCCGTAATCCAGAGAAAATACCCGCCCGCATCTTGATATTTCCCGGCAATGTTGTATACTAAAATATCTTTTGAACACAGAGGGAGGAACTTTTTATCCTGGAGGGCCGTAGAATGAAGAAGATATTGGCGGTGATTTTCACGGCGGTTTCTTTATTAACCGGGGCAGCTATCTGCGGAGGGGCTTTTGCCATGGACGTCAAGAATGTCGTGTTGGAGACGAATTTGGGGAATATCGAACTAAAATTGATGCCGGATATCGCTCCCAAGGCTTGCGAGAATTTCAGCAAGCTGGCGGAAAAGGGGTATTATAACGGCGTGATCTTTCATCGTGTGATTAAAGACTTTATGATCCAGTGCGGCGACCCTACCGGCACCGGCCGCGGAGGGGAGTCTGTTTGGGGAAGCCCGTTCGAGGATGAATGTTCTCCTTCCGTTACTTTCGACGCCCCGGGGATCCTGGCCATGGCGAACGCCGGGCCGGGCACGAACGGCAGCCAGTTCTTCATCACCACCGCCAGAACCCCGTGGCTGAATATGCACCATACCATATTCGGCAAGGTGGTTGCCGGGTATGATGTGGTCCAGAAGATCGAGAATTCCGCCACCGGCGCAGGGGACAAGCCTCTTTCGGAAGTGAAGATAATCAAGGCTTATTTGAAATAGAAAGCGCTCTGGCAAAATTCTTTAAAAAACACTTGCATTTTTCTGAAGATATATATAATAAGATAAATAAGAGAAATTTTGTCTAAAAACCGGTTTGAACCCGCTTAAAGGGCGGAGAAACTTTTAAAATGGGGGGGGTGAGATGACAGGCTGTTCTAAGAAAAAAGGGACTTTTAGAACTGTCCATTTAATTGCCGATTTGGAAGCGCCTCAGATGAATGAGAACCCCAAAGCGGTCAAGAAACTGCTTTGGGAGGCGGCCAAAGCGGCAAATAACACGCCATTGAAAGCCTCCGTGCATAAATTCCCCGTGCAGGGGATTACGGGCGTGGTCATCCTGGCGGAATCCCATATCGCCATACACACCTGGCCGGAGCATAATCATATTGCCCTCGATATCTTTACCTGCGGCGAGAACACCCAGCCTTACGCCGCCCTCGAATACCTGAAGAGCAAACTCAAACCCACAAAAATAAAGATCAAATTCCTGAAAAGAGGTATATAACGTGAAGACCTGCGCCGATAAAAACGACAAATGGTTTGTGGAAGCAGCTTTCCCCGGTATAAGACGCTGCAAAAAAGATACCTTCCGGGTGGACCGGGAAATTTTTTCCGGAAAAACAAAATATCAGCAGATATACATCTTTGAAAGCCGCGGTTTCGGCAAGATGCTCGCCTTAGACGGGATCGTCCAGTTCTCCCAGAGCGACGAGTTTATTTATCACGAAGTCATCGCCCACGTGCCTTTAATGACCCATCCTGATCCGAAGAAACTATTGGTGGTCGGAGGCGGCGACGGCGGGGTCCTGCGTGAAGCCCGTAAGCATCCGTTGAAGGAATTGAGCCTGGTCGATATAGACGAAGAAGTCGTGGGTATGGCCAGGAAATACCTGCCTTTCGTATCCCAGGGGAGTTTTACGGATAAGAGGTTGAAGCTTGCTTTCCAGGACGGCAGGACATTCATCAAGGCGCACAAAAAACATTTCGATATCATCGTCGTCGATTCCACCGACCCGGTCGGCCCGGGCAAAGCTTTGTTCCAGGGTGATTTCTACAAAAGCGTGTATGAAGCCCTGACCGACGACGGCATCGCTATCTTTCAATTGGGGCCGTTCCTGGATTTCGACATCATCATCAGGGGGACGGTGGAAAAACTCGCCAAAATGTTCCGTTATCTTAATCCGGTCAGATTGCCTATGCCTTCCTACAGCTGCGGATGCGAATATTGCTTCCTGATGGCTTCCAAGAAGGCCGACCCGGCGAAACTCACCCTGCCCGTGTTGAAACGCAGGCTGCAGCGGCGGCTGGGCTCCAAGGCGGACTCGTTGAAGTATTATTCTCCGGAGATCCACCTGGCCAGCTTAGTCACGCCCAAGATCTGGCAGCTTAAAAAGAGATGAAGCGGCGATATAATGTCGCGGTTGCCGGAGACGGCCGCATAAGCCGCGCGATACTGCATTTCTTTAAACAGCGCAGCAGGGATATCTCGGCTTTTTCTCTTACGGATGAACGTGATCTCCGGAAGGCGGATCTGCTTGCCGGAGCCCTGGCCGGAGAGGTCGGCGAACGCTGCCTGGAACTGGCGCTTAAATATCGCAAGGATCTTGTCGACGTTTCCGATGTCGACCCCGAAGTCTATCAGGCAAGGGAAAAAGAGATCCTGAAACGCGGCATAACAGTGATACCCGGATGCGGTTTTTGCCCGGGAATAGTCAATTTTCTGCTCGGCAAAGAGACTTCCGGCGGCGGGCGCGTGCTTGAGATCCACGTCAAAGCCGGCTCTCTCTCCCCAAAAAAGAATTATTTCCCATTCCTCTGGTGTTTCGAAGACCTGGTGCTTGAACACCGGCTGGTTTCCAGCCAGATCATCGGGGGCAGAAAAAAGAAGTTCCCTGCCTTCGCCGGTTACCGCCGGGAAAAATATTTCGGCATAGAAGCGGAGAGTTATTATTCCGCCAGCGGCTTCGAGAATATCCTGGACAAGACCGGGGCGCGCAGTCTGACCTGCCGCGTTGTCAGGCCTGCGGGGTTCGCCGGCTTCTTCCTTTTCGCCGATAATTACGGACTTTTTTCTCCCGGGCGCATGGCGGAAAGCAAGGCGATGCTGGAAGGCGTCAGGCAGGATAACTATACTCTCGGCGAAGTGGAGATAATCCGGCAGGACGGCAGTGTCATCTGGCTGCTGAAAAGCTTTGCCGCCGCCGGCGAGGAATGGAATTCGATGCAGAAGATCACGGCCAGCGTGCCGGTTGCCGTCGGCAGAATGCTGCTTGAGGGGGCTATCGCGCGCAAGGGGCTGGTTTTTTTGGAAGATATTGCCGCGGACAAAGCGGTTTTTGACGCGCTAATTGCCGGCGTAAAAAAAGAAGGTGTCGTATTCAGGAGGCGGAAAAAATTCCATGGTTAATCATTCTTATGTCAGCGATAAGGTGAAAGTGAACCGTTCCGGGATAGACCAGCGGGGAGTCTTCGCCGTTAAGCCGATAAAAAAAGACGAGATCATCGCGGTCTGGGGAGGTTCCATTATCACCCAGGCCGAATTCGATAAGCTGGGCAGGACATGTTTCAAAGAGATAGAGAATTACGCCACGAAAATAGCCGATGAGTTTTATCTGGTATCCTGTAAAAAAGGCGGGCTGGAAGACGACGATTTCTTCAATCATAGCTGCGATCCCAACTCCGGCATCAAAGGCCAGCTTGTGATAGCGGCGATGCGCGATATAGCCGCCGGCGAAGAGATCACCTACGATTATTGTATGACCGACGCCGATTTTAACTATTCCTTCAAGTGTAATTGCGGTGTGCCCTGCTGCCGCGGCCGGGTCACTACCAAGGACTGGATGCTGCCAGGTCTGCAGAAGAAGTATAAAGGATATTTTTCCTGGTATGTGCAGGATAAAATAACCAAGTCTAAAGGCAAGCGCCAGCGCAGGTGAAGAAAAATCGGCGTTTACCCTCTTGACAGGTAAAAAAGTTTATGCTATAAAATGACTCCCGGTGCAGGAGAGCGGCTCGGCAGCCGCGTGCCGGTAGAAAACCTTTCCGCATCAATTCCATTCAAGAACAGAGCGGCGATTTCTTATGGAAGGGCAAAAAAACAGTTTTTTTTCGCGCGGTTTTAGCACTCTGCGCAAAAGAGTGCCAGTTGTTTGAGATCAGGTCTTATTCTCCTGCGCAGAATACCAGGGGATGAATGCGCGTGTTGAGCGTAAAGGAATTACTAAATAAAAGGTCGAATAATCATCCCGGGGAGCTTCATTAGAGGAATAAAACACGCGGAGTTAGCGTGGGTTAGATACAGGCGGAATATGCCTCCGCCTGCGTTGAAACGAGTTTGGGGAAGTCAATTAACAATAAACAGGAAGGAGGGAATATGCAAATCATACCTTTAGGAGACAGGGTACTTGTAAAACCCTTGGACGCCGAAGAAAAGACCAAGGGAGGGATCATTCTTCCCGATACGGCGAAAGAAAAGCCGCAAGAGGGTAAAGTGGTCTCGGTCGGCAAAGGCAAGCTTTCCGATGAAGGCAAGCTGGTCGCTCTGGAAGTCAAGACCGGGGACAAGGTGCTTTACGGTAAGTATTCAGGCACGGAGATCAAGCTTAACGGTGAAGACCACCTGATCGTCCGCGAGGAAGATATCCTGGCGATAGTAAAGGACTAACTTTTCTCAAATTATTTTAAGGAGGTACTTTGATGGCAAAACAGCTTTCTTTCGGAGAAGAGGCTAGGCAAAAACTCCTGCTGGGAGTCAAGAAGCTTGCCGATGCCGTGGTAGTAACGCTCGGTCCCAAAGGCCGCAATGTCGTGCTGGACAAGAAATTCGGTTCGCCGACAATCACAAAAGACGGCGTTACCGTGGCCAAGGAAGTGGAATTGGAAGATGTTTACGAGAATATGGGAGCGGCGATGGTCAAGGAAGTGGCGGAGAAAACCTCCGACACCGCCGGAGACGGCACCACGACCGCGACATTGCTCACTTACGCCATATATAAAGAAGGTTTGAAAGCGGTTACCGCCGGCATCAGCCCCATGGGCTTGAAAAGAGGTATCGATAAAGCCGTGGCTGCCGTAGTGGACGAGTTGAAGAAAATGTCCAAACCGGTCAAGGAGCAGAAAGAGACCGCGCAGATCGCCACGATCTCCGCCAACGGAGACGCGACGATCGGCAACCTGCTTGCCAGCGCGATGGAAAAAGTCGGCAAGGACGGCGTGATCACGGTAGAAGAAGCGAAATCGATGCAGACCACACTGGAAGTGGTGGAAGGTATGCAGTTCGATCAGGGATATCTTTCCCCCTATTTCGCCACCGATATGGAAAAGATGGAATGCGTGCTGGATGAGCCGTTTATTCTTATTCACGAGAAGAAAATATCCGCGGTAAAGGATCTGATACCTTTGCTTGAGAAAGTCGCTCAGCAGGGCAGACCGTTGATGATCATCTCCGAGGAGGTCGACGGCGAAGCGCTCGCCACCCTCGTAGTCAATAAGATCCGCGGCACTATCTCGATCTGCGCCGTCAAGGCCCCGGGTTACGGGGACAGGCGGAAAGCCATGCTGCAGGATATAGCGGTGTTGACCGGAGGAAAAGCGATCATGGAAGATCTCGGTATCAAGCTCGAGAACGTTCCCGTGACCGACCTCGGCCGCGCCAAACGCGTCAAAGTGGATAAGGAAAATACCACGATAATCGAAGGCGCCGGCAAAACCGCCGATATCAAAGGCAGGATAGAACAGATAAAGAAAGAGATGGAAAAAACCGATTCCGATTACGACAAAGAAAAGCTCCAGGAGAGGCTCGCCAAGCTTTCCGGCGGAGTGGCCGTGATCAACGTCGGAGCGGCAACCGAGACCGAAATGAAAGAGAAAAAGGCCAGAGTGGAAGATGCGCTGCACGCCAC
>Ga0074195_1000416_pt1 | contig 87602 bp, 93 predicted proteins | sample EPASupsiteHSE623_FD_64525 | JGI IMG/M metagenome (GOLD analysis project Ga0074195, IMG submission 64525) | Bioremediated contaminated groundwater from EPA Superfund site, New Mexico - Sample HSE6-23 | ecosystem: Environmental > Aquatic > Deep subsurface > Groundwater > Contaminated ...
TGCTTGACGATGTAAGTCATAGCTAAGAGTAATAACCATAATACTATATAAATCCTTCGGTGAGTTTGCGGGCGGAAGGAGTCAATGAGAAAAATGGTTATTATTTAAGCCGGAGTTTAGGTTGGGGTCCTCTCCCGCATCGTCCGCCGAGAAGATCTCCACCGGCACTCCCAGCGCCCTCTGCAAGTAAGCCTTCTCCCTTCCAGCGTCTCGAACTCGTCCAGCTCCCCCAGCGCCTCCGCGCTCAGGGAATGCGCCGCCTCGGCAGGTTCATGCGTGGGATCGCATGAATTCAACTCATTTGCCTGTTTCTGGGAAAATTAATAAGTGTATTGCTCATGCAGAAAACTAATTCGAGGCGATAAATATGGATGCTAAAGGTGCCGCTATAGTTGCCAAGAAATATTTTGAAGATACAAAATCCATAATAAAATTTATCTTCGAAACTATTTCTGTTAAGAAAGATAGTGAAAACTGGATAATTATTTGCATTGTTCAAGATCTATTTGATGATGAAGCCAAGAAATTTAAGATTATTGTGAATAATGATGGTGAAGTTCTTGATGTTGAGAAAATGATTCAAGTCCAAGCTAAAGTGATAATCGACTCAGACCATCAATCAAGAACGGCTTGCCATGAATCAGGGCAGACCGATTCCTAATCCTTCGAAAAGATACTCATGCTATCGAGTCCGCACGCTGGGGCTTGAATGCGATCTCCCCCGCTGCCAGGGGCTTTGCCAGCAGCCGTCCCGCGAAAAAATCCTTCATGATCACATCGATCTCTCTTGATACATCCAGCGTGTATTCGACCTCGCCACAGGTATCGCAGATAAGAGCCGGAACATCCTTGATGACTACTATCTCGTCCCCTACTCTGGCCATGAAATCATGCCTGCCTTCACGCATCTTGCCTGCACCGCAACAGCAGTCATGAACATCAGAACTCATTTGCATCTCCTCTTTCTTGAATCAAGCCATACTTCTTCATCCGGCCAATAGACCGTGACGATCTTAACCCGACCTCTGCATAATGCCGCAACCACGTGACATGCCTGGCGTTCAACATGCCCTAATATTAATGCTGAAGGACATGGTGTGCTTTCCGGGTATATCTCTATTATCTCTCCCTTCAATATTAAATCTATTACGACGTTGGATTCTATGCCTCTTTCAAACATTCTGGTTCTGGCATGATCTGTGAAGGTGATGCCTCCCTTAAGAACTAATGATCGCATTGCACGATTAATTCTTGAAACATAAGCAGGCTCCTTTGATCGCTGCTGAGACATTTCTATTGAGAAAAAAGAGAACGGGAACCCTTACTCAATATAAATCGCCGGCCTCCCCGGTTCCGCTTGCTTGCTCTTTCCCTTGGGGTCCTCTCCCGCATCGTCCGCCGAGAAGATCTCCACCGGCACTCCCAGCGCCGTCTGCAGGTAAGCCTTCTCCCGAACAAGCGTCTCGAACTCGTCCAGCCCCAGTGCCTCCGCGCTCAGGGAATGTGCCGCCTTGGCCAGCTTCTGGGCATACTTGGGTGCATCCTTCTTGTGCGCCGCTATGGCGGGTGCGGCCATCGCCGCTTTCATGAGCGCACCCATGTCCAGCTTCCCGCCCGCCGCTCCGTCCACGGCCAGCTGCAGCATCTCCTTCTTCCAGGCAGGCGCGGTGTAGAGCGTGATCTTCTTCGGAGTGGCCTTGGTGACGTTCACGATCTCCTGCACATCGTTTAGCATCTTCTCCAGCAGATCCTCGGCCTTCTCCGCCTGCACGTCGATCAGCGCTTCATCAGCCTTGGGCCAGGCCGCCAGGGACGCGTATCCCTCGCCAAGACCCGCCGCCCACAGCTCTTCGCAAACGTGCGGCGTGAAGGGCGCCATCATGCGCACCCAGGCCGACAGCACGACACCTAGCTGGTTCTTGCCGCCGCGCCTCTGATACCAGCGTAGATCGTTGAAGAGCAGGTAGAAGGCACTCTGCAGCGCCCGGCGGGTCTGGATGCTTTCCATGGCTGCCGTCGCCTCGATGATGCGCCTCTGCAGCCGGGAGAGCATCCAGCGGTCCACCAGTGTTTTGGGGGCGTGCTCATTGATGCTGCCGTCCGCCAGAACATCACGGGCCAGGTTGTAGAACCTCTCCAGATGAGCGTGCGTGGACTGCACTCCATCGTTTCGCCAGTCCACGTCCTGCGTGCCTTCGGCGTTGCCCAGGATGTACAGCCTCGTCACATCCGCCCCGTTCTCGGCCACCGCCGCTCGCAGCGTGAGCAGCGGTCCCTTCGACTTGGACATCTTCTTCCCTTCCAGGGAGACGAATCCGTTCACGGCGATGGCCTTGGGCCACAGCCTCTCCGGGAACACAGCCACGTGATGGTAGAGGAAGAAGAGCAGGTGATTGGCCACCAGGTCCTTGCCCGAGGTGCGCAGGTCCACGGGATACCAGTAGGCGAAGTCGTCGTGAATCTGCTGAACCGTTTCCTGCGGGACGCCTGTGAGCTTCGCAATCGAGGCGGCATCGCCGTTGTTCATGAAGATGTACTCGAAGAACTCCGGCGGCAGGTTGTCGATCTTCATGCCCGCGTTCACGTACTTGGCCAGGACGTAGTAGGCCATGTAGATCGTGGAATCGCCCAGCGACTCAATCAGCCACTCCTTGTCCCAGGGCAGATGCGTGCCCAGGCCCTTGCGCCGGGCGCAGGCCTTGTCCTTCAGCCAGTCCACCTTGTTCTCGAACTCCACCCGGAACTCCTGGGGAATGATCTGCATGCCCGCCAGACACTTCAAGACCCGCGCCTTCCACTCCGGGTCCGAGTACTCCAGGAACCACTGGTCCCGCACCATCATGATGACGCATCTGGTGCCGCAGCGGCAGATGACCGGAGACTCGCTGAACTCGTAGAAGACCTCGGCCATGCCCTGCTGGATGAGATCGGCGAGCAGCACGTCCTTGATCTTGCTGACCGCAATTCCGGCATACTGGCCGGTGTTGGCCTTCAGGACGCCGTTATGAAACTCGCGTCGGTAGAGGAGCTTGGTGGCCTCCTCGGCCTTGGGGTCGTTCTGGTCTTTGACCTTCAGCTCGTTCACGATCTCCACCGCTGGAAGCTCGCCGTAGCCGGGGGACTCGATCAGGGAGATGAACTGAATCTTGCGCAGGTCGGCGGTGATGCCGTACTCGCTCAGATCTTTGTCGTACAGATCCTTCAGCGCCAGATAATCATAAGGCGCATGGGCCGGAACGGACATGACAATGCCTGAGCCGTTGTCCGGGTCCACGAAGCCTGCGGGCAGAACGAGAACCTCGGTGCCCGTCAGCGGATTGGTGACCGTCTTGCCGATCAGCTCCTTTCCCGAGATCTCCGCCCCCCAGGCCACCTGGCGGTCGGTGAAGGTCAGCTTCTCGTAAGCCTCTTTGGATACGATCCAGGTCTCATCGTTGATTCTGGCCACCACGTAATTAACATCCGGGTTCAGCCAGAGATTGACCACTCCGAAGACCGTCTCCGGTCGCAGCGTAGCGCAGGGCAGGACGGTATCGCCCATCCGGAACTTGATGAGGGCGAAGTCCATGATGGTGGCGTCCTCGCCCTTGAGGATATCGTGATCCTCGACCGGATTCCTGTCGTGCGGGCACCAGCGCACCGGATGGCTGCCCTTGACCACGTAGTCCAGACGGCGCAGGATGCCGTACTGCCACTCGATGAACTTGCTGTAAGCGGGATCGGTGGTGGTGAACTCGCGCCTCCAGTCGATGGAGTAGCCGATGGACTGCATGGCCGCCTTGGCCTGGCGGCGGAAGTAGAGCACAATCTTCTCCGGTGTGTTCAGTGTGGAGAGCTCTTCCTCGGGAATGCCGTGCAGCTTGGTGTAAACGCCCCAGATCAGGGGGTCCTTGTGGGCGATCAGCTCGCTCAGGCCCACGATGGGCGTTCCCGTGGCGTGAAAGGCCATGGGAAAAAGCACATTGTCGCCCTGCATGCGCCGGAAGCGCGCCACCGCATCGCCGATGGTGAAAGTGCGGGTGTGGCCGGCATGCAGATTTCCGTTTAAGTAAGGGTAAGGTATGGTTAAAAAGAACTTCTTGCGAGAATCGGGCTCGGGCTGGAAGACGGCTCTCTCCTCCCAGATCTTCTGCCACTTGGCCTCAATCTCCTTAGCAGAGTAATTTTCGAGCAACTCATTTCCTCCAAGTTTGAATTTGCTAATTTTTTTGTTAATTTATCAATTTTCAAGTGAAATATTTCAATGAACTAATAGTATTCTAAATCAATTTTCAAATTGATATGTGGTATCCGCAAGTGATATCGGCAGATGAACGCCGAATACCAATGCCGTGATTTATGGTTATTTCATCCTCTCCAGCCGCTCCACTGCCTGCTCAATCCTCGCCGTGGGCTGGGTGATGGAGAATCTGATGTAGCCCTCGCCGTACTGGCCGAATCCCACGCCCGGCGTGGCCACGATGCCGGTCCTGTCCAGCAAGCGCCCGGCGTACTCGATGGAGCTTCCTCCCACCCAGGCCCAGAGGTAAAGCGTGGCCCTCGGCTTCTCCAGCTCCAGGCCCATGTCCTTCAGGGCTTTATAAAGAATCTCGATGCGGTGCTGGTAGACCAAGCGAGTCTCGTCCACCACGCTTCCCGGGCTCTGCAGGGCAGCGATACCCGCATCCTGCACTGCTCCAAAGGTGCCGGAGTCGATGTTGCTCTTGATCTTGCCAATTCCTGCCACGACATCGGCGTTGCCCACCACGGAGCCGATCCTCCAGCCGGTCATGTTGTAGGTCTTGGAGAGCGAGTGAAACTCGACGGCCACGTCCTTCGCCCCTTCCAGCTCCAGCAGGCTCAGGGACCTCTCATCGTCGTAGTAGACCTCGGAGTAGGGATTGTCGTGCATTATTGTGATGTTGTAGTCACGGGCAAAGTCGATCAGCTTCTTGAAGAAAGCCCTGTCCGCCGAGGCTCCGATGGGGTTGTTGGGGTAGTTCAGGAACATGATCTTGGCCTTCTTCGCCGCAGCGGGATCAATTGCATCGAGGTCGGGCAGGAACCTGTTTTCTCGCAAGAGCGGCATAATCACCGGCTCGCCGCCGGCAAAGGCGGTGGCGGTCCTGTAAACCGGATAAGCCGGATCGGGCACCAAAGCGATATCTCCGGGATTGATGAACGCCAGGGGTGCATGAGCTATGCCCTCCTTGGAGCCGATCAGGGTGAGCACCTCCTTTTGCGGGTCGAGGACTACGTTGAAGGTCCGCTTATACCAGTCCGCCACGGCCTTTCGAAAGGTCAGCTTCCCCTCGTAGGAGGGATATTGATGGTTGGTTGAGTCCTTGGCGGCAAGGCACAGGGCCTCGACGATGTGCGCAGGCGTCGGCAGATCCGGATCGCCAACGCTCAGGTCGATTACGTCCACGCCTTTCGCCCTTGCCTCCTGCTTGGCTTTATCGATAGCGGCAAAGAGGTATGGCGGAAGATGCTTTATGCGATCGGCATACATTCAGTTTCGCTCCATGGAAGATGCATTTATATGATGACGCTCATTTTTTTTTGAATTCCAATGTGGGCATTATCCCGCAGGTACTACTTTCCCGTAGTATTTAAGATTAGAGGAGATCGATGCTGGAGATAAAAGACCTGTGCCGCTGGTTGCCTCAAGAGGCCGTCCGGCTCTATGAAGAGCAGGGATTCAAAGAGCTTTATCCGCCCCAGGCCGAGGCGGTGGAGCGCGGCCTCCTGGAGGGCAAGAGCATGCTCCTGTCCATGTCGACCGCCAGCGGAAAGACGCTTCTGGCGGAGCTGGCCATGCTCAAGGCGGCTCTGGAAGGCAAGCGCTCTCTTTACATCGTGCCTCTGCGCGCCCTGGCCACAGAGAAGTATGAATCCTTCCGCAAGTTCAGGAGCCTGGGCGTCGCCATCGGCATCAGCACCGGCGACTTTGATAAGAGAGACGAGCGCCTGGGCAAGAATCAGATAATAATCGCCACCTCCGAGAAGGCCGACTCGCTCATGAGGAACGGAGCCGCCTGGGTGCGGGATCTGGGCGTCCTGGTGGTCGATGAGATTCATCTCCTGAACGATGTGGGCCGCGGCCCGACTCTGGAGATGACCATCACCAAGCTGCGCCGCTGCAACCCCAGCATGCAGGTCATCGGCCTCTCCGCCACCGTGGCCAACGGCCGGGAGATTGCACAGTGGCTTGACGCGGAGATGGTCAGCAGCGACTGGCGGCCTATCCGCCTGCGAGAGGGCATTATCTGCAACGGCAAGCTGGTCTTCGCCGACGGCGAGGACGCCCTGGAAGGAAAGAAGGACGAGGCCCTGGCGCTGGTCAAGGATACCCTGTCCCGCCAGGCTCAAATTCTGATCTTCGAGAACAGCCGCCGCAACGCCGAGGCCGCGGCCTTGAAGCTCTGCAACCTCATCACGGCCGGGCCGGAGCTGGAGGCGCTCTCGGAGAGCGTCCTGGCCACGGGCGAGAGCGAGACGGCCCACCGCCTGGCCAATTGCGTCGCCCGCGGCATTGCGTTTCACCACGCCGGCCTCCTGCCCGAGCAGCGGCGGCTGGTCGAGCAGGGCTTCCGGGAGAACAAGATCAAGGTCATCGCCAGCACGCCCACGCTCGCCGCCGGCCTCAACCTGCCCGCCCGCCGGGTCCTGATCAAGAGCTACAAGCGCTACGAGTACGGCCAGGGAATGACGCCCATTCCCGTCATCGAGTACCGCCAGATGGCCGGAAGAGCGGGCCGCCCCGGCCTTGATCCTTACGGCGAGTCGTTTCTCATGGCCAGGAACGACTCGGAGATGCAGGAGCTGATGGAGCACTACGTCCACGGCACGCCCGAAGAGATCTGGTCCAAGCTGGCCAGCGAGAGCGCTCTGCGCACTCACCTCTTATCCACCATCGCCGCCAAATTCGTGCGAAGCGAAGAGGAGCTGAAGAAGTTCATCGGCACCACCTTTTATGCCCAGCAGCAGGACCCCTGGCACCTGGACACGACCCTGGAGCGGGTTTTGGCCTTTCTGGTGGACAACGGCATGATTCTGAACGGCCCGGGCGGCGAGCTGGAGCCGACGAAGCTTGGCGCACTCGTCTCCAGGCTCTACATCGATCCATTGAGCGCTGTCATCATGATCGAGAACCTTCAGTCCAAAAAGAAGAAGACCCAGCTCAAAGACGCCAGCCCGATGGAGAAGCGCAAATCCTCCGACCTGGGGCTCATTCACCTCATCACCATGACTCCGGACATGGGTACGCTCTACGTGCAGGCTGCCGACGGCTGGGTGGAGGAGTTCATCGATGCCCATCAGGATGATCTGTTCGAGGAGGACAACTACGACTTCCTGCTCCGCGAGGCCAAGACGACGGCCATGCTCATGGATTGGATCGGCGAGGTGCGCGAGGAGCAGATCAGCGATCGCTATCACATCGGCCCGGGCGACATCCGCCGCTCCGCGGAGACGGCAGAGTGGCTCATGCACTCCCTCTCTGAGCTATCCAAGCATCTTGATTTAGGAATTACCTTCAAAGCGGAGCAGCTCTCCCAGCGCATTCACTATGGGGCGAGCCAGGATCTTCTGGCCCTGCTGAACCTGAAGGGCGTGGGCCGCGTTCGGGCCAGGAAGCTGTATCTGTCGGGCATCACCAGCATAGAGAGGCTGAAAGCGGCCGATCCGGCAACGGTTGCCGGACTCTTGGGTCCCAAGATCGCAGAGAAGATATTTGCGCAGCTTAAAATTGAGGAGACACAGCCTTGAAGTGGCTCAAAGACATCTTTAGCGGGAAGAAGGACAATAAGAATACCACGGGCCTGGCGCTCTCCCAGATCGATTTCTGGCTGGAAGAGCGGTCGAGAAGCTCGGGTTTTGGAGAGAAGCTTCAGAGTACTTACGATAGCGTCGCCGAGGTTGCTCAATCCCTGGCAGGGAGCATAAAAGCCCTGGAGGCTGCCGAGCCTGACGGCTCCGCTCCGCCCAAGCTCCTGCGAGCCGGGCTTGCCGCCCGCAGCGAAGTCGTCAAGCAGATGGAATCGCTCGCAGAGAAGCTGAAGCCGCCCCGAGGACGGGACATCGATTCCGCTTCCGAGCACCACTGGGCTCTGGTCAAGGGGCTGGAGAGAACAGTCACCACCTTCGGTCGGGCGCAAAGATTCACGGCTGCCCTCTTTCCTAAAGAGATCGATGCCGTCGACCGGGAACTCACCCGCACCAGCCGTCTCCTGGTCGAGCTGGAGGGCGAGATCAAGCAGAGGCGTAGTTTGCTGGAGGAGATCTGGTATTCCCGAGAGCTTGTGGACAAGTTAAGGAAAGATCTCTCCGATGTCGCCGACCTCCGGGAAAGAGCAAAATCAGAAGAATCAAGCCTGGTTGCCCTTTCTGCTTCCCTTGCCGGAATGGAGGAAGAGCAGAAGAGGCATGCCGCCAGCAAAGATGGAAAGAAGGTTGAGGAGCTGAAAAAGAGCCTGCAAGAGAAGCACGAAGAGTTCGGAAGGGTGAAAGAGGAGATTGCAGATCTCGTTACACCCTTGAACAAGGCTCTGAGCCGAATCATGAAGCAGGGATCGAGCGAGCGGCTTGTCCTCCAGCACGGAAATGTCTTCGAGCAGCTTCGCACCGTGCCCTCGCAGGTAGCGGACAGCGATATCGTCGGATCGCTTGAGGAGCTGAAAAGTCACCTGGCAACCCTCGGTTTGAAAGACAGAAAGAAAGAGAAAACCCTGGACCACATCGACCTGCTCATCAAGAACAAGTCTCTGCAAAAGAGCCGGGTCCGCCAGGCGGAGCTGGAAAAAGCCATCCAAGAAGAGGAGGCGCTTCTGGCCGAGGTCAGCCGCGTGCCCCTGCAGCTCAAAGAACAGCTCAGCCAGACCCGGAAAGACCTGCGCAGCCTGGAGACTTCGCTGCAAAAGGTTCGAGAGGAGCTTTCTCTGCGGGAAGACTTGGCCGCTCGGCATCAGACGGAATTGAAAGAGAGGCTCGGCAAACTGGCCGCAGCGCCGGTGGAGATCGATCTGGACCGATGAGCAAAAGTATGGTCAACTTCGGAGGGATCGTGCCCCTCTCCACCGTGGACTGGCTGGGACGCTCCGCTCTGGTGGTGTTCCTGCGAGGCTGCCCCCTGCGCTGCCCGCACTGCCACAACATCGAGCTTCGAATGGGTGACAACTTCGTCGATTTTCACGTGGTAGCATCTCGAATCGTCTCTCAGGTCAAAGGCGAGAGGATTGCCGCCGCGCCCTCCATCCGCCCACCCCGGCAGATCAACCTCGATGAGGCGTCGGAGAGGGTGAGTGCCAGGCCATTTGTGGATGCCTTTGTTCTCTCCGGCGGTGAGCCGCTGCAGCAGAGCGAGGCCGCGGCCAGACTGTTTCGCCTGGCCCGCAGCCTGCACCTCGACACCGGCCTTGAGACCTCCGGCTGCTATCCTGAGCGTCTGCGGGAACTGCTGAAGAGCGGCTATGTGGACAAGGTTTTTTTGGACCTGAAGGCCGCCATGCAGGATCCGGGCTATCAGAGAGCGACGGGCGAGACGGGCGTTGCCGCGCGCGTCCGGAAGAGCCTGGAAATCTGCATGGAATCAGGAGTTCCAATGGACGCCAGGACCACAGTATTCCTGGATGTGCCGACAAAATCCGAGGTGGTAGAAGTTGCACAGCTGCTTTTGCAATTGAAGAAGGATTTCCCCGGCAGTCGTCTGGAGTCTCTCGTCTTGCAGCAAGGTCGCCCGAGAGACGGAGGGCCCCGATTTGAGCCGGTCTCCATTCAAACTCTGCAGGAAATGGCCGATGCGGTTGATATGCTGGAAAACGTCAAGATTCGAGCTATGCCCAGCATTTCCTGGAAAAATTAGATGGCGCGCTGGTTTCTGCATTGGTCTTTGCACCAAAACACTTTTCTCGCTTGATCGCGCAATATCACGATGACTATGAAGCTCCAGATCACCATCACCGGCCCGAAGGTTCATGATGTAGGTTACCGCTACTTATTGATGAGCATGGCTATGGCCAACAGAATCAGAATGTTTGAGGCTCATAATCTGTATGGTACGGCAGGAGAGGAGGTCCTCATCCTGGTTGATGGCGGCGAGCGGGAGGTTCAGGCCTTCAGGGGGCTAACGGAGACAAGACGACCCGAGCGTGCCGAGGTCTCAAAAGTCGTCATCGATGACTATGAGGGCGATGTCATGAGGATCGGCGAATATGCCCAGTTCTGCTCAACGGTTCAGATGAACAAGGCTATCCCTCTGCTGCTCGATATGAAGGATGATTTAAAATCCCTGGTCAAGGGCCAGAATGAGATGGCCGGAGACGTAAAATCCCTGGTCACGGGTCAGGATGAGACCCTCGAAGAAGTAAGGGGACTTCGGGATGATATGGCCGCAAGGAATAACAAAGAGTGGCAGAACCGAATGGAAAAGGATATTCGGACTATCAAGAGCAAATTGGGAATCCGGTGAGAACTTAGGGCTGAATCCAGGGTTTCTTGATCCTATTCTAATGAACAAGATGCGGGTTGATTTTTCATTCAGGCTTTGGCAATTAAGATTATGGAGAATTAAATTGAAGATCATCGGCTTTGTGGGCTTGCCGGGCTCGGGCAAGGGCGAAGCCTCTCAGATAGCCCGGCGGCAGGGCTTGCCGGTGCTGGTCATGGGCGACATCATTCGCGATGAGGCGGAGAAGGCGGGATTGGAGAATACCGATCTGAATTTGGGCCGGATCGGAACCGCTCTGCGCGCCAAAGAAGGCCCGGCGGCGGTGGCTGAGAGAATCCTGGAAAAGGCTAGGAGCCTTGGCGAAGAGACGGTGGTGGTGGACGGCCTGCGCTCCAAGGATGAGGCGGACTTCTTCCGCGCCCATGCTGAAGAGTTCCATCTGATCGAGGTCTGCGCGCCCCCCGACGCGAGGCTCAAGTGGCTCGCATCCCGCGGTCGACCGGATGACCCCAAAGTCCGGGACGAGACGGACCAAAAGATCATCACCTCCTGCCGTGAGCCCGACCGCAGGGCAGCTGCTGCTCTTGAGAGGCGGGAGTGCCGGGAGCTCTCCTGGGGGATGAGCGAGGCCATGAAGACGGCCGACCTGAAGCTTCGCAACGACGGCAGCCTGGAGGATTTCCAGAAGAATGTGGAGAAGCTGCTGATGGTCTTAAAGGCGCGGTCTGCATCCAGAAAGGACTCCCAGTGAGTTAATTCTCATTTCCTGTTTCTTTTCCGTTTTCTCTCCGAAATTCCCAAAAGCTGCCTTTAAAAACCGGGCACAAAGTCTAATGCTGCAAACGCCCAAACTTTCGAGCAAAATTCCAGAGGATATGACCATGAAGCTGAGTGCGAGAAATATCTTGAAGGGAAAAGTGGTAGGCATCGTCAAAGGTCCGGTAAACGCTGAGGTTACAATCCGTCTTCCGGGAGGCGACGAGATTGTCTCTATCATCACCAGAACATCCTCGGAGAATCTGAATCTCAACGAGGGGAGGGAGGTTTACGCTGTCTTCAAGGCTACAAATGTAATAGTAGCCACCGATTGATCGGCAGGCCAAAAAGGCTGTCTATCTATTTTTCCTGTGGAATCGAGCATTTCCCACTTTTCCATTTAAGCGATCTCATTTACTCTTGCCACCTCACGCCAGCGCCCATGCAAACCTTCTTAAGCCAAAGCCGGAATACACTTGGCGGCAGGGACTTTCGGATATGGTGGAGATGATTGCGACGATCCAGGACCCAAAGCTGCGAGCCCAGGTGGAGATAGGTGGTTTTCTATGGATATCTCAGTCCGAAAGCCCTCGTGGGAATTCAAATGCTAAACACCGCTCGCTGAGTGTTGCGCCTTTCTTTGAATGGAGGGATCTTTGTAGCGTCTGAAACCTTCAAATTGCCTGCCGATCCCTTCCCCATCCTGGCCAAAGCCACCGGCAACATGGACCTCCAGATCGGGGACCTCGGCAAGATGGCCGCGACGGTAAACAAGATCGGCCTTGCCAGCAGCCGGACCACAGCGATGAGGATATTCCCCCATCTTGCCAAAACCCTTCGATATCCGACGCTGCATGCCTGGTTCATGAAGCTCGCAAAGTCTCTTTCCCCGGGGCTGTCTCCAAACTCTCTGAGGCCTGGCGAGAGCGTCTATTCCTGGGAACTTATGGAGAAGGCTGTCCTAGAAATGCCCTGTAAGAATATTACAAATACGGGACGGCTGAGCCGAGGGTTTCATCCGAAGAGAGATGCCGAAATTCTCTGCAAGCCTGCCTTGAGCCTTCCATTCCCATGGAACCTCCCCTTAATTGATAATCCGCCATCTGAGGATCTATTATGTCCGTAAAGCAAATTCCTTCCCTCTGCCCCTACTGCGCTGTAGGCTGCGGCCTCTACCTGGTCGTGGATAAGGGCAAAGCCATCGGCATAGAATACATGACCGACCATCCTGCCAGCGAGGGCGCGCTGTGCCCCAAGGGCAACTCCGTCCTGGAGATCATCGACCACGAAGAGCGGCTGCGGTACCCTATGAAGAAAGTGGGTGACGGATTCGTTCGCATCTCCTGGGACGAAGCCCTGGACATGATCGCCCATGCCATGACGCTCAGCATCAAAAAGTATGGTCCGAAATCCATGGGATTTTTAGCCTCGTCCCGCTGCAACAACGAGGAGAATTACCTCATGGAGAAGATGGCTCGTAGGCTGGGCTCGCCCCATGTGGATAATTGCGCCAGGCTCTGCCACTCGCCGACGGTCGTAGGTCTTGGCGCCGTCTTCGGCACGGGGGCCATGACCAATAACCTGCTGGACCTGGAGAACTCCAAGTGCATCTTCGCCATCGGCACCAACTTCACCGAGGCGCATCCCATCGTCTCCCGCTGGGCTCAGAAGGCCAAGGACAACGGCGCGGTGATAATCGTCGCCGATCCCAGAATCACCTCGACCTCCTGGATGGCGGACATTCACCTGCGCATCAAACCCGGCTCGGACATCGACCTGATGAGAGGTATGATGAAGGTCATCGTGGATGAGGGCCTGGCCGACGAGGAGTTCCTGAAGAGTCGCACCGTCGGGTCGGAAGAGCTTATGCAGAGCCTCAAGAACTTCACCCTGGAAGAGGCGGCGGAGAAGACCGGCGTGCCCGCCGCAGATATCATCCGGGCGGCCAAGGCCTACGCCATATCCCCCGCGTCAGCCGTCCTCTACTCAATGGGCATCACCCAGCACGTCTGCGGCACGGATAACGTCAAGACCTGCGCCACCATGGCTCTGCTCTGCGGCCATGTAGGAAGGCCGGGAGCAGGCGTCTGGCCCATGCGCGGCCAGAACAACGTGCAGGGAAATTGCGACATGGGCGGCATGCCCGAATTTTATCCCGGCTACAAGAGGTCCACCGATCCCGCCACCATTGAGTTCTTCATGAAGGGCTGGAATGCCCCCGACTTACCCTCGGGTCCCGGCCTGACATCGACGGAGATGAATGAGGCGGCACTGGACGGCAGGCCCAAGCTCCTCTACATCACCGGCGAGGATCCCGTGGTCTGCGATGCCAATGTCAAGAAGACCCGCCAGGCCCTGGATAGCCTCGACTTCCTGGTGGTGCAGGAGATCTTCATGACTCCCACGGCGAGGATGGCCGATGTGGTCCTGCCTGCGGCTGCCTGGGCGGAGAAGGACGGCAGCTATACCTCCATGGAGAGGCGGGTGCAGTGGATCGACAAAGCCGTGGAGGCACCGGGCGAGGCCAAGGAAGGTTTGTGGATCATCTGCCAGCTAGCCCGGCGCATGGGCCTTGACTTCCCCTACGAGAACGCGGCCCAGGTCCTGCAGGAGATCAACCGTCTGGTTCCGCAATACGGCGGCATGACGCTGGAGAGGATCTCGAAGGTTGGCGGTCTGCGCTGGCCCTGCCCGGACGTGAATCATCCCGGCACGGACATCCTGCACACGCAGAGGTTCTCGACGCCGGACGGCAAAGCCAGGATCGCCACTGTCGAGAACAGGCCGCCCGGCGAGGATGTCAGCAATGAGTATCCCATTCTTCTCACCACGGGCAGAATCGTGCTGCACTACAACGGCGGCTCCATGAGCATGCGCAGCATCTCTCTGCAGGAGCGCGAATCCGAGCTTTATGTGGAGATCAATCCCGAGGATGCAGCCCGTCTCAAGCTCGCCAACGGCGATATGGTCGTTGTGACCACGCGCCGGGGTGAGGCAGAGGCCAGGGCCAGAGTCACGGAGAAGGTAAAGCCCGGCGTGGCCTTCATGCCCTTCCACTGGCACGGCACGAACCTCATCACCTCGGATGCGCTTGATCCGGTGGCCAAGATCCCGGAGTACAAGATCGCAGCCTGCCGGATTGAGGCCAAGGCTTGAGGATCGAGGAGTCTGGCTGAAGTTCCAAACTTCTCGAAATGGCTATCAAGAAGCATAACGAAAATCCGGATCGGGATGCCAAGGCCAAAACGGCTAGGGTTTCTTGATCCTGGATCTATTTTTATAGCGCATCACAAGTCTGAAAATGGCATCAATCGGAACTATTCTTATATTAACATTAACAAGGAAACATAAATCTTCAAAAAGGAAACATAAATCTTCACCCCTACCCCTTCCTCCATTCCGCTCCATCAGGTAAAGCCTAATATGCAAAGCCGAAATACCCATAGATCATGTTCAAGCTCGGAGAGTATTACGAGGAAGAAGCAAAGCCGATCATGAAATACCTGAAGGATGCGGCAATAAAGGCAGAGCTCAGAACCTATCTCAGTGCCGTAACCGAGAGTTCGGATTTCATAGAGGGCAAGCTCAGTGAGCTAAGAGGAGAGATACCTAACATCGAGGATTATGAGCGATTCCTGGATGCCGTAAGAGCAACTTTTGCCAAAGGCGCAACCCCTGACAATTTTAAGGATACGTTCTTTTCCGAGCTGGACCCCTGCTGGATGGAAAAGAAGGAGAAATTCGATAAGATCTTCGGTGACGGGGCAGAGGACTCTTCAGAGGAATGCGAATGCTGCGAGTGCTGCGAGCAGTCTGATGAGGACCAGGATGAACCCGAACTGGAGGATCTGGCCGAATTCATAGTTGCCTATGATTTTGCTCTCACGGTAATCTCTCGCAACGAAATAGAATCCGGCGAGGATGCACAGGGCCGCCTCGAAGATCCGATTCTGCGCATCAGAATCGACGCACAGGAATACAAAGGAGAAAAACCGGTCAAGCAAACGGTTGCCGTTGAACTGGAGACTGTATCGGAGATATACGTTGACGAATTCTCAGCGCCTCTGTTTGACGAGCTTAGTGATGAGTTCCAGGAAAGTTATCCCGAAGAGTTTCTCCAGCTCATGGGCCTCGGTGTGCTCATAAAGGACCTGGCAGAGGAGCCGTCGCCGGGAAAAATCGACATGCAGACATTCCTGGAGAGGCTGGACGTGGAAATGGAACGGGAAGGAGACATTCTTACCGTCGATGGGACAAAGACCGCTAACGAGATTGCCAGAATCCTGGAGAAGAACGACGTGATCAAGCACAAGGGCGATACTATCAAATGGAAATCCTGAGTGACGATTCCGGCACGGTTTAGCAATTTTAGTATGAAAATGGTTGCGATCAGCGACCATTTTTCATCTATCTCTGCGGCTGGAAGGTATCATAATAATGTCATTTAGGAAAGTCATTTAGGATCATAGCTACATGTTAACTCATTTATTTAAATCTTCACATTTTTGATCATGTTCTCAAGAGCAAAGGCATCATTCGAGCGGGAGCGGCGTATGCAGCACTGAAAGCATTATACTCTTTTCGGCCCGAAATGATGATATTTTGCGAGCTTTGCTCTGCTTTCCAGCCTTCAAGCTTCGTTTCCGCCAGCAGATCTGTGGTCTCCTGGAGAGTGTAAGATGCATCTACAGAGCAGATAAATCCGTTTCGAATCTCCTTTTGAGTTCTTGACCGGCATAGAATGCTGAAGTACTTTATCAATGGATTCATATCGCGCCGCAGGTCGCAAATAAGGTACTTTCCACCGGGCCGGAGAACCCTTTCGATCTCATCAAAGACTTTTATTGGCTGGGCCCATTCATGCAGGGAGTTGATGCTGAAGACTGCATCGAAACGGCCCTTTGCATAGGGGATCTTGCCGGCATCGCCCACGCGGTATTCTGCTCTCTTCTCCAGGCCATAGTCACGGGCGTTCTTCCTGGCCAGGGCCACCATTTCCTCGCTGATGTCCAGGCCGATGAGGGTCGTATCTTCCGTCTCCATCAGCCATTCCAACCCTTCGTATCCGGGACCTGGCCCAATCTCCAGGGCACAACCCAGATCTACTCTCGATCTGAGAATGGATTCTGTCTGCAACCGGCCACCATCCCTTTGATGCCGCATGTAGAGATCATAAGCTTTAACAGACTCTTTGCTTGCTTTCCATTGATCCATTTCTGGAACTCTTGATTTTACCATCCACCCATCCATTGCTAAGCAACCGTCGAGGTAGCTATAGCGTCTCTGGGCCTATATTATCATACTTAATAAACATATTCTTTTTCTAATTGAGAATACATCTGAATTTAAAAAATATGTCGAGTGGTGCATGGGCCCGCGCATCATGATTCTATGCCATGTGATTCCCGTGGCGAATGGTCCCTGATGAGAATCAAATCAGCGGAAAAAACCTTATAAATTCGTTGGAATTAATCCCAAAAAATAATTAAAGATGGTTCGACAGAAAATGGGTCGATCAATTCCACCTGCTGCTCACTTCTGCTACCTCGCTTCTCGCTTGCTATGCTTGCCATAGTTCTCTCCCTTCACGATTTAGCCCGGTTTGATCCAATGCAAAACCTCTTTAACCAATACCTACCAACAATCTTGCCCATCAGGCAGGGTTTCGGATGAATGAGGTATTGCTGGAATCGAAGGAAGATAAGTCGCAGTTCTATTTGCCGGAGAAGTGTATCGGCTGCGGAACATGCGTACAGGTTTGCCCAAAAGGGGAGCTGATCATCGGTTCTGTGGGCGCAGTTGCTCGTGGACTGATCGATAAGGACTTCATCGAGAAGAAAAAGAGCGGGGCCTGCGTCTTTTGTGCGTTATGCGCTCGCGTCTGCCCTACCGGGGCTCTGGAGGTCAGAGTGGCGGGTAAGGCCGAGAAGGACGAGTCGTACCTCAGCGTCGCCCTCAAGCCCACAGTGGCCGATGAGAAGTGCGTTCACTGCGGACTGTGCGCCGAGGTCTGTCCCCAGGCCTGCATCGAGCTGAAGGATAGACGGCTGGCGGAGGACGGCAGCCTCAGGCTGCAGGGCAGGACGCTCATCGATCTGAACCGCTGCGTGCACTGCGGCTGGTGCGCCTCGGCCTGCCCGACGGGAGCCATATCCTTTGAGAAGCCCTTTGCCGGCGAATTTTTCAGGGACGACGATGTCTGCCAGGCCTGCCGAACCTGCGTGCACACCTGTCCCGCCAACGCTCTTTTCAACCCCGACGGGAAACCCGGTGAGATCCTGGAGAAGGTGACACACCGAAAGGATGCTTGCATCTACTGTGGAGCCTGCGCCCAGGCCTGCCCGGTGCGGGCCATCGTTGTCCGCAAGACGGCCATCTTGCCGGAGATGAAGGGCAAGAAGGCCTTCGAGAAGATGCTCGCCCCGCAAGCGCCTTGGCCGACCCTGACGTCATGCCTGGAGACGGACGAAGAGGCGTGCCTCGGCTGCGGAAACTGCGTCATAGCATGCCCGGTCAACGCCCTGTCCGATCCGTATCTGGCGGCGGGCCATCTCAACGAGCTGGATACCAAACCGCTCTTAGAGGTGAAGAACGGAACCGTCAAGGTAGTGGACCAGGAGGTCTGCGGCTCATGCGCTACCTGCAGCATGATCTGCCCAGTGGACGCAATATGGCTCGTGCGTCGGGAGGTGTCCTAGAATGGCTGCAACTATTATCAAGAACGGTTATGTCTTCGATCCCCTCAATGAGATAAACGGGGAAATCAAGGATATTTTCATAAAGGACGGAAAAGTAGTGGCAAGCCTCTCCGGGGCCGAGGCCAGAGACGCCGCAGTCATCGATGCCGCCGGCAAGACGGTCATGCCCGGCGGCGTGGACTCCCACTCTCACGTGGCCGGAGCCAAGGTCAATGCAGGCCGGCTCATGCGCCCCGAGGATCACTACAAGTCGGTGCGCCAAAAGACGGACATCACCCACTCGGGCAGCGGCTATACCGTTCCGTCCGTCTACAAGCAGGGATACGATTACGCTGCTATGGGCTACACCACCGTCTTTGAAGCGGCCATGCCGCCTCTGGAGGCCCGCCACACCCACGAAGAGATGCGCTCGACCCCTATTCTCGATATGGGCGCATACATGGTCTTCGGCAACAACTGGTTCATCATGCGCTACCTCAAGGATGGCGACGTGGAGAAGGCCGCCGCCTACGTGGCCTGGATGATGAGGACCCACAAGGCCTACGGCATCAAGTGCGTCAACCCGGCGGGCGTGGAGAACTGGGGCTGGGCCAAGAACGTGCACAGCCTCGATGAGCCCAACATTCATTTTGAGATCTCTCCGCGAGAGGTCATCCGCGGCCTGGCCGAGGTCAACGAGCTGCTCGGGCTGCCCATGTCGCTGCACCTGCATACCAACAACCTGGGCCATCCCGGAAACTGGGAGATCACCCGCGAATCGTTGCAGATCATCTCCGGCATGGACCCCAAGAACAAAACCGAGGTGGAATGGGCCGAGACGAAAGAAAACGCCAGGAGAAAGCAGTGCGTCTATCTCGCTCACGCCCAGTTCAGCTCCTTTGGCGGAACGTCCTGGAGAGACTTCGGCTCGGGCGTGAAGGGCCTGGTGGACTATGTCAACGGCGCAGACCATGTGGTCATCGATAACGGAGCAGTGCCCTTCGGCCCGGCCACGGCCATGACGGGCGACGGCCCTGCCATTCACGATCTTTACATGCTCTCCGGCCAGAAGTGGTCCAACTGCGACGTTGAACTGGAATGCGGCTCGGGTGTGATCCCGCTCGTCTACATGAAGAGCAGCCCCATCAGCGCTGTCCAGTGGGCGATGGGCCTGGAGCTGTTGCTTCTCGTCAAAGATCCCTGGAAGACGATCATGACCACGGATCACCCCAACGGCGGCGTCTTCACCCAGTATCCCCAGGTCATCACCTGGCTCATGTCCAAGAAGGCCAGGGACGACACGGCCAAGGAGTGCCACAAGTGGGCTTATGATCGGTCGAGCCTCGGCGGCGTAGACCGGGAGCTGAGCCTCTATGAGATCGCCATCCTGACCCGCGCCAACTCCGCTAGAACCATAGGCATGGCTTATCGCAAGGGCCACCTGGGCGTTGGAGCGGACGGAGACGTGACGGTTTACGACCTGGACCCCACCAGGCTCAATGTGAACGATCCGGCGACGCTGATGCAAAAGTTCGCCCGGCCCGATTTTACCGTGAAAGACGGCCAGATCGTGGCCAGGCAGGGACAGATAGTGGCGACGCCGGTGGGAAGGAGATACTACTGCCGGCCTTATCTTGACGAGGCCCTGGAGAAAGAGATGCTCGTTGACGTGAAGAACTGGTTCAAGTACTACACCCTGGGCTTCTCCAACTACCCGGTACCGGAGAAGTACCTGACCAACCCCGTGCCCATCCAGGTCAACAAGCCCCTGGAAGCTGTGGTGAGGAGGTGAGGGAAATGGCAGAGATTGTTCTTTTGCCGAAAGGCGAGATCGGCATCACCGTTGAAGCGGAGGCTATCCGGCCCGATCTGATGGCAGGAAAATCGAAGGCAGAGATCGAAGGAGTGCTGGTCTGGCAGGGACCGAGCGCCCTTCCCCTGAAGGATTTCTTTGATGTGGATGTGCGGGGCGCTGGGAGTGCCGAAGAGACCACCATTGTGATCGAGGGCGATGTGCCAAGGGTAAAGCACATCGGCCAGGGCATGAAGGCCGGCAGGATCGATATTCGCGGCTCGGCCGGCATGCACGTGGGCGCGGAGATGGCCGGCGGAAGCATCATCGTGGAGAAGGATGCCGGTTCCTGGGCGGGCATGGAGATGAAAGGCGGCCTGCTTCAGATCAAGGGCAACGCCGGTGACCATGTGGGCTCCGCCTACCGGGGAAGCTGGCGGGGCATGACCGGCGGCCAGATCCAGGTCGATGGAAGTGCCCGCAGCCAGGTCGGTGGCGGCCTGGTGGGCGGCTTGATCGTGGTATCGGGAAACGTGGAGAACTTTTGCGGCGTACGCCAGAGCGGCGGACTGATCGTGGTCAAAGGAAACGCCGTCCGTGGCGTGGGCGCCGAGATGGGGGGGGGAAATATCGCCGTCCTGGGGAGGATCAGGCAATTTGCTCCGGGATTCGTGGAAGCGGGACGCGAGGAGAATCCAAAAGTCGGAGAATTCCCGCTGGAAGGAAGGTTTGTCAAGTATTCCGGAGACTATGCCATCAGCAAGAATCCCAAGGGATTGCTCTACGCCAGGGAGGTCTGAAGAATGCTGGCAGTTTCAAATAACCCAGGTTTGGAGAATATGACGGAAGAGTTTCTGCTCAACACAGGCAGCACCATCGAGGAGGGGCGGCTGGCCAAGGGAGGCAGCAAGCTCACGGAGGACTATACCGAGGAATGTGCGGTCTGCGACATAAATCCGGAGGACTTCCTCGAGCTGGGCAGTCCGGAGAAGGTCAAGGTCACGGCCAGAGACGGCAGACACAGCGTCGTTGTTTATGCTTATCCTTCGGAGGCCATGAGCGTGGGTCATGTCTTCATGCCGAGAGCCATCTGGTCGAATGTCGTTGTCGATCCGGAGACGTTCTCCACCGGCTCGCCTCTTTACAAAGGCTCTCCCGTAAAGGTTGAGCCGACAGAGGAGGCGGTCCTGAATGCCGGCGACCTTGTTTTAAAGCTTTACCCGAGGAGGAAATGAGATGACCATCAAAGACATCATCTGCCCGGTCTGCGGAGCCTCCTGCGATGATATTCAGGTGGAGCTTGGCAGCGGCGAGATCACGGTCAAGAACGCCTGCAAGATGGGCAACGCCAAGTTTCAGGAGATCGTCAGCTCGCACCGGATCAAGGAGCCTCAGATTAAGCAGAATGGAGCCTTCCGGGCTGCGGCCTGGGATGAGGCCGTAACCAGGACGGCAGAGATCCTGGCCAGAGCCAGGCGGCCACTGCTGTTTATGGGCAGCGAGACCTCCTGCGAGGCGATGGAGGTCGGCCTTCATCTGGCGGAGTTCCTCGGCGCTGCCGTGGACTCGAACTCGACGGTATGCCACGGCCCAACGGCCATGGGCATTCAGGAAGCGGGGCGCGTGGGCGCGACTGCCGGCCAGAGCAAATCGAGATCCGATCTGGCCGTCTACTGGGGCTCGAACCCGCTGGAGTCCATGCCCAGGCACATGTCCCGCTATGCCGTTTACCCGCGCGGCTACTGGACGAGAAGAGGAAGGTTCGACCGCACGGTCATCTGCGTGGACCCGCGAAGGAGCATCACAGCCGCTAACTCGGATCTGCACATTCAGCTCAAGCCCAACACCGATTACGAGCTGCTCAGCGCTCTGCTCACGCTCCTGCACGGCAAGAGCCCCCACCCCTCTGTGGAGGATGTGACGGGCGTTTCCATCGCCGAGATGGAAGCCATGCTGAAGATGATGAAAGAGTGCAACTTCGGTTCCATTTACGTGGGCCTCGGCATCGCCTCATCCTACGGCAAGCATCGCAATGCAGAGCTGGCCTTCAACCTGGTCAAGGAACTGAACGGCCACACCAAGTTCGTGATCGGGGCCCTGCGAGGGCACTGCAATGTGGCCGGCTTCAACCAGATTGCTTCCTATCTCTACGGCTTCCCCTTCGGCCTGGACTTCGCCCGCGGCTATCCCCGCTACAATCCCGGCGAGTACACGGCAGTGGACCTGCTAAGGGAGAAAGATGTGGATGCTGCGCTGATCGTTTCCGCGGATCTCGTCTCGCACTTTCCGGCGGCCTGCTCCGAGTACCTGGCCCAGATTCCCGTGGCCTGCATCGATATCGCACCCTGTCCCACCACCATGCTCTCCGACGTCGTCTTGCCGGGCGTGATCGATGCCATGGAGTGCGACGGGACATTCTACCGCCTGGACGATGTGCCGGTCTACTTCCAGCCCTTCACCAGCTCGCCCTTCCCGTACACGGCGAGCAACGAAGACACCATGAAGCAGATCTTTGAGAAGGTCAAGGAGCTTCGCAAATAGTCTCGAAGATCGAAGCGGAGCTGGATGCTGTAACAAACTCATCGAGGAGCACTCGACGGTCGGGTTGGGATTTCTGCAAATACGGAAAGCCGGATTGTCTGCCGGTAGCGCAGGCCATCTTTCCCGCAATCTCAACCTCTCCGCCTGTTTTAAATATTCATATGTGATATAGAGAAAGACTAGAGGTGGAGCAATATGTGTACAGTTGGCGGCGGCCCGGATATTGGGAATATAGAAGCATTGGTTGCCAAGGACTATGAATGCCTGGACTGCAAGAGCAAGTTCAAGGGCATGGGCAGAAGGCCCATGTGTCCGTCCTGCCAATCCAGGAATGTCAAGCCTGCATGAGCCATGCATATTTTCTTTAAAAATGATGAGATAGCTTATCTCTGCGGCAAGGAGAGCACAATCGCTTTCACAAAGACCCTTGGGAACTTTTTTTATTTAGAAACGCAGACGGAAGAGACGGTTCTCTTCACCGAGCCTGAAGACCTCATGGTAGCCTCGGCTTTCGGCATCGGCGATAAGATTTTGCGCGGCCTGCAGTGCACTCTTTATCAGCTTCGAGAGCTGGGCGCGCCGTTGATCGTTCTGCCCAAGGGCCATCCCGCCTCGCCCAGGCTGAAGGTGGTGGTGTCCATCGGCCCGAGCACGCGCTTAAGCTGCAGGATCCAGCCCGGAACGCACCCGGAGCAGGATGTGCTCTGTGCATCCGGGGAGTTCAGCAACCTTGAAATCCTGGCGGAACCCGGCGGTGCGGAGGCAAAGGGCTTCAGCTTTGATATGGGTAATGTTATAATAAAAAGACTTTAAGAAGTTCTCAATAGCAATATATAAATTAATATATCATTATGATAATCAACGACAATGAATTGACAATAGTAATGAGCTCGAGATCAGGTGATAATCTATGGCGGAGATCAGAGAAGACAGCCTGGTGAGGTATAAGGGCACAGGCACCATAGGAACGGTCAAGGTTCTGAAAGAAGAGGATGACGGCGTCAGGTGGGCGCTCCTGGACACCACGGGTCTATACTATCGGCTGGACATGCTGGAAGTCATCGAGAAGGCTCCGGAGCGCAAGGAACTGGAGGGCATGACCATCGAACAGATTCAGGAGCGCTTCAAGCAGACGCAGGATATGATGGACAAGGCCAAGATGCAGGACGAGAACCTTGAAACCGGCGGATGAATCATGAATCGGATTTAGGAGATCGATCTTATTTTTGTTGCAGCCATTGAGCAAAAAACTGGTCGCAGCGAGCAAACGCGGCCCGAATGCAATCATTTTTTAATCGGGCATTTTCTCGATCTCCACCCGGCCATGCCGCCCAATATCACCACGAGATCCTTCCAGCCGCGGGCCGCGAGGTAGCTGGCCGCGATCATGGAGCGCAGGCCGCTGCCACAAAAGACATGCACAGTTCCGTCCGTCGGCACTTCATCCTTCCGCTCTTTGATCCGGGTGATGGGGATATGATGTGCACCAGCGATCCGGCCATCCCTGGCCAGCTCTTCGTCACTTCTCACATCCAGTATCCAAGGCAGATCATCGCTGTCCAGAAGGCGGCAGAGGTCCTGCACGGTTATGGTCTTCAGGGTTGAGGAATGCATTCCCGACAGATGCCAATTGAGCATGCTGCCTGCCAGGAAGCCCGCAATATCATCAAATCCCAGGCGGACCAGAATTCGTGTGACTTCCTCAATATCGTTGCCCTCAGAAACCAGCAGGATCGGTTTGTCATAGCTGAGGAACCAACCGGCAAAGCTGGCCAGGCCGTCCATCCAGATGGACTGCGCCCCTGGAATGTGAGCAGCGGCAAATCCGAGTTCCATGCGCGTGTCCAGAACCTGGGCAGTCTCGGCCATCGAATCGAAGTCTTTGGGGGCCAGCGGCCTTGGTGCAGGCAGGGCTCCCAGGATGGGCTCTCCCCGAAGGTTGACCTTTTCCATCATGTTGAAATAGGGCGGCCTCTCCTGCTGGATCTCCTGCAGGCTTGCCACAAACTCCTCTTTGCTTTTAGCTCCAAGCCGCGGGTTATGCTGCCTCTCCAGGCCGATGGTGGTCCAGAGCCGCTCCGCAATAGACTCGCCGCAAACGGATCCTGCCCCGTGAGCCGGACATACTACGACGCCGTCACCCAGTGGCAGGAGCTTGTGGAAGATGCTGTCATAAAGCTGGCCCGCCATCCAGGGCGCTTTATCCCGGCCCATGAGGTCGATGCGGCCCACGTCTCCGGCAAAGAGCGCGTCGCCGGTGAAGACCGTCCAGTCGAGGCCGGAAGGATCGCGGAGCAGATAGCTCATGCTCCCCGGAGTGTGGCCGGGTGTGGAGAGGGCCTCAATCTCCAGGCGGCCCACCTTCCACCTCTGGCCGGGCGCAGCCGCCTTTCCGTATCCGTAACTGTAATCCAGCCCGGCATCGGCATGCCACACCTCTGCGCCCGTTCGGGAGGCCAGCTCCATTGAGCCCACAAAATAATCCTCATTGCGGTGGGTTTCCAGGACGTGAGCGATCCTCATGCCCTCCGATGAGGCTTTCTCGATGTAGACGGCGCAGTCTCTTCTGGGATCTATCACAACAGCTTCATTTTTATCGCCCAACAGGTAGGAGTAATGCGCCAGGCCTTTGGATACAATTCTCTCGAAGAGCAATTTCGCCACCCCTAGCGAGGACTCTCGCCGGTCGCGGTCGGATTCTCGGGATGAGCCGACCACTCCGTGAAAGAGCCCTCGAAGATTCTGACCTTTTCATGCCCCAGATAGAATTTGAAGAAGAGGAACTCGTTGGTCGCCTCCCGTCCGGTGCCGCAGTAGATGAGAAGGGTCTTTTCGGGCGTGATGTTGAGCTTGGCGATGAGCTGCTGCAGCTCTTCGTCGCTCTTCATCAGCTTGGCGTTATCCTTGCTCATGAGGGTCCTCCAGGGCAGGCTCAGAGCTCCGGGAATGTGGCCGTTCTTGAGCCACAGGCCGCCTTCCTTGTAAGAATCGTAGGGCCTGGCATCAAGCAGGATGACATCGCTGCGGTCCTTTATGCTCTTGAACTCTTCATACTCCACAAAGTAGTCCTTCTGAACCTTGGCCTGGAAGTTTGCCGTCTTCCATGTCGGGAAGACCTTGGTCAACTCTCCGCCCTCATCCTTCCACTTCTCAATGCCTCCATCCAGAATGTAGACCTGGCGGGCACCGAAGCGCACCAGCGAGTAGGCCATCATGGTCTGCTCCAGGCCGTCCCCAAGCCCCGCCGTGCACCGGCTGTAGCGGCCTGCGCCCGAGTAGACCAGCACGGGCCGGTCGGCATCAATCCCGGTACGGCCGAGGACCGCGGAAATGCCTTCCGGCGGAACGTACATGGCGGGAAGGCCGTTCCAGGCCGACCGGAGAAGCCCCTCATTCAGATAAATGGCCCCCGGAATGTGTCCCATGATGTAGTCGTGCACATTCGGCTGCACGTCCAGGATGGTGATATCATCGTTGATGTGATCTTTCAGCCATTCAGTCGATACCCATTTCACGATGGTCTTGCCGGGAGGATAGGGATAGCTCTTCATTTTCAATCACCTGCAATTAGGCTCTAATAATTTATCAAGTTAACTGGAGTGAATGCAGAGACGTTACACAATCTTTATATTCAACACAGCTCTATAAAGCTCTGGGAGAGTTGGAATGGAGTTTCGGTTTGATAACTACATTCTGAAGGCGTTTTTGGCTTCAGGGCTGCTATCGGTAGTGATGATGGTCCTTGCCCTGGGTCTGATTCAGCTGTTTCGCTACGGGCCTTCGCTGCCCCCGTCCCTCATTCTCATCATGGCAGCGGTGGCTTTCGTCCTTTCCGCATCCTTCTTCGAGAGGTACGAGGTCGGCTCCATCATGTGGTCGATGCTGGTCTCGCTCATTGCCACGCTGATGCTGACGCTTCTGTCCGGCGGCATCATGTACTCCGTCTCGGCGAACCGGCAATCCTGGGAGGAGCTGCTCTCGGGCCTGGCCATCTGCATAATCGTGGCCATGACGCTGCTCAACTATCTGAAGCGCAGCCTGGGCGAGATCGAGTATTAGGTTCTAATACTTGCAGCATGTTAGCTCCTGCAACAATGCCGACAAAGATGGTCGACTCCTTCGGGCGAAAGGTCACGGGATTGCGGATAGCCCTCACGCCCCGCTGCAATCTCAAATGCATCTACTGCCACCACGAGGGCGAGGTGAAGCCGGAGAAGGAGATTCCCGGAGAGATGGTCGTGAGCGTGGTGAGGGCCGCGGCGGACCTTGGCGTGCGTTCCCTGAAGTTCACAGGAGGAGAGCCGCTGCTGCGCAGGGATCTGGCCGACCTGATCAGGCAGATGCCAGAAGACCTGAACATCTCCCTGACCACCAACGGCATCTTCCTGGCCGAGCAGGCGAAGGCGCTGGCCGGGGCGGGGCTGGACCGGGTGAATGTGAGCCTGGATTCCCTGAAGCCGGAGACCTACGCCGCCATCACGGGCGGCCAGGAGGGCGACCTGGAGAAGGTGCTGGCGGGAATCGATGCGGCAAAAGAGGCAGGGCTGGTCCCCATCAAGCTGAACGTGGTGGTCCTCAAGAAGAACGAGGCCGAGATCCCCGAAATGATCGATTTTTGCCGCCGCAAGGGACTGATATTGCAGCTCATCGAGCTTCTGGATCTGCAGGGCCTGGGAATTTCGGGAGACATCGAGGGCATCGAGCGCAGTTTAGAGATGCAGGCGGATGATGTCCGCACCCGCGAGATGCACCGGCGCAAGAAGTACTACCTGGACGGGGCGGAGGTCGAGGTGGTCAGGCCCATGGACAACACCGAGTTTTGCGCCAACTGCACGCGCCTGCGCGTTACCTCGGACGGGAAGATCAAGCCCTGCTTGCTGCGCAGCGACAATTTGATCGATATCGGGACCTGTGACTGCGAGAAGATCAAGGGGCTGCTGCGAGAGGCGAACGAGAGAAGGGAGCCGTATTTTGGCGCCAAGGATAGATCAACTCTAGCAGCTCGTTAACCTCCAAAATAGAAAACCCATTTTCTAATCAGGTTTTAGAGCCGCCAATCCTGTGCTCGTACCCCCTCGCCTCAATCCTCCTCCTCTCGCCCGCCCGTTCCATCCAGATCCCTTCCTCCACCACTTCCCCGATCACCGTCACCTCGCCCGCCTTCTTCGCCGCCTCCAGGCCCTCCGGCTTGACTGTGAACACCAGCTCGAAGTCCCCGCCCGCGCTCATCACCATCTCCACCGCTCCCTCGTGCCCGACCATCTCCTCGATGCCGGGCGCAATTGGTATCCGGTCCTCGTAAACCACAAAGCCCACCCGGCTCACCTCCGACAGATCCGAGAGGGAAAGTGCCAGGCCGTCGCTGTTGTCCATCATGGCCGTGACCGCATGGCTTTTCGCCAGCGCTCGCCCTTCCTTCAGCCGCGGCTCGGGCTCCAATAGCTTCACAATGAACTCGCTTTGCAGATCTCCCTGCTTCCAGGCCCGCAGGCCCGCGCCCGCGCCGCCCAGTTTTCCCGTGGTGCAGAGCAGGTCGCCCACGCGCGCCTCCCGTCGGCGCAGCACGAGGTCCTTCTCCACGAAGCCCAGGGCACAGCCGGTGATGGTCAGCTCCTGGTGCGAGTCGGTGTCGCCGCCCAGGACCCGTGTGCCGTAATAGGCGGCGCAGTCACCGAAACCGGAGAACAGCTCGTCGATAAAATATAGATCCGCCTCCGGCGGCAGGCCCGCGGCGATGAGGACGCCGGCGGGCTCGGCCCCCATGGCGGCGACATCGCTCAAGTTCACAGCCACGCTCATCCAGCCCATCTGCCAGGGGGTCATGATATCGGGAAAGTCCGTCTGGCGGTGCAGCATGTCCGTGGTGGCCACAAGGTAGCGGTCGCCTGCATCAATCACCGCGCAGTCGTCGTTCTCCACGCCCCCCAAAATCTCCGCGATTCTTCTTATCAGATCCCGCTCGCCCATTGCGTCGCCTTGAGACATGTCCTGCCACCCCAGCCCTTCAGAAGGCTATTTAATTTTCAAGATTACAGTCTACTAATACCATGGCTGATTACAAGAGACTATTTATTGCTGCTGTCCTCGCCATATTGGCGCTCTCGCTCTTCCTCCTGCCGGAAGCGTTTGCGGAGGTGCGGGTCTGTTCGCAAGGCTGCGGCTATTCCAGCATCCAGGAGGCGCTCAATGCCGCTTCGCCGAATGAAACGGTTGTGGTGGAGAGCGGAAAGTATCGCGAGAATTTCATAATGGGAAAAAGCGTCGCCCTGCAGGGCCTGGACACCGGCAGCGGAAGGCCGCTTCTGGTGCCCGATAGCGGACGGCTGATTCTGGCCGCCTTCGGGGCGACTATGCAGGGCTTTGAGGTATCGCCTCCCGGCGGGACCACAAACGCCAACTGCACCCTGGAGGTAGTCCTGCCCGCGCTCATTTACCTCAACGACTTTGCCGGGAGCAAGAACGTCTGTCCGGATGTTCCCGCCTCCTGGAATTCCAGCCAGGGCATAAATTACCAGTTCAACAGCAGAGTGCTGCGCAGCCGCATGGGCAACTACTGGGCCGACTATGCCGGCAAAGATAACAACGCCGACGGAATCGGCGACGAGCCGATGGTCCTTGCCGACGGGAACGTCGACTACTACCCGCTGATGCAGCCGGTGGAGAACTACAGGATAACGGGGGAGAAGGAGACGAAAGTGCAGCTTATTCGGGCGAAGGTCGGGCAGCCTTTTACCATATCCCTGCCGGCCAATCCCACCACGGCCTATGAATGGAAAGCCGATTACGACTACTATCTGCTCGATCTGACGACGTCGCAGTTCGAGAAGGGGCCAACGGAAGCGATTGGCGCAGGGGGAACGTCGGTCTTCGTCTTCAATCCCATTCGTCCCGGCAAGACGACCATCGCCTTCGTCTACAAGCGGTCCTGGGAGAACATCGTGGCGGACACGAGAACGTATTATGTGGCGATCACGGCCTGAATTGCTTCACTCCCCAAAAAATTTATAGCATCAGCGTCAATCTTGATTAAAGGGCAGCACACGCAGGTCGTCGGCCAATATCACTTTTTTGGCAACGCTATCTGCATCGGGTTTTGAATCGGATAATCAGGAGTGGGAAGAAATGTTTGGAATAGTCTCTTTCATCGGATGGCTGATAGTCGGAGCCATCATCGGCTGGATTGCAGGGAAGGTTTGGGTGGGCCACGGATTCGGCATGTTAGGAAACATCGTTGTCGGCATCGTGGGCTCCGTGATCGGTGGTTATCTCTTTGGCGGGTTCTTGGGAACGTCCGGTATCGGCGGCTGGATAACGGCCATTCTGGGAGCAGTTGTCCTGATAGTCATTGCCGGATTTATCAAGAGATAATCGGGCACGAAATCGAGGCAGAGACAAAAAGATATAGCCTCGATCCCAATAGACCATCATGCGCGTCGGCATCGTAGTCTCCGATCCGGAGGATTGGACGGCCTCTGCTCTGATGGCCTCGTTTACCAGAAAAGGAGCCTCAGCCGTCTTCCTGAACCTCTCAGAACTCACATCAACCGTTGACGAAAAATCCTCTTTTTGCTGCAACGGCACCGATCTTCTGCAGCTCGATGCTCTGCTGGTGCGGGATCTGGGCCGCAGGGGTGCGCATGATGTGGCCTTCCGCTTCGAGATGCTGCAGGCCCTGGAAAGCCTCGGCCTTCCCGTCATAAATCCCTCCCAGGCCATCGCCCGGGCAGCCAACAAGTTCGCCACAACCCTGGCGCTGCAGCGTGCGGGAGTGCCCACGCCGGGGACTGCCGTCTCCACCAGCCCGAAAGATGCAGCGAGAATCCTGCGTGAATACGGAAAGGCCGTCTCCAAGCCGCTCTTCGGCTACAAGGGACTCGGCATAGAGTTGCTGCAGAATGGTGTTGAGGATGATAAGGCAAAGCTGGAAGAAATCCTGGAAAGAGATGGCCTGGTCTATCTTCAGGAATTCATAGCCCTGCATTCGCCGCGGGATATCAGGGCCTTCGTGGTGGACGGTGAGGTCATGGGCGCCATCTATCGTGTCGCCCCGTCCGGCCAGTGGATCACCAACCTGGCCAGAGGCGGCCGGGCCGAGCCGTGCCCCATCACCGCCGAGCTGCAGGACCTGGCCATCAATGCCGGCCGCGCCGTCGGGGCAGTCTATTGTGGAGTGGACCTCCTGGAGACCGGCGAAGGGCTGAAGGTCATCGAGGTGAACGGCACACCTTCCGGAAAGGGGATCTTTGAGGCTCTGGGGGTCGATGTGACGGATGCGATTGCAGAGCATGTTCTCAGAGTGCTGTCCTAGATGCCGGAGCAAGTCGCTAGGCCGATTCGGCATCAAAATTGTTATCTACGTGGCCGATAACCCCCATGGCATGTTTACGATTCTCACTGGTGCACAGTTCGGGGACGAGGGCAAGGGCAAGGTAATCGATCTGCTGGCCGAGAACTACGATATCGTCGTGCGCTTCCAGGGCGGCGACAATGCAGGGCATACCGTGGTCGTGGGCGGCAAGACCTACAAGCTGCACCTGGTTCCGAGCGGAGCCATATTCGGGCGCAGGCTGCTCATCGGCCCGGGAGTCGTGCTGAATCCGCGCGTCCTGTGGAGCGAGATCCAGGCGCTTGAGTCCGAGGGAATCAAGGTCGACTTGGGCGTCGACGCCAAGACTACCATCATCATGCCCTATCACATCGAGCTGGACGGCCTGCGGGAGAAGGCCAGGACGGAGAAGATCGGTACCACCAACCGCGGCATCGGCTTTGCCTATGTGGACAAGATCGCCCGCGAGGAGGTTCAGATGGGAGACCTCACCGATCCGGTCCTGCTGGAGGCCAAGTTGAAGGAGATCGGGCCGGCCAAGGAGAAGGCCATTGCCGATATGGGCGGCGACCCGACCGTGGTCAGGTACGCACCGTTCATCGACGAGTACCTGGAGATCGGAAAGCGCCTGAAGAATAGGGTGACAGATGTCTCGCGGGAGATCAACGTCGCATTGATCGAAGAGAAGAGCGTCCTTGCCGAGGGCGCCCAGGGAGCATTCCTGGATGTCATTCACGGCACCCAGAAGTTCGTTACCTCCAGCTTCACCACTTCCGGAAGCGCCTGTGCCAACTTAGGCGTGGGCCCGGTCATGGTGGACAATGTGGTCGGCGTGATCAAAGCCTACATCACCCGCGTCGGCGAGGGTCCCATGCCCACAGAGCTGAAGGATGAGATGGGCATAAAGATGCGGGAGAAGGGCAGCGAGTATGGCACGACCACCGGAAGAGCACGCCGCTGCGGCTGGTTTGATGCCGTGCTCGGCCTGAAGTCCGTCTACCTGAACGGCTACACCGAGCTAGCTCTGACGAAACTGGATGTCTTGACCGGCATCAACCCCATAAAGATCTGCGTGGGCTACGAGCTTGAGGGGGAGACCATCGGCTATCCGCCCGAGAGCACAGTGGAACTCGCCAGGTGCAAGCCGGTCTACGATGATATGGCCGGCTGGACGGAAGATATCACGAATATCGAGAACTATGAGGATCTGCCGGACAACGCACGTGCCTACGTGGAGCGGCTGGAGGATCTGCTCGGCGTGGATATCTCAGCAGTGTCCGTGGGAGCCGGCCGGGAGCAGACGATCTTCAGAGATGAGCAAGAAGAATAGGCAGGGGCTTTTCATTCAAGGGGGTGAGGATCAGCGAGCCGGACGAAGAATTCGAACGCCCGTCCGGCTCCATTGGATTTTCTTCTAAAATTATCTTGTCCTTTGAGTTCAAATCATCAAAAAACTAACCGGGGCCAGGCTGGTGGCCAGCATCACCATATTGATCTCACGATGCTCGATCCAGGTTCCGGCTTCTCTGTTCCCGTCGTTCATCCAGAACTGCTCGATCTGATCCCCGAGCGGCACATACTCCATGAGATCTTCAACCAGCAGGCTCAGGCGATTCTTCCGCTGGAATAGGTTCGGATTCTCTTCAATCCATTTTTGCAGGCTTTCAACCGTCGAGAGCCCTATGGACAGACCGAGTTCGCGGAAAGCCAGGCGATGGTCAGCGGTATACGCAAGCGTTTCGCTATTTGCAAAAGACTCGACGCCCATCAGGGCCGAATTTAAAACGGTTTCCAGCAGACTTGCCAGGCCTGGCCAGCGCGGCGGGTTTGCCTCCCTTGAGACGTCCTGTATCATCAATTGTGCAATCCGCGAGCCGTCGAAGAGAAGACCGCCGATGCCGAGGGGATCGTCTGTGGTAAAGCTGATTCTCCTGCAGATTTCAGCCATCTCAGCGATCTCAGAATCCAGATCCAGAGGTTGCAGCTCGCCAAAATATCTGGCAGCAGCCGCCTGAAGCTCGCTATAGGTGACAAAGCCGTCGAGCGGATCGTGCTGGCCCATGGATAGAACCAGAGGGCGGGTTAGATCGATGCTCATCTTCCAGTACATTCTCTTCCCGCCCCCGGATGGAGAAACGTAAGTGAACCTGGCGTGTGCTGTCTTCGCGAGTTCAATCGCCCACAGGGTGTATGTCGGATCCCCGGCGACCTGGCCTGCCCGATTCAGGGCATGCATCCACTTGGTCAGGTAATGGTAGTACTGCCCGTCCTGATCCCATTCCATACGCTCATCCGGCGGCTCCTCTTCTTTTCGCTCATCCAGCTGTTTCCCAATGCGAAGGCCTCCGCGAGTCGGGTGCCGCTCGCCCTCCTGCTCATCAAGTCCGCTGATCCAGCCGCTTCTCGGACCTTCCACGCGATGCCGACCAAGGATATGGTGTACCTGATGTATCAGGCGCAAGCCGAGATCTCGAAAGGATCCATCACTCGTCTGCCTGAAGAGCTCCAGGTAGTTGCAGACCGCAAATGCATCCGTCCAAAGATATCGCTTGGGATGGACGCCAGCTGGCGACAATCCGGTCAGGCGAGCATAGTCCTGCATGATCTCTCGAACGGCTGCACCAGTCCCATTCCGGTTCATTTTTCTAAACCTCCGCAATGTGATATAATTAAAATAGTCTTCATCAGCCATAAATCTAGCTGAAAATTACTTAAGTGTTGACGAGAGATAAATATCCAATTTTCCCTTTTGTAGCCTAAAATCGCTATCGAATGCGAGCTAATTTCAAACTTGCCCCTGAAATGCGCAAATTATCTCATGTCAAGTACTTAATCTATCCTCAGCATCCTGCCCATCATATCGAGCCATCCGCTCTCCAACCGCCACTCCGATTCAGCGTCCGTGCACCTGCACGCCGATGCGCATGGCCTCAGGAACCACAGTACTGATCACTATTTGTACAGAAGTGACCAGAGCAAGTGTCTATTAATATTATCGAGGACTTCCCTCCATCGGAGTGATACGATGAGGATAAGAGTAATCAGTGCAAGAAGCGAAATCGCCAACTTAAACCCGAATGAGAAGACAGTTCATCTGGCATTCCGGGCCAGCAATGTGGATTACCTGAACCTGATGCAAAAATGCCCCAGGCTGAGGACAATGATTCAGGTGCCGCCCTCCTACCGCAAGACCATGTCCAACGCCATACAGGTATTCCTGGATATGCAGGGCATAGAGATGCTGGAAGGCGATGTTTGGGGCCACAGAAAGGATCTGGACGAGTACTTCTCGGTGGGCGAGTCCACACTGCAGGAGATCAATGCCCTGACGGCAAGCGGCGTGACCCCGGACGATGTGGCTGGCGAGATTCAGAAGACTTCCCGGCTCAGCTCCGAGTTGATCAAGTACATCGCCAGGACCAAGACTACAGCTTGAGCCCGGACGCCAGTTCCGGCTCAGCTCCGATTCTTTCCTATTTATTATCTGGTCTACTTTTGAGAAGGGCGCTGTGGATTTCGGTGTTGGCCTGTCTGAGACTTCGATTATGCAGTTTTCGGATTATTCTCAAGCTGACTGGCGTTGATTTTTATGGAGCGAAATCCTTATATATCGACGAATGACGTATAGTATATTGGCAAAGGTCGAATGGCCATTTTCCCTCCTACATCCAAGAGACTTTTGCCTCCCTCCTTCTTATTCCTCAAACGCTTTCTTAAGAGTCAGAGCATACGATTTCATCCATCATCAGATTTCCATAAAGACTCATAGCCTAACACGTCCTGGAGTTTCTTCAAGAATGCCGAAAACTCTTTTAAATAATGATGTTCTATCCTGATTGAATTTAAGGAGGGAATCGAACGAGGAGTTTACTAATTTTGGCTGTGCTAGCTGTTGCTTTAATAGGCATGGCCGGTGCGGCTAACTACATGTACGAGAAGGCATCGGTCAAGGGCGTCGGATACAAGAATGTGGAGATGATAGTCTCCTCCCAGACCGGCTTCAACGGAACGAAGCTGGTCGAGAAGGAATCCGGCTCGGGCAATGTTATAACCGAGAAGACCGAGCTTGAGGCTGAGAGGCAGATCGGAAGCGGATGTGACGATAACTACTACATCAGGGGAGACGGCATCAACCCGACGACATGGAATTTCTTTGACACTGGTCCCTATGGCGGATGGGCAACCGGAATCTATCCAATGGACTACATCAACTTCACCAAGGAAGCCGAGTTTGAGTATATGCCGATAAGCTACCAGACCGGGACCTACGACCAGAAGTGGGTGGAGAAGCTGTGCGTGCAGAACTACAGGATCGGAGCTGTGCTGACCGAGATGTACACCCACGCCGAGCACCTGCAAAAGACCACCGAAGTCAAGACCAGACGTTACGGCTTCTATGACCCTTCGCTTAATTTCCCCGGACAGGTGCGCTCGGGAGACGCCGTGCCCGTTCCATGTTGTACCGGCGTCCTTGAGGCCAACCTGAACAGCAACGTGATCGGCGTGGCCCATATCGGCTGGATCTCCAGGGATCCCCAGGCTGATAACCAGCTTAAGGGACGTCATGCCGAGTATGGTAGATCCGTCGAGGACCTCACTGGTGTCTTCGCTATCGAGAAGTTCATCCAGCTCTGGGGCAACTCCACATGCGGAGCCATCAGCGTTGATTGGTTACCGTGCGTTTAAGGATTACCCCCTCCCTTTTTTAGTAGCATTCAAAGACGCTTCTACACCCTTCAATCCATTTGTATGGTTAGCTTTCTTTCATCAAGATCTGGATCTCCATGGCATCGAGGGTCAGAGGAAGAGCTCTCACCGGCCCAAAGAGCCATTCATCATTGATTTTATGAACTGCTGCTTGAGGAATTATCTTGGATTTTCGATCCGCCTCGAGCTCCACATTACTGTAAAACATCTGCCAGGAGGGTGAGGCAGAATTGAGGGCGATGTCCACGATCACATCGCCAGCCCATTTGTTGTTGATATGGGTATTTATGGCTATGAGTATCTCCTGATCGTTCAATATGCGAGAATAAGCCATCACTCCTCCTTTATCCGCAGATATGTTGAAATCGCGTTTGTTCTGGGATATCTCTCGGAAATACTGTCTCCCGTAACGTAAGGCCGGCTCCTCCGCTCGAATTCGGGAAAGTTCTTGGATGACTCGATAGAAAGCATGATCATCTTTAAATCCACCATTATCGTTACCCCATAGCGCCTCCCTCACGGCTTCGAGCCTATCTCCGCGGCCATGAAGGCCTTGTTCCGTCCCATAATACAGACATGGGATTCCTTGCATGGTGAAGAGAGCCCCCACACCCGATGACACTTGATGATCGTACTTCTTTTTGTCCTGCTCTTCCTGATAGTAGAAACGCTCGTGTTGATCATGATTGTCCAGGAACGTAACGAAGAACTTGCCGGCTTCGCCATGATAACCTATATGGCTTTTTTGATATTGCTTTCGTTCCTCAAAGATCCTCGCCACTTCCGCTGGCTCTATGAAGCCTTTGATGGTCCCGGATAGCTTGCCGAACAGGGGAAAGTCCAAGGCGGCATCCACACCGATAATACCATCCTCGTCCGAGGAATATCGTCCTATATATCGAGTGATTTTGGCCTCGTCGTCCCAGACCTCTCCAAAGGTGAAGAAGTTCTTCTTGCCTATCCCCAAAGCAAACTCACGCATGGCGTTACCGAAGTTCCGGGCGAAATCTCGCTCTATATACTTCAGAGTATCAATCCTGAAGCCATCAACATCATATTTAGCTATGATATACGAAAAGGCCTTGATCAGCGTATCCCAAACAGCATGATAGTAGTAGCCGTCCTTATATTCATAAAACTCCGTGAGCAGCTCCTTCAAAGGACCGAAGTCCCCTCCGGACTCGCCTCCCTGGCCACGCTGCCGGAAGCACTTATTGGATCGCAACTCTTTGGGCCAGACGCATGCATCAGGGGCACAATCCTCTGGGGGAAGGGACCATTTGCCTTTGCCTTGCTCATCTCTCCACATGACCTCATAGGGGGCTTCTCGCCATACCAAATCCGAGTAGAGCTGGCCGTCCTTTCGATAAAGGAACACATTTCCAGCATGGTTCAGAACAATATCAAAGATAACATACAGACCATGAGCATGGGCCTGAAGTATCAGGTTTTGCAGTTCCAGTTCAGCAGTTTCAGGTGTTCCATCAGAGGCAAAACGAGGTTCTATTGCCAGAAAATCCTGGACGCCATATCCATAGTAAGTCTCTTCAAAAATACAGTTTTTGAAAGGGGGAGTGATCCATATGGCACCAGCGCCCAAGGACTTTATGTAGTCGAGCTTCCCAGTGATGCCGTTAAGAGTTCCTCCCTGGAACTTGTCGCAGTAGGGATCGTCCCATTTATAATTGGGCTTTTTATTAGGGTTTCTGAATCGATCGACCATGAGGAAGTAGATCCAATGGTCTCTCCAGTCCTCAGGTGAGGGGAAGGGAACTGGAACCGGAACAATTTTTCCGTTCACTTCAACTTGCTGGACTTTGGCGGATGATGCCTTCTTCAGCATATCCTTTAATTCAATGGAGTTGATGGATTCGATCATTTACGATCATCTCTCGAGAGCCAAATCAATTAGTGTACAGTCTGAAATTATATGAACTAATGATATAAACAAATAACTATGATCTGAGATCCTACTCGGGACGGGGAGGCTCATGCCCGAAGAATGAGGAAGAGCAGATTATATGCATAAAGTCATATCGAGAATCGTAAATGGCGTATATTGTCCTGCTGCTAGGGCATTTTACGAGGTCGCTCTTAGAATCCGCTCTTACTTTTATTATTACCAGGAATATCGATATGAACGATATTACTATGACGACTATTTCTAAGACAAAATGCGCCGATGCACATTTAATTAAATTTAAATAGTTAAAAATACAAGTAATCTATTGGAGCCTCCGACGAGTTCTCCCTTCATACCCTCGAAGGCTCTTACTCCCTTTAGCTCTTGGGATGGCGAAGACGGATATCGCTGACCACAGGTCCGCGGGGCTTTCGATGGGAAGTCGAAACTGCTGAAAAGTCCCCCGCCTTCAGACTATGTCGCAGACAAAGAACATCTTTTCCGTATCCCGCATGGGCTTGATGGGAATGCCGAGTTCCTGGCTTTCAATCTCTTTGTGCGTGGGGCTGAATGGATTCCACCCGCCAACGCCGCTGCCCAGCTTCAGCGCACCCTCCGGCGCATAAGCGACCTGGACGGATGATGCTGCTGCGGCAACCTCGGGAGCCTTTTTGGCCATATCGGAAATGGGTGCCACAACGATCGTGGCATTATCCACGGTACTAAGATTCTTGGCGGTTTGGTTTAGCGATGTATCGCCAAGAGCAGTTACTGTGGTTGTGTTGTTCAAAGCGGCGGAAGCGGTACTATTTTGTGCAGCGTTTGGCGGCGTAATGGTCAGGCTTGCATTCAGTGTGGTGTTGTTTGCCGTTGAATTCGTTGTTGTATTGCTGTCTTGAGCAAGCGATGTGATCGATACGGTAATCATCATAGCCAGGATGCACGCAAAATACATGATTTGCTTGGTCATATTAGCCCTCGGGGCTGGAGAGAGCTTGAGAGGATATCAAATTAACTATTTTTCGATGAATGTCGAAAATATGAACCTCATGCCTTCAAATCCATTGGAAAATTAAAAAAGATTTGAGATGAGCGCGACTTTAAAGCTATTCGAATAAGCACACAGACACGCTCTCCCCTTCCTCGAAGCCCTCCAGCTCCTCGGGCACGATCACGAAGCCGTCCGCTCGTGCCACGGAGCTGAGGATGCCCGCCCCCGAGACCATGATGGGCTCGGCCTCTCCGTTTACCAGGGCCACTCGAACCATGCTCAGGTATCCCGGTCGCGACGGGATCTTGCGGGCGAGTCGAACAGAGATTTGAGGGAGAAAATCTCTGAGGTGAGCCATCTTCCTCAATGCCGGTCGCACGAACTGATAGAGGACCGCCAGGGCGGCCACGGGATAACCGGGCAGGCAGACCACAGGCGTGCCCTGCACAGTGCCGAATGCGGTGGGCTTGCCGGGCTGGAGGCGTATGCCGTGAACGAACAATTCTCCCGTCTCCATGAGCACGCGGGGCGCATAATCCTTCTCGCCCACGGACGTCCCGCCGATGATCACAATCATGTTTGCATCAAGGTTTGATAGAATGGCTTCGCGAATCTTCTCCGAGTCGTCGGAGACGATCTCCATCTTCCGGGCATCGCTGCCCCATTTTTCCAGATAAAGCTTCGCCATGAGGCCGTTGATCTCGTAGGCTTCTCCCGTCCTCAGGGGCCGCTCTCCAATGGGAACCAGCTCGCCGCCAGTGGGAATGATGACGACTTTGGGCCGCTCGTAGACCTGAACCTCACCAATTCCGAGAGCCGAGAGCAGGGCGATATCCGGAGGCCGCAGGACGTGGCCCTCCCGGAAGACCACTTCCCCCTGAGTGATATCTTCTCCGACACGGGAGACGTTTCGGTAGGCATGAAGCTCCGCGGTGGTCTCCAGAGCGTCGCCGCGCAGCCTGGCGTCTTCCAGCATCACCACGCCGTCATAATCAGCCGGCACCTCCATGCCAGTTCTCACGGGAAGAAATCTCTCCAGGAAAACCGGTGCTGACGGCTTTGCGCCCTTCGTGTCGGAGGATTTTACGGCAAAACCGTCCATGGCCGCCCGATCAAAGCCGGGCAGGCTGACCGGTGAAGTGATATCCTGAGATATCGCCCGCCCTGCCGCCTCCGGGCACATCAAGCGGCAAGTGCGCATAATGGGCGAACAATGACCAAGCAGCACCTCTTTGGCCTGGGACGCACCCGAAAAGCGTTTGAACATGCAAGGCGGGTATGATGCCCTTCGGAGATATATCCTTTTGTATATATTCTATATATCCTGTGAAAGCTTGATATAATGTCACGAGGGAGGGGTGGGCAGATATCGAGATTTGGAAAAATCGGGTGGATGATTCAATGGATGCTGTTGTCTGGTTGGAGGAAGTTGGAAAGAATGATCTTTCCATAGTGGGCGGCAAGGGTGCCAGCCTCGGTGAGATGATAAATATCGGCGTTCCAGTACCTGGCGGATTTGCCGTCACCGCCCAGGCCTTCCGCGACTTCATCAACAGAGCGGGAATCTCCGAGAAGCTCTTTGAAGCCCTGAAGGTGGACGTAAATCAGGAGACTGAGCTTCATCGGGCCGAGAAGGCCGCCAAGAAATTGATCATGGATGCCAAGGTCCCCCAGGATATTGAGGACGCCATAAAGTCTCGCTACGAGGAGCTGTGCAAGCGCGAGGGCAAGCAGGTTTTCGTGGCGGTCAGGTCCAGCGCCACCGCCGAGGATCTGCCCGATGCCAGCTTCGCAGGCCAGCAGGAGACTTACCTCAACATGCGCGGGGCGGAAGACGTCTTCAACGCCGTGCGCAAGTGCTGGGCATCCCTTTACGGTGCCAGGGCCATCTTCTACCGCGTAGAGCAGGGGTTCGAGCACGACAAGGTCAACCTCTCCGCCATTGTGCAGATGATGGTGGACTCGGAGAAGTCGGGCGTCATGTTCAGCTCTCAGCCCTCCACGGGTGAGCCTCTTGTGGTTATCGAAGGAGCCTGGGGCCTGGGGGAGGCAGTCGTTAGCGGCAGCGTGTCTCCCGACAACTACGTCGTGGACCGCAAGACCAAGAAGATCCTCAGCAAGTACATCGCCACCAAGGAGATCATGATCATCAGGGACCCCAAGAGCCTGAAGACGGTCACCACCAAGGTCCCGGCCAAGAAGAAGGAAGCAATAGTCCTCACCGACGACGAGATGGTGCAGCTCGCCAAGTATGCCGAGACCCTGGAGAATCACTACGGCATTCCGCAGGATATCGAGTGGGGTGTGGAGAAGAACAAGATCTACATCCTCCAGTCCCGGCCCATCACCACCATCAACAACGGCAAATCCAAGACGCCGGCCGAGGCCGCGGGCAGCGGCAAGGTTATCCTGACGGGCCTGGGAGCGGCACCGGGCGTTGCCACCGGCATCGTGCGCATAATCAACAGTGGTCGCGATCTGGATAAGGTCAAGCAGGGCGACATCATGGTCACCAAGATGACCATGCCGGACATGGTTCCCGGCATGAAGCGTGCCGGAGCCATCGTGACCGATGAGGGCGGCATGGCCTGCCATGCAGCAATCGTGAGCCGCGAACTGGGTTGCCCGGCAGTGGTCGGAACCAAGAAGGCCACATCTGTTTTGTTGGAAGGCATGGAGATAACCGTTGACGGCGGCAAGGGCATCGTTTACGAGGGCCGCGTCGCTCTGGCCGGGTCTGCCAAGCCCGCCGCTGCGGGCGCTGTGGGCGTCGTCGTCTCCAAGCCCATCACTGCCACTGAGGTTAAGGTAAATGTCAGTGAGCCGGACCGGGCAGCCGCAGCCGCAGCAACTCTGGCGGACGGCGTCGGCCTGCTCAGAATCGAGCACATGATCCTTGGCCTTGGCAAGACCCCCAACTGGTACATCAAGAACGGCAAGAGCGAGGAGTACATCGAAGAGCTGGTCAAGGGCGTCAAGACCGTGGCCGATGCCTTCTTCCCCCGGCCCGTCTGGGTGCGCACTCTGGATGCACCAACCGACGAGTTCCGGGCCATGGAAGGCGGCGAAAATGAGCCTATTGAGCACAATCCCATGCTCGGCTGGCGCGGCATTCGCAGGGACCTTACCGAGACGAATCACTTCCGCCTGGAGGTTCGGGCCTTCAAGAAGCTGCACGAAATGGGCCTCACCAACGTCGGCATCATGCTGCCCATGGTGCAGCACGTTCGCGAGCTGCACATGGCCAAGGCCATCATGGTGGATGAAGGCCTGGATCTGGAGAAGATCGATGTCGGCATCATGGTCGAGACGCCGGGTGCAGCGCTTACCATCGAAGACTTCATCGAGGACGGCATCGACTTCGTGTCCTTCGGAACCAACGACCTGACCCAGTACACTCTGGCCGTGGACCGCAACAATGAAAACGTGGCCGGGCTCTACACCGAGCTACATCCAGCCATCCTGAAGCTCATCGAGTACGTGGTGGAGAACTGCAACGAGGCCGGAGTCAAGACCTCCATCTGCGGCCAGGCAGGGTCCTATCCCGAGATGGCCAAGAGACTGGTTGAGATCGGCATTACCAGCATTTCCGCCAACATCGATGCCGTCGCCACCGTTCGGGAGACCGTCGCGCGGTCGGAGAAGATCCTGATGCTCAAGGCATTGAGGACGCGGGAATAAATCCCCATTAGTGACAGAACAATTCGCAGGCAAACCAAAAGCAAAAAAAACAATGTGAGAAAGAATGAAAGAAAAAGCCCTTTCCGCAGATGAGGTAATGAGCATACTGGAGGAGACGAGAGCGCGCGACTATCGCTATGATCGATTCTTCTCCACCATGTGCACCCAGCCGCATCCCATTGCGGTCAGGGCTCATGACATGTTTTTAGAGACAAACCTCGGGGACCCGGGCCTGTTCCCCGGTGTCGCCGATCTGGAGCAGCGCGTGGTTCGCATGCTCGGCGAGATGCTCGGCTGTCCCAATGCAGCGGGTTATGTCTCTACGGGCGGTACCGAGTCCAATATCCAGGCCATCCGGGCGGCGAGAAATGAGGCCGGAAAGAAGAACGGCAATATCGTCGTTCCAGAATCGGCCCACTTCTCTTTTGACAAGATCGGGGACCTGCTCTGCCTGGAGGTTCGAAAAGCCGAGCTGGATGAGAGCCTCAGGGTGGACATCGAATCTGTGGAGTCCCAGGTAGACGACCGGACCGTGGCCCTGGTGGGAATTGCCGGAACTACGGAGTTCGGCCAGGTGGATCCGATTGAGGACCTGGCAAAGATTGCAGAGGACCGCAAAATCCATCTCCATGTTGACGCCGCCTTCGGCGGCTTCGTCCTGCCCTTTTTGCCGGGCGACTGGCGATGGGACTTCCGGGTGCCGGGCGTCTCGTCCATCACCATCGATCCCCACAAGATGGGCATGAGCACCATCCCCGCCGGGGGCCTGCTTTTCCGCGGCCAGGATTGTCTGAGCGCCTTGGAGACGGAGACACATTATCTCACCAAGGCCAGACAGGCCTCTCTGACGGGAACAAGGAGCGGTGCTGCGGCTGCCGCCACTTATGCGGTGATGATGCATCTTGGCCGGGAGGGTTTCAGGAAAACGGTCCGCCACTGCATGGACCTCACCGATCATCTCGTCTCCGGTGCAAGGCAAATCGGAATTGAGCCCGTGATCGAGCCCATCATGAATGTGGTGGCCCTGCAGGTTCCGTCCCCGGCAAAGGTGCGTGAAGAGCTGATGAAGCGCGACTGGCATGTATCGATGACCCGCGAGCCCAGGAGAGCGCTGCGGCTGATTCTCATGAACCATGTGACAAAAGGAAATATCGACCTGTTTCTGCAGGATTTGCAGATGATTCTTCATCGCTGAACCTTTTTAAAACACCCATGATTCAGAGACTCATGCACGGAAGATGAAAATCGATACCTGAAGAGATATTCTCATGGGAAAAAATAGAAATTCCGTCATGAACTCGCGCGACCGGTGAATCATTCGATTATTCCTTTCTGCTTTATGATGTAGGCCGCCCTTTTGAAGTCGTCTGAACTTTCCACATCCTCATGGTATCCGTCTCTTATTCTGACTTCCATCGTGTATATGCCGGCCTTTGCCAGATTCGTGTCCCACATCCAGACATTGTTTGTAGTCCAGGGAGTCATGGGCAACCATTGTTCCTCGGTAGAAGGCCCTTTTAGAACGAACTGATACTGAATCGTATCCTTCTCCGGGTCAGAGGCTTTCGCCGTCCAGGTTACCATTACCCCGTGTTCTTGCGGGCTCTGTCTGTCCGACTTTACACTCAGCAAAGAGGGCCTGGAATTGGCTTTCATTCTGCTGCCAGTGCCTACCATGTCGTCAATATTATATTCAGCGCTAATATGACTATCATATCCCCAAGGAGCAGCATGGCGTTCGTCCCTTATGCGCACATCTATGACATTGACACCACTATCGATTGGGCTGGTTGTCCAGTTCCAGGTATTGCGATCACTCCAGTTGGTCATCGGTTTCCAGGTATTCCCTGTCAGAGGCCCGTTCAGCCAGAATTGATACAGCAACCTATCTCCATCCGGATCGTAAGCATTCCCCGTCCAGGTGATTGTGGACCCGGCTGTTAGAGGACCTTCCTGATCCGGTGTCAGGCTCTTGGCTGAGGGCGGCTGGTTCACGGCCCCTGTTCCGACCAAAGATGCAGTAGGTGCTGAGTTTTGAGCGTTTCTCATGGACAAGAGATCCTTGGTGGTAATAGCCTGGCCCAGGCAGAGAAATGCCACTGCCAACAAAGCTCCCGCTAAAAGGAATCGCTGGTATTTTTTTCCCTTCATCTTAAACCCCTTCTAATCCCCTGATTAATTTAAGCTGTTATTCTTTATCATTCTAGTTAAATTTTTCTGATCCATTTGGTGAAGGAGATTAATGAAGCAAGAAATAGTCCACAAATTAACCTTTTTTCTTAATTAATATTAGATTTTAAATGAAAGAAATCATGGAGATATGGGATATTGTGATAATTGCGCCAAAATATCTTATAAAACAAAGATTTAGGTCCCGGTTTATAGAACCAGAGACTTATTATTATTTTAGAATACAGAATTAGACTTTGTGGCCGATGGCGAAGCGCCTCATTACCTTGTCGACCTGGATCTTGACGGCGTCGCCAACCTGTGTATCGGCAACGAAGATCACAAATCCCTCGATCCTGGCAATGCCGTCGCCTTCGCGGGCAATGTCTTCGATCTTGACGTCGTACTCTTTTCCGGCCTCAACCGGGGCAGGGGCACCCATGGAGGACCGACTGTCGTCGTATGCCAAATCCGTCACCATCCTTTAAAAGATTTGAAATCAAAACGCCAGAGCTTCAGACTTTGTGACCGACTGCAAAGCGCCTCATTACCTTGTCGACCTGGATCTTGACAGCGTCGCCAACCTGTGTATCGGCAACGAAGATCACAAATCCCTCGATCCTGGCAATGCCGTCGCCTTCGCGGGCAATGTCCTCGATCTTGACATCATACTCTTTTCCAGCTTCTACCGGAGCAGCTGGAGCGGACCCGCCCATGGGGGATCCTTCTTCGCCTCTGAACAAATCTTCACCGTCCTTCGCGAAAACCCCAAAACAGTTTTACGCGATCTGCATCCTCGTTATCTGACTATTAAATCCTTTTGCTCCTTCCCGGTAGCCTGTGCAAAGCCAATTTATTTCTGGTAGGAATCTCCTTTCTGGCGACATGGATAACCTGGAGAGGTACAGAGATATCGTGCCGGACTATGAGGCTTTCAAGGCCATTCAGCGCCTTCCGCTCTTCGGCTCCTGTCGCATCAATACCCTCAAGATCCAGAGGGCCAAGCTTCTGGAGCGGTTGGAGGAAAAGGGCATAGGCTACCGGGCGTTCGGCTGGTATCCTCTCGGCCTGAAGCTGGATGTGGAGAGCCCCGGCAAGATGCTGGAGAACTTGCTCGGCTACATCCATATCCAGGAGGAGCTTTCCATGGTCCCGCCTATGGTTTTGGACCCGCAGCCCGGCGAGATGATCCTCGACCTGTGCGCCTCTCCCGGCAGCAAGACGACCCAGATCTCCCAGATGATGAACAACCGGGGGCTGGTCATTGCCAACGAGCCCTCCCTGGCCAGAGTTGCTCCGCTGCGCTCCAACTGCGAGCGCCTGGGTGTGCTGAACGTGGCCATCACCCGCTACGACGGCCGGGACTTTCCCCGCGGTCCCTTCGACCGGGTTCTGGTGGACGCTCCCTGCTCCAGCGAGGGCCGGGAGCGAAAAGGTCCGGGCACCATCTCCCGCAGCAACTGCACGAAGTCGCTCGAACTGCAGAAGCTGCAAATCCGCCTGCTTCAAAACGCCGTGCGGCTGACAAAGCCGGGCGGCGTTGTGGTCTATTCTACCTGCACCTACGCTCCGGAGGAGAATGAGCTGGTGGTGAGAGCAGTGCTGGATGAAGCCCGGCTGGAGGAAATAACCATTGAGGGCCTGCAAAGCTGTCCGGGCATAACTCAATGGAGCGGCGAGACCCTGAGCGATGATTTAATGCGCTGCGCCCGCTACTATCCCCATCTCAACGACACGGGAGGATTCTTTGTCGCCAAGCTCATCAAGAATTAGGAACGTCTTCGAGCCGTTGCCGGCGTCCGAGGTGGCAGTGCTCTGGCAGTCGCGTTTCGGCATTCCCGAAGAAGTCTTTTCCGGCTACCAGTTCTTTCGCAAGGCAAAAAGCATCTGGGCCATCAGCGACACGGCTCTGCCCCGCCTCAGCTTCGAGTCTCTTGGCATGCGCATCATGAACCTCAAGGATCAGCCCTGGAAGCCTACCACCTGCGCCCTGCAGGTCTTCGGAAAGCACGCGACCAGGAATCTGGTGCATCTGGACGAAAACCAGGCCCTGCACTTTCTCGAAGGGGGCACTCAAGAGATCGAGCCTGATCTAAAGTCCGATTCGTCCTATGTGGAGATGGGCTATGTGGTAGTATTTTATAGAGGGGAAGTGCTTGGATGCGGTCTGTACTCTCATGGAAAGCTGGTCTCGCAGATCCCCAAAGAGCGACGCGCGAGTAGCGAGCAACCTGGACGGTGAAGAAGGCTGAATGGTATCGGATGTCTCGGATATCTCGGACATTTTGGCGGCAAGCACGAATCCAGCCCATCCCATAGCAGACAATCATGAGCTGGAACGACTGTGGTCCGAGCCTGTACGGCTCTTTCGCATGGCCAATCTGCTGCGGGAGAAGAGCTGCAAGAAGTCGGTCTCTTTTGTTATAAACAGGAACATCAATTTCACCAATATCTGCGTTGGCAGCTGCAGATTTTGCTCTTTCAAGCACTCGGAGCGCTACTTCCTCACTCCCGAGCAGATTTTAGAGCGAACCGCCGATGCACAGCGGCGTGGGGCGACGGAGATCTGCCTGCAGGGAGGGCTTGCCCCCCAGATGGGCCTGGAGGACTACTGTGCCATCCTGGAGAGCATACGCCAGGACTTTCCCCGCATGCATCTGCACGCTTATTCGCCCATGGAAGTCATGTACATGTCCCGCAACTCCCGGGTGGATATAAGAGAGTCTCTGGCCGAGCTGAAGAGGAGCGGCCTTGGCTCCATGCCGGGAACCGCGGCTGAGGTGCTGGTGGACTCCGTGCGCCGGAAGATCTGTCCCGATAAGCTCAAAACCGATGAGTGGCGAGAGATAATCGTTGCGGCTCATCAAATGGGCATCCCCTCCACCTCGACCCTGCTCTACGGCCATGTGGAGTCCCTGCAGGACCGTCTGCAGCACCTTCAGGTCCTGCGTGACATTCAGGCCGAGACGCACGGATTCACGGAACTGGTGCTGCTCCCCTTCATCCCCGAGAATAACCTCCTCGGCAGTCTCCCGGGAAATGAGATCCGTAAGTCGGATCTCCTGGATCACCTGAAGATGCATGCCCTGGCCAGGGTTGCCCTCTATCCCCACATCACCAACATCCAGGCAAGCTGGACCAAGCTCGGGCGCGAGGTCGCCGCCGCGGCTCTGCTGTGGGGCGCGAACGATCTGGGCGGAACGCTCATGGACGAGGCCATAGCCAGAAACGCGTCGGAGGATCCGTTTATCCGGGTGCAGGACCTGGTGGCACTGATAAAAGGACAGGGCAGAAGACCGGTGCAGAGGACGACGACTTACGAGCGCGTGCGTGTGTTTGAATAATAACGACAAGCTTTACATATTTTGCCAATGATATCATTCGGTGGGGATCATCACGAAAAATGCGGCTACCTTGCTTTTAGTTTTGTTTGTGGTATGCATCACACCCTCTCTTGCACTGGTCAAGGAGGTCACGGTTTCCGGTTCATCCACGGCGATGCCGCTGGTGGAGGCAGCTGCGGAGGAGTTCAATATCGAGCAGCATAATTATGCTGTGGCGGTAACTGCTGGCGGCACCGGCGCAGGAATTATGGGCATCGCCGAGCGCAAATTCAACATTGCCATGGCGTCGCGAGAGGTCACCGCCGATGAACGGCAGCGATACGGCGACAAATTCCAGGAGTTTACGATCGGCGTGGACGGCATTTGCATTGCCGTCAGTGATGAGATCTATCAGGCCGGTGTGAAGGGCTTGAGCCGGGAGCAGGTCCGGGGTATCTACTCCGGAAGGATCACCAACTGGAAAGACGTAGGCGGCCCCGACGAGGGGATTTATGTAATCGCCCGGGAAGACGGCTCCGGGACCAGAGACACCTTTAATGAAGAGATCTTCGGCAGCAAGGACGCTGAAACTCCGGGCGTTGATACCGTGGCCATGGGAAGTGCCGAGGTGAAGACGGCGATAGCCGGCAGTGATAAGGCGATAGGCTATCTGGGTTTCAATTATTTGGGCGGAGGCGTCCAGGCCATCGCCTTCGACGGCTTCATGCCCACCCCTGACAATATCAAGCTGGATCTGTATGAACTTCATCGCAATCTCTATTTCTATACCTATGGAGAGCCGTCTCCCGGTGCCGGTGCATTCATAGAATTCGTGCAAGGTCCGGAGGGACAAAAAATAGCCAAGGATCAGGGTTTCATTCCGATTTGACCTATTTCGCCTTTTCGATCTATTCGTCTTGGCAATCCAAATTTTATGCATCTAATTCATTAAATTAATTAAATTTCATTTACGAAATCTTATTTTGATTGCCGGAGGTGGTGAATATCATTTGAGTTTTCTCCATAGTGATCCTGGTGTCTTTCCAAGAATAAGCTTACATAATAGTTGAGGCTATAGGCCAATGTGATGAATGGAAAGACCAAGCTGCTGATCTTCTTCCTGGTCGCTTTAGCAATGACTGCAATCGGTTCGACAAGAGAACAGAAAGTCACCCTCTCCGGATCGAGCACCGCCATGCCCCTGGCCGAGCTTGCGGCTGAGGAGTTCAATATGCTCCAGGACGACTACCATGTGAGCGTTACCTCCGGTGGAACCGGTGTGGGCATCGTTGATGTGGCGGAGGGAAGATCCGATATCGCTATGGCCTCCCGAGAGATTAAGCCGGTCGAGAGAATGAGGTACGAGACGGGAGACACAAAGTTCCAGGAATACATGGTCGGCTATGATGCCATCTGTTTAGTAGTAAGTCCCTACATTTACGACTCCGGCGTAAAGTCTCTCCCCAAGGAGCAATTAAGGCAAATTTATACGGGAAGCATCACCAATTGGAGGGGCGTTGGCGGGCCGGATGAGGAGATCTTCGTCATCGGACGGCGTGCCGGTTCCGGGACAAGAGACACCTTCCATGAGGTCATTTTGGGGAGCAAAGAGGCGGAAGCTCCGGGTGTGATTATTGAGACCTCTGACAGCTCCGAGGCCAAGACGGCGATTCGCGGCGGAGATAACGCCATCGGTTACGTGGGATTCAGTTATGTCCTGCACGGCGACACAAAAGTGGTATCTCTGGACGGCGTTATGCCGACGATTCAAAATATTAAAAATGGCACATATCCTCTGGCTCGCAAGCTCTATTTCTACACCCTGGGGGATCCATCGCCGGGAGCGAGAGCATTCATAAATTACATATTAAGCCCGGACGGGCAGAAGATCGCCCTGGAAAATGGATTTATACCTGCATGAGCGCAGCGACAAATCGATGCAGATGCGAATTGTGCAAAGCAGCTAATATATAATCCTGAAAAAAGATAAGAGCCGTTGCTGATGCAGCCGGATTTCGGCTTCAAGCAACGATCTTGGTCTTGGCGATGTACTTGATGAGATCGGTTCCGAGCCTGGCTTTCTTCTGGACCTGATTTGCCACATCTTCAACGGAAGTGCCGCTCTCAGCCAAGGTGCGGATCTCTTCTACAGTGGAGTCCTCCACGGTGAAGTACTCATCCAGATCCTTTCTGTGGCCCCAAACATCTCCTTCCAGCATCTCTATGCCCTGCATATCCATGAAGACCTCGATGGCGTTGGACATGGTCTTGCGGTAGGAGGGCGGCACCTGAATCATTCTCAGCCTGGGACATCTCTGCATCAGGTTCAGGTAATCCACATTGCTGGCACGGAATGCGAGGTGAATCATCTTCTCATTTGGGTTGAGATTTTGAATCTCATTTTTTGAACTAACAACTCTGAGTCTCATATATTCTCCAATTTCCTAAGGAGTATCTTCTAATATTAATAGACGCTTCCGATGGACACATCCGTCCAGATCGGTTTTGGCCGAACATATACGTGCTCATAATAATAAGTAATATGGCCTTAGGATATCCTAAATTAGATGAAATTTATAGCATCAACAAAGGTGATCTTCCTGTGGCCATCCTGGCCATTATATTGGAATAGAGGGCACAGTCCACGGGCGGGAATACATCCTGGTTGCCGGCAGGATAATTCAGACGCGATCTTGGCAGCATTATGAAGAGATTTCATCCGGGGAATGGATTAATGGCAGACCAACGGAAGAGCCGGGATCGACTTATCTCGAGGAATTCCGGAGACAATTCGGGCAGGATGCAGCCACTCAGATGGGCAAAGCTGGAAAGCCCATACTTCACTAGTGCAAACGGAGCTTGCTTTGAGCGTAACTGAAGAATGAAATCTGTGGTCAATTGACCCGGCTCCAAAGGCCCGGCTTTTGCTTCGCCATAAGGGAACGCTTGATGGCAGAGCTGCGATACCTGTCGCGCAAATTTTTCTCTTTCCGGTGAGTCAACTGGCATCGGCATTCCATATGCCGGGAGACGCAAATTTCCAGGCCACAAACAGGATTATAAATAGAGCAATGAGAATCTTCAGAGCCAGAAAATATTCATTGGCCCCGGCTATATTAAAGCCGGAAAGGAAATCTCCATCAATACCCACTGTCGAAATGCTCTCACCCCGGTTAGTATATGACGTGCACCAAGATATCTTTTCCGCCTTCTCATGCCTGTTGGGCTGCTGACCGCAGGGGCGGTTATGATGCCGGCTATGGCGGCTCGTAGTCCCAAATCTGGACTTATCACACGCTTTTCTTGCCGGCCCGAAGCTTGGACTCCATGGATATCTCCTTGTCCAGGCGGTAGTCGATCCGAACGTCGGTGACGATCCTCTGCACGCCCATCTCCGCCAGCTTCTTGTTTGCCTTTTCGACAACTTCAAAGAGCTGCTCGAAGCTCTCGGCTTCCAGAGACGTGGACATCGGCCCCGGAACGAACTTTACTCCGACATCTTTCAGTAAATCGTGTACCGCGTTCACATATTTGGAGGCGCTCGTTCCCGATCCCATGGGAATGGTGGAAAAATCAGCCACAATCATAATAGTAACTGGACCGCTGAGAATAAAAAAGTCTCTAGAGAAAATAGAAAGGTGCCGGACGGCGGTGCCGCTTATTCCATAATCTAACGGACGTCCGACAGCTCGGAGAGCACCATTCTGGCCGCCGCTGCCGGATCTTCGGCCTGGTATACAGATCTGCCCACGATGAGATAATCAGCGCCCGCCCCAAGGGCTTTTGAGGCCGAGCCGCCCTGCGCGCCAACACCCGGCGAGATGATTGTTCTGGAACCGATTATGGATCGAATCAGCTCGATCCTCTCCGGACGGGTGGCCGGGGCGACGACTCCCGCCGCGCCCACATCCACGGCGAGGCGGGCCATCCGCTCTGCCAGTGGTGCCATGAAGAGCTCTGCGCCGGGATGGCTCATCTCCGTGACCACGAAGAGATCGGCGCCAAAGGCGGCAGCACTCGCGGCGCAGGCAGCCAGAGAGTCCTTTCCCGGAAAGGCATGAGCGATGATCCCGCTCGCGCCCGCCTGCAGCGCGGCCTCGCAGATGAGATGATTGGTATGGGGAATGTCGGCGATCTTCAGGTCCGTGATGACCGGCGAGCAGGCTGAGATCTCCTTGACGATGCCCAGGCCCGCCGAGAGGATGAGGGGATAGCCTATCTTGATGGCATCGAAGTATGGCGACAGCTGCTCGGCCAGGGAAAGTGCTCTTGCCTTTGAGGTCACATCCAGCGCCAGGATCAGACGGGTTTGCTTCTTCATGAGATCACATCAAATGTAGTTGCAGATCAGATCCGCTGCCTCACGCAGGTCGCCCACCACTTCTCTCCCGCTGCGCAATCCTTTCCTGTCCAGGAAGAGTGCGTCAAGGCCTGCCACAAGCGGTGCCTCATAGTCATAGTCGTAGTGGTCGCCGATATGCAAAACCTCGAAGGGCTTGGCCTTCAGGTGAGCGCAGACCGCTCCATAAACGGGGGGCGACTTCTTCACGTCCCTGAAGTCGCTGGTGACTGAGAAGATCTCGTGGAAATAGTCCTGCAGCCCCTCCAGCTCGATGTCGATGAACTCGCGTGCTGCATTGGATGTCACCACCAGCACATAGTCGTCGGCGAGCATGTCCAGAGCCTCCTGCACCTCCGGATAGGTCTCGATCTCATCCTCGTAAAGCTCCAGCAGATCGTCCTTGGCGGTTCGCAAGCCGAATTTGTCGATCCAGTACTTGAGGTCGTACCATTCCAGGTGATCGCTGCCGATCTTCATGTACTCGCCTATGACGTATTCCTTGGCGGCAGCAAAATCCTGCCCCGTCAACTCTGCGTACAGGCGAGGTATTCCTTCCATCCAGACCTTGTCCACGAACCTGGAGTTGACCAGGGTGCCGTCCATGTCCAGGGATATGAAACGAATCATCTTATTCTCCGGTTGAAGGGCGTAAGTTGGCCTCTTGGTTATTATTCCTTTTGGATAGCGGCAGGAAAAAGCCGACATTGTTCTGTAATTAAAAAAGTGTTAGAGCTCTGGTCGTCACCCAAATGATTTAACTTATTGTATTTTATGAATCAACACTAAATAAGTTATTGAGATTATAACTTTATTACCACCTGCAAATATGCGACCAAAAGCCTTATTACCGTATAATTTTCTCTGCAAAACTGGTCGGAGGGATTAAAGCTGTTCAGGCTATCTTGGTTAGTGGCACTTTTAGCCTGTGTTTTTCTTGTTCCGGGAGCCTTTTCGATAGAGATCGGGTTCTCTGCGGAGAATGGTGGAGAGTCCACCAGCTTGTCGAGCAGCTATGATGTAGATACCGATGTATCTGTGAAGGAAGAAAGCACGGCAAGCTTTGGTCAGCCAGCGATCGAGAATACCAGATCCGTATCAGGGACGGGGAATATCAAAGCAACACAGAGTTACATGGGAAGCGCTGCCTTGTGTCTGAAGCGGATACTATGAAATACTTCATTTTAATAATCCTGTTAGTCACAGCGCTGGTCTCCAACGCTACTGCAGCCTCCTGGTCCGGCTATGTGAAGACCGACTCGGACTCCTGGTCCATCATCCGGGAGAGCAGCAACCTTAGCTTCACCTATGAGCAATCCGTGCAGGGCCAGATTGCGCCCGTGCACTACCGCTACCGGACCCTGAGCCCCTTCCATTCCTACTACGAGGACATCGAGAAGAACGGTGTGCGTCTCAAGGAGAGAACGGCAGCCTTGCAGGGAAGTTTCAGCTCCGAGGAGTATCTCAAGCTTATCTCCAGCACCAACGCTACGGTCTACGCGAACGTCACCAAGCCCTCCGGCTCGGACATCTACATCATCGAGTTCCACGAGAACTGGCCGGTCAAGCTATCCTACAGCAAGAGCATGACCTACGCCGGAAAAGGTATCAATAGCCGGGAGTTCGCGGGCAACAACCACGACTACATCGGCGCCAGCTTCCTCTACAACACCGAGTTCTCCAAAGAGCATTGCCTGAACATGAGCCTGAAGAGATTTAACGCCACCATCTTTGCCACGGACGAGGCCATCAACTCTGCCGAGGTCAAGGCCACCAGGGATACGGAGTACAAGCTTCAGACGCACAGCACCGGCATTGCCAACTTCAAGTGGCGACAGGTGGGCGCAGAGGATGAGATCCTGAACGCAGGAGACGAGCGCTTCGTGGGCGTCTACGACATCGTCAAGAATATCCGCATGAAGTCGCGCTTCAACATGGTTAGGAACGAAGACTCCTGGCTGCCCTGCTGCTCGGGCGGATTCGCCGACATGGGCCTGCCTGATCAGAAGGGCTTTGGGGCAAGTGCCAGAGGCATCTTTGATTGCAGCTGCTACAAGGTGCCGACTGAGGCGCAATTTCATAGATGATTTGAAATTCCTTTTGCTTTTTTTCCGGAGATCTCTGTTCGCAGCATGGCCAGGCAGCACTGCTCGTCTACATCACGAACCTTGCTTATGGATAGGATCTTATAACTGGAATCTTTAAGATCTCCCTCCTCAATCAAGGAACAATTCAAGATCAATGTGGGGATACAAAACATGCGTAGCTTCATCGTCGTCGGCCACAAGGCCACCACCACGCCCAATTTCTCCCTGGAGGACATCCCCGGCACCTCCGGGCGTCTCGACATCCTCTGCCGCAGCGTCACCGCCGGCTTCGTCCTGTCCCACGGCATCCGCAAGGACGTCTGCGTTTACCTCGTCCTGCTGGGCGGCGAGGTCCCCAAGACCATCCTTCTGCGGGGCGAGACCCTGCGGCATTTGAATCCGGATGAGCGCACCACGGCCGCTCTGCTCAAGAAGGCCCTGGCCTTGGAGGCGACGCCAGAGTGGGCCATGTCCACATCGGGCATCTTCGTTCGCACCGGCGGCCTGGCCGAGGTGCTGGCCGACCTGAAGGTGGCGAGGATTCTGTACCTGAAGGAGGACGGCGCGGACATTCGCGGCCTTGAATGCAGCGGCCTCTCCTGCGATGCGGCCTTTATCCTGGGAGACCACACCGGCATGACTCCCGAGGAGGAGACGCTGATCGGGCAGGCGGGAGCGAAGACCGTGGCCATCGGGCCGATGAGCCTGCACGCCGATCACTGCATCGTTCTTCTCAACTGGATGCTGGATACCGGGATGGTTGGGTCGAACGAGAAGTGGTTCAAGGAACAAAGTGAGCAAGACCATACCGAATGAGAAAGATGCAAACGGCAAAAGGTGCAGAAGTTGCATCTTTTTCAGCTTTCCCTACCTGCCTCGCCCTCCATAAATACCGAAGCCAGATCGATGCCTGCAGATACGCCAGCTGAGGCCCAGACGTTCCATCTCGAACCGCTCGCTCTTCAACTGATCGTCCGTTTTTATCTGCGGCAGGATTGAATCAAATGGTATCGATTGGATCATCGGCGGAAAACTTGATCTGATGAAACTGAGTTGTATTAAGGCTAGCGAGAAAGATACCTCCACTAATCAGCAAGTCTCATACATCTTTCTCGCTTCTTATATATGATTGTGGATTTTCAGCCAGTTCTGGCTCATAAATTGCCTCTGCGAATTGATACAAGATCTGCGGAATGAAAATTAAGAATACAAAATTCAGCATATTAAGTTGAGGTGAACGCGATTTGCGTTTTAAATTCAATTTGACGCCATCACTGATCGATCGCAGAGATTATTCATTCATCCTTTCGTACACCTTCTCCATCATCGGCATCGGTGAAACGGAATTCATGTTCAGCCCCAGCTCCTCCGGCCCGAGGCCCAGAGCAATGCCCACCAGCTGCGTCACGTAAAGCACAGGAATGCCGATCTTCTCGCCGCGCTTCTGCTCCAGCGACTTTTGCTTGGTATCCAGCATGAAGTGGCAGAGCGGACAGACGGTGACTATGACCTCCGCCCCCGCCGCTTTGGCCTCCGATAGGATCATGAAGGCGATATCCTCAGCCGCTTTCTCCTGGGGCATGAAGATGGGCCCGCCGCAGCAGAAGGTCTTGAGCCGGAAGTCGAGGGGCTCGGCGTGCAGGGTCTTGATGAGCTTTTCCAGAATGGTGGGAAACTCCGGGCTGTAGACGCCCCTGGGCCTGGTGAGGAGGCAGCCGTAGTAGGGCGCGACCTTCAAATCCTTCAGGGGCACTGCCAGGAGATCGTCGTTCTTTTCCAGAACTTCCAGGATGACGTCCAGGGCGTGGCGGATTCTGGCACCGCTGTACTTTTTGGTCAGGACCGCATTCACCTTGGCCCTTGTTTCGGGCTCCTCCATGTTCTGGACTGCCGTCCTCAAATTGCTGTAGCAGATGGAGCAAGAAGTCATGATGGGCAGATCCGTCTGGGCCATGTTGCGGGCGGCAAGGCCGGTTGCGACCAGCTCGTGAGAAACATGCGTCGCCCCGCAGCAGTTCCAGTCCTCTATCTCCTCCAGCTCAATTCCCAGCGCGGCAGAGACGGCGCGGGTGGACAGGTCCATCTCTCTCCCGGTCGATCGGGAAACACAGCCCGGATAATAAGCCAGCTTCATTGTTCTCCCAGCTCCTCCACGATTCTCTTCACTTCTTCCCGGCCCCGGATCTTCTCAATTCCCAAAGCCATTTTTCCGCGCGGCGCCATCTCCAGGCCCACCTCCATGGATTGTACCACTGCCTGGGGAAATACGAGCAGAAACTCGCCCGTGAGGGGAAGCTCAGCGATGCGGCCATAGTCCCTGATCTGCTTTGTGAAGATCTGCTCGTAGGCGGCGTCCTTGCTCCTGATTCCCTCGCGCTCCGCCATGTCCTTCAGGGCCGCAACCACTGCTTTGGGCCGGATGCCGCGCGGGCAGCGCACGGTGCAGAGCAGGCAGGAGGTGCACAGCCACAGTGTGTCGTTCTTGAGGGCCTCATCCTTCTTGCCCTCCAGACAGAGCTTGATCAGCTTGCGGATACTGGGATTCATGAGGTGCGCCGTGGGGCAGCTGGCCGAGCAGGTGCCGCACTGGATGCAGGTCTGCACCTCGGATCCGGCCATCCGCAGGACATCCTGCTTGAACTTGAGATCGGCAACATCCGGCATTTCACTTCCCTCCCGCTGTTGCGGCGGCCTTCTTGGCCTCATTCTTTCGCAGACGATCCACGATCTTCTCGCTGGCCTGCTCGGCAGGTTCTCGCTCCAGAATCTGCCTCACCTTGGGCTTCTTGAGCAGGGGAACCAGAGGCTTCAGGGCTTCATCCACCAGCCGGAGAAGCTCCGGATTCACTGCGGGCTTTTCCGGTGGCGGCAGGGGCGGCCTCTCAATATTCGGCGGAGCGACAGCCCCGCTTACATCCGGGATCTTTCGCTCACCGCTCTTGATGGCGGATATGGCTTCCTTCCACTCCTCCGCCCAAGGCGTCTCCTTGATGTCTGTGTGCCGGACATCGGATCTCTGCACCTCGATTGCCGAGACTGGGCAGGCCTTCTCGCAGGCTCCGCAAAAGATGCACTGATCCTTGACCGGCGCAGCCTTTCCCCGCTCGTCCACGTACCAGCATTTTGCCGGACAGACGTTGAAGCAGGCCTGGCAGCCCAGGGGATCGCAGCGCACCAGGTTCTTCTCGATGAGCTTGATCTCGCCCTCGAAGGGCTTCTTGATGTCCATGGCTTCGTAGGGACAGACCTTTGCACACCTGCCGCAGCCGATGCACAGGTCCTTGTCGATCTCGATCTTGCCCTCGATCTTTGTGCCCTCCTCTAGCGGCAGCGGCTCGCCTTCCACTTTGATCGCCTCTTCCGGGCAGAGGGGCACGCAAAGGCCGCAGTAGTCGCAAAGCTCCTCGTCCACCAGCAGCTGCTCATAGGGCACCAGATCGCGGGGATTCTTCTCCCTCTCACCCTTGTCCACCAGCAGGAAGGCCTTGCAGAATCTCGCACACCGGCCACAGAGGTTGCACTTCTCTCGATCGATCTCGATCTTGCCTTTGATCCCGGTGCGCAGCGGCCCGAAGTCCTCGCGGGTTTTGTTGAAGGTGACCAGAATCGCTTTTGTAGGGCAGACCGGCTCGCAGAGGAGGCAGGGCAGACACTTTTCATTGGGGACTGCTTCTGCCACGAGCTTCGGGTACTGCTTCAATTCACTGAAGTCCCTGGTTTCCCTGGTATCTTCCGTCATGTTTTATGCAGAGGCCGTCTCGGCTTCCGCCTCCGCGTCTTCGGGCAATTTCGACATCTCTCGAACGGTCATCTTGAAAGCCTTCAAGGGACAGAAGTTGGCGCACATTCCGCAAAAGACGCACGCATCCAGGTCGATGAGCACCGGAGGAGCGTCCAGGCCCTTGGCTATCTCCTGCAGCGGCCCCTCTTGCAATGCCTTCTTGGGGCAGAGAGCGACGCAGATGGAGCACCCGGCGCATTTCTTATAATCGTAATCCAGCGTCTTCTCAGTCTCTTTGGTCTTCTGCCTGGCAATGATGTGGGAGCCCTCGACATCCATGTCCTTCTCGATCTCCATCATGGCGATTCAGCCTCCCCGCTCATCTCTTGAGATTGATCCAGCGGCTTTGCCGCCTCTCTCCCGGTGTTCTCCATTGAACTATCGGTGTTTTTGTCTGGCAGAGCTGCATCCGACAGCGTATCCTTTTTCAGCTCCGTTCCGATGGGACCCATGGCCTTCAGCTCGGTGATGAACTCCTTGAGGTCCTTGGCGAAGATCTCGCCTTCGCTGGCCGCGCACCAGACGATCTTCACCCGACCGGGATCGAGGCCGATCTTTTCCAGGACTCCTTTCAGGACGTTCACCCTCTGCAAGGCCTGGTAGTTCCCGTTGTGATAGTGGCACTCACCCAGGCGGCAGCCTGCGATCAGGACGCCGTCCGCGCCCCGGCGCAGGGCTTCCAGGACGAAGCTCGGGTCCACACGGGCCGAGCACATCACCCGGATGTTGCGGGCATTGGTCGGATACTGGATGCGGGAAGTTCCGGCAAGATCGGCTGCGCCGTAGCTGCACCAGTTGCAGAGGAACGCCACGATGAGGGGATACTCGCTCTTCTCCTCGGTGGCGGCCCTGACCTGGGCTATGATCTGCTCATCCGAGAAAAGGCGCATGTCGATGGCATCCAGCGGGCAGGCGGCAGCGCAGGAGCCGCAGCCCTTGCAGGCGGCCTCATCTACATAGGCCGGGCTCTTGACGGAGATGGCTTTCTTGGGGCAGATGTCCACGCAGAGCTTGCAGCGGGCGCAGAGGTCCTGATCCACGTAGGCCGAGGTCGGCTCCAGCTCCAGAAAGCCTCTGTGCAGAAGCTTGATGGCTTTCGCCGCCGCAGCGCTGCCCTGGGCGATGGATATGGGAATTTCTTTGGGGCCCGAAGCGCAGCCGGCGATGAACACGCCGTCGATGTGAGCTTCCACCGGCCTCATCTTGGGATGGGCGATCTCAAAGAACCTGTCCGGGCGGCGGGAGAGGCCGAGCAGGCCCCCCAGCACTTCCGCATTCTGGTCCGGCTCAAGGCCCACGGAGAGGACGGCCAGGTCGTGGCGGACACGTTTGAACTCACCCGTCTGCGTGTCCTCGAAGATCAGGAAGATGTCTCCGTCCACCTGATCGATGCGGGAGACCCGCGCCCGCACGAAGTTGATGCCTAGCTTCTGGGCCCGCACATAAAATTCCTCATAGCCCTCGCCGCAGGCCCGGATGTCGATGTAGTAAATGGTGATGTCCGTGTCCGGATATTTTTCCTTTACCAGCTGAGCGTTCTTCAGGGAGGCCATGCAGCAGATGCGGGAGCAGTAGATGTTGCCGACCGTTGCATCCCGCGAGCCGACGCACTGCAGAAAGGCGACGGACTTGGCGATCTCTCCCGTGCTGGGGCGCACGACCTCGCCCTTGGTCGGCCCGGAGGCGTTGAGCATCCTTTCCATCTGCAGCGTGGTTATGACGTCTCTGTACCTGCCGAAGCCGTACTCTTCCTTGCGGGTGGCATCGAAGGGCTGCCAGCCGGTGGCGACGATGATGGCGCCCACGTTCAGCTTGAACTCCTCGGGCTTCTGCTCCAGCTTGACGGCCTGAACGGGGCAGGCCTCCACGCAGCGAGCGCAGCCGATGCAGGCCTGGGGGTCCACGCAGGCCGCCAGGGGCACCGCCTGGGGATAGGGAATGTAGATGGCCTTTCTCTTGCCTATGCCGAAGTCGTATTCACTCGGCACCTCCACCGGACAGACGGCAGAGCATTCGTTGATGCAGCCTTTGCACAGTTTCTCGTCTACGTAGCGGGCTCTCTTCTGCCCGGTGACTGTGAAGTTGCCCACGCTCCCCTCGACGCCCAGCACCTCGGCATAGGTGATGAGAGTAATATCAGGATGGTTGAAGACCTCGGACATCTTGGGCCCCAGGACGCAGATGGAGCAGTCGTTGGTGGGGAATACATCCGTGAGCAGGGCCATGTGGCCGCCGATGGTGGGCCGGCGCTCCACCAGATAAACGTGCAGACCGGCATCGGCCAGATCGAGCGCAGCGGCAATTCCGGCCACGCCTCCTCCGACCACCAGCACGTCCTTGCTGACCGGGATCTCCTCCGGCACCAGGGGCCTGAGCAGGGCCGCCTTGGCCACCGCCATACGAATCAGGTCTTTGGCCTTCTGGGTGGCCAGGGCCGGCTGATCCATGTGCACCCAGGAGCACTGCTCCCGGATGTTGGCCATCTCCAGCATGTAGGGATTGAGGCCGGCTTTGGCTATGGCCCGGCGAAAGGTCGGCTCATGCAGCCGCGGCGAGCAGGCGGCTACAACAACTCTATCCAACCTGTATTCGGCGATGTCCTTTTGGATCTGCTCCTGGCCGATGTCGGAGCAGGAGAACTGCAGATCGCGGGCGACGGCCACGTCCGGCAGCTTCTCGGCAAACGCCTTGAGATCCTCCACATCCAGGACACCGGCAATGTTCAGGCCGCAGTGACAGACGTAAACACCTATGGGCATGAGACTCCTAAATCTATGATCGTCTTAAATCACTTAAACCTATGCAATTCTGATCGTTAATTCTTCCAGTTTTGCGGTAAATGGTCTGCATGGGATTTCATGTCTCCACTGCCCATTTTGATCTTTTGCTTTCTACTTGGCAGTTATCTTTATCCGAGGATTTATCCTGGGCTCAAGTATGCCCAGTACCCTTTGAGCTCTTACAATAAGTTTATATGCAACTAATTTTAATTATAATGTGGGAGTAGAAATGATAAATGCTTTGCAGATGATCTCCATCTTACTGGAGATGGCCGTGGCCCTTCTGGCCATAATGCTTGCCGTCTCAAGGAAGAAGCAATATGGCTGGTTCATCGCCTTTACTTATCTGATTTATGTCTTCTATGACCTGGTTCATTTGCTGAATCTGAATATCTCGTCGGATCTGCTCTATTTCGTGTTCTTTGCAGCCACCGTTTCCATACTCTGGGCCATCTGGAACATCTTCTTGGAGGCATGAACGCTTTTGAGAATAGCTTCAAAATAGCATAGAAATCGCATCGATTGCACGTTAATCGGCTGTGTTGAAGAGAATTATACTATAATGAGATGCAATGTAGCTGAAAATCCATCCTGCTACAAATCTATCCTGCTACAAATCCATCCTGCCGCAAATCTATCCTGCTGCAAAATGGCAATTTGTTATCTATCTTGATGCAGGACCGATTCAAGTGGCCCATGCCCCATGCTTGAGTATAGGAACCAAACAAGATTTCAATCTTTATGACTTACCATCCAGATCCGCCAGCTGAGTGAAATAATACTCGTTTTCAGGAAGGCCACCGTGCGGGCATTCGCAGACCAGCCTGCGTTCTGGGGGCAAATTGACCAATATCTGAAATACTGTTGTAGGATAATCTTCAGGAAAGCTCATCAGCTTTTTAAATTCACTTCTGTCTTGCTCACTGAGCCACTCACCAACCTCCAGGAAGCCTGTAAGTGGTTGGTTTAGTTTTTGCGTATCGTTCCCTGCCTGGTGATCCAAAGCCCTCAGTTTCTTCACCGGGAAGCATTCACCATGAACTATGACCTGAATATCTCCAGGGGCTAATGCAACGGTCTCTTTGCAAAAGGATGCCCCAGATTCTGAGTTCATAATAGTAATATCATTAAGTATATCTTAAACATTTGCATTAATTTACGTACGAATCTCAAATAAGTAAAATTAATCCTCAATTTTTCATCACGTCCTATTCTTATTCGCCTCGATGAGCCGGTTAAGCATTTGCTTAGAAAAATAAATATTCTTTCTTTTCGAGAATCAAACAAAAATTCTATAACCAATTTCATATTTTATATCACAGATGTGCATAATTTTTAATGTATCCTGGATCACCTGGTTTCATCATATTAATTATTATGTTAAATATCCTAGAAATTTTAAAATGATGCAGAGATCCTTTTTGGCGTTACTTAAAAGATAATTTAAATTATAAATTTTTCCTATCAAGCTGCAAATGTCTCAACCAGATTTCGCCAGAATTATAGCGCAAAACCTCTCGCCGAATATTGCCTTTCAACCAGGATTGAGTTAACTTTTTGAATATAGAACCCTTCAAAAATCAGATGATCTCCCGAGTTTACATCTCACACCATCGCGAAGATGAGCTCATGGCCTCTCAACTCTCCCGCGCCCTGGAGCGAGTGGGCCTGGAAAGCTATGTCGCTCTATACAATCTATCACCAGCCATCTCTCTTGCCGAGCGGGTATCTTTTGGCGTGCGCAATTCCGAGTGCCTGGTGGTCCTGCTGACCAAAAAGAGTTCTCGTTCCGTGGCGGTAGGCCAGGAGATCGGCCTGGCAAAAGGGATCGACCTTCTGGTTATCCCACTTCTGGAAGAGGGAGCAGAGCTGCCTTTTCTCATCGACCATCTGTTGCCGATTGCATTCTCCAAGGAAAATTACGCCGATTGCATCGGCCTTCTCATAAAGACCATCCGCGATTTGAGCCGGCTGGAATGGCTGAAGGTGGCCTGCCCCAAATGCGGGGAGGAGATGACGCAGTATCTCACGCCGCAGGAGGAGGTAGATTCTGCGTTACTGAAGGGCTCAAGCCTGGAGACCATCTGCAGCTATTGCCAGAACAGGATATATCTGGACCCGAGGACGTTTGCGCCGGTGCAAAAGTAGGTCCTTCTCCCGGCCGTCTTGAGGCAGAGATCGGCTTGACCGCTGCTTTTCGCCGCTCGGATTAGGATCATCCTTTTGGCGGGAAGTTTCTGAAAATGATTTCGAGAGCTCTGGTTCTCGCTTGTTTGAAGCTACTGGCGATGCAAACCGGAGTAGCCCTTTTTGACGGCTTTTCTCGTTGGTCTGGGATTTCGTGGTGGTTGACGAATTCAAACTACCATGCACGGGCCGGACGGGGCTGAGTCCATTTGCGGTCATTCCAGGAGAATCAAAGGCCTTGTAGCACATTGATATACTTGTAATACAACTTTTATCCTGGTGGTTTGAATCTCGACATCTGTCTCAGTCCGGCTTCCCGATGACATTGCCCGCGGCCTCGAAGACCTCGCCAGCACGATCGATCGTCCCAAGACTTATATCATTCGAAAGGCGATCGCGGCTTATCTGGCGGAGTATGCAGATTACTTCATCGCTCAGGAACGAAAGAATGACAAGGATGACAGGATAGTCTCCGCTGGAGAGCTGAGGGAGCTTCTTGGCCTGCAGGATTGAATATAAATCTTCAGTCTCTCGCGACCTGAAGCATCTGGATAAAAATACAGCAAAGCGGATTCTCAAGGATCTGGAAGGGACGCCAACGGCTGATCCTGATGCTGGAATCCCTCTCACAGGGCAGTTCAAGGGCTTGTTCAAGCTGCGCATAGGTGATTATCGTGTTATTTACTCGAAAACCGGAGACAATGTGCTCATTTTGAGAATAGGACCCCGCAACAAAGTTTATGATAGATGACATCGCCCGATAATGGGAGATATATGCCTTCGGTTGCCGGTATTTGTAGGATCGGCTAGAGAAGCCCACTCGCGCGCGTGGGCGGGGGCGGCTGGTTTCGGGCAGGCGCTTGTATGAATGCGCCCCAGATTCAGTGAGCGCGATGCTCACTATCAGTGGGCTCTGGAGCGGGCAAGATTGCTTGGCTTGGTTGGCCGAGCCCTTTAGTTGCCCCCCGAGCCCGTGATGCATTTTGACTGCCTGGATCTGGCCGCTGCCGGTAGGCCGGTTTGATCGGTCATTTTTAGAACTGCTTCGCTGTCTTTCATGCAGAGATAATCGTGAACCTTATTTAGTAATCTGGAAATGTTGCTCCTGAAATCTGAACGTCTGAGGCAATCCAATGGGCCAAGATCCAACCATCACATTATCCATAAAAGAAACCGGAGAGAGTCCCAACAGTACTTATCTTTTTCATGTCCTGCTTGATGGAAACGCAATCATCAGCAACCAGTGCCTTTCTTCGCAGGACTCTCGGTCGGTGCGGGAGGTCTCTAGTCGCTTTGGCGCTCTCTTCGAGCAGGGCTGCGGGCCAGAAACGGACGCCGATGCCCAGCGGGTCCTGGGAAAGCAACTCTTCGACTTCTGGCTTGGTTTGTCCTGGGAGAAGATCAAAGCCGGTGTACCCGTGGGTGCTCTGCGGTTTTTGGTGATCGCCTCTGAAGTCCCCGAAATCCTCAATCTTCCTGGGAGCTCTTGCTACCTCCCGATGGTGAGTTTCTCGGCATCAATCCACTCTTCAAAATTCGCCGCCTTCCCAGCTCCGCCAAGCAGCTGGCGCCCTTCGTAGGCGAGCTGCGGCCTAGGCCATTGCGTCTCCTCTTCATGGCCTGTTCTCCCATTGATCAGCCCACTCTCGACTACGAGCGCGAGGAAGAGGCGCTCTTTCGGGCGGTCTATGGCCAGGATGTCGCCTTCGATTCTTGCGACTTGGGAACCTTTGATGAGCTGAAGGAGAGGGTGAGCGAGTTCAAGCCGCACATCGTTCATCTGACCGGCCACGGAGCGGTTATTGAAGGCCAGGGCCACTTTGCCTTCGAGAACGAAGACGGCACTTCGGACCTGATTCCGGCTGAAGATCTGCGTCGCTTCCTGGCTGGTTCAGGCGTTCAGTGCGTTTTTGTGAGCGGCTGCCAGTCGGGCAAGGCCCCGCGGGAGGCGTTGGCCGGAGTCTGCCAGGCCCTGGTGGGCGCTGAGGTGCCCCTGGCCGTGGGCTGGGCGGCCTCCGTCGCCGACGATCTGGCCACGAACTTCGCCCGGACCTTATACAAGGCGCTCAAAGATGCGCTGCCAGTAGACCGGGCTCTCCTTTTGGCTCGACAGGAAGCGTGGAAGGTCTGCGAAAAGAGCAGCGACTCGTCTTGGACTCTGCCTGTGCTATATTCGGCCACCAATCAGAGCCTGATCTTCGATTCTGATTCCCAGAGACCTGAAGAATTGCCCTTCAGGCCGACCATCGTTCAGGAAGCTCTTCCTGGGATGAAGGAGGGCTATGCTGAGCATTTCGTGGGTCGCAGGCGCGAGCAGCAGCGGCTTCTTCCCGCTCTGCGAAAAGGTGATCTGCAGGTCTTGATCATCACCGGTCTGGGAGGTAGCGGCAAGAGCACCCTGGCCACCAGACTGGCCCGCAAGCTGGAGACTTACGGATTCATGCCCATTCCCGTCTCCAGCTCAAGAGAGAATCCATTAAATTCGACTCGTCTGTTGCAGGCATTTGGTGATGCTTTCCGCCAGGTCTCAAGAAAGGAACGAAAGAAGAATGCATCAAAGGCAGATGAGCTTGAAGCTCTTGCAATGGATCTAAATAATCCTCAGATCCCAGTGGAAAGCAGATTGCGTGATGCAGTTGCTGCTCTGAATGAAAATCATTTCTTTCTGCTGCTTGACAACTTCGAGTCGAATATGGACGAGTCCGATCTGCACATTCTGGACACAGAGGTTTCTGGCTTTTACAAATATCTTCTCGTAGGCCTATCCGGCGGATCTCGTGCTATCATCACTACTCGCTATTCGCCCTCGGATATGTCGACCCTTCCGCCCAAAATCCGCAGAGAGGATCTGGGCGACTTCTCCGAATCCTCTTTCGTCAAGATCCTGCAGCGCGATCCTGAGGTCGAGAGGCGCATCCGGTCCGGCGAGCTTCCCATGCATATCATCAGCAGGCTGCATAAGATTTTTGGAGGAACGCCTCGCTTCATTTTACAGATACGGGAAGCCATTAAGGGAATGGACGTAACAGTACTGGAAGCAGAGCTTGCTCAGGTTGAGCTGCCTGATAGCGCTTCGGGTAGCGAGCTGCAACGGGTTCGAAACAAGTACTTCCAGGATATAATCATCGAGCGGCTCTATGGTTATCTCACACCGGAGTCGCAAAGGGCTCTCTGCCGGGCGGCGGTTTATGGCGTTCCGATAACCCTGGATGGCTTGGCGGCAGTAGCTGATGACCATCTGGAAAAGATGCAGGCTTTCGCCCAGAGCTGGTCGGATCGCGCCTTTGCCTACCAGGAAGCCCAACAAACTGCAGTTCCTCTCTGGATTGTTTATGGTCTTCTTAGACGATGGCTTTTAGATAAGCTGTCCCCCAAGGAGCAAAAAGTTGCACACAAATCTGCAGGCGATTTCTTGGCCAAAATCGAAAAGCAAAATCGAGATGCTGAACTTGGTCTCTCCTCGGTGGATTGCCTGATGCAGGCTAGATCCCAATATATTAATGCTATGGATATTAAGCATGCCAGAAATCTAACTAACCGATTGGCAAATTCCCTCATTTTGACCGGATTCTATGATAGCGTGAGGCAGCTCAATGCTGAGATTCTGCATTACGAAAAGCATTCCTCTTCTATGGGCTGGATAGCGAGGACCTACTTAGAACAGGGGGATTATGGTTCCGCGCAAATATGGTATCAATATTGTCTAGATGCAGCCAATGACTCAGATAAAGAATGGGCTGCATTGGCCTTGCATGGCTTGGCCTCAATCGACCTCAAGAAAAGTGATTACGACTCAGCGCGCGAAAAGTTTGAGACTATTCTGAATATCGTGCGGCAAAAGGGAGATAAGGCTGGCGAAGCCGCGACTTGGCATAACCTAGCATCTATCGACGTGAACAAAGGTGATTATAACTCGGCATGTGAGAAGTACGAAACTGTTATGAATGTTGTGCAGCAGATCGGCGACCGTGCGGCGAGGCTTCGACTTGGCATAGCCTCGCCATGATCGACCTGAGGAAAGGAGACTACGAAGCTGCACGTGAAAAGTTCGAGAAGGCCATGAACATCAGGCAGCAGATCGGCGACCGTGTGGGCGAGGCTTCTACTTTCTCTCAACTAGGTGTCACCGCATGGCGAATGAATAAGGGTAAAGAGGCTCTTAGATTGATAGTCGTAGGCTATGCGATTTTTGCTTATATTGGTCATTCTGATGCAAAGATAGGCTTTAAGAATCTTTCCGCGGCAGCGTCTCAACTGGGCTATTCTCAAGAGCAATTCGAAGCCCTGCAAATAGAAGTGGCAGAAGCTTACGGCAAGGACTGCGGCCAAGGACTGATCGATGCAGCCTTCCCCAAAGGCTGATCCAGCGAAATATCTCTTCCGCATTCAAGATCCGTCCTCTTCTTTTCCAAACCTTTTTATATATCCACTCTCTTGAGAGGATGGAAATCTGATGATCGGTTGCCGCGAGAGAGCCATCGTAATCCCGTCCTCTCTCACCATGGAGAGCAGGGATGGGCGCATAAATACGCCCAAGGTTGGCTTGATCGCCCGGGCAGCAGCAGTCTTCCGCATGAATCGCATCGTGATCTATAGAGATCCCGAGTTCAATGATTCGCGGTTCATAACCATGGTGCTGCGCTACATGGATACCCCGCAGTACCTGCGAAGAATGCTCATCCCACGCAGGGAGGAGCTTCGCCACGTCGGCATGCTGCCGCCGCTGCGCACCCCTCATCATCCCATAAACTCAAAATCGGAATCGCTCAAGATTGGCGAGTTTCGCGTCGGAGCAGTCGTTGAAAGCGTCGGATCTGATGGCGGCGTCTGGGTGGAAATCGGAATCGATCGCCCAATTCCCCTCCGCACCGTGGGTAGGTACTCGGTGGGGCAGCGCCTAAATGTCAGAATCTTTTCGCATAACCCGCTCGCCGCTGAGCCAGTGGACCAGAAGGAGATCCCTCATTACTGGGGGTACGAGACCGAAGTAGTGGACAGCCTTGAAGGCTACCTGGCATCGAAAGATGCCGCCTCCGTGCTTCTTACCTCCATAAAAGGAAAGGCGATAACGCCAGAAATCCTCCAGCAAATGGGTCAATTGGACCAGAAGCGCGATCTTGCGGTGGTATTCGGCTCACCAGCACGAGGCGTAGATGCGTTCTTGAGTAAGGAAGCTATTGGCAGGTATGACATGATTAACACCATTCCGCACCAGGGAACGGAGACGGTTAGGTTGGAAGAGGCAGTCTTCGCGACGCTAGCATTGCTCAACCTGGCGCAGATGGAGGACTAAATGGCAACGATACATCGACCAAGAAGAGGTTCGCTATCCTACAGCCCAAGAAAGCGGGCGAAGAGCGAGGTCCCCAGAATCAGAAGCTGGCTACAGGAGGATAAGGCCAGGATAGCAGGCTTTGCAGGTTACAAGGCCGGCATGACCCACGTCATGATGATCGACGATCGACCGAGGAGCCTCACCGAGGGCATGGAGATCTCTGTGCCCGTTACCGTGCTGGAGGTCCCTCCCATGAACGTCGTGGCCGTGCGGGTCTACGAGAATTACAACGGCGGCCTGCGGGCAGCTGGCGAGACATGGGCGGAGAACCTGAGCCCTGATCTGGCCAGGACCATAACCGTGCCCAAGAAGACCCGCGGAAAATCTCCCGGAGATCTGGCGGCCATAGGCTCAGACATCGTGGATGTCAGAATTCTGGCACACACCAATCCCAAACTCATCACCGGAGTTCCCAAGAAGGTTCCCGAGCTGATGGAGATGCCAGTTGGCGGCGGCTCCATGACGGACAGGCTCAAGTTCGCCCAGGGGTTGCTGGGCCAGCAGTTGCCCATCTCAAGCGTCTTTGATCTGGGCGATTTGCTGGATGCTTCCGCTGTGACCAAGGGCAAAGGAACGCAAGGCCCGGTCAGGCGCTGGGGCATTGCCATCGCCAAGAGAAAGCACGCCCGCACCGGCAAGGTGCGCCACGTCGGAAACTTGGGTCCCTGGCATCCAGCGCACGTCAGCTGGCGCGTACCGCAGCTGGGTCAGATGGGATACCACCAGAGGACGGAATTCAACAAGAGGCTCATGTTCATCGGCAACGACGGCGCGGAGATAACGCCCGACGGCGGTTTCCCCGGGTACGGACTGGTGCGCAACCAGTATGTCCTGATCAAGGGCAGCGTTCCAGGACCGATCAAGAGAATGGTCAGAATGAGACATGCCGTCAGACCGGGAATGAACTTCGTGAAAGCGCCTGAGTTCCTCTATGTGAGCAAAGAATCCAAGCAGGGGGTTTAGGCGATGAAAGCAAATGTCATTGATCTATCAGGAAATACAAGCGGTCAGGTCGAGCTTCCTCCCGTCTTCGACGAGGAGTATAGACCGGACCTGATCAAGAGGGCAGTCTTGGCCGCGCAGGCCAATAGGCTTCAGGCTTATGGTCCTCACTTTTACGCCGGCATGAACACCTCTGCCCAGTCCTGGGGTCCGGGACACGGCGTCTCCAGGGTTCCCAGATTGAAGAACGGCAGAAAGGCCGCGGGAATACCCATGGCCGTCGGCGGACGCAGATCCCATGCACCCCAGCCGAATGCCGATTACACGGAGAAGGTCAACATCAAGGAGAGGCGCAAAGCCATCCGCTCGGCCATAGCCGCAACCGCCTGCACCGAGCTGGTAGCTGCACGGGGCCACAAGTTCTCCCGGGAGCTGCCTTTTGTTGCTCAGGATTCACTCGAATCTCTGAACAAGACCGTGGACGTCAAGAAGTTCCTGGTGGCAGCAGGCCTCTGGGACGATGTCATGAGGGCAAAGAACGGCAGGAATATTCGCGCCGGAAAGGGCAAGCTGCGGGGAAGGAAATACAAGGGCCGGAAGAGCCTGCTCATCGTCGCAGGAACAGATAGCGGCCTTGGCAAGGCGGCCCGGAATCTGCCCGGTGTGGACTTCATCACCGTGGAGAAGCTGAATGCCGAGTTGCTGGCACCCGGAACCCATGCCGGAAGACTGACCGTCTGGACTGAGTCCTCCCTGCAAAAGCTGAGTGCAAAGAGCTCTCAGGAGGCCAAGCAATGATTATCAAGAGCCCATACGTCACAGAAAAGGTCACCGGCATGATCGACTCCAACGACACCCTGGAGTTCCTGGTGAACATGCAGTCCACCAAGCCGGAGATCAAGAAGGCCCTGGAGGAGCTTTACGATGTCGACGTCCTGGCAGTCAGGACCATGGTAACTCCCCGGGGAAAGAAGAAGGCCATCGTCAAGCTGGCCGGAGAGGGAAGCGCGAACGAGCTAGCCACAAGGCTGGGACTGCTGTAGGTGGATTACAATGGGACATCGAATCATATCTCAGAATAGAGGTGCTGGAGGTCCTACGTACAGGGCACCCTCTCACAGGTACAGGGCGGACATCAAGCACATCAAAGTCGACAGCAATGAAACCATCAAAGGCGTGGTCCAGGAGATCATGCGCGACCCCGCCCGAACCGCTCCCGTGGCACTCGTGGCCTTGAGCAATGGTGAGATGAGATACATCCTGGTCCCCGAGGGAATGTTCGTGGGCCAGGAGGTTGCATGCGGCATTTCGGCTCCCATCGAGCCCGGAAACACTCTGCCGCTGGCAGAGATTCCTGAGGGAATTCCCATCTGCAACGTCGAATCTCAGCCGGGTCATGGCGGCCAGTTCGCAAGATCTTCGGGAGTTTGCGCCATTCTGGTAGCTCATGATGTGGGCCAGACCGTCGTCCAGCTCCCCAGCGGAGAGATGAAGTGGCTCAGCCCGAAATGCTTGGCGACCATCGGAGTCGTGGCCGGAGGCGGCCGTCTGGACAAGCCTCTGGTCAAGGCCGGAAAGAGCTTCTTCAAATTCCAATCCAAGGCCAAAAAGTGGCCCATCGTCAGAGGCGTAGCAATGAACGCCGTAGACCATCCCTTCGGTGGCGGTGGCCGCCAGCATCCGGGCAGGCCAAAGACCGTGAGCAGAAATACACCTCCGGGCCGAAAGGTTGGTTCGATCGCCGCAAGGAAGACCGGTAAGCGCTAGGTGATGATTTTGGCTAAGAAAGCAGGATCTAAGCTTCCAAAGAGGAAGGAAGAGTTCTTGTACCGGGGCCGTAAGATTGCCGACCTCGCCAAGTTAAGCATAGAGGAGCTTGCCGTGCTGCTTCCAGCGCGGCAGCGCAGATCAATTAAAAGAGGCCTGATGAAGGAGAACAAGAAGCTCCTGACAGGCATCAAGAACAAAGACTCGGTTCGAACCCACATCAGGAACATGGTAGTTCTTCCCGATATGGTGGGCAAGAGTCTGGAGATCTACAACGGCAAGAGCTTCGAGAAGGTCGAGGTCATGCCCGAGATGGTCGGGCACTACTTCGGCGAGTTCGCTCTGACGCGCGGTCGCGTGCAGCACGGTGCCGCCGGTGTGGGCGCTACCAGATCGAGCAAGTATGTGCCGCTGAAGTGAGGTGTGAGACTTGGGCAGATTGAATTATTCGCTTACGCCTGCAGGACGCTCTTCAAGGGCCATGGGGATGGAGCTTCACATCTCACCAAAGCATGCCCGCGAGATTTGCAGGACTCTGAGAGGCATGCGAGCCAACCTCGCCAAAACCTACTTGGAGGACGTGGTAGCCCTGAAGAGGCCGGTGCCCTTCAAGCGCTACAGAAGAAATGTGGCTCACAGGCACGGCCTGGTGGGCGCTGATGCCGGCAGATATCCGGAGAAAGCGGCAAAAGCCGTTCTGGTCGTTCTGGAGAACGCCCTCGCCAATGCCGAGTACAAGGGAATGGAATCTGAAAAGCTCAGGATCTTCCATGCCGGTACTCACAAGGGCAGAACCATCCGCGGATGGATGCCCCGCGCCATGGGCCGGGCGACACCCAAGAATACCGAGACCGTCTCTGTTGAGATGATCTTGACTGAGGTGAAGAGCTGATGTCCGTAGAGAAGAAGTTCGTAGCAGAGGGCATCACCAAAGCTCTCGTCGATGAATACCTGGCTGTAGAGCTGGAGCGGGCCGGATACGGCGGCATGGTCATGAACCGCACGCCTATGGGCACGCAGATCACGGTTTACGCAGAGAAGCCGGGCATGGTCATCGGAAAAGGCGGCAAATTGATCCGCAAGATCACCCGCGACCTGGATCGCAAGTTCCATCTGGATAATCCCCAGATCGACGTCCAGGATGTGGGACGCGGCGACCTGAACGGCAGAGTGGTGGCCAACCGTCTGGCGTCCTCATTGGAGCGCGGCTGGTACTTCCGCAAAGCTGGCCAGTCCATGATGCGCAGAGTGATGGACGCAGGCGCTCTCGGATGCGAGATAGTCATAAGCGGCAAATTGACGGGCCCCCGGTCCAGAACCGAGAAGTTCATCTCGGGGTACATCAAGCACTCCGGGAAGCCGGCCATCGACCTTGTGGACAAGGGCTACTCGGTGGCTGTGAAGAAGCTCGGCGTTATCGGCTGTCAGGTCAGGATCATCCCGCCAGAGGTTCGATTGCCGGACGACTTCCAGATTGTGCAGCTGCAGGCTCCGCCAGCTCCAGAGGTCAAGAAGAGCGCTCCGGCGCCGGCCCCTGTACCAGCGCCTGCGCCGGCCCCCGCTGAGGCCAAGAAGAGCGATCTGGATCAGCTCCTGGAGTCCGAAAGCTCCGCGACTGAGCCAAAGCCCGCCGCAGAAGTGCCGGTCGAGAGCGTGGCAGAGAGTGCTCCCCTTCCCGAAGTGAAGGTCGAATCCGAGCCCAGCGCCAAGGTGGAGTGATCCCCAATGGCGATCTTCAAGATTGATGAGATCCGAAACATGAACGAGGAGGAGATTGCAGAGGAGCTGCGAAAGCTCGAAAGCGAGCTCGTCCGCGAGAGAGGCGTCGTCACTGCTGGTGGCGCCCCCGAGAAACCCGGGAGGATAAGAGATATCCGCAGGACCGTCGCCAGGATCAAGACGGTCCAAACGGAGCGAAAGCAGTGAAGCCGAGCCCCGAGAGCCTGGCCAGGCACGAGCTGATCGGCCTGCCGGTCCTGGTGGATGCAAACACCGATCCGGGACTGATCGGGCTTCGGGGACTGGTTGTGGACGAGACCAGGAACACGTTCCTCTTGGAGACGGAGCGAAAGGTCGTTCGCATCGCCAAGTCGAACGCGAGCCTGATCTTCACCCTGCCCGATGGGCGAAGGGTGAGGGTGGCAGGTTCGATCCTGATCTCGCAGCCCGAGAACAGAATAAGCAAGAGAATGCAGAGGACGAGGTGGAAGTTATGAGGGATATCGGACTGGATGTCAGCGCGCCGAAGAAGGAGTGCGTCGATCCTAAGTGTCCCTTCCATGGTACCCTACCTGTACGCGGCCAGGTCTTTGATTGCACCGTGGTCAGCGACAAGATGGAAAACACCGTGGTAGTCATGCGTAAGTTCGAAAAGAAGGCAACGAAGTACGAACGATTTGAGAAGAGGCAGTCCAAGATTCATGCGCACAATCCCCCGTGCATCGAAGCTAAAGAAGGGGATCGTGTCAAAATAGCGGAGTGTCGGCCCCTCTCCAAGACCAAGTCATACGTGGTTGTGGAGGTCCTGAAATGAGAGGACTAAAGGCCAAGATCCCAAGGGCGATCAACACTGGCGCATACCTGGATTGTGTAGACAATACAGGTGCGCGGACGCTACACGTCATTGCTGTCAAGAAATATCGTGGCGTGAAAAATAGACAGCCCTGCGCAGGAATCGGGGACATGGTAATAGTATCCGTGAAGAAGGGAACTCCTGAGATGCGAAAGCAGATCTTCAAGGCCGTCATCATCCGCCAGAGGAAGGAGTTCCGCAGGCCCGACGGTCTCAGAGTCAAGTTCGAGGACAACGCAGCCGTTATCGTAGATGACGAAGGCGTTCCCAAGGGCTCTGAGGTGAAGGGGCCGGTGGCGCGCGAGGTAGCTGAGCGGTTCAGCAAGATCGTGTCCGCGGCATCAATGATTGTGTGATATTATGAAGAGCATTCAGCCAAGGAAGCAGCGGAAGGCCAGGTATACTGCGCCGCTGCATATGCGTCAAAAGTACATGCACGCACCCTTGAGCAAAGCTCTGCGTGAAGAGCTGAAGAAGCGCAGCGCAGGGCTTCGCAAGGGCGATACCGTCAAGGTAATGCGTGGAGACCACGCCGGCACGGAAGGCTTAGTGGAAGATGTGAACCTGAAGAGGGGCACCATTAAAGTGGCAGGCGTGAGCAACTTCCGCGCCGATGGAACTGAAGTGCCGAGAACCATTCATCCCTCCAATGTCATGATTGTAAAGCTCGATTTAGAGGATGCAAAGAGGGAGAAGATCTTCGCGAGGCGATCCGAATGAGCAGACACCAGAAGAGAGTAACCGTTCCTGCGAGCTGGCCCATTGCCAGAAAAACCCATGCCTGGGTAGCCAAGTCCAGCCCTGGACCACACTCGTCGGAGGAGAGCATTCCACTCGTAATCGTAATTCGAGATCTGCTCAAGCTCGTGGATAATGCCCGCGAGGCAAAGAGGGTCCTCTACGAGGGCAAGGTGCTGGTGGATGGAAAGGTCCAGAAGGACTACAAGCTGCCGGTGGGCATATTTGATGTCATATCCGTTCCGCTTCTCAATCAGCATTACCGTATGATGAAGGACGTTCGCGGCATGTTCTATCTCAGCCCGACCGATTCTGCCGATGCCAAGAAGCTGGCCCGGATTGAGAACAAGACCACCATGAAGAGCAAGAAGCAGCAGCTAAACCTGTCCGACGGCTCCAACAAGCTGGCCGAGGGCGACTTCAAGGTCGGCGATTCTCTTGTTCTGTCCATCCCCGAGAAGAAGGTCGAGGATAGGATCGAGTTCAAGGTCGGCAACCTGGCCATGGTCATAGGCGGAAAGCACTCCGGCCAGACGGGCAAGATCAAGGAGATCATAACCGTGAAGAGCTCCCAGTCCAACCGCGTTATCATCGCAGGCGATCAGGAGTTCGAGACCATAGAAGAGTATGTCTACATGATCGGCCGTGAAGCTCCGGCTATAAACCTGGGGGCCGTTAGATGAATGTCATGCTTGAGCCCCGCGTCGACAAGGTCGTCGTGCACGTGGGCGTAGGTGAGAGCGGTCAGAGGCTGGTAAATGCCGAGACCATTCTCAAGACCATCACGCACCAGACACCGGTCCGGTCCATCGCCAAGAAGACTCTGCCAAACTTCGGCATCAAGAAGAATGAGCCCATCGGCGCAAAGCTGACCCTGAGGGGAAAGGCAGCCGAGGATTTCCTGGCCATAGCTCTGAAGGCCGCTGGCAGCAGCCTTCGCAAGAGCCAGTTCGATACGCAGGGCAATTTCTCCTTTGGCATCGAAGAGCATACCGACTTCCCGGGCATGAGATATGACCCGGAGATCGGCATCTTCGGAATGGACGTCTCCGTAGCCATGAAGAGAGCCGGCTACAGGATTGCTCGAAGACGAGTATGCCAAAAGAAGCTTCCCGCCCGGCAGAGGCTGGGCAAGGACGATACCCTTGAGTACGTCCAGAAGAAGTTCGGCATAGTGATCTTGGAGGCAGCATGAAGAAAGGCAAGAAGATCTTCGGAAGGGGTGCCAACACCTGCAAGCGCTGTGGAAACAAGAACGGCCTGGTGAGAAAGTACGGGATATACCTGTGCAGGCAGTGCTTCCGAGAGATTGCCCCTGAGATGGGCTTTGAAAAGAATGCGTAGGTGGTCACATGTTGTTAGATCCACTAGCCGATGCACTGTCCGTCATAAAGAATGCGGAAAGTGTAGGCAAGCCCGAGTGTATTATCCATCCCGCCTCCAAGCTCATAGGAAGAGCCCTTAAGGTCATGGCGGACAGGGGATACATCGGAGAGTTTGAGTTTGTTGACGACGGAAAGTCGGGAATGTTCAGAGTGAAGCTCCTGGGAAGGATCAACCGCTGCGGCGTCATTAAGCCCCGGTTTGCTACCAAATTCACGGAGCTTGAGAAATGGGAGAAGCGATTCCTCCCTGCCAGGAACTTTGGAGTACTGATCCTGAGCACCAGCAAGGGAGTCATGGCTCACAGCGATGCCAGGTCCCAGTCACTGGGTGGGCAGCTCCTGGCGTATGTATATTAGGTGGTCGCAATGGTCAAAGAGATAGCACGACAGGTTGAGATCCCAGAAGGAGTTGCCGTAACCGTGGATGGAAATACCGTCACGGTGAAAGGCCCCAAAGGAGAGGTCACAAGGCAGCTTTCCTATCCTGAGATAGAGATCAGGAAAGAGGACTCCTATCTGATCGTGAATTCCAGGCTCGATCGCAAGCGTCATAGGGCTATGGTGGGAACATTGGCGGCGCATATCGGCAATATGGTTGCCGGCGTCACCAAAGGATACGAGTACAAGATGAAAGTCGTGTACTCTCACTTTCCCATCCAGCTCAAGGCCGCTTCCGATCAGCTCGTCATTAACAACTTCCTCGGCGAGAGGAAGTCTCGATTAGCCAAGATCCTGCCGGGAACCAAGGTGGATATCGGCAAGGATGAGGTAATGGTTAGCGGCATCGACAAGGAGCGCGTTGGCCAGACGATGGCCAATATTGAGCAGGCGACCAGAGTCAGAGGATTCGATATCAGGATATTCCAGGATGGAATATACCTGGTGGACAAGAGGTGACTTAGGATGGCAGAGAGGTTGCTGAGAGTTAGAGCCAGGCAGAAGTCCAAGAAGCCTGAGTTCAACTTTCATGATTCACATAAAAAGAAGAGGCTGCCCACAAGCTGGCGAAAGCCTCGTGGCCTGCACAACAAGCTCCGGCAGCAGATAGCTGCTAAAGGCAAGCTGGTCCGACCAGGCTTCGGAAGCCCGAAGGCTGTGAAGGGATTCCATCCATCCGGCCTGCCCGAGATGCTGGTGAATAATGTTGCAGAGCTGCAATGTGCTACAGGATATGCTGTACGCATTGCTTCCGCCGTGGGAATGAAGAAGCGTTTGGAGATCCAGGCCAAGGCGGGAGAGCTGGGCTTGAAGGTACTGAACCCCAAGGGAGGTGCCTGAAATGCCAGACCTTACCACACAGCGAAGACTGGCAGCAGCGGAAATGTCCATCGGCCAGAGCCGCGTCTGGATCAATCCCGACCCGGAGGCCGCAAGCGATCTGGCGGATGCCATCACCAGAGAGGATATTCGCTCCCAGATTGAGGCCGGAAATATAAAGGCCAAGCCAAAGAAGGGCAACAGCCGGGGCAGGTTCAGGGCCAGAGCTGCCAAGCGGGCCTACGGTCACTGCAAAGGACCGGGACACAGGAAGGGAGCCAAGGGCGCTCGATCCCCCCGCAAAGAGCAGTGGATGACCAAGATCCGGGCTCTGAGAAAGAGACTGAAGGAACTTCGCGAAGGCGGCCAAGTGGATCGACATACCTACAGGCTGCTCTACCGCAAGTCCAAGGGCGGCGAGTACAGAAGCATATCGCATCTCAACGCCTATATCAAGGCCAAGAGCCTTTCCAGGGGTGAGTAACTTGGCGACAGGACCTAGATACAAGGTGCCCTTCCGCAGGCGGAGAGAGGGCAGAACCAACTATCACGTCAGATACAGACTTATACTATCGAAGAAACCGAGGGTTGTGGTCAGAAAGAGCAATGCCAGCACCACATTGCAATTAGTCGTGGCAGAGCAACTGGGCGACAAAACGCTCCTGACGGTCAACTCAAAAGAGCTGGAAGACTTCGGATATACTCTGAGCAAGAGCAATCTTCCCGCAGCTTACCTTACCGGCCTGCTCTTCGGAAAGAAGATGCTGGCCCTGGGTAATGTCGAGGGCATTGCGGACATCGGCCTGCACGCCTCCACGCGCGGCAATAGAATCTATGCCGCCATCAAGGGAGTCGTGGACGCAGGCGTAAACGTTCCTCACAGCCCGGAGATCTTCCCTGAAGACGAGAGAATTCGTGGTGAGCATATAAAGAAATACACCGGAACAGATATCGTGGCCCAATTCGAGCAGGCCCGTGAGAAGATACTGGGGTGAGAGTATGGATCAGAAAAAGAAGCGTGATTTCTACCAGGAAGAGTGGGTCCCCAGGACCAGGCTGGGCAAGCTCGTGTTTGAGGGCCAGGTAACTACTTTCGATGAGGCCGTCGCATCCGGTCTTCCCATCAAGGAAGCCGGTCTTGTCGATGTGCTCATCCCTGGCCTCGAGGATGAGGTTTTGGACATAAACATGGTTCAGAGGATGACCGACTCCGGCAGGAGAGTCAAATTCAGAACCACCGTCATCGTCGGCAACCGGGACGGTTACATCGGCCTCGGCGAGGGCAAGGACGTTCAGGTCGGAAAGGCCATCAAGAAGGGAATCGACAACGCTAAGCGCAACATCATGAAGGTGAAGCGCGGCTGCGGCAGCTGGGAATGCGGCTGCGGACTCCCTCATACCGTACCCTACGAGGTCATCGGTGAATCCGGAAGCGTCAGGGTTGTCCTCATTCCCGCCCCAAGAGGCCTCGGAATTGCGGCAGGAGATACATCCAAGAAGGTCATGGACATGGCCGGCATCAAGGATGTGTGGACCAGGACGGCAGGATCGACCAGAACCACTCTGAACTTTGCCAAAGCCACCTACAATGCGCTCATCAACACCATAACCGTGAGGGCCTGAAGATGTTTGCCATAGTCAGATTGAGAGGCGAGGTCAACGTTCGGCCTGAGATTAAAGATACTCTCGCCATGCTGCGTATTCATCGCGTCAACCATTGTGTCGTGGTCAAGGATGATCTCCACTTCCGCGGCATGATTCAGAAGGTTAAGGACTACGTGGCCTGGGGCAAGATCGACGATGACACTCTGGCCATGCTCCTGGAAAAGCGCGGGCGGCTCAGTGCGAATCGGCGCTTGACTGAGCAGTTCTTGAAGGAGAATACCTCCTACCGCTCTTTTAAGGAGCTGGCGTCTGCCATGAACTCCGGCACTGCCAGCCTGAAGGACCTGGGAATCAAGCCCATCTTCAGGTTGCATCCGCCTCGCAAGGGCTTGAAGACCACCAAGAAGACCGCACAACAGGGCGGAGACACAGGATTCCGCCAGGATCTGGCGGTTCTTATCACGAAGATGAGGTAGAGAGCAATGGTAAGACCAAAGACAAAAGAACGCAGAGGCCACCGGACGTATCACGGCAAGCATAAGAATGCACGCGGAGGCGGCTCTCGCGGTGGGCGTGGAGACACTGGCAAGTGCAAGCATCACTTCATGCGGTCCCTGCTCCTCGGCACCCAGATGGGCAAGCACGGCTTCGTTCGCCTGCCGCTGACCCCGAAGCTTGAAGTGGTCAACGTGGATGTGCTGGACCAGATGGCAGGCTCCGACGGCAAGGTTGAGATCGGTGAGATGAAGGTCCTCGGTCGCGGCAAAGTGACCAGAAAGCTGACTGTCACTGCAGCCGGCTTCACGGTTACGGCCAAGGATAAGATTGAGGCTGCTGGTGGTCAGGCAGTAGTAGTATGAACCAGCATAGTTTCTTTTATGCGATAGAGCCCTTTGTGCGTCGGCTCCCTTCCGTGGAGCGGCCCACAGGGCACGTCCATTTTAAGAGAAAGCTAAGCTGGACTCTGGCCATTCTGCTCCTTTACTTTATTTTGGGCAATATACCGCTCTTCGGCCTTTCCACAGCATCAACGGATATATTCAGCGCTTATCGAGCTTTCTTCGCCGGGTCCTTCGGGACTATGATGCTCCTTGGTATCGGTCCCATAGTTACAGCATCCATCGTGCTACAGCTCCTTGTGGGCGCGGAGATCATCAAGCTTGACCTGAGTGATCCGCGGGATCAGGCCATCTATCAGGGCACCCAGAAGGCTCTGGTGTTTGTGATGGTGGCTGTGGAGGCTCTGCCTCAGGTTATTGGCGGCTATTTGCTGCCGAACTCCGACCTGGCTCTCGCTTTAGGCGTTCCTCTGGGCATAATATCTCTCCTGATATTCATCCAGGTTTTCGTGGGCGGCTCCCTCATCGTTTATATGGATGAGGTCGTCTCGAAGTGGGGCGTGGGCTCGGGCGTGGGACTGTTCATCGTAGCAGGAATCAGCCAGCAGTTAGTGACCGGTATCATCAATCCGGCTGCGGGCGATGCAGGTCTTCCCGTGGGTATAATCCCCAAGTGGATCGACATCTTCAGGCTGCAGCTCATTGGATTTGACACCATCTTCACGGCAGAGGGCATGAAGTTCATCCTCGTCACAGGCGGAATCCTGGCACTCATCTCGACCGTCATGATCATCCTGATGGTCGTTTTCGTTGAGTCTACCAGGATTGAGATACCTCTGGCGCACAGCCGCGTGCGCGGTGCCAGAGGACGCTTCCCCGTCAAGCTGGTTTACGCATCGGTTCTGCCCATGATCCTGGTGAGGGCCATCCAGGCCAACATCGAGATGCTGGGAGCGCTGCTGGCGTCAAAGATCGGCGCAGTAACCACGGCCAGCGTTACCGGACAGGGTGTGACTACGGTTTATACCGGCTATTCGAGCCTACTTGGCGACTTCATCTCCTATGCAAAATATAACTCTGCAACGGGAACGGCCATCAGTGCATCCTCGCCCCAGCCGGTCGGGGGACTGATGTTTTATCTGTCCGCCCTGCAGGGGCCGAACAGCTGGATACCGAGCATGGTGAACCAGAACGTTGCCGGGCTGACGGAGCTCGGATTCTCGCCGCTGTCTTACTGGCAGATCTTGTTGCATGTGCTGGTGGATTCAACCTTCCTGATCGTGGGCGGAGTCATCTTCGCCATCTTCTGGATTGAGACCACGGGCATGGGCCCCAAGAGCGTGGCCGCTAAGATTCATAACTCCGGCCTGCAGGTCCCAGGCTATAGAAGGAATCCTGCATCGATCGAGCGGCTGATGGAGAGATACATTCCCAAGGTGACGGTGATCGGCGGAGTGATCATAGGCGTATTGACCTTGATTGCAACGCTGCTTGGAACCCTGGGAAGCGCAGGCGGTACCGGACTGCTCCTGGCGGTTAGCATCGTCTATAGGCTCTATGAGCAGATAGCGAGCGAACAGATTCAGGAGATGTACCCCATGATGCAGAAGTTCTTCGGAGCGTCGGCATGAACGCCAAGCTGACCAAGTCCCTGGACAACGCAGCCCTGGCCGTGGGCTTTGTTCTCTTTTTCGGGATAATGGTCAGCGGCGACTTAAGGCACAGTTTAGGCGTGGCCGTGGGCTATGTTATTGGATGGATGCCCACCATCCTCCCCTTCCACGTTGTGCTCTTCATCCTAGCCGCCATCACCGGCCTTTATGCCAGCCTGATCCAGAAGTACACCATGGATTGGGAGTTTCTGAGAAATCAGCAAGAAAAGATGAAAAAGGTGCAGCGGGCCATGAAAGAGGCGCAGATGTCCGGGGATCAAGCCCGCATTCAGACGCTGCAAAACGAGCAGATGAAGATGGTCTCAGAGCAGGGCAAGATGATGCAGATGCAGTTCAAGCCCATGCTCTACATCGGCATAGTCTCCATACCGCTCTTCATGTGGGCTTATCTCTACATTGAACAGAACCCTGCCATGGTGATGACCTTTCCCTTCTGGGGAACGCATCCCATCAACGCCACTGTCATCGGGCCGGTTCTGTACTGGTTCTACTGGTACTTCGTCTGTTCTCTTCCTGTATCGCAGATTATCAGGAAAGCCCTGGACATCGGGAGCATGAGCTGAAGATGATCATCTCCATCAGCGGCTCTCCCGGCACCGGCACCACCACCCTTTCCCGCGGCCTGGCTGCGGAACTGGGGATTCGGTGGGTCAATTCCGGGGAGCTCTTCCGAAAGATCGCCAGCGAGAAGAATCTCTCTGTAAAAGAGATGAACCGCCTGGCGGAGAAGGGTCCGGAGATCGATTATCTCATCGATGATGCCCAGAAGGCTCTGGCGAAAGAAGGGCCCGGCATCTTCGAGGGGAGACTGTCCGGGCATCTCCTGCCCGCGGACCTCAAGGTCCTGCTCAAGACCGATCTGCGTGCCCGTGCGGAGCGCATCTGCAAGCGCGAATCAAAGCCGCTGGAAGATGCCATGCAGGAGACGCGCGTTCGGGAGGAGAGCGAGGCCAGGCGCTATAAAATGTATTATAACATCGATATCAATGATCTCTCCGTCTATGACCTGGTCGTGGATACGGGCAGGTTCAATGAAGCCGGGACGCTCGCCATCGTTCTGGCAGCGGTGAGGGCTCGCCAGTGATCATCCACCGCGCCAGGGAAACCGACGCCAAAGCACCAGCCGCAACATCATCTGCGGCCAATGCCACCGGTGCCACCAGCGCTGCCCCCAAATCAAAAGGCCCCTGGAAGCCCGGAACTCTTCCTTCCGACACCGTCCGCTCCGTCCTGGTGAAGAGGAACGGCAAGACCAATCCAACTTATGGAACGCCTCCCCTGCAGCGCAGCCTGGAGATGCATATGCGCCTGGGGGCCATCAATCTCGACAAGACCTCCGGGCCCACCAGCCATGAGGTGGCGGCCTGGGTCAAGCGCATCCTGAATGTGGAAAAGGCAGGCCACAGCGGCACTCTTGACCCCAAGGTCACCGGGATATTGCCCGTTTTGCTCAACGATGCCACGCGCATCATGGACACTCTCCTCCTGGCGGGGAAAGAGTACGTCTGCCTCATGCACGTTCATAAGCCCGTGCCGAAAAAGCGCATCATGGAAGTCTGCGCGGAGTTCACCGGTCCCATCCTGCAAAAGCCGCCCTTAAAGTCGTCCGTGGTCAAGCAGCTTCGCACCAGGACCATCTATTATCTGGAGGTTCTGGAGATCGAGGAGCAGCAGGTCCTCATGCGCGTGGGCTGCCAGGCGGGCACCTACATTCGCAAGCTGTGCTTCGATATCGGCCTGGCTCTAGGCACCGGCGCGAACATGGAAGAGCTGCGCAGGACCAAGGCCGGTCCCTTCCGCGAGGATGAGACGCTGGTGACGCTCCACCAGCTCACGGATGCCTATGTGGCCTGGAAGGAGACGGGCGATGAGGCCCCCCTCAGGCGCGTCATTCAGCCGGTGGAGTCAGCGCTAAGGCATATGCCGCGGCTGGTCATAGCCGATAATGCCGTGGATGCCGTCTGTCACGGTGCGCCCCTGGCGGCACCGGGGCTGCTCAGCCTGGAGACAGATATAAATAAGGGCGACGATGTTGCCTTGTTTACCCTGAAAGGCGAAGCTGTGGCTGTTGCCAGGGCGGAGTTGACGAGCCGGGAGATGCTCGCTTCCAAGACCGGGATTGTGGCCACGACCGAAAGGGTAATAATGGAGCCGGGCACCTATCCCAAGGCGTGGAAGCTGGCCGAAAGGGATGCTCCTGCGGCAGCCGCTAAGGCTGTCAAACGTTAAAAGCTGTGCCGAGGTCGTCTAGCGGTAGGGCGCCAGCCTGGAGTGAATTCTCCTGGATAGCTGGTGACTCGCAAGGGTCTCGTGAGTTCGAATCTCACCCTCGGCGCTTTCTTACGGGCAATAGGATAGTGATTATCCCTAAAACCACATCATTTTTCTCTATGAGTTCGCTAACATGATGCTTCAATAAAAGAAGAAGGGCTTCACATAAGGATAGCGATGTGGGGCATAAAAGTGCGGGTTGTCTTTCACCCGCTCTCTTGTGCTTACATAACCTCAATCAAGACGCTGCCCTGCCCAGTGCTACCGCTGGCATCTGTTACCATTAGAATGATGTTCTGATGCCCTTTGCTCAGCCTGGACGGATTCTGGCGGAAAGAACTCCTTGTGGATAATCCTCCATCGATATTCGAACTCCAGCTATAGGCATAAGGTTCCTTGCCTCCTTTTACAGAAGCTTCAAAGCCGACATCATTATTTCCTTGCAGGATTTCCCCGGCGCGTGGAGAAATTATGGTTACAATAGGCTTTTCCGTGCTTCCTCCTGCCGCCTTTGTGGTATTTTTGCCTCCCGTATTCTTCTGTTCGATGCAGCCTGAAGCCAGAAGTGCAAGGCATATCGCAACTAACAACAGTCTCTTCATGAAAGAGTTTAGGCGTTTTGCGAGAATTTAGTTCCTTCCACTGAAAGGACATCCAGGTCACGCCGCATCTGCAGCCGAGTCCAGGTCTAGTAGAAGTGCCAGCGAGTGAATAGATCCAACATTCCAGGACGGAGACCCCAAGCCTGCCAGAGTGAGAAATAAATCCATGCCATGCCTTAAGCGAGGACTGCAGGAGCAGTTCGCCGCTTCTTGGCAGGGTGTGCACCTCTCGGAGAGCCACGAGATCGCCGCCTCCAGCGCTTTGCGATGCGGCCCGTGCTTTGTCTTTGAGGTCCTTCTCAGCATGCGACTAGCGATTTAAATTTACATGACTGTCTACCGTGACTGTTTAAGCAAATATATGCGAAGGTTTTAATAACATTATCTACTATTACTATATAGGGGTGATTGATATTAGGACATTGATAATACTGCCTCTGTTAGTGCTTGGATTGATTTGCGTAGTCTCTAATGCCCAGGCGCAAGGTGGCCAGGATTCAGGATCGGCAATGACAGGTTCATCTGGAATGACATATCCAGCCTACGATTGGCTATCTCCGGGCTATTCCTATCATTACAGCTGGTATCCCTACTATTACAGTTCGTACCCATTCCGCTATTACTATCCCAACTATTATTCATACTACTATCCTTACTATTATCCATACAGCTACAACTATCCATACAGCTACAGCTACTGGTATCCATACACTTACAGTAATTATTATTGGTGGTATTGATGGGAGAACTGTGCTAGAAGAAGCAAATCGTCTAAGTCCATCTTCCTGGAGAGCATCGACAACTCCCTCTGAACGATCTCTTCAGGCAATTCCTTTTCTGCAATGTATGTTGCCCGCAAACTCAAAATTTTCTTTGCACTGCTGGCCCGTCGGATCAAATTGCGGCCCCGAATACCAAGAGCATGATAGAAATGGAGAATTTTCTACACGTGCCGGGGTTATAGAAAAGCAGGCAGAAGACCCCTCACTTTCAAGGGAGGGGATGAATGCCGTAAGTACTCCTGTTAAGTAGAAAGCTATACATTCTAATACCTGCTTAACAGTAATCTATGCTCAAGGCATATAAATTTAGGATCTATCCTACCAAGTCTCAAGAAACGAAGATGGAGATGCACCTAGATCTATGCCGATGGACATATAACAAAAATTTAGAAATTCGTAAAACCGCCTGGGAGAAGGAAAGCAAATCTCTGAGCAAATATGAAACCAATAATATGCTCCCCGAATGGAAAGAGAACAATCCGGAGCTGAAAGAGGTCTTTTCTCAAGTACTCCAAAATGTCCATGAACGAGTGGATCTTGCCTTCAAAGCGTTCTTCCGAAGGGTCAAGAGTGGAGAGAAGCCGGGATATCCTCGATTCAGAGGTAAAGGTCGGTACGACTCGTTCACCTACCCTCAAAAGGGATTCAAGCTAGAATCTGGAAAGCTCTATCTTTCTAAGATCGGAGATCTCAAGATCAAACTGCATAGACAAATCGAAGGCAGGATCAAGCGTCTGACGGTTCGCAGAGCAGCTACAGGTAAATGGTTTGCCTGCTTCTCGGTTGAGACTGAGGATATCCCTAATTCTCCTTGGAAAGACGGGTCTATTGTGGGTGTCGATGTCGGCTTAACGAGCTTTGCCACACTCTCAAATGGTGAGAAGATCGCCAACCCCCGATTCTTCCGAGAAGAGGAAAAGGAGCTTGCCAGGGTACAAAGGAAGCTCTCAAAAGCTGCTAAAGGCACTCCTGAACGGAATGCCGCCTTAAAGGTCGTTGAGCGAGTACATGAGAGGATCGCTAACAAGCGATACGAATTTGCTCATCAGGTTAGCCGAGATTTGGTTGACCGATTCGGCTTAATCGCATTTGAAGATCTGAATATCAAGAATATGCTTCAAAACCATTGCCTTGCTAAATCCATATCGGATGTGGCTTGGAGTATGCTGGTGACTGTCACATCGTACAAGGCTGAAAGTGCCGGTTCGATGGTGGTTCTAGTAGATCCGAGAAACACGTCTAAGATGTGCTCAAGGTGTGGTATCCTAGTTGAAAAGATTTTGGCTGATCGGGTCCATAACTGCCCGGAATGTGGGCTTTCGATGGATCGAGATTGGAATGCGGCCATAAACATACTCAGATTGGGACTACAATCTGTCGGAATCAAAACCGTAGAAGCCCGTCCCCTTTAGGGGGCGGGAGTAGTCACGTCGAAAACCAAGAATACAATCTAAATTGAGACGCAACAAAGAACCTGTTCTGATACTGATCTGTCGTTTTAAAATCAATTATTTTACCTGAAGCGGGATACGCTGCCGATCAGAGGGCATTAGAATAAGCGGCTGACATCTGCCTGCAGTGAATCACTCAATGGAAAAGTATTCATAGTATTAATTACATTATTAATCGTGAGGTTTCGGATATGGAAGTATTTCTCACAGCCATACTCCTCTTCTGGGGCCTGGCATTCTGGATAATCTCCGGGCTCAAGGGCTTGGCCAGAAGCTGATAGGTATCCTCGAAAATCCGGGGAGCTGTCAAAGCGGATCGAAATGCGGCAATTTCACCCCGGCCCATTTGGATGATGTGCATGGCTTCAAGGCTCTGCGAATGCATATGCTCCTCCTATTCGCGGGCCTGTGAATCCCTGTCCGGGGGACGCGGGATATTCGTAATAAAGGTGATCGCATGGAAGTTTCAAAAGAAAATATGATGGACCCGTTCAATTTGGGGATTTACGTCATTGAAGTTGGAATGGTTGCGGCAATACTGTATGGGATGGTAGTGCTGGTCGCCCTGTTCAAGCCCATGATATGATCCGCGGTGGCCGGGCTCAGTGATTGTTCCGCCACCGTCATGAAAATATCTCATGCTTGACCGGGGTGGGCCTGCGGTGCCGTCTGAGGCCTTGGATTTGATAAGCGTTGACTTTATTCTTTTTTGCCCTCATTTGAATCTTTTTCCAATGTTCCCGACAACGGACTCAAGTACAAACTTATAAATATGCAAACTATTGCAATTTTATAGTTATGTTTGAGAGAGCATCCCGGAGCTGGGGTCTGGTCAAGGCCAGCGCATCAGTCTTAATTGCTGATAAGGAGCTTATCGCCTTTCCTCTGATGTCATCATTGGCGGCGCTTATCATACTCGCCGCTGCATATTATATTTTTCCTCAATTCTTTGCCGATGGCTCAAGACAGGATCCGGGCCCGGATTTCTACGCAGAGCTATTCTTGTTCTACCTTGTCCTGAATACCGTCGTAATCTACTTCAACTCTGCACTTGTCGGTGCGGCGCTGATCAGAATAAGAGGCGGAAATCCGACCGTCGGAGATGGCTTTAGAATAGCCAACAGCCATCTCAAGGCAATTCTCGGTTACGCGGCGATTTCGGCTACGGTAGGAATTGTCCTGCGCTGGCTCTCTGATCGCGGGAGCCTGGGAAATCTGGCCTCATCTCTTGTCGGGCTGGCATGGAATCTGGCCACATTTCTGGCAGTCCCCATCCTCGTGGCTGAGGACATCGGACCCATGGATGCTATCCGCAAGAGCTCAATGCTGCTCAAGAAGACCTGGGGCGAGCAGATCGTGGGCAACCTCAGCATCGGCGCTGTATTCGGGTTGATCATCCTGTTTGTCTTCCTGCTTGGGGCAGTTATCACAATTGCGGCCTTTTCCGCGGGCTGGGGCGTACTCGCCATAACTCTTGCCGGATTTTTTGTGCTTGTGCTGATCTGCCTGGGAATCATCAGCAACGCACTGGGCGGAATATTCTCTGCTGCCGTTTACAACTATGCAGCTACAGGCAGTGCTGGAAAACTCTTCGAGGAGGATCTGATCCGGGACGCTTTCGAAGAGAAGCCGGGTGAGATGAAGCCGGGTACAATATGAAACCGGAACCTCAGAGCCGAAAGTAGAGATCGGAGTTTTCATAGCAAAGCACCAAGGAGACCCGCTCCCTTTGGGGGGGCGGGAGAAATTGGGTACACTTCCCGGCGAAACATTTATCATATATGAGTACATACACTGCCTCAAAATGATTGAACAAGTTCTAACGGTAAACTGTAAGCTGAGTCCAACGGACATCCAGGCCGAAGCGATAGAGGATACTCTCAAAGCCTTTGCGGATGCCTGTAATTGGATCAACCA
>Ga0074195_1000417_pt1 | contig 87248 bp, 97 predicted proteins | sample EPASupsiteHSE623_FD_64525 | JGI IMG/M metagenome (GOLD analysis project Ga0074195, IMG submission 64525) | Bioremediated contaminated groundwater from EPA Superfund site, New Mexico - Sample HSE6-23 | ecosystem: Environmental > Aquatic > Deep subsurface > Groundwater > Contaminated ...
CCACTTGTCGAATCAAAGGACAATGGTATCCTCGTTGATCTTCTAAAAGCAATGGCTGAAGAATATAAAGACGGCAAAATTACCTGGGAAGTTTATTCTTTTAAGAGATCTATGGAAAATGTGGAAAAGGGAAGGGCTGATTTCCATATGCCTCAGTTAGTCAACCCGAAAATTTCCGCCGATGAACTGCCGTTCATGTTCTCAACAGAAAATATATTCAAGGTTGTTTTTGTCCTATACACAAACAAGAACAATAAAAATATTAACTCCGGAAATGCACGCAAGTATAAAATTGAGAGCAGTCTCGGCACAATGGATTTCTTCAATTTCAAGGTTACCGGCTCTCCTGACATTGAGTCAAGCCTGAAAAAAGTGGATACGGGGAAGATAGACGGATGGTTGTTCGCAATGCCTGAGAGCGATGCCGTTTTAAAGAGTCTTGGCTTGAAAAACACCAAGAGGCAGGAATTCGCAAATTATGATGTGAGAATAGTATTAGACAAGAGCCCTAAGGGTAAAGAAGTAGATAAGATAATGACCAATCTTATCAGTAAGCTTAAGGCCAACGGAAAATATCAGAAGATTATGGGGCCTATCCTGGATCAGAAATTTGATCCCTGGCAGTTGTAATAATACTGAGACCACCCTCAAATGCCGGATCTTTATGCAAGGCAGGTCCGGCATTTGAGGACTTTTCAGATCCGCTGCTGTCCGGGAATTCTTCTTGTAATATATGTCATATGACCTTCCTGTTTTTTATATATAGAAATGTTTTTATTCTCAAAATCATTATACATACACGCAAAAAAGCGATTAATATTGCTGATAACAGAAGAAAAAGCCATCTCTTAATTTGTATTCCCGCGCAAAACTTTCTTTCAAGATAGTATTTTATTTAATTTCTGCTTAAGCTAATTTTAAAATCTTCGATAATGTGTTCATAATGTTGTTAGCACAAATTAAAGTTTATTAAAAAAACCAAGGAGGGTAAAGTATGTTAAAAGCAGTTCGGTATTTTGTTTTAGCAGTATTTTGTTTAGGTTTAATGATAGTACAGGCTGAAGCGAGGGATTTAAAGGGTAGTCTGCCATTGATTCCTCCACTTGTCGAGTCAAAGGATAAGGGGATTCTGGTTGATCTTACGAAGGCAATGGCCGAGGAATATAAGGGCGGTAAGATTACCTGGGAAGTCTTTCCATTTAAAAGATCTATGGAAAATGTGGAAAAGGGAAAAGCTGATTTCCACATGCCTCAGTTAGTCAACCCGAAAATTTCCGCCGATAAACTGCCCTTTATGTTCTCATCAGAGAAAATATTCAGGGTTGTCTTTGTACTCTATACAAACAAAAACAATAAAGATATTAACGCCGGAAACGCCAGCAAGTATAAAATAGAGAGCGATCTCGGCACAATGGATTTCTTTGATTTCAAGGTTGCCGGTTCTCCTGATATAGAATCAAGCCTGAAGAAGGTTGATATGGGGAGAATAGATGGGTTTATTTTTGCCATGCCCGAAAGCGATGGGGCTTTAAAGAAGCTTGGTTTAAAAAATATCAAGAGACAGGAATTTGCAAAGTATGATGTGAGAATAGTCCTGAACAAGAGCGCTCAGGGTAAAGAAGTAGATAAGATACTTACCGATCTTATCGGCAAGCTTAAAGCAAATGGAAAATATCAGAAGATTATGGGACCTATCCTGGATCAGAAATTTGATCCGTGGCAACCGTAAGAATACTGAGGCACTTTTTCATACCGGGTCTTATACAAGGCCCGGTATGAAAAAGAGGTCAAATCCGCTGCTTTCCGGTAAGATACCTGAATATAGCGATAAAAGGAGGCAAAAAAATGAAAATGGATTCGATGAAATGGAAATTCGTTATACCGGTAGTGGCATCAATACTGATCATTATCGGATTATCAGGCGGGTACAATTATATTCAAGATTCGCAAAAACTGAAGACAGAGCTTAACAAAAAGGTAACATCATTATTTGAAATAGGATCATTGGCTATGATTGATCCTATCTGGAACATACGCAAGGAAGTTATCCAGGAAAATGCCGAATTTCTTTTAAAAAATGAAGAAATAGCGTCCATCCAAGTCCTTGACGCAGAGGGAAATGCACTATATAGTATGGAAAAAAAGGAAAAGATATATGATAAGCAATACCTGATGCCGGCATTGAAACAGGATTTGAAAAAAGATAATCAGAAGATTGGCACAGTCGTTGTCAGCGCGACAAACTACTTTGTGAAACAGGCATTGTTCAAGGGTATTGTTACTACTATTATTCAAATATTTGTTTCGGTGATTATACTGGGAATGATAGTGTTTTTCATCACCCAGAGAATATCGAAACCGATCATTAATATGGCTACAGTGCTGAAAGATATTGCCGAAGGGGACGGAGATCTTACAAAGACAATCCCTGTTTCCAGCAATGATGAGATAGGCGAAATGGCAAAATATTTTAACAGCTTTATCGATAAATTAAATGGCATTGTGCTCAATATTAAGGGCTATTCCAAGAGTATAACCTTGGGCACCCAAGACCTGAGCAATAAAATGGAGCAAATAGGCAATACTGAGAATACCCTGCTTGAAACTACAAGCAGTACATCCGCTGCAGTAGAGGAAATGGCGGGTAACATCTCAACCATTGCAGACAACACAAATCATCTGTCTACAAATGCCGATGAAACAGAGCAGTTGGCCTTGGATGGAAGAAAAGCAGTTCAGGGGACAATTGACGGTATAAACAAAGTAAAACATGTGCTTGAAGAAGGCGCCAAAGAGGTTAAAAGTCTGGGCAACAGAACCACTGAAATCGGTAATATTACCACTGTAATCAATGATATTGCGGATCAGACAAACCTTCTGGCTCTGAATGCAGCTATAGAGTCTGCGCGTGCCGGTGAGCATGGGAGAGGTTTTGCCGTTGTTGCCGATGAAGTAAGGAAACTTGCCGAGAGGACAACGGAATCAACAAAAGAGATTACAAAAATGATCAGCACCATACAACACGAGACCAATAACGTCATTCGAAGGATGGAGGAAGTAACCTTAGAGGTCATAGAAGGAGTGAAACTTGCTGACAGCACTGGTGGCATTCTGGAAAAGATCGTATCAAGAATGGGCGAATTGAAGCAGATGGTAAACATGGTGGCAAATTCAACAAGCGAACAGTCAATGGCAACAAACGAAATATCGGATCAGACGATCAGAGTGACACAGAGTGTTCAGGAAACGGGGAAAGCAGTAAACCAGAGTTCTATCTCCACCAAGGAAATAGCAACTGTATGCGAAAAACTGAATGATATCGTGGAAATGTTTAAATTAAGAGAAGGGAATATTCATTTATAAGAATTGTAGCTCTGTAGCCCCCGGCGTTTTCACGTCGGGGGCTTTCATATATATTACCAACCAAGCCCTCAAACGAATTGTGGGATCTGTAAACGAAACGCATGAAAAACAACCCTGCGCCCCTGCCCTATTTTTTTAGAAATACCTGGGCAATTCGTATTATCAGGACTGAAACAAAACCCCAGGCGAAGGGTAGCCACAGCGGTATATTGAGAAAAGTCGGCAGCGTATAATGCCAGATGCCTACCTTCGTGGCAATAATCTCGGCAGTTGAACCGAGAACTGCACCTGCAATGAAAACCACATGATCTTCCTTGTCAGGCCACAGGAAATAGCGGACAAGATAGACGCCTATCAGAACCCCTGTAACGGCTATATTATTCTTCCAGACAAGAACCACAATAAACATCAGAAGCCAAAAAATAGCAAGATCTCGAATCAGAATATTTCTCTTCTTTTTTTCCACTATATAACCCCGATAAAAAATATTTTCTTTACTTAACTGACAGGCACAACGAAGATTCTCTTCTGCTCCGGCAAACCATCGGCACCGTTCTTTTTTCGCATATCACAGAAACAATGCCATGATCGCATCGCCTATGTATTTGTCAATTATTTCCCCTGCTTGCGCTATAACAGGCTCCATCCGTTCCAGATATGAGTTGATAAAGGCAAAGTTCTCATAGGGACTCATTCCCTCGCCTCGGAGCGCATGAATTTAAATTTTTGTTTCCTCAATTTCCTTGGAAATAGGCAGCTTTATTGTAACCATTGTACCCTCTTCTTCCTTGCTGTTAAGGAAGATTTTTCCTTTGTGAGAGCTAATCACGTGATCCGCCAAGCATAATCCTAACCCTATACCCGTATGTTTCGTAGAAAAAAAAGGGACAAAAATATTATCCATGTTTTCTTTGGAGATACCCTTGCCCGTATCAAGGATTCTGATAACGACCTCATTTTTATCGAAATAGGGGTAAGTGCTAATGGCAAGTTTTCCACCTTTCGGCATAGCATCCAGAGCATTAAGAACAATATTAAGGAATGCCTTCTCCATGAGCTCTTCATACATTAAAATAGACGGCAACCTCCTTGACAGCTTTTTATGTAACAGCACATGTTGCTTTTCACATTTTATCCTTACAAGATCGCAGACCCTGTTTATTATATCGTTCATGTTCCCAGGCTTAAGAAAATCCTCACTCGGTGTCGCCAGATCTATCAAGTTTTTAATAATTTCGTTTGCTTGCTCGGAATTTCTTAGCATGATTCTCAGATGTTTTTTTATTTCTTCATTAGGTTCGTATTTATTGAGACAAAACTGGGCAGATGCACGAATATTCGCAAGTGGGTTTCTGATTTCATGGGCAATGCCTGATGAAAACTTTCCTAAAAGGGCAAGTTTTTCGATCCTTATTAACTCTTGTTGAGTTTCTTTTAATTTTTCATAGGCGCCTAATAATGATTTTTCTGCCAGCCTGCGCTCTGTTATGTCATGGATAACAACAACTCTTAACCCTTTTCTTCGTTTTTTCACGTTCTGTACCGGTCGCATCCTGATATTAAGATATCGTTCCAGGATATCATCTTCCACTTCCAATTCAATGTTTTGCTTTGACACTAAATTCTTTGTATTCTTTGATATAAAATCCCTGAGATAACAGGCAGGTTTCTGGCAGTATGGATGAAGAATATCATGTAGATATTCCCCTTTAATATCTACAAGCTGTCCGAGACCCCAATCCGTTGCTCTCTGATTTGAACGAATAGCGCATCCCTTATCATCAATGAGAAAAATGAGATCATAAAGGGAATTGACTAAAGATTCCCACTCTTGTTCGGCCTCCACAATTTGATCCATACTTACTCTCAACTTCTTTTCTCTCAGTTTACGCTCTTGGGTATCTTTCTCCAATATTGTATTCACTTCTCTCAGTTTGCTGTTAATCCTTTTGAGTTCAATGTTTTGCGCGGCAATTTTCTCCTGATCCCGTTGTCTCTCAAGGGCGTGCCTGATATTAAGCATCAGTTGTTTCATGTCGTACGGTTTTAACAAATAAGAGAAGACTCCTCTGTTCATTGCTTCAATCGCGGAATTGAGGGATGCATTCCCTGTAAGTATTATAACTTCAATGAATGGGTTGGTTGCCTTTACTCTGCCAAGCACTTCGAGTCCGCTCATATCTGGAAGCCCAAGGTCAATAATCGCCAAGTTTACAAAGAACTGCTTCAGGATATCAAGGCCTTCCATTCCGTTCTTAGCGGTAAACAGTTCATATCCTTTTATCCTCAGGATATCGGACAGGGTTTTAACTGTCCCCGGGTCATCATCGATAATGAGGATCTTTTGCTTTTCCATAGCTGCAATTATATCCTATACAACGTCCTTTAAAAACAAAATATCTTTCCCTTGCCAAAAAATACCTTGAACATTGCCCAGATTTTTGTTCGTGCCGGCTCCTTCATTAGCCTGCCGTCTTTTGGAGGGGAAAAGGTTCTACAGAAGGTGTCAGTTGTTTTATGGGTCATCCTTTGTCCGGATTATTCCGTGAAACATCATGGATCAACGCCGAAGTCAAAGAAACTTTCCCCGTAAAGAAGAGCGTATTCACCCGGTGTAATTGGGGATGATGGCATGCCACGATAAATATTCATAACCTCGCCGTTGTATGTGCAATTGCTTTGCACCTTCTCCAGCTTAAGGGGTATTTTAGTCCCTTCCCTGAATTTTGCACGACCTTTGTAACCGCCAAAAAGTGATGCAGATGATTCTCCGATGATAAGAAAACGGTCATTCCCCTTAGCTTCAAGCTTGACAAGGGCAAAGACATCGTCTGTGGACTGACCTTCAAAGGTTGCCAGATCGGGAAATACGGGGATTTTTGATCTTATGCGATTAGAAGCACTGCTGCCGGAGATACGCGCCGAAACCGTGCCTTTCTCGGGAGCAACGCCAAGGGTAAAGAAGCTGGCAATGGTACTGCCGGCACTGACGTCTTCGTCAATGTCAGCTTGACGGTAACTTAGATTGATCTGTTTATCACCGTCTATGATTGCCTGCAGGTTTTCAGAGGTTGCAAGCTTGCAAGCCACTTCTTTGGTTGTCTGAACGGTCTGAACTGTCGGGCCGGTCTTTTTTGTAATCATACGGTTAATAATAGCGTCGCTCACTCCAGCCGCTTTGAGCTTTATAAGGGCATCAGCGGAGGTGTCAAATTGCGTATCCGACGTATCGATTGTGGATAATATCAGGGCTTCAGCCATACTTGCCTTGACAAGCTTGACCACATCATCATTTGTCATCGTCACAGCTCCGGCACAGGAAGATACTGTCATAATCAAACAGACAACCGCTGCAGCAACTGTGTTCACAATTGTTTTCATTACTACCTCCCCTTTTTTATATTAAAGCAAACAATATCTTTTTTTCCGGCGGCTTTTTATGGTCGTAACCCCTTACATGGTGTGGTCTTTTTACCAGTCTTCTCATAAACGATGTTGCTTTATGTTTCAGCTCTTTTGCTGAATGAGTCCGGATACCGGAATGGACTCTTCCTTCCAGGTCGCCGTTGAAATATTCATCGGGATTTAGTTCAGAGGAATATGGAGGAAGGTAAAAGACTTCTGTCTTTTCCCTATTGGACTCAATCCATTCAGCGACCTTTTTGCTATGGTGTACCTTCATGTTATCCAGGATCAGATTTCACATAAAAACATGAAGGATGTCTCCTCTGACGCCCTTGAACCATGAGCTATCAGCTAAATTACTGCTTCTTCTCCCACTCTCCGCTATCGTTCTGAATCCACCAGTTGGCCGGCATTTTGTTCCGCCAACTATTTGCAAATATCTTCCGGACCTGCGGCAGCGAATTGGCATCAAGTTTATTTGCCTTCACAATCTCTGCATATAGTTCTGTACGATTTTTATTCAACTGGTCCGTAAGCCTTGTTACATCAGCTTTTTCCTTCAGATTGAGATCTGCGGTGTTGCGTATCTCTGCGAAGCCGTTATTGTTTTCCCCAACGTTCCCGCGAACATAAAAATGTTTCAACTGATGAAAGCTTTCTCTCATCGATTGTCTGATATTGCGTATGGCAGGTGTTGATACATTTATATCTGCTTGGGCATACACTTCCTTTGGTCCAATATTAATATTTAGCAATTTGTCAAATATCTGGCTTTTTACGTCCGGTTTTTTTTCGGGTTTTTGCTGATCTTTCGCACCTGTTACATCATCTACAATCTGGTCGGCTGCTTTTTGAATTGCAGCAGCAGGAAAATAAACATTGACCGTTACACATGCGGCCACAAAAATAAATGCGATAAAGCTTAAATTTCTGAATCTTTTCAACATAAAATCCTCCTTTATTATACTAAACGGTACGAGTATGGAATAAGCACTTTCCGCTATCGCCTGCTTCCCTCTTCATATTTAATTCATGCTCGTTGTAAATGTCGGTTTTTCTTCATTATTCTTAAAAATCCTGCCGACTCTCTCCTGCATGTCATTAAAGCTTATCGTATTGTCCGGGTCTCTGTTAATCACATCGAGCCCCCGGAAGAAACTCTTTCGAATAAAATATTCCGTATTGCCTTCATGAATTTTGCCGCTCAGACGAAAATTATCGTTTTCGAGGGCACATCTTATTCCAAGCCGGCTATAGGGGTATTCCTTGAAAAAACGGTTTACGCCGCTTCTTAAAATTGCTCCCACAGCACCGGAACCTGTGCCGATTATTGATATGTTCTCAATAGCATCAACACTGATCGTCTGTTCGACCCCTTTTTTCTTAACAGAATCAATATCGAGAACAAAATACGACGGCTGTCCGTATTCAATTTCCAGTCCCTTTATTGAGCCCTGAATGACCCCTTTTATTTTACCAATCTTAATAGTGTCGGTAATTTTTCCAAGATCAATGTCGCTGAACGTAATATCCCCTCCCATGGTTCTTGAGGATGAAAATAGATTTTTTGCATGAACATTATTTGCCTCTATGGTTCCGCCAAAGACCTTCAGTGCCGTTACCCCCTTTGTAACCCATTTGCCGTCTTCATGGGCAATCATAGGGAAGTTTGCTTCCATACTGCCCGGCAACTGTATGTCTGTCAATTCATTGAGTAGTGCGCCCATATCCAAATTATCTATTTTTGCGGCAAAATATAATTTCCTTGAAGGGGAAAGCACATCAAGAGCTTTGCATTGAAGAATGCGAAGCTTTCCGCCATAGAAGGGTATCTCAAGATCCTCTGAGACGGCAAAACTATTGTACGACGAAGTAAACGGGACAGTAATGCCGGTCATTTCCAGGACGCCTTTTTCAAAACTTTCAATGGATATTTTACCGGGAACGTTCTTTTCTTCTGAAAGGGGCACGCCTGAGGGATAACGAAGATTGAATGGAAGATTTATTGTAATGTTGGAAGCATTTAATGATTTTTCAGGTATGTTTACAGACATATTGTCTGCACGTATATCGCCGTTAAAAGAATATCTGTCATCTTCAGCCTGGACTTTAAATATTGTATTTAAGTTACCTGTAATATTCATGTTTTTTAATAATGGATAATTCTGCTGAAAATAATCGTAGAAAAGAAGTGACAGGATTTTCTGGTTTGAAATATCTTTTCCTACAAAAGAGAAATCCCATTTATTTTTGCCTATGGAGCCTCTATAAAAGTACCGGCCTGTATTGAAGAAGTTCAATGTGCCTTTGAAATCGAACTGTTGTTTACTGTCAAAAGACATGTCCATATCATATGATATTTTTATCATCCGGTCTTTTGTAAGGTCTTTATAATATGTGTTAAAAAGGTATTCTCCTGAAAAAAGCTCGGTATGCATATTTGCACTTGATTTTTTATCCTCCAGGGGGATACTGAATTTCAAAACCATTGAGCCTTCGATGCCCTGTGCTGCCTTTGTACCATCCGCTGAACTGAATCCTCCTTTCTGGAACAGAAGAGCGACCTTGCCTGAAAGCACCGGCTCCTCACCTTTGAAGGCACCTTCCATCTCACTCTTGAGATCACCCTTTCCCTGGATTGACCACTTATCGTCACCGGATTTTTCAATGAATGGTTTTAAGTATGTAAAGAGTGTTTTAAAATCAATATTTGTTGCATTAATAGCAGCTTTCAAGGGGAAGGTATCCTTCATAGTCCCCCTGTAATTGCCGAGGAATGTGCCCAGAGAAGGTATTTCACATTGAAAAGGGTCAATAATAAGAGTTTTTGGTTTTAACTCATAAACCACTTTTGTCTTCAGGAAAGGGTTCCTGATTTTTGACTTACCGATAGCCGTATTTCTTAATATTATTGAGTCTGCCGATATATCGATACGGGAGATGGTAATGCGCTCTTTTTGAAAGACTATTGCAAAATATAGTTTTGCATTCTCCAGAGATGCTGTTTTGAAGACACCGTTATTCAGAGAGATTTCCAGCACTCCTGTTCCTAAAGGATTCGGGAACAAGTTTGTAAGGTTTAAGGAACCCTTGCATTGACCCTGCCCTTTCATTCCGGATGATTCTTTGCCGGTTATATCAATCAATCCATGGAATGTAATATTTCCTCCGGTTTTCGGAGAAAATTTTAGAACATCGAGATTGATTTCTTTAAAATTTAATTCATATTGATCTGTTCCGAAAAGAAGTTTGAATTCTCCTTTACGGACAGTAAGCAGGTGAACAGGCGGTATTTTTTTAATGAAAGACAGGTCTGTTTCTGTCTCTTTTTTATCACCGATTCTTATCTGTATTTTTGGTTCATTCAGAATAATTTTTTCAACTTCGCCTTTTATTGCATTAGAGAATTTGCTTTCAATATTGACCTCTTTGCTTGCAAATTGAAATCTTCTTTTTTCCGGATCTGCGATCTGCAATTCAGATATTTCCGCTTTCAGAAATGGGGAATAGCCAACTTTATCGGCGCGGACAGTAAACCCGTATTTATATTCAAGGACATAGGCAAGATGACGATAAAATAAAGGTGTACGAAGATAAAAGGCTGCCACAGCAATGAACAGGAAAATGGCAAGCAGGCTAAGCAGTAAAGATTTTCTTTTCAGGGTCGCCATGTCAGTATTATAGCATGAAGGAATTAATTAACACAGTTTGAATTCCACTTTGGGAATGAATGTTTGAACTTGACATGATGCCTATATATCCACTATCATTGATTTAAAATTATACATGCATACCTGTTAATCTTTCTGCGAACAGTGTACATGTATCATGCCCCTTATTAAAGGGGACAAAAAAAGGAGGGGTTTTATGGCAATTACTGTTTTGTTGGAAATTCCGGGGATGGATCAGGTGAAGTATGAGAAACTTATTCAAAAGCTCCAGGCCACAGGCGCAGCGCCCGAAGGTCGTTCATTCCACATTGCATCAGCAAAAGACAACGGAATGCTGGCAGTTGATGTATGGGAGTCGCCGGAGAAGCTTCAGGCCTTTGCAGGGAAACTCATGCCTATTCTTCAGGAACTGGGCGTTACACCTAAGGAGCCGCAGGTTTTTCCTACCATTGTAGCAGTTGCCGGATAGTCACATAATGTGACTTGACAAAATCATGCCTGCCGACCATGTTTCAACATGGCGGCAGGCATGTTCTTTTAAAAACTCCAATCCGGGGAATATAATGTTGGAAGTCCTTCATTATTTCAATTTTATAAAGTTAACGAAAAGCAGATTTTATAACGGACTTTATAAATAATCCCTTAAATCAATGACGATAACCGAAATGTTATCGGTACTTCCGTAGTCCAATGCCCTGTCCTTTATCTGCCTGGCTCCTTCCTGCGGGCTTTCAGCAGACCTTGCTATATCAATCACTTCCTGCGGGATAAGCACATCCCATATACCATCACATGCAAGTATCACAAAGTCATTGTCTTTTTCCAGAAGACCTTCAACAATCCTTGGATCAGAAATTACAAAAGGCTTCAACCCAGCATCTCCCAGGGCACGGCTTACAGCAAGGACACCCTGGACCCTCGGCGTTCCATAACCTGAGATAAATCCGCCTGATTTTTCAATTCTTGACCTTTCTTCAGACAGTGAGGGCTTGTGGTCTAAGGTCAATAGATCAGCACCGGCCTTTGTTCCGATTATTACCCGCGTATCGCCTGCATTTGATACGATATACCTTTTATCTATTACATAAAAGGTTGCCGAAGTTGTTCCGCTTTTAACTCCAGCATTTAAAATATGATCATCAACGTCTGTATAAGCCTGTCTCAGTAGTTCGGCTTCTCCACGACGCTTTTTCAAAGGCTTTTCAGCTTCCCCTTCCCATAATTTTAGAAAGCAGGGTGTAAGCATTTCTGCTGCAATCTGAGCCGCCCTTTTTCCGCCATGACCATCATATATTTCTGCGCTGAAGAACATTTTCTCCGGAACCTGCCAAATTGCATGCGAGTCCTCCATGCTTCCTCGCAGACCGATATCTTCAATAAAACCATATGAAATATTCATCGATTGTTATATTGTCACCTATCCATGATTCCGGGAGTGTTCCTTAACCTGGTGCATAAAGGCTTCAAGCCTTGTAGCTATATTTGAAACACCCTGGCCGTCATAGGCCAAATTAATAATGGGGACATTATATTTCTTTTGGATCAACTTCATAATTGCGCTTGAAACTGTTCCCGGCATACAGGTAAAGGGCATTGCATTAATAATACCGGATACACCTCTGTGAATAAAATCAACCGCCTTTCCGACGCTTAATATTGCCTCACCTTCAAAACTCACATGGACATAAGGGCTTGCTTTTCTGATAATATCTCCCATCTTCGGCTCTTTTCCATATCTCAGGCCTTTCGCAAATATTTTTTCAATCCGATGTTCGTCTTTTCCTTGTATATATCCGGTAATAAGAAAATTCATCGCGTTGGGAATGCTGCCCTTTTTCAGGCTCTTCTTTTTATTGATATAGTTTACATAAGTTATCCACTCCGCAATAGATGCAAGCCATGCTACTCCTCCAAATTCCTCTACCTTCCTCACAAGGTCATTATTACTGAATCTGTTAGACCTTATGTATATTTCACCCACAATACCGACAAGCGGTTTTTCTGACTTTACACTCTTAATGCTTAAAAAATTGTCTATTGTGTTTTCAAGCACGCCAAAGATGTCTTTGCCGTCTTTCTCTATAGATTTTGAAATATGAACAAGGGCATCTTTATAAACCTTATCAGCGCTTCCCTTGATTTCCTCATACGGTCTTATCTCATGAAGCATTTTCATGTTAAGGTCTATTGCCACTATTGATCTCCATGCTAATCGTTTGAATTTGCTTCCGAGCATGTCAAGTTCGTCATAGAGCCTGTGATCCTGATTAGGCGCATATATGGGCACTTCTTCATAACCCATTTCATCAAGAACCATTCTGTGGAACCTGTGATATTGTCCGAACCTGCATGGTCCGCCGCCTGTAGGCATAAAAAATGCGCTTTTTTCAGGATCAAAGGATGATTTGTTTACTGCTTTCAGCATATCACCCGTAGTAAGTATGCATGGATAACATTCTTTGCCGGAGGTAATCTTTCTCCCAAGGCGTACCGTTTCTTCATCGGATTCATCCATTACATCCGTTTCAACGCCGCAGGCACGAAAAGCGCTTGATAATGCAAAAGAATGGTCACTCATATAAGGTATATACACCTTTCTCTTTTTACCGTTTACTTCAAATTTTGAAACCACTTTCTTCACTGTTTTCATTTCATGTTTCGCATTTTTGATGCTGTCAAGGAAAGCTTCAAGCCTTGTAATAACACCGGCATCAGCGCTATGCTCATCAATTTCCAACTGCAGGAAGGGCTTCCCCTCCATGATCTTTTTAAAGAAATGCATGATAAAAGAATCAGGCCCGCAGCCAAAGTTTGTAACATATATACCGTAGAAATTATCACGTTCTTTGGCAAGCTTTGCAGCCCGTAAAATCTTTTGTCCATAGCCCCAGTACATATCTTTCAGATCTTCGTCTTTTTCTGCGCCATCCATAACGGGCAGCATATCAAGCGGCACAGGGGTCACGCCGAGATCCATCAATTTTTTATGGATATTCAGGTTTGCCCCCGGGTCCGCACTGTTATAGGGTCTGCCGATTATCACCATTACCTTTTCATGCTTTCCAATTGAAGATAACAACTTCGCGCCTTCAGCAAGACATCTGCCGTAAAATATGTTTTGTGTTTCCATTGCAATATTAAAGGCTTTTTCCACTTCTTTTCCGGTTTTATGAATCCCTCTTCCAAAGTCTTTCAACGCTTTTAAGGTATTGTCTCTGTTGCCGCCGAAATACACAACCGGTGAATCCAGTTTTACTCCGGCAGCATCAAAATCAATGGAGGCTTTGACGGTGTAAGGTATGGACTGAGCATAGGGACAGGAAAACGTATTTGACGTATGATCGGAAATATTTTTTAGATTAATAACGCTCGGAAGAAAAATCCTTTTAATCCCTTTATCTATGAGATTGATTATATGACCGTGCGCGAGTTTTATGGGAAAGCATGACTCCACAATGATATTTTCAACACCTTCTTTTATAATTTTTTTATTTGTAACATCTGAAATTACAACGGTAAATCCGAGCTCTGTAAGAAATGCCTTCCAGAAAGGCAGGAAGTCGCAGATATTTAATATCTTAGGTATTCCTATCAGCTCACCTTCGACCTGTTTATCATATATTCCGTGGAGCAGATCGTCTCTTACCTTGAAAAGGTCTGTTGCATGCTTTTTTCCGACACTTCTTTTCACATCATATTTTTCACATCTGCTTCCATAATATAACGGCGCTTCATCCTCTACCATCACTTTCCTGATTTCACATAAGTTTTCACAGCCTTTACATTCAAAAGTGTCTACCTCATACTCTCTTTTGCTTAAGTCGAATCCTTTAAAATTACTTTTTTCCCAATCCCTCTCTTTCAGTGCAAGGATTGCAACACCGATGGCGCCGGTAATATCATGATGAGACGGCACTTTGACAGGTTTTTTAAGCACATTTTCAAAGGCCGCTACAACACCCTTGTTGAAGGCAGTACCGCCCTGAAAAAATATTCTGCCTCCTATTTTCCTGTCGCCCACAACTTTATTCAAATAATTAGTAACTATCGAATATGAAAGACCGCTTACAAGATCATCAGTTTTTACTCCTCTCTGCTGATGATGCACAAGGTCAGATTCTATAAAAACCGTACAGCGCTCCCCCATCTTTACAGGCGCTTTTGATGCCAGGGCCAAACTGCCGAACTCTTCTTTTATGGATATTCCGAGTTTTTCTGCCTGTTCCTCCAGAAAAGAGCCTGTTCCCGCGGCACAGGCTTTATTCATTTCAAAATCTACGATAACTCCGTTGTCAATACTGATATATTTTGAATCCTGACCTCCGATTTCAAAAATGGTATCAACTTTGCCGTCTATGTTTATCGCTGCTTCAGCCTGAGCGGTTATTTCATTTCTAACTATGTCGGCGCCGACAAAATCGCCCGTCAGATATCTTCCTGAGCCTGTGGTTCCGGCTCCTATTATTTCTACTTTTTCTCCTATTTCCTCTCCTATTTCTGCCAAACCTCTTTTAACAGCTTCAAGAGGTCTTCCTTCAGTCATAAGATATCTTTTAGCAAGGATATCCTTCTCTTCGTTAATCACCACAAGGTTTGTGCTTATTGATCCTACATCAAGACCAAGGTATGCCCTGGTTTTCTCCTTTATGTTTTTCAATTCATAAGATACATTCAGATTTTCCTCAGATATCTTTAAGGGCTCATGCGCTTCGTGAAACCTTTCCTGCAAAAGATACTCTTCCAGCCCATCCAGACCGAGAAAGGTTCGCTTTGAAGAGGGCTCGTCAAGCACCGCGTAGATCGCACCAATTGCGCCCATTGATGTAAAGTGTTCGGGAACTATCAGTTCACCATCTTTTAAAACAAATACATCCCTTACGGCCTTTTTCATCCCTGCATTTGCGGCAACACCACCGATGAAGGCGACAGGATTTTTTATTTCTTTTCCCTTCGTGATATTGCTTTTAAAGTTCCTCGCAAGGGCATAACAGAGACCTGCAACTATTTCATAATCCGGAGTTGCAATCTGCTGAAGATGTATCATATCTGATTTGGCAAATACCGTACATCTTCCGGCAATCCTCGGCACATTGGCTGCTTTCAGAGCTATTTCACTGAATTCTTCTATGGTAAAACAGAGTCTGGAAGCCTGCTGATCTAAAAAAGAGCCTGTTCCTGCAGCACACAGGGCATTCATAGAGAAGTCTTTTACACGCAGTCTATTGTTTTTTCCCGACTTCTCAAATATAATGAACTTTGAATCCTCACCGCCTATATCTATTACACTGCCGATATGCGGATACAAATGGCTGAATCCGGTTGCAAGAGCAACAATTTCATTTACAAACGATCCGCCTGTAATGGAGGCAAAATGCTTTGCCCCTGTACCTGTTGTTGCAACAAATTCTATGTCGTGGGTCTTAATCAGTTCTTCAATGATCTCCTTTGCCGTTTCAATAGATCTGCCCATATGGCGTATATACCTGTCTATCACGATATTTTCAGACTCATCTATTACGGCAAGGTTAACACTGACAGAACCGATATCAATACCAACTCTATACATCCCTGCATCCCCCTGCATTATACAAAGATTTTGATTTTGTAAGGTTCTTATGTTTTAATTATAATATATAAAGGCTTCAAATCAATACAAATATCAAAATATGAAAAGAAATCATATATATGTCAGTGGTTTAGTTCAGGGTGTATATTTCAGGCACAATACTATGCTACACGCCGAGATGCTAGGTATAAAAGGGTGGGTAAGAAATCTAAGAGACGGCAGGGTTGAAATTGTTTGTGAAGGAAATGATGAATCCGTTGACAAATTCACAGCATGGTGCAACATCGGCCCAAGAGGCGCTTACGTTGAAGGTTTAGATATTGAGCAGGAAGAATTTAAAAATGAATTCAATAAATTCCAGATATTATACTAAACAATTGCATTATCCTCTTTTTCTGGATATTTCCGGTAAGTCCTGTATTGTCATAGGAGGCGGAAAGATTGCTGAAAGAAAAGTCGCAATGCTTCTTAAATTTAATGCTCAAGTAAAGGTAATCAGCCCAAAAATAAACGGGGCATTATCAAAACTTTTGAAATCCGGGAAAATCGCAGTTATTGAACGTGAATATAAGGATGGGGATTTAGACGGGGCATCACTGGTATTTGCAGCTACAAACAAAAAAGATATTAATGTGAGAATAAAAAAAGAAGCTGCAATGAAAGGCATATTGGTTAATGTTGTTGACGATCCGGTTTTGTGTGATTTTATTGTCCCCTCAATTGTAAAAAAGGGTCCCATCGTTATTGCCATCTCTACATCCGGCGTTCTACCTTCATTATCTAAGAAGTTGAGAAAAGAAATTAGTGAATATATTACAGAAGACTATATAAAATATGTAAATATTGTAGGTTATTTTAGGAAATATCTGATAAATAACGTGAAAAACAAAAGGAAACGAGCTGAAATAATGGCAGAAATAAGTAATACTGATATGAAAGAACTGATTAATTTGAATATAAAAGAAATTAAAGCAAGATTTCTAATAGAGAGCAGATGAATATATACCTGTTTTATATTGCCCTTTTTTTCTACATAATCTCAACGATATCCTACCTTTTTTGTCTGACTGTAAGCAGAAAGATAATCGAAAAACTGGGGCATAATTTTTTATTAACAGGTTTTTTTATACATTTACTTGCAACTTTTGTCAGATATTTCGAAGCAGGCTATACACCGGTTACAAATGCTTATGAATCTCTTTCATTTTTTTCCCTTTGCATCGCCTGTTTTTTTCTGTATATTAAAAGAATTTACAAAATGGAGATGCTCGGCAGTATTTTTCTGCCTGTTTTGACAATAATTTTCATTATTGCATTCGCTTTTCCTACAGAAATAAAGCCATTATCACCCATACTAAACAGTTGGTGGCTGCCGGTTCATGCAATTTTTTCATTCATCGGCTGCGCAGTTTTCCTCATCAGTTTTTTTGTTTCTATAGTTTATTTAATTGTTGAAAAAAAGATCAAGAAAAAGAGGTTTTCACCTGCAGCCGCAAGATTTCCTTCCCTTGGAACACTTGATTCCATTAACTACCGATGTATTTCGTACGGGTTTATATTTCTTACAACAGGGATTATAACAGGCTCCATATGGGCAAGAACAACCTGGGGCTCATACTGGAGTTGGGACCCAAAAGAAATATGGTCTCTTATTACCTGGATTGTATATGCAATCCTCATCCACAACAGACTCGCCATCGGCTGGAGGGGCAGAAGAACCGCATACATGATGATTATTGGTTTTTTTTCAATACTTATAACTTTTTTTGGCGTTAGTTTCTTTTTAGGGGGACAACATTCGTTTATTTGATTCCTCCTCGAAGGTTTTTTAAATGCACATTGCAGTATTCGGACTCAATCACAATACCGCTCCCATCGAAATAAGAGAAAAACTCTTTATTTCTGAGGAAAACATACATGACGTTTTAAATAGCATAAAAACGGCAGGTATTAGAGAAGCAGTTATCTTATCAACCTGCAACAGAACTGAAATCTATTTCTGTTCGGATAATCAGGATAAAGCTCTCGATATAATTAATAATATGCTTTTTAATTATTTCAACATAAAACAGGACTGGATAGCTGATTACACATATTGTTTTCAGGATGAAGATGCCTACAAACATCTGTTTCTTGTAGCGTCAGGACTTGATTCCATGGTTATCGGTGAACCACAGATACTCGGTCAGGTAAAAGATGCATATAGAACTGCCACCCTCCAGAATGCCACAGGTTTTTTTCTCGATAAAACCTTTCATAAAACTTTTAATGTTGCAAAAAGGATAAGAACCGAGACCAGAATTGGCTACAACCCTATATCTATCAGCTCCATGGCAATAGAGTTGTCAAAAAATATATTTGGCGAGTTGCATAAAAAGAAGATTCTTGTAATTGGCGTAGGTGAGATGAGTGAAATTGCATTAAAATATTTCAAAAAGGAAGGTCTTAATGAAATATTTATTGCAAACAGAACATTCCAGCATGCACAAAAACTTTCAGAAGAGATTATCGGCGCTCCCTGTCCTTTTCAGGAAATACCGGAATTATTAACAAAAGTCGACATGGTGCTTTCTTCTACTGGTTCAGAGAAACCGATAATCGATAAAACACTTGTACATGCAATAATGAAAAAAAGGAAGAACAAACCCTTGTTTTTTATAGACATTGCCATGCCGAGAGATGTGGACCCGGGGGTTAATGATATTGAAAATGTGTATCTCTACGATATTGATGACCTTAAAGAACTTTCGCAAAAACATCTGTCAGACAGAGTTAAAGAATCAGAGAAAGCAATGGCTATTATTGAAGAGGAAAAATCAGGTTTCACAGCTTGGCTAAAGAGGCTCGATGTGAATCCCCTTATAACACATATTATTGGAACAGTAGACAGGACAAGAGAAAAAGAACTGAGAAAAATTACACAGAAATTGAAAAATGCCGACGAAGATACCTTGAAGCTTGTCGATATTTTAACTAAAAATATTGTTAACAAGTTAATTCATCCGCATATTTCAATGATAAAAGATAATGAAGACCCGGTTGTCGTGGATATAATTAAGAAAATATTCAGCTTTGAGGGAGAGGATGAAAACAAAATGGATAGTGGGAACGAGAGGGAGTAGACTTGCTTTAAAGCAAACAGAATTAACAATAGAAACTCTAAAAAATGTATATCCGGATTTCGATTTTCCCGTAAAAATTATCAAAACAACTGGTGATGCTGCCTGGGATGCCCCGTTAAATCTTATCGGCGGCAAGGGTATTTTCGTTAAAGAGATTGAGGAAGCTTTATTAAGAGAAGAAATAGATATTGCCGTTCACAGCATGAAAGATCTTCCCGCCGAACTTGGCCAAACATTAATATTAGGAGCAATCCTTGAAAGAGAAGACCCCAGAGATGTATTCATCTCTCTGACATATGAGAGTATAAAAAATGTTGAAAATAAAGCAAAAATTGGCACAAGCAGCATCAGAAGAAAATCCCAGATCCTTTGTTTTAACAAAAATATCGAGGTGGTAAATCTCAGAGGGAATGTTGACACGAGGATAAGGAAACTTAAAGAACCAGGATTGGACGGCATAATACTTGCTTATGCAGGGGTAAAAAGGATGGGCTTTGATCAATATATAAAGGAAATTTTGCCCTTTAATATAATGCTTCCTCCAGCCGGTCAAGGTGCAATAGGCATTGAAATAAGAAATGAGAGCGAAGCATTACATGTGTTAAAACCTATAAACCATGAGAATAGTTTTTTAGAGGTTGATATAGAGAGGAAGCTGTTGGCAGCCATAGGAGGAGGGTGTCAGACACCTTTAGGGATTAATGCAAAGGTTGCAAACAAAAAAATAGAATTGCATATTGTATTGTGTAAAGAAAATGGGGAAATTTCCGTTAAAGAAAAAATTGTGGGTTCTTTAGGTCACCCAGATGAATTGGTTGCCAAGGCTTTAAAAATAATGCCTTAAATAAAAATACCTCCCTTTTCGGGAGGCATTTTTTATAATATATTTTATATATATAGTTATACTGCTTCTTTGAATGCCTTACCTGCTGTAAATTTCGGTACTTTTCTGGCAGGTATCTTTATTTCTTTGCCTGTTCTCGGGTTTCTCCCCTTCCTTGCCTGTCTCTTGGAAACTGAAAATGTGCCGAAGCCTACCAGTGTAACCCTCTCTTCCTTCTTCAAAGATGACTTTATGCTGTCAATGAAAGCATCCAACGCCTTACCTGCTGCTGTTTTTGAAACTTTTGCATTTGCCGCCATTTTGCCAATTAACTCTGCCTTTGTCATACTTCCCCTCCTTTTATGCTGTTATTTTTATGGTAGCTTTCGTAGTAACCACCCTGTAAATACTATATACCCATTATTGTATATAAGTTTCAATGTTTTTTTTAATTATTTTAAAATCTGAGAAATGAATTACCCCGCAGCAAACCACGGGGTATCAACGACAAGACAACAACATGAAACAAAGTACCGCGTAATAATTACAGGGTAACCATCTCAAAGCAAGTTTAGGTGTAAGGAGTTTGACGATGTCTGTGAGTTTTAATTCTTTTACAAACCGGTTAATAAGCGTGAACCCCACATAACGCTACAGCTAACGGACTTGTATAAAAACCGCAGGTTCGGTTATGCATAGTTCTTCAGCCACCCTTGAATAGGCATCCAACTTTATTACACTATAAAATACCCGGGGTTGGTTAAAATTCACATATATATGCAATTATTAAAATGTTCAATATGCCTATCATGCATTAAGATAAAATAGGATAAAATTATTAATTAAATTATAAAAATTATTATGTTGACCTGTCAATACGAAAAGAAGTATACAAAATAAATAGAATAAAATGTGAAATTTTTTTTATTAAAAGCTGGAAACAATTATTAGGACCTGCATGTCCTGAAACTATTTTTGGTCACTGAAGTTTTAATTGCCTGGGTCTTTGTTTGTTAAAATAGAGTGCAATAAGATAGCATATTATTTTAGAGGAGGGTTTAATGGCTAAGGATCAGAGTATTTATTGGAATCCCATAGCAGAAACTTTGCCACGGGAAAAGCTTCAGGCATTACAGGTTAAAAAATTTAAAAGAATTTTTGAATGGGCTTACAACAACTCACCATTTTACAAAAAACTTTACAAAGAAGCTGGTATGGAACCAGGCGACATCAAAACTTATGAAGATATCAAAAAGGTTCCCAAAACCGACAAAGCTGTACTAAGAGATGTACAGGACAGACCCCCCTTTCCATACGGTGATATGCTGGCAGTCCCACTCAGCCAAGTCACTGAATTCAGGCAGACAAGCGGTACTACCGGTACGCCAGTATATCAGGCAGACACGTGGCAGGATTGGGATTGGTGGGCAGAATGCTGGGCTTACATCCTTTATGCTCAAGGATACAGGGATACGGACAGGTTTTTTATCCCGTTTGGGTATAACATATTTGTTGCTTTCTGGGCTGCCCACTATGCAGCAGAAAAAGTAGGTTGCGAAGTTGTACCTGGCGGTGTTCTGGACACAGAAGCAAGAATTATGAAGATGCAGGAACTCAAATGCACTGCCTTTGGCGCTACCCCGACTTATGTCCTCGGCATGGCTGATACCGCAAGAAAGATCGGCATCGATCCGAGGTCGCTCGGTATCCAGAGAATAACATGCGCAGGCGAACCTGGTGCAAGCATACCTACCACAAAAAAAAGAATTGAAGATGCATGGGGCGCAAAGGTATATGACCATATCGGCGCTACCGAAATAGGCGCATGGAGTTACATGTGTACTGCCCAGAAAGGTCTCCACATAAATGAAGCTATGTTCCTTGTTGAGATAGAAGACGTGGATACCGGTGAAATCATCGATACGCCGATGAAAAACGGCAAGATGGTTATTACCGCATTTGACAGAATGGCTAAACCATGTATCCGTTTCGATTCCAAAGACGTTATTCGCTGGGCAGACTACGATTGTGAATGTGGCCGTACCTTCAGGATGATTGACGGTGGAGTTGTGGGAAGAGCCGATGACATCACAAAGGTAAAAGGCGTACTTCTTGCCCCCACAGCCATCGAAGAAGTTGTGAGGAGTTTTGAAGAATTGAGTGATGAATATGAAGTAATCGTCACCAAGAAAGGCGATATTGACGACATCATGCTCAAAATAGAGCTAAGACCAGGTCAGGAGAAGAATGAAGCAGACATATTGAATCGTTTAAAAGACCAGCTCAGAGTCAAGACGAACCTTGGTTATAAAATTGAGATCCATCCTTATGAAAGTCTACCCAGGTATGCGTTGAAGGCAAAAAGATTCAAAGACATGAGACCACACTAAGTCGAGGAGGGATAACCCATGGCATCAGAATACAAAATTAACGAAATGGATGAAAAGATTAAGCTGATAAGAAAAACAGCAGAAGAATTAAATATACTTGGAGAAGGCATCCAGGCAGTAGAAAAGAATATTGTACGACTACTCGCAAGCACAAAGATGTTGGAATTGAATATATCCGACTTTAAGGATTATGTATAAAATATTTGATGAACTTGTAAAAGTCTCAGAATAATCGCTTCAGTGATGTTTTTAATCATGATTTTTTACAAGAATATCAAGCTCGACTTAAATTTATGAGTTTCCTTTATGCTTATCCTGTTGCAAAGAACTGACATTTGCAGCAGGATAAGTTTTTTATGAGAATTATTTAATACAGTTACAGCACTTCAGCCCTTTTGGCATTATAGATTATTAACTACTAAAGGTGCATTGTTTTTACCCCAAGATATTTCATCAAAATCAAAAAAGCAGTCTTTTTGTAAAAAACCTCTGTATGAAAAATCATACTTAATAAAATTGCAACATTTAAAAAAGAGAAGCTTTCTGAGTTTTTTATGGGCATGATTGTAGCAATAGAGCCCTTAGACTATTTTTTTTGTTTGCAATCACAATCTTTTTGGGGTTAGTATTAAAAAATAGATGATGTAAAAATATTATAGACATCTTATTCTGTTGTTGTATAATATACACATCAACAATCAAGGATATGATATTTAATGCTTTAGAGAGCGAGCAGTGTAACGCAACATCTTTGCAGACATTAGTTGTAGAAGCATCAAGCATATTGTTTTTTAGTATCAATGATTAATGCAAAAGGAGGTGATTTTTTAGCGTACGCTGGTTTTTGTTTAACAGATAAAATTTAAAAAGGATGGGGGTATTAGGTATGGCAAATGAAAATCCAGGTAAAATTGGCATAGGTCCAGAAGGTAGACCCGCAGCACTCATTCAATTCATTGTACTCACCGTTGTTTGACTACGATATGTGTATATTACATAGCGTAGGGGTTTCTTGCAGAAACACCGCAATGGCTTTTCCTGTGATTTCTGCAAAAAAAACAGGGATTCAGCAATCTAAGGGGATTTTTGCACTTCGTTTTCCTAAGAAGTGAAAATATTTTCTGCAGGAGGTTCAAAATATTATATTCAAAAAATGAAACTCGATGGTTTAATTTTAAGATTAAAAAAACTTTAAGGGGGTACATAATATGAATCAGAAAGGTGAAATAAAACAACCTTTGTTGGGGTTTTTGGGATTAGTGGTCGTACTTTTCATCGCTTTTGGCATTATTATATGGTTCAAGCCGGAGACATTCATACCTTGGGCAGGCGAGTTGGCAATGTGTCTTATACCGTTTTCAATAATCATGGGTATGGTATGGGGCGGCAATTACCCTGCGCCTGCGGCGAAATTAGAACAGCCTTTGAAAGGGTTGTACCTTTTACTGTTTAATATGGTTATAGGGGTAATTATTGCCGGATGGTCAATTAAGACCGTTGGAGGTTTTGTAACGCCACCAACGCCGCCTCTCATATTCTTCACGATTATGACAGTTATTATGACTTTCTGGTGTGTTGTCGTGTGGGGGTGCTGGCCGGCAGCAGGCATTAAGGGTGACCACCCGGCATTCGTGGGTTTCGGCACTCTGATCGTTTCTTATGCAGTAGCCTATATACTTTTTATTACATGTTTCAATTTTGATTTCATGAAGGGTGCACCTTTCTATGCTGCTGTTGCGCCTCCAAGCGGAGCATTTAATGCTTTTTCGAGTTTAGCTTTCTTTCTCACATGCCTTGCCGTGATTCTGGCATGGGTTGAACTTGATTTCTGGCCAATAAGCCTTATTCCGCCGAAGGCTCCCGCATTCGGTAAACAGCCCATCTGGGGTATTGTGGTCAGCATCGTTGTATGTATAATAGCATACATTATCAAAATGATTTTTGTAGATAACATGGGTATGGATGTGTTTCAATTCACTCTGAAAGTACCTATCTGCATAATTTTTGGAGAGTTCATCATGCTCCTTCTGTTCCAGACCGCTCCTGTGCAGACCGTCAAGCAGCCTGTAAAAGGAATAGTACTGATAGTTATCAATATTATTCTCGCAGTTATTATGTACAACTTGTATTTATGGTTCAGCGTTCTTATTGCCGGTGCTCTTCCGCCCGGAGGCGCAACAGGATATGTGCAGGAACTGTGGATAGCTACCGCACTTTTGGGTTTCACGTTCCCTGTAATAGCATCGTATACAGGATTTTTTAATTTCTGGCCGTTAACAGAACCGAAACCTCCAAAAGAGTAAGAGAAAAAAAGAAATTAATAAAACAGAGAGGCACATCCATTGAGCAATAGAAATAGCTCTTCGGATGTGCCTCATTATTATCCGCTTATCAGTGTAATCAAAGCTTTCATTTACAGATCAATTTTATCCGGTTCACTAAAATTATGATATACAACAGAGAGAATGCGTGGAATTAACGTTCTTATTAATCAAAAATCGGATCTCATCCTGCAAGGACAGATTTTACGGTATGTCCTATTTCAGCAGGATTTTTCACAACAATAATACCTGCATCTTCCAATGCCCTTATCTTTATGGAAGCATCCCCTACCCTACCATCCACAATGGCCCCGGCATGCCCCATACGTCTTCCTATCGGCGCCGTAACCCCGGCAATAAATGAAACAACCGGTTTTTTCATACATTTCTGAAAATACCTTGCGGCGTCCTCCTCTGCACTACCGCCTATCTCACCAATCATTACTATGGCATTAGTTTCTTCATCTTCTTCGAACATCCTGAGCAAATCAACATATCTGAGGCCTATAATGGGATCACCGCCAATCCCTACACATGTGGACTGTCCGATGCCCTGCCCTGTAAGCTGATGAACAACTTCATAGGTAAGGGTCCCGCTTCGCGAAATAATGCCTACTCTGCCCTCCTTATGTATATATCCGGCCATAACCCCTATTTTGCATTTTCCTGGAGAAATAATACCGGGCGAATTAGGGCCAATAAGGACAGCGTCTTTATCCTTCATATAACGCTTTACCAACACCATATCCAACGTAGGAATGCCTTCTGTAAGACAGATAATCGTTTTTATTCCTGCTTCAACCGCTTCCAGGATAGCATCTGCCGCATAAGGAGGGGGTACAAAGATCGCCGATGCATTGGCACCTGATGCTGCAACAGCTTCTTTCATGGTATTAAAAATCGGGATGGATTCAAATTCCTGTCCGCCCTTGCCAGGTGTGACTCCTGCTGAAATCTTTGTTCCATATTCCCTCATCTGTCTTGTATGGAACATACCCTCATTGCCGGTTATGCCCTGAATAATAACCATCGTTCTGTTGTCTATTATGATACTCATCCCTTCATCCTTGATTTAATTGACTTATTTCTTCCGCAACCAGAAGGGCTGCCTGCCCCATCCCTTCTGCAATGGCAAACCGAAAGCCTGATGTTTCAAGAATAGCTCTCCCCTTTTCAACATTCGTCCCTTCGAGCCTGACTACTACAGGCATGGTTATCCCGAATGCACGAGCAGCATCGACAAGGCCCGTTGCAAGAGTATCGCATCTCAGTATCCCGCCGAAAATATTTATAAAAATTACTTTTACCTCTTTATCTGAAAGCAATATCCTTATGCCTTCCGTTATCATTCGGGAAGTGGCACCGCCTCCGACATCAAGGAAGTTAGCCGGCTCCGCACCGACGTACTTTATCAGGTCCATAGTGGCCATTGCAAGCCCTGCACCGTTTACCATACACCCCACATTGCCTTTCAGTTTGATATAATTGAGATTATACTTGGATGCTTCAACCTCCAAGGAATTTTCCTGACGATAATCACGCAGCACCGACACGTCGGGATGCCTGAAAAGAGCGTTGTCATCAAAGGTTATTTTTGCATCAAGGGCAATAAGTTCGCCTCTTTCTGTTGTCACAAGCGGGTTTATCTCTGCAAGGGAACAGTCTTTTTCCATAAAAAGTTGGTAAAGGTTCATAATGATATCGCTTGCTTTATTTAAAAATGATTGGTCCAATTCCAGGCGGTAGCATATCCTTCCTACCTGAAAACCTCTCAAACCTATGCAGGGGTCAATGGTTTCAACAAAAATCTTTTCCGGCGATGCCGCTGCAACACTTTCGATCTCTATCCCGCCTTCCGGGCTCATAAGTAATGTTGCACATGCCTTTGATCTGTCTATGGTAATGCCTGCATATACCTCTTTTACAATATCCAGGGCTTCTTCTACTAAAATACGGTCAATCGGTATACCTTCAATACCTGTTTGCGGAGTAACAAGCCTCTTCCCGAGCATCTCCGATGCAGTAGCCCTTAATTCACTGGTGTTGTTGACACGCCTTATCCCTCCACTTTTGCCCCTACCTCCGGCATGAACCTGCGCCTTTACGACAAAGGGAAAAGGACCCATTACATTTGCTGCGCTCACGGCTTCTTCAACAGTTTCTGCTACTCGACCTTTTGAAACAGGGATATTATAGCCTTTGAGAAGTTCCTTTGCCTGATATTCATGTATCTTCATCAACTTGCTCGCTTCCAATATAAGACATAACACTTTTTCGTGCTTTCTTTGCCGCTGTCATGCCGGCCATTAATGCATCGTGATTTATTTTTTCCGTACCCTTAGGCACCCTGCCAAGGACAGCCTGTTCCATCGCAGCGGGCGTGACAATATTCGTCAGCTTTGTTATGGCGCCAAGAGCAACAATATTTGCCGCCATCTCTCTTTTAAACTTTTCACGGGCAATCTTTGTAAAGGGGATCTGATATGCTTTTCTCACCGGTATCTGGCTCACAAAGGTAGAATCAACAATAAGTATGCCGTCAGGTTTGAGGTCCATGTAATAATCATTACAGGATTTCTGGTTCATGGCAAGAAGTAGGTCGAGTTTCATTGCCTTCGGGTAATCGATCTCCTCATCACTTACAACAACCTCTGCCTTACTTGAACCCCCTCGTGCCTCCGGCCCGTAACTTTGGGTCTGGGAAACATATTTCCGTCCATAAATCCCGGCTGCCTCAGCCAGGATAATACCCATTAATATCAACCCTTGGCCCCCTGAACCACTCAATCGTATATCGTACCTAAAACCCATATCAGACCCTATATTGAATCATGAATATTTAATCAATAATTCAAAATTCAATTTATTTACTGTATCCCTTTCGCCCATTTTCTTATTTTCTCATATTCTTCATGAAAGACAGGCAGTTTTTTGTCAATGAGAACACCGATCCTGAATTTATCTTTCAATTCCTCTTCTTTCATGTTAGCAGCCTTCTCAACTGTAATAGCATGTTCTTTCTGCCATGTCATCATCTCCACTGCCGAACCCATGCGGTTAATCCTCCCATATTGGGTATGGCAATGAGAAATAACCTCAACAACGGAAAATCCTTTTTTCAAAAATGCCTTTTTCATCAAACTATCCAACAGCTTCGCATGATAAACAGTACCTCTCCCCACAAAGGCAGCGCCGGCAGTCACGGCAAGCTCTGATATGTTAAAAGCTTGCTCCACATTGCCATACACGGAGGTTGCGGTTTTCATTCCGTAAGGAGTTGTAGGTGAGTATTGCCCACCTGTCATTCCGTAGACGCTATTATTAAGGATAATAGCTGTCATATCAACGTTTCTCCGGGCAGCGTGAATAAAATGGTTTCCTCCAATGGCTACTGCATCACCATCTCCCATAACAACAATGACCTTCATTTCAGGTTTTGCAAGCTTAATGCCTGTTGCAAAGGTAAGGGCGCGGCCATGGGTTGTGTGAAGCGTGTTAAAATCAACATAAACAGGCAGCCTTCCGGTACATCCGATACCGGAAACAAGCATGGTCTCATCTTTGGTAAATCCGCATCCGTCGATTGCCCGTATAAGTGAACCGAGCATTATGCCTATACCGCAACCAGGACACCATACATGGGGAAACTTCTTATCATGCCTCAGATATTTATGGATCAGCTTAGTCACCTCAGCCATCAGCCCACCTCCTTGACCTTCTTCAATATTTCATCAGGAGTTATAATTGTCCCATCCACTTTATTAATCGTGAAAATCTTTGCGTCACTTTTGTTGACCCTCTTAACCTCCCTCGAAATTTGCCCCATGTTCATCTCCGGGACAATGATCGTCTTCGATGTCTGGAGGGCCTTTTCAACCGCTGTCCTCATAAATGGCCATAATGTATTTATCTTCAAAAGACCGATCCTGACCCCCTGCTGTCTTGCATCTTTTACTGCCCTCTTGGCAGACCTTGCCACAGATCCGTATGCGATAATTATAATTTCAGCATCATCTGTCTGATAAAATTCTCCAAGATGAATATCATGATAGTGCTGACTTATCTTTCTGAACAAACGACGGATAAAGGGATCTATCTCTTCAGGTCGTTCTGTAGGGAATCCCCGTACATCATGGGTCAGTCCGGTAACATGATACCTGTAACCTTCACCAAAACCGGCCATTGCAGGCACACCGCCGGGAGTATCTTCGTAAGGAATATACCATTCCGGTGGCACTGTGGGCTTCACACGGTTAAATATCTCTATGTCTTCATCATCAGAAATGGTGACCTTTTCCCTCATATGGGCAACCACTTCATCAACAAGGAGAATAACAGGAGTCCTGAACCTCTCCGACATATTGAAGGCCTTGATGGTAATCTCGTAGCATTCCTTAACTGTTGAAGGACAGAGCACAATAACCGGATGGTCACCATGCGTACCCCATCGGGACTGCATTACATCACTCTGGGATGGGGATGTGGGAAGCCCGGTACTTGGCCCTCCACGCATGGCGTCTACAATCACACAGGGGACCTCGGCAATAGCTGCAAACCCTATATTTTCCTGCATCAGGGAAAAGCCAGGGCCGCTTGTTGCTGTCATTGATTTTATACCGGCCAGAGAAGCTCCGATAATTGCGCCCATGCTTGCAATCTCATCCTCCATCTGTATAAATGTGCCGTCAACTCTTGGTAGTCTGACAGACAAAAGTTCGGAAATTTCAGTGGCCGGGGTTATGGGGTATCCTGCGAAAAAACGGCATCCGGCTCTAAGCGCACCTTCGACAATGGCTTCATTACCCTGGAGCAGAAGAATTCTTTCCTCTGCTTTCTTCGAAATCTTCACCTTTTTTATTTTCATTTACAGTTTTTTAGTAACCGTTATTGCAAAATCAGGGCACCGAATCTCACACCACCCGCAGTTGATACACTTTTCAGCATCCTTTACGTATGGGTATCCCGCCTCATCTCTGGCCAGTACATTTGTCGGACAGAATGAAGCACATATGCCACAGGCTTTGCACCACGCCTTGTATATATCAATTTCAGGATTTCCCTTATTCTTATCAGTTTTTGTCATGTTCATTATTCACAAAAAAAGTTGCTGATACTTTAATACTACAGCAAGTCCTGAAGGGTCAAGCCCTTTTCATTCATGGCAACAAAGGAGGGATAACTTATAAAATCATTTCATACTTGACATTATACAATCGAAAGTATATTTTCATTTTTCAAGGACCAATGATGAAAAATATATGCTTTATCGTCCTCTTGCTGACCATATTTCCGCATAATGGATTTGCCCAGAAGGCCGGTAATAATCAAACCGTATATACCCTTTCGCCTCTCTTAAGCGTAACACCAAAAATTTACGTTATTAATGAATCTGATCTAAGGAAGTATCAATTACCTCAAAATTATATGATTGTTAGAAATCCTTCAAAAGAAGTTGTAACCCTATGGGAATTTCCAAATGAATTTCCAATGGATCAGGCAAAACAATTACCTGCAACTATACCAACTGATCGATCAACAAAAATTGCCCAGGAAAAACAAAAAACAACAGATGCGCAAAAATCGCTTGCAGAACCAGGGCAAATGACAAAGCTGTTGGAATCATTGGGTCTTGGATCAGGAAAAGAAGTTTCGATCTCTGATCTGAATCAACTCTTGCCTGGGATAAGTCAGAAGTAATATTCAGATATCCAATGGGTGTACTTCTTATAAGACTGAATTAGCGTAACGTCTATTGTTGCTTTTTGTTATCTATTATTAATGTTACAGGACCTTCATTTATCAGCGATACATCCATGGAAGACTGAAAAATGCCGCTTTCAACCTTTTTTATTTGCTCTCTTGCCCTTGCAATAAACAGCTCAAAGAGGTTTTTTGCCTCTTTTGTCTCCATTGCATCTGTAAATGACGGTCTTCTCCCCTTAGAACAATCCCCGTAAAGCGTAAACTGTGAAACTACAAGAAGTTCACCGTTTATGTCAATGAGGGATTCATCAAGCTTTCCGTCTTCTTTTTCAAATATCCGCAAATTTATGATTTTGTCCAACATCCATTGTATATCATTGGCAGTGTCACCCTTGCCAATACCAAGGAACAGAAGGGCACCCCTTCCTATCTGTCCGACAACCCTACCCTCAACCTCTACAGATGCCTTTTTTACTCGTTGTACAACGGCTCTCATAAAAATGTATTTTGAATTTTAAATTGCGGGCTTTGGATTTTCAAGCCCAAAGCCCGCAATTTTATCACTTTTCCTGCTCTCTTTCCTTTTTGGCCTGCTCGATAACTTTTGGAGCTATGTGAGCAGGGAGTTCTTCATAATGAGAAAACTCAATGATAAATGTACCTCTGCCGCCGGTCATTGATTTTAAGTCCGGAGCATATTTCAGGATTTCTGCCATGGGTACAGCCGCTTTTACTACCTGACTATTTCCTTTTGACTCAACACCGATAATCTTACCTCTTCTTGAATTTAAATCCCCCATTATATCGCCCATATATTCGTCAGGCACAATAACCTCTATTTTAGTGATCGGCTCAAGAAGCGTAGGTTGGCACAACTCCAGTCCTTTTTTGAATCCCATAGAACCGGCAATCTTGAAAGCCATTTCAGAGGAATCTACATCATGGTACGATCCGTCATAAAGCGTAACCTTAAAATCTATAACAGGATATCCGGCAAGTATTCCCTGGTTCATGGCCTCGACTATGCCTTTTTCAACAGCAGGTATATACTGTCTGGGGATTGCCCCTCCCACTATCTTATCAACAAACTCAAAGCCTGCATTCCGTGGAAGCGGCGCAAGTTCAAGCCATGTGTCGCCGTATTGTCCTTTGCCGCCCGACTGTTTTTTATATTTACCCTGTACCTTTGTAGTTCCTTTAATAGTCTCCTTATATGGCACTTTCGGTTCCTTAAGTTCAACATCTACACCGAATTTTCTCTTCATTTTTTCAACAATCACTTCAATATGGACCTGTCCCATGCCTGACAGAATGAATTCCTTTGTCTGCTCGTCCCTCGTGTATTTGACTGTCTGGTCTTCTTCCATTAATCTGGCAAGTGAAGTATTAAGTTTGTCTTCATCGCCCTTTGATTTCGGCTGTAAAGAGAAGGATATGAGCGGCGGGGCATTCACAACACCTTCATATTTTATAGGTGCTTTTTCATCGCAGAGCGTATCCCCTGTACCAACCATCTTAAGTTTTGCCACAACTCCTATATCGCCCGCAGATGCCGAGCCGGCAGGCTTCTGCTTCTTGCCTACAAGATAGAATATCTGTCCGATTCGCTCTTTTTCCTCGTTTGTGGCATTAATAACAGTCATATCAGGATGGATCTCACCCGAATACACCCTGAAGAGGGTTAATTTCCCTGCAAAGGGATCGGTAATAGTTTTGAATACAAAGGCGCTGAAATTTTTATCTGAAGAAAAATCCCTTTTTATTACATTGCCTGTCTTAGGGTCTATGCCCTCTGCTACTTTTTTGTATGCAGGGGAAGGAAAATACTTTATCAGTGTATTAAGCAACATCTGGACGCCTATGTTTTTCATTGCAGAACCGCACATGACAGGGACAATTTTTCTACTCCATATGCCTTCTTTCAGACATTTTTCAATCTCTTCAGCGCTTATTTCATCACCGTTGAGATATCTTTCCATAACCTCATCATCTATCTCAACAGAGGTTTCTATGAGTTTCTCTCTGTATTTATTCGCTTCATCAACAAACTCCGGAGGAATTGCTGTAACGTCATAATCTCCGGAAGTGTCTCCTTTATAAACATATGCTTTCATGGTGAGAAGATCGATAACACCTTTGAAATTCTCCTCTTTACCGATGGGTATCTGAATAGCCAATATAGATTTATCGGAAAAATTCTTCTGCATGTCAGCAAACGTACGTTCGAAATCAGCCCTCTCCCGATCCATTTTGTTTACGAATAAACAGGCAGGGATGGAAAATTCATTGGCATACTGCCATACCTTTTCGGTTTGAACCTGTACTCCTGACACGGCACTTACCACAATTACGGCGCCATCAACAACCCTCATGCACGACTTGGCATCAGCCACGAAATTATCATCACCAGGAGTATCGATAAAATTGATCTTATGTTTATCCCATTCAAAGCAGGCAAGAGAAGAAGATATGGTTATTTTCCTTTCAACTTCTTCAGGCTCGTAATCCATCAACGACGTACCATCATCAACTTTTCCGAGTCTGGTATTTTCTCCTGAAAGAAAAAGCATGGCCTCAACAATTGATGTTTTACCTTCACCTCCATGCGAAAATATCCCAACATTTCTAATAAAATCAGGCTCATACTTTTTCATGTAAACTCCTTTTAGGAAAATAGAAAATTTAGTAAAATACTGTGAATTTTACATGGCTTTTTCTTAAAAATCAAGAATTAACCGAATCTGCCTGTTATATATCCTTCAGTTCTTCCATCATTGGGAGAGGTAAATATCTTTGACGTCTCTCCAAATTCCACAAGATCGCCCAGGAGCATGAATCCCGTATAGTCGGATACCCTTGCCGCCTGCTGCATATTATGTGTAACAATGAGAATAGTATAATCTCTTTTAAGTTCCAGCATAAGCTCTTCTATCCTCATAGTTGCAATAGGGTCAAGAGCCGAGCAGGGTTCATCAAGGAGAATAATTTTAGGTTCGACAGTAAGAAGTCTTGCCACGCAAAGCCGCTGCTTCATCTCTTCAGAAAGGCTGAGCGCAGATATATGCAATTTATCTTTCAAATCATCCCATAACCCGACAGCCATTAGGCATCGTTCCACAATTGAGTGATCTTTTTTTCTGTTAGTAAGGCCATGTATCTTTAAGCCGTATACCATATTCTCATAGACTGTAAAAGGAAATGGATTGGGTCTTTGAAAGACCATTCCTACCTTTTTACGCAGTTCAATCAAGTCTATTTCCTCTATATGCTGCTGATTTACGAAAATATCACCTGTGATTTTTACATCATCAATGAGATCATTCATCCGGTTGAAACAACGCAGCAAAGTTGATTTGCCACAGCCCGAAGGTCCTATAAGAGCAGTAATTGATTTTTTATAAACGTTAAAATCTACATTTTTCAACGCATAGAAGTCGCCGTAATACATATTAAGTTTTTCTGTTGAAAGGGCAATGTTATTAATCATCCGAACTTCCCTGAGATATAGTCTTCAGTCTTTTTCTCTGAGGGGTAGGTAAACACCCTTTCAGTCGGCCCGTACTCAACAAGATCTCCAAGATAGAAAAAAGCAGAATAGTCTGTAATGCGTGCAATCTGTTTGGTGTTGTTCGAAACAAGTATAATGGTATATTCTTTTTTCAATTCGCTCAAGGCATCTTCTATCTTTGCGGTGGAGATGGGGTCCAACCCTGAACATGGCTCATCCAGCAATATTATCTCCGGTTTAAGGGCAAGCGTACGTGCAAGGCAAAGCCTTTGCTGCTGCCCACCTGACAGTTTTAATGCTGATGTTTCAAGCCGTTCCTTCATTTCATCCCATAGAAATGCCTTTTTAAGGCTTTCTTTTACAATTGCGTAAATCTCTTCCTTGTCTCTGATACCCTTCAGTTTAGGGCCATAGGCAATATTCTCATAAACAGAACGGGGCAATGGTGTGGGAACGGCAAATACTGTACCGATCTGTCTCCTCAATTTAACTGAATCTATATCGCCATTGATAATGTCGATGCCATTAATAATTACTTTACCTTCAATACTGACGTTGTCTTCAAACTCTATCATCCTGTTTAGAATTGATATTAATGTAGATTTACCGCTTCCGGCAGGTCCCATAAATCCGGTAACCATATGTCTATATACATCAACATCAATTTCTTTTAAAACCTTATTCTTCCCAAAAGATATGCTTAACTTTTCTACCTTGATTTTAATGTCCATATACCACTCACGAATATTTTGAAATCATCTTGTTCATAAGATAATAGGCGATAATGTTAATAATGAGAATGCTCATGACGAGCACAAGAGCGGTTGCATAGGCTTTTTCCATTGAAATACCTTCACGTGCAAGGATATAAAAATGGACAGCCATTGTTCTGCTTGAATCCATTAAAGATGTGGGGAGCCTCAAAGAGCTTCCCATGGTAAATATAACAGCGGCTGTTTCGCCGACTGCTCTCCCTACGCTTAACATAATCCCTGTGAGTATCCCGGGGACTGCTGAAGGTATTACTACTTTCTTGACGGTTTCCCATCTTGTAGCACTCAGGGAGTAGCTCACAATCCTTAAATTCCTCGGAACAGCCTTTATTGCCTCTTCACTTGTTCTTATTATTGTTGGGAGGATCATAATCGTTATAGTTAGCATACCTGACAAAACCGACCAGCCCATTTTCAGCTTTATTACAAAAAATATAAAACCGAAAAGGCCATAGAGAATGGACGGGATCCCTGCAAGGGATTCTACGCCAAATCGGATGAACTTGGTAAATATAGATTCCTTTGTGTATTCTGTCAGAAAGATTGCTGTCCCGACTCCAAGGGGAGTGGCAAGAAATATTGACAGCAGCACAAGGAGTACTGTCCCGATAATCGTCGAGAATATGCCTCCGTGTCTGCCCATATCCTCTGGAGAAGAGAAGATAAATCCGAGGCTAATATGCGGAGCTCCTTTAAAAAAAATGACAGCCACAATTACTACAAGTATCCCCACAGTAAAAAATGCCTGGAAATTAAAGAATAACCGCACTATTTTATCTACCAGCCGTGGTTTTATCCTCACCTTATCACCTTTTTCTTTATTCCAAAATTAGCTATATAATTAAGAATCATGATAATTACAAGAAGGACAACGCCGGTTGAAAAAAGCCCTAGTCTGTGATCGCCTGTAGCATAGGCAAGTTCAAGTGCAATATTGCTGGTTAAAGTCCTTAAGGGGTCCAAAATACTCGTAGGTATCTTCAAAGCATTCCCGGCGACCATAATAACTGCCATTGTCTCTCCTATTGCCCTTCCCATGCCGAGGATAAAACTTGCAAGAATCCCTGATTTAGCCGAAGGTATAACCACCTTATAGATCGTCTGCCATTTCGTAGCTCCCATGGCAAAAGAACCTTCCCGGTAAGTTTTGGGCACGCTCGTAATTGCATCAAAAGATATGCTGATTATTGTCGGTAAGATCATTACCCCAAGAATAATAGACGTCGAGAGAAGAGAAAAACCTGCTCCGCCAAAATAATTTCTTACGAAAGGGACTATATAAACTACACCTAAAAAACCGTATACCACTGAAGGTATTCCTGCAAGCAGCTCAAGCGCCGGTTTTAAAAACATCTTCATTTTTTTGCCTGAATATTCTGAGAGGTAAATCGCACAGGAAAGTCCCATGGGCGCACCGACAAATAGGGCACCAAGGGTTACAAGAAAAGAGGATACGATCATAGGGAATATACCGAAAGAACCTTTTGTCGGCGCCCATTTAAAACCGAATATAATGTTTTTCAATCCTATTTTATGAAAAAGAGGAAGACCTTCAAATAGAATAAAGATAAAAATCAAAAAAAGGAATAGAAGCGATGAGAGCGCAAATATTGTAAGTACATATTTTACGAAATGTTCCTTTGTAAAATTTATTCTTTTCATTTTATGCCTACAAGCCCCTCTTTCTTAAGAATATTCTGCCCGTCTATAGAAAGAACATAGTCTATAAAGGTCTGTGTGATCTCATTCGGCTTGCCGTTTGTGATAAAAAGAAATGGTCTTACAATCTTATACTTCTTTGTCTTTATGTTTTCAAGATTTGCAGAAACCCCGTCGATTGACAAAGCCCTGACCCTGTTATCAACAAGCCCGAGCGATATGTATGCTATTGCATAGGGGTCTGTGGCAACTATTTCCTTTACTGAACCATTGGAATCCTGGACCATAATACCGTCATTGATCTCCTCGTTTTTCATGATAAGATCCTCAAAGGAACCGCGCGTTCCCGATCCTTCTTCTCTTGTTATAGCATCTATCTTTCTGTCGATCCAACCAAGCTCTCTCCAATTTTTTATCTGTCCATTGAATACACCTCTTATCTGCTCTAAAGTCAGTTCCCGGATCGGATTCTTAGGGTGAACAACCACCGAAATGCCGTCATAACAGATTATAATATCATTTAATACCTTTTCTTCCTGCTTCAGTTGCCTTGATGACATACCTATTTCGATAGTTTTATTGAAACATGCCTGAATACCGGCAGTTGAACCGCCTCCCTGGACATTTACTCTAAACCCGGGTCGGTCAACCATAAAATGTTCTGAAAGTTTTTCTATAAAAGGCATTACGGATGTTGAACCGGCTATTATGATAATATGTTTTTTTCCGTGTGAAACCCTGGCGTTATTATCATCACAGGATAAAAGCAGTACTATAGACAGCGACAGGATAAAACTAATCATCTTTGGCATTGGGTTTAGTCCTCTGAATGGCTTTTAGCGTGCCTTATTATCTTCCCTTCGGCCATAAATATGACAAGTTCGGCAATATTTACAGCATGGTCAGCTATTCTTTCCAGAGACTTTGAAATGAACATTACCCGTGTTGCCCTTGAAATTGTTCTCATATCCTGCATCATGTATGTAAGAAGTTCTCTAAAAACCTGGTCGAGAAGCTGATCGACCCGTTCATCGTCCCTTGTTACCTTCAAAGCCAGTTCCACATCCTCCTTCACAAAAGCATCGAGGCTTTCTTTGAGCATAAGCTGTACAGTATTTGCCATGGTAGGAATATCTATGTAAGGTTTTAACTGTGGTTCCTTATTAAGCTCAAGCACTCTCTCGCATACATTTACCGCAAGATCTCCGATTCTTTCAAGGTCATAGTTGATTTTAATGGCTGTAGTAATCAGTCTTAAGTCCCTTGCTGCCGGTTGCCGGAGGGCAAGCAGTTTCAGGCAGAATTCATCAATTTCTATTTCCTTTGCATTAACCACATCATCATTCTCAATAACTTTTTCTGCCATCTCTGAGCGTCTCTCAAGAAGAGCATTAATGGAATCCTGTATTGCCCTTTCCACCAGACCGCCTTCATAAAGGAGTTTTTCTTTCAACTCTCTCAGTTCCATATCGAATGCCTTATAGATATGTCCTTCTATAATTTCCATAATTGAAAGCCTCCTTAATAGTTTGACCGGAAGATTATAGTAATTTTTTACGCTCATTACAACAGAATGTTCCTGCCTCTTTATTGCTCCAATACGAAAATAAATTTAATTGTGGTTATTTTTTTAGGGTATTGTTGAATCGAAAGCTTCTTGCTTGAAACCACTTAGGATCAACCTTGATCGAGGGTACTTTTCCGGAGAGATTTTCAATCCTGTCCTGGGACGCAGGATGAGTCTGCATTATACCGCCGGAAGAGCTGTCTCTTGATGAAAGACGTTTCAAAACATCTAACAGCGCCGCCGGATTATAACCGCTTTTTTCAAGATATTTCAAAGCCGTTTCATCTGCGGAGTATTCCTGCGAGCGGCTGTATCCTTTAGTTACCACAGCTTTGAACACATCCTCTATGCTTCCCTCAAAAATTGACACCAACTGCGCCACTTCCTGAGGCCCGTACTTTTTCGCCGCTTCCGTCCCCATAACTGTCAACGCCTCAGTCCAGCGGGAATTCTTTATCGCGGAGATACCGTCCCTGTTGGCAATATGGGCTATCTCATGGGCAAGAACAGCGGCAAGCTCGTCTTCATTGGCAATCATCCTTATCATCCCCATTGATATAAAAATGGTGCCTCCGGGACATGCAAAAGCATTTATTTCTTCAGTATTCAGAATACCGAAATGATACCCGTTGTATGTGTTCGGTTTATCGGAACTCAAAGTGATGTCCTTCCCTATGAGGTTGACATACCACGTAACATTTACATCAGTTGAAAAGGCATACTTATCCAGTATCATAGCGGCAACAGCCCGGCCGACATAATATTCCTCATCTTCAGTTATGGATCGGGACGCCTTAGAAACAGTTTCTACCACTTTGCCTGCCGAACCGATGGAACCGGTGATATCTCCAAGATCGGGCAGTTTCCAGCCGGATACAAACAAAATTGAAACAAGCAGGAGGAGGATAGGTATACTTTTTTTCAAGGCTGCTTTAACCCCCCGCTGTTTATAAATAGGGCAAGGTCTTTATCGGGGACATTGATCGCTTCTACCTTGTCAACAAGATAATATTTCATCTCAGGGTGTTTGGCGCGGTATGAAGCTTCTACCTGCGGGGTAAATCCTTTTCCGGCAAGAGCCGCCTCATTTTCAGAAACACGACCTGATGAACCGGACAAAGGGAGGTTTACGAGAGAGGCGGTTTTACTTTCTACGGCAGTTTTGTGTATGCAGCCTTCAGCTTTTATAAAACGCACCTTAAGCCAGTCTCCCTGCTGAGAAAGTATATCAAGCTTGTCGTTATATTTCACATTTGCTTTAACAGGTGCAAAAAATTTACAATATTCTCTGATTGCATTTTCTTTTGTAATTATTGTTACGGATTCTGCAGATAGAAGAAGCGGAACAAAAAATGTTATAAATAAACCTGCTGTATAAAAAAGTTTTCTCATTTCTCAACGAGTTTAATAATATTAAAATCATTTGTCAAATCAAAACAACCGTCCAACTCTTCACATTTTTTAAGATAAAATATTGAAGGGCCGTCATCTGGAAAAGTTTTTAGTAAATTGCTGAAAATATCAATTCCTTCAGCAAATTGACCAGACACAAAACAGACAAAGCCTTCGTTGTATCGGTTGACCAATTCTGCCGTCTCCGGTTTGATATGGGTTCGGGTTCCAATAAGTTCATAAATCCTCACAGGTTTGGCCTTCCCTTTAACTTCTACCAGTCCTAATTCCCTCACAAAGAAATGGTCATTGGTTTTACTCAGCGTATTTTCACTTATAATAATACTCGTGCCGAATATCTTATTCACCGATTCAAGCCGCGACGCGAGATTAACAGCATCACCTATCACCGTATAATCGAAGAGACGATCACTGCCGAGGTTTCCTGCAATCACATCACCGGAATTAATTCCGACTCTTATAGAAATAGGTTTTAAACCTGTTTTCACAAGATCAATATTTATATCCTCAATGGAGGATATGCATTTCAGAGCTGCCTTGCAACCATTGACTTCATCATTTTCCGATGCAAGCGGGGCGCCCCAGAATGCCATTACGCAATCGCCTATATATTTGTCGATCACTCCCTGCTCTGAGATAATCACCTCTGTAAGCGCGTTTAATACCGCATGGAGGATCATGGAAACATTTTCAGGCGTACTCTGTTCCGAAATAGTTGTAAAACCTGCAATGTCCGCAAATGATACAGTTATCCTTGTTCGTTGTCCTCCCGGTTTTATAATATCAGGATGCTGTAAGACATAATCGACGATCTTCTTATCCATATATCGGGAAAAGGTCTTTCTTATAAAAAGACGCTCCCTGCCTTCAGAGGCATAGCTATATACCGTTGCCGCGATATAACTTACGATTAATGCAACAACAGGATAGACAGCAGGGAAATAGTATGATGAAGAAAACAAAATTCCGCAAATCGCGATTACAGCAATGAACAATATTGCAAAAACAGCCAGATTTTTTGCTAATGAATGGTGCGAAAGAACAAAGTACGATGTTGTCATTACTATTACAAGCATAATAAACAGAACAATGGATCTTCCTGCGGGCTTGAAAAAAGTATGCGTCTTTAAATTGGCAAGAAAGGTTGCATTAATGTGAACACCTGTTGAAACCGATGAAACTGATGTGGGCTTGAGATCCATAAGACCGGCGGCTGTGGGGCCGATGAGTACAAATTTGTTTTTAAAAAAATCCGGCCCAGGAAGTGAATCTGATGATTTTTTCGATAAATTCGCATTCAGAATATCCACCAACGAAAATGTCTTAAAAGATTCCCGGTAATACCTTAACAACGCACTTCCTTCAGATAAAGGGATTTTGTATTGATCGTAATAAATCATGCCATTCCCGTAAGTTATCGCATTGTTTTTCATAAAATAAGAAAATATGAGATTGGGCACTGTCATATCTTCAATCTGAAATAACAGGGGTATTTTTCTATACACACCATCATCATCCGGGTTTATGGAAACATTGCCGAATCCCTTTGCTGATTCCTGTAATGGATAGATTGGCGCTGTCACGGAATGATATGTATAAAAAATATTTGACGCGCCTGTTATTGACGAATTTGCCAGAAAATTACGTTCCTCGGTTTTTAAGGGCCTTCTGTTTTTTGAAAGAAAAAACGGCAGGTATACATTGGATGCCTTTTTCACGGCATTTGCAAAAATGACATCATCCTCTACTCCATATGATGAAGACTCGGAATAAAGAAGGTCAATAAAAACAGCGGATGCCTCTGAGAGATGTTCAATTATCGGGGCATAAATTTGTCTCGGCCAGGGCCAGTTCACCCCTTCTTTACTCAGGGCATCAATGCTTTCCTGGTCTATTCTGATAACAACTATATCTTCGGGAGATTTAACCGGATTGAGGACCCTTGAAAATATATCAAAAGACTTCAATTCAAAAAAATATAGAATATTCGAGAAATACAATAATAATGAAATCGAAAAAGATATCGCGATAAGGATAGAAACTTTTTTTAAAAAAGCTCCTTTATGCCTGAATGGATTGACCATATGAATAATAACCTTCTATAACAATATTGAATATGAAAATTATTTATCCGTGAAGTATAAAGGCAAATTATTAAAAGAGATCATAAATCAGGTGATTCTCCCACCTGAAATCACCACCTATTTTGTAAAAGCGCGCCTGCCGTGACTCGAACACGGAACCTACGGATTAGAAGGTCGAAGTAACAGGCGTATCACTTTATCATTTCAATAACTTACAATTCATCTCTTCTATATTTGATGTTTCTTGGGTCTTGATTTTGCTTGGTTGTATAGAGGGGTACCCAATATTTTCACCAATAAAATTTAACCTATCAACAGCCTTCTTAACTCCTCCTCTTAAACTCTGTAGATACAAATCAGTCGTTGTACTTCTCTGATGTCCGAGCAAATCTTTTATTGCCGTTAGTGGTGTCCCTGCATCGTCCAAAAACGAAGCGGTGAAGTGTCTTAATGCATGAAATGTGAACAATCTAACCTGTGCTTTTTCGCAAAGTCTGTGCATCATTTTACTGCGGTAATCATAACGTGTTTTAGTTCTTTTATTCAAGAAAACATATTCCCCTACCCTTTCTATTGAACCAATGAGCTCCTTCATTGGTTGGTTAAGAGGAATTTTCCTGTCCACAATGTCCGAGTTCTTTGATTTCTTTGTTCTTAGAATAAGGTAATCGGGATAAACATCTTCCCATTTGAGAGCGTTAAGTTCTCGCACTCTTCCTGCTGTATAGAGCAAAGCCAGTAAGTATCTTCTCTGCTCCTCGTCTGCCAGCTCCAAAACCTTTCTGATGTCTTCAAAGGGTGGAATATAGTGCATTGACTTGCTTACGGGATAAAGCGGTATCCCACTTATCGGGTTAACTGTAAACATCTTCTTCCGTATACCGTGGTTAAACAAAGCCTTGATAAGTTTTAAATTCCTGTTAGCAAGGTGTTTTGACCCTTTAGCAATGCCATTTAAATATTCCTCGATGTCCTCCTGTGTAATTGTTTTCTTAACTCCCCATAGAACGATTAAATCCTTGAGAAGTCTGTTATTCTCCTGAAGGTGTTTTGGAGTTCTTCTTGATTCCAGTTCCTTCAAACGAGATTCGCAAAGCTTGATAAAGTCCGAACTTATCGTCTCCAGAAACAGCCTTGCTTTTGCCTCTCCCTCCAGTGCTTCTTTTTGTGTTTTGTGGCCGCCTTTCCTTATCCTCCGACCGTCCATTTTGAAGTCGTAGAACCATTTCTTTCCCAGCCGATATACTGCCATTTAAAATCACCTCCTTTATTTTATTCAATTTGTAACGAACAAGCCTACCGATCTTCGTTCCGCCTAATTCAAGGCGGTGTTTATAAACAAATTCAACCGAACATTTTAATAGGGCCGCTACTTCCTCAGCTTTCAGTAGTTCCATCGTCTTCCTCCAAGCGGTGATTGAGTTTTTCTTCTAAACGTTTAGGAAACGTAACAATGTCCATTATAGTTTCTGTTTGTTTTGCTATAATCTTTTTTCTAATTTCAATTATTTCCTCTTGCCGTTTCTTTATTTCATACAATTTTTTCATTTTCTCCTCCAAGGGGTTTGCCCCCGCTCTCAGCCACCATTGGCAGCCGAGAGGGGAGCGAAACTTATCGTCCTTTAAAGTTGAATCCATCGCGTGAAATCGAATGAATCCAACCCGTCGCCAGCACAATCACGTCACCGTCAGCATATAGCGTAGCCTTCCTCCGTTGAGGTAGGCGGTGTTTCCGGCCTATTTTCATAAGCCGTTACCAGCGACTGCTCCATCCGGTTCGTAGTCCAGTTGAAAGCAGTAGGACGGGCAATCAAACCATTTAATATTAAAGTTTCTTCTCTCAACCTTAATTGGCTTAACCTCCATCTGTTTTATAAATACCGGCCTTGGTAATTTCACGATGGCCTCGTCATCGGGTGTCTTAACCGCCGCATGATACTTTTCCAATCCTTGAATATCTCCCGCCGTTATATTCTGAAACTCATGGGAGATCATTGACGCTTCGATATAGCCAGCCCTCAGACAAACAAGCGTTCCAACATTAGAAAGAATCGTATGTATCAGAGAACTGGATATTGAACTAAAATCCGTTGTGGCCATCACTACAGAGATTTTGTATTTTCTCCCTTCTTTAAGAACAAGGGAAAAGTCCTGACTGAGAAAATTATGACACTCATCGACTACCAGTATAAGAGGCTTGTACTCTTTGAGCTGGGAGTATATAAAATAACTCTTAACCAGATTTGTAACCAAGGCCCCAATGAATACTTTTTTGTCATATCCCATTCCGGAACAGTCCAGAATAAATGATTCCTGTTTCTCAATAAGGCGGTTTATTTCAAAGGAACTCTGCCCGCATATAATTTCTTTAAAATCCGGGTCTTTCAAAAGGAGATTGAGACGGGCCACTATCCCGTCTCTCGTTTCCGCGTTTCCTCTCTGAGCTTCAAGATTAGCTTTTACCTCTTCCAATGTAGTGCGCCCCAGTCCGATGCATCTTACAACTTCTTCATCGAGAATTTCCCGCATCTTAACCGTGAACTTCTGATTCGGAGTTGTCATTGCAACCATTTGATTGATGGTTTCAGCGATAATATCGGCTATCTGATAAGGCTTGTAAGGCGATACCATCGGGTTAAGACTTATCGGGGTATCGAGAGAGCAATAATGAACCTTGCCTTTCATGACCGAATAGGCATCCTTGGCCAGAAAACCTGATGGATCAATCAGTATCTTGGCAACCTTCGTATAACTATCATTCTGCCAGGCGTTGAGGAGAAACTGGCTTTTGCCGGTCCCTGTCTTTCCGCATTGGAACACATGCTTGAATCTGTCCTTGTCTTTCACATATACCGGCATATATGTTTCGGCGTTATTGCCTATCTTCATCCTCTGAATCATAGCCCATCTCCTTCATTTTCATTTTTAGTGTAATGCCAGCGTCTTTAACCTCCATGTCGAGAAGCTGATTTTTGTAAACCTGCTCACGAATAATCTCCTGTTTATAAACTCTGTCAAGATTCATCATGTCTAATTCGTGATCGTACCGTGCCATAGAAACTTCGTATCTCTTGCCGAATGTCATAGCTTCCAATATCCCGTCTGCCGTGTTCTTGGTTACGGCTAACCTGTTGGCGGAAATCCTTGCTTCGTGGTCGGATACTCTGGCCATCCGGTCAAGTTTCTTTTCGTGAAACCATCCGCTGATAAGCCCCTTGCTAAAATCGAGTTCGGGGGTTTCAATTGGTTTTAACTTATCAAAGAACTGTGGTATTGCCGGTAAGGGGGATTCAAAAGGTTTCATCTTACTCATGTTTACCTCCCTGCAAAGTCTCAAGGTACTTAACCCACGCCTGAGTTTTTGCGATTTCTTGTTCCCGCTGTGCTTGTTCTTCAAGCATCTGATGTCTGGTAACTACTCTGCATATGGTCCAAGCAAAAACAAAAGTTGGTACATTTGAACCGATTAACCACAAAATTCCATTTTCCATCATAAGCCTCCATATTTTTTTATGCACTCCAGATAGCCTGTGGAGTTTTTTAAATAACTGCATCTTGTTTCCGCTTCGGTAAGATTGTTTAGACAACGGTCATAGTGAACGCCGGAATATACACTGCATTTTTTATACAGCGGTTCGGTCGGCTTTAATACTTGTACGGGTTTAGAGGAATGTTGAGTAGCGCAGATCATCACAAATCCGAAAACTAATAATGAAATTAAAGAAACAAAGAATGCTTTCATTTTGATACCTCCTTCAATATGGGTAAGATATTTTTGCCTGATACTGACGGGCAGTACCACCTTCTCTGACTGTTCTGTTGCAATTGTCCTTGGCTTCTCCTGTGAAACTTGAACAACCACCGTAATTTCCGGGTTGTGCTGAATTGTAAGATACCGGTTGATAAGATTCTCTCGGTGTTTCTGAGTGATAAACAATTCTTTCGGTGCGGATTTCTTTGACGTAAACTTTTTCAACTTGTGGAACATAAACGATTATCGTTTCCAGTTGTTTGGACTCCTTAACTTGTTTTGAAGCATTAACCGGTTGAATAGGTTTTGCAGGTTCGCTATGTGAATAATATCCTGTCTGAAAAACAACAATTACAACGGTTACAAAGATGATAAATATTACCGAAAATGCTTTCACTTCTGCACCTCCTCGATAAAATTTTCAAAATCCATCATCTCAGGGTGTTGCTTACCGCAAACTACCAAGGTGAATTGAGGAATAGGTATACCAAAAACTTCTTGCAGGGGATTGTGGTGCCGCCAAAAGGTTGCCTTTTGTTCCAGATAACTATCTGATTCACTGATACAAATTTCCAGAATAAAGCATAAAGCTTTTCCGTCCTTTCCAATAAGTCCGATGACGTCGGGTCTTAACCCATTAGAAAGACTGCTTTCTCTGTAAATTGAGATTGGGTATTTTAGTAGAATGAGTTTTGCGATACAGTCGGCTATAACCCTATCATGTTCCTTGTATTCCCCCTGATAATCTTTGACCGAATAAAACCCCTTGCCTTTTTTGATCTGATTGGTAAGCGTAAGCTCATCCAATACCTTATGAGCCTGATTTCTGGCCGATAACCCTTCTTTCCAGTTAAAGTTAAAAATCTGCCGCGCCACATTGCCTATCACATCATCATTGGCAACCTTAAACACTTCAATCAACTTTTTTATTTCATCCCTTATTTCCATTTTTAACCTCCATGTAAAAGTTATATAGATAATATTATTCTCCTGTCAAGAAAATTATTCTCTATGTGTTACGAAAATTCTCTGTTGACTTTCAGACAGAAGAAGTATTAAATATTTTTCTATGGATGCAGCGAAGGTTATAGAAAAGTACGGGGTCTATTATCACCCTATCCGGAAACTATCTGAGCTTCCCTTGACGCATTCGGTGACAATCGAGGAACTCACCGTTCCCAGGGCTCTAATCCAAAGGGCATACAAAGAAATGAAGAAAGAGGAATTTGATAGTAATCTCATCGACTATTTTTGTTATGTGAGCACGCAGGTCGTAATTATAGGGGCGAAAGAAGCACTGAAAGATAAGCTGGCAAAAAAAACGGATGAAACGGAAAGATTAATAATGGAAACATCGGCGATACTGACATTGGAAGCCAATAGGCACAATGTCGTTAACCTCTTACGTCTTTACCGAAGAAATCCATTTTATTTTCAGGATGCTTTCATCAGTTATTTTGACGAAGACAAACATGCGGAGGTTCAGCAAAGGCTATTAATAAGTGCTTTGCTTGATTATGCCTGGAATGATCTGGTGATGAGGCAGCATAGCGATAAAATACTTGGACCGTTGATTGATAAGGAAATGAATGAGCTGACTCTTATGGAATATGTTCATTCAGTTATTGATCAGGTAATAGAGGAAACATCGGAAAAGAAAGAGTCCGCTTCAGGATAACTCTGAGCAACCGGTAATAATTGGAAACGGCTAACAATTACCGCAGGTTAAATATCGGTTAATCGTCCATTATTCCTTACTTAATCTGTTCTTTTTTATATTCCCTCAGTTCTAAACTGTCTTTCATTCGTTCTTACGTTCTTTTTTCTTCCTCTTTCTCTTAGCTCGTAATGCAATTACATCATCAGCAATCCGCCGCGGATTGCTGCGTCCATCATTATCCATCAGCGACTTCGCCTTTCGAATTTCTGATATCTCCCTTAGCCCTATATGGCAATGAATATACCAAGCTCTGAGCAATGCCTCGCGAAGTTGCGTCCCTCGTACACCTTATGTCTTCCATAGTTACTTCAAACTATCATTTACCTCCGGGCTTTCTAAAAACCGCCGTACCTGTGGCTGTACTACTCCACTAACCCATATATAGGCGGGGCTGCCTTATCTTCTCTATCTATCGTCTTTACAAGACTATCTTAAAATCATAAATCTTTTTTATACAGAACTTATTGTTCTTGCTTCTCTCGCAAACACCTATGCCTATCGCATACCCGATAACTTGATTCAAAACTGAGTCTCAGGTTTACACTCTCACAATCAGCGTGATTGATTAAACGCTATTGTTTATTGCTCAATGGAATTGATCGAAAATTGTTAAAGAACTGCAAACTATATTCAGGATGGAAGACAGTATCTTCCTTAATGACAATCCCTTCCTTATACATAGTCCGCCAAAGGCGGGCAATCAGAATGTAAAAGGGACATGCAAACTGTGTTTTGAAAAACCAAAATGGCATTTGTTTTTCAGAATGTAAGAGAAAGCCATTCTGCTGCGAATTTTGCTCGTGGCCTCGTAGAGTAAATTCGTAACTGGATGGCTTTTTTCCTTGTGAGATAAAACGGATGACGTTTTGTTTTTTTAAAACATCCTCTGGCGATTCCAATGCTCCACACGCTATTTGAATTACCACCGGCTGAGGAAAGGCACACGGTTTTGGCTTCGCGCCGCGCGGGGCAAATCGGTGTGCCTTTCCTCGCTTATTGCTTGTAACTCCCGTTTTCCTTGCTTTTGTGATTCCGCCGGATGAGGCGGATGAACAAAGGCAATGGGTCAAAATATAAAATAGTAAGACCTTGACAATTGATGGTGTCTGCTATAATTAATAGGCGCGAGAGTGAAAAGCCTTCCTTATCAGGAAAGACGTTTCCACTCTTGAGGTTATCCTCTCCTCAATCGATAGACGAAATCTCTAAATGTTTCATTTTCTCCGGCTCTTTGGTCCGGCTCTTCTTCGAGCTTCTCGGTACACTTCGGGCATATCGCCCACGTGCCGATTGCGCACCCTCCGGTTTCCTCGGATTCCGTGTAACTGTCATTGCAGAGATCACAAATGACTTCGTCTCCGCAATCTATTTTGATTACTTCGTAAGGCATATTATCGCCTCCTTTCTAGGCCGAGAGCTTTTTACTCCGACGCCGATAGGACAGCAGACAGACCCCATCAATTGTCAAGGTGGAAATTTTCCGCCGCGGAAAATTGATTCCTTTAAAAATAAATTTGACCCCGTCCTCGCCGCGAGGACAAAAAGGGGTGGTATGGCGTGAATACAAAATGGAAAAGAGCAAAATGAAATGATTTTGATTTTTTGATGTACTACCTTTGAGCTGAAGGGCTCTCCCCTGGAAACGTTTCCTGACTACTGAAGTTCTTCACGGAATGCAGCTTTGAACATCTTGAGCACATAGGAGAAAGCATCACGTTTTCCTGTGTCGTACCAAGTGTAGTCTTCTACATAGATACTCTTGCAGTCTTCCTTGGCTTCACATTCCAGAAGCCAGGTGAGGAACTGCTGAATTTTGTCTTCAGTCATTTTGATTAGCACCTCCTTTCTAGGAGCCCTTCGGCTCGGAGGTGTTTTTTTCAGCAAAACAATCAAAATTATTGCGGTTTGCTCTACCTATCTCGGCTCATCCCGATGGGATTGTAAGGGTGTCCCTTACCTAAAATCAAATTCTTAATAATGAATAGCTTACTCTCAAGATTCTCTAATCCACCCTATTAGAACACTCAAACTATCAAGCGCCTTTTTAATATTTCAATTACCGTGCCTGAATTACAGACTTTTTTAACAGATTCTCTCACTCTTCCGTCCACACTATCCTTCCCTTGTGATTATATAGTTTCCCGTCTTCCAGATACTCATGATAGCAGGCTCCCAGCACCCTATTGGGCTTATCCTTCAATACTCTTCTGGTAACTTCGAACAGCATATTCAGGCGGTTTTTTTCCAGGCATTTAATCGTCGCAATATTCTTCCAATGGGCATATTCAGCGGTTCCCGTCCAGAATACTACCCGGAAAGCCCCTTTACCGATATAGTGATTCTTTATCTTGTCCTTGAGTTGCCCCCTTCCCATATGTCCGCTATCAAATTCGAAATAAAGGTTTCCGGTATTGAGGGTCAGCATTGCGTCAGCGTATGTCTTAAGGCTCAAAAACTCCATAAGTCCATAACCGCAGACATGGAGATACTTCCCTAAACAATTCCTCAGCTTGATGTCGTGCTCGACCTGACGATGGTTAAGCGTTGTTCTGGAACTGGTAGCCAGAGCATAGCAGGTATAAAAATCATGGTGGAGTTTCTTCAGGCGGATTTCTTTGCGCTTGGTTCGGCACATGCTGTTGAGCTCCGCGGCGACAATGGCATAATCGCGCCGCTTACGCTGTCCGGAGAGGAGGTAGCAGATATTAGAGGCGGTAGCCCATTCTACTTGGGAAATAAATTGTCGGATGATTGACCGGTTGAGTGTCATAAATTTAAAAAAACGGGGGGATGTCTTTCTGTGGCGAAGCCCAGCAAAGGGGTTTTTGTGCCATCGGGTTCATCGTGGTCAAAAAGCTCTTTGCTGGGGTTCTGTCGTGCTTGGCCGACGCAACCACAGATAGTACCTCTCCCCCAATTTAATTACTTATTTAAGCCGATTTTAGGAAAATTCGGCGGCTTGCAGTGGGCTCTATCGGGCTAAAAGCAGTGGATAACCTGTCTATGTACTCAGACAGGTGCTAATTCAGGTATCTCATTTTAGTCCCAATGGATTTTCAAATAACTTTCTTTTGGATTATTTTATTTTAAATTATCGGGAAGTCTTGAAAAGAAGGGGATTGTTGTCCCGGTGGGCAATTGAGGGAGAATAATATAAAAGGAGATGTTTGGCATCTCTTAATGTTGCCCGTGGTTTTCTGGTTGGCTTCATGTTGCTTTATGGACTGTGAGCTGCAAAGTTTTTGCCTGAGGCAAACCCGTTCTTCCTGAAAAGGTGTCACACCTCGCAATGCACCAGTTCAAAAGGTAATCCTGTATCTTTGGCTCAAGCACCTAAGTCAGACATGCAGGTCAAATATTCTACCGAATTCACTAAGAGTTGCTATACTTAGAGCAGGCAGAGATTATATGTAAGGAGGCGATGAGAGATGTTGATGCCAACTAAGATTCTTGTGCCAACAGATTTTTCGGTATATTCCGACAGAGCTCTGCATCAGGCCTTTGATATTGCAAAACAGTATAAGGCTGAGGTTTATGTGCTCCATGTGATCCATGAAAAGAAGAGCGAGTACAGATTAATTAATACATCTTGCATTCAGGATATGGAAAAAAAGATGATCGACGGGGCAATGAAACAATTGCAGAAACAGATCGACAAGTTTCCCCAGACAAAGGAACTGAATGTCTTTAGCAAGGTGGTTATCGGAAATACCTCCGAGGCTATTCTGGAAGCAGAGACGAGGAAAGGGATCGACCTTATAGTCATAGCCTCACTCGGGCTAACGGGGATAGCAAAATACCTGATTGGCAGCGTGGCCCGTAATGTCCTTAAGGGTTCCAAATGTCCTGTGCTGCTGACAAAATGATAAAGGGCATAGAATACAGAGATTTTAGATTCTACGGAACTGGTTGCCGGTTGATCTCACTACTCTGTAATAGATTTTACCGAAAACAACGTTGCAAAAGATATAGCATCGGACCTAGGATACAAAGGGAGATATACAATGAAAGCAACCATGATTTTAATTGTATTGACCTTATTGGTGGCGGGATGTGTGGCTGTTTCAATTGCTCCTTATGATTATTATAATCCACATTACGCATGTCCTTACTACGCTCCATCCCTATATGGATACTCTGGATATGACTACTGGCCCCAATATCATGGATATTACGGATACGACTACTGGCCCAACTCTCGGTATTATGGCTACCACGGGCATCGATACCGCGGTTATTATGGGGGAAGAGGACATCATTCCCGTGGCGGTCATGGACACAAGAGGTAAGCAAGGGGAGCTTATTAACTCATTCCTCTTATCAATAATCCGGTGGAGTTATGGAAACTGGATCATTCAGATGGCAATCAGTACGTGACGGTAAATAGGGAATAACCTTGCATTTTCGGGAAGAAGTATTCATACTTATTTTTGTGAAATGATTTCACGAAGAAACCCAACACTAAAGGAGAATGAGGATATGCCAGAAGGAAAAGTCAAATGGTTTAATGATTCAAAGGGATTTGGTTTTATCGAGCAGGAGGGTGGCAACGACGTATTTGTACATCATTCCGCCATCCAGGGAGAAGGCTTTAAATCGTTGGCCGAGGGTGATCGTGTCAGTTTCGATATCGTCAAAGGCCCTAAGGGCCCTGCTGCTGAGAATGTTCACAAGCTATAAGACCTGAACTTCATTTTGCATTTGAAAGCCTCCTATAGCAGGGGGGCTTTCTTTATTGCCTCCACCAAATGGCAATACTCTTCTCACTTTCGATCCCGCAGGTCTCAGTTTAATGATTGTCAACTGCTGAACAGTTTTGGGCTGACACACTCGCTGTCTTCCTGAAACTTAGACTTTGGCCTCGGTGTTTCATGTGCTTGATTTCAAATGGTATTAAGTGGACGTTAAATACATTTTCGCTTGCAAAATATTTGCAAAAGAAAGAAAATAAACAAAGGGGTAATGTTAAACGTTAAAACCGATAAGTTGAGACCGGATCCTGCCCGTCCATTGGTTTTGAATACACCGAGCATGAGCGTAAGAAACCCTCTGGACGAATGAGGGGAAGGTTTTGAGAAAGAGCGCGCACTTATCATTGGATATTACACACGATTCAGTTGCAATATCCAATACATATCCAGATATAGGTGTGTAGTTAATTGTTCGGCAAGAAAAGAGAAAGAAACCAGGAATCAACTACCATAGAACAACAGGACAACATGAAAAGTACTAAAAATATATGCCCGCTTAAAATGACAAATTTCAGGAGATACTTACTAAAACAACCATAGCTGAAGAAAAACTTAAGGATTTAAGGCGCGGAGGATATCCGACCATGGAAAAGAAGCAGACAAGAGCAGATAGATGGGTTAAATACTTAGGTTTTCCCGGTGGCATACTTGCTTTTCTTGTCCTGTATTTAATTCCCACGCCAGCCGGTCTTACCGCTGCAGGGCAGACTGCCCTCGCAGCCTTTTCCCTTGCCTTTCTATGGTGGGTCAGCGAACCTGTGCCGAACTACGTAACATCGCTTTTTTTGATGATACTGCTTGTGTTTTTCGGTGTAAGGCCGGAGGAGGAAGTACTGGGTGCCCTGGGACTGGGTGTCATATGGCTTAATATAGCGGCTTTTGTTCTCAGTTCCGTGCTTATCAAGACAAATTTGGCACGGAGGCTTTCTCTCATGATTGCCATTCGTTTCGGTCATAATGCACGTTTAATGCTTCTTGCCTTTCTCGCTCTCCAGTTCGTTCTATCCTCCCTTATACCTTCTTCAGCCGCCCGGACCGTCATGACCTTGCCTATCATGATGACCATAGCATCAATCTATGGTTCTACGGCAGAAAGACCTAACAGGTTCGGGAAGAATATGTTTCTGTTCAATATGCAGGCTATTGACATGTCGTCATCTGTCTTTGTCACCGGCAGTTCGGCTAATGTGCTTGCCACGGGACTTATCATTGCCATGGCCAATTACCGGGTATATTACAGCGAAAGGTTTTTTGCATGTGCGCCTGTTGTTCTGGCGACGCTTCTTATCTCCTGGTATATAGGCCCAAAGTTTTTATTCAAAATGAAACCTGTTGAAATGAAGCCGCAGGTGGAAGGTGGTCTGGAGAGTATGCGGTCTGAGGCAAAGGGCATGGGCAAGGTCTCCTTCCAGGAAAAGAAAGGCGCTTTGATTTTTGCTATCGTTCTTTTCCTATGGATGACCGACAGATTCCATATGCAGTGGTTTGGTTTTGAAATAAGCCCTGTAAGTGCAGCTATCCTTGGTTCTATCATTGCTCTTTGTCCCAAAATAGGTCTCATTCAATGGAAGGAGGCAGAGATCCCCTGGCATCTTCTTATCTTCAGCGCCGGTGCTTATGCCGGCGGCTTGGCTCTGGAGACCACAGGAGCCGCACGGTGGATGGTATCAATCATGCTCGATGCTTTCGGAATAAAACCAGGTATAAATTTTTGGGTTGTCTATATTATTGTGATGGTTATAAGCGCATATACTCATATCGTTTTTACAAGCAAGACTCTTCGCACGATCATTCTGATTCCAATTATCATTGCCCTTGCAAAGAAACTCGGATTTGATCCGGTGTCGCTTGCTCTCCCCGCGGCCTTTGTCATTGACTGGGTAATCAGTCTGCCCATCAACGCAAAGCCGAATCTTATCTTATACAGTACGGGACAGTTTTCGGTGCTTGACAATTTGAAGTATGGCCTGATTGTGACGACTATCGGCGTCATACTGCTTATTATTGCCGGATTCACGCTATACAGACTAATGGGTATCATTCCATATTAAGGAGGATGTATGCGAAATCATATATCAAAAGCATACTTCTTTAATTTTTCCTGTCTTCTGATCTTTTTCATGCTTACGGCATATTCTGAAAACGCAGAGGCTCATGCGCACATAAGCTTCTATGAGGAAAAGATCACCATTCATCGCAACGGTTCGGCAGACATAATAACTGTTGTTGATCTTTCGGGTTATGCCGGTGGGGGTATTGCGCTCCCTCTCAATTATATATGGGTGGAGAAGATTTCTGCCCGATTCAGGGAAAACAATGTATATCTTAATGCAGGGATTGCGAATGTAAACGGCATAGATTATTTGCAGGTCAGCTTCGACAAAGGCCAGGGAAACAATAAACATCTTATTGTCACATACAGGGACCCGGCATACCTGTTATGGAAGAAGGCGGGACCGGGTGAACACGGGGTATACAGCTATAAGAGCGAGTTTCAGAATACTATACCATTTGTCATCGATGAGTTCGAAATGGAGGTCGTGTTGCCGGAAGGTTTTACCATACATAAAATCACTAAAAGCAAACCTGAATTTACAAAGAAAGATCCTGCACCTCCCTTTTTGTATACCAATGCAAAAGATGGTTCTCACCTCATGATTCGGGCACTTAAGCTTGGTTTCGGTAAAAGCACCAGCCTTGAATATACATTCATACAGAAGAAGACATCCTTCCCTCTGCTCATAGGAGGTCTTATTCTCATGGGATTACTTCTTTTCTTTTTCAAAGACGTTCTCAAGGAGAGGAACCATGAATAGTAACAGCAGTATATTAAGAACACATCTTTCCGCTTCGTTCATTACGTTCCTCATTTTCTGTGCATTTATGAGTATCTTTTGCGGATGCGCAGAAGAAAAACCGAAACTTATCAAACCGGCCCTTGTATTCGGAGAAAGGGGAAAAAAGGACGGCAACTTTCTCAACATTGATGGCATTGCAGTTGATGCAAAAGGGAACATCTATGTAGCGGATATCCACCGGGTACAGGTTTTTGACAAAAACGGGAAATTTCTTTATTCAATAGGCGGGAGCGTTGCCGGACCTGGGGAAATCAAGGACGACGTTGTTGGAATAGCTATCAACGGTATGAACCAGATTATCCTGGCTGATCTTTACAATTATCGTTATCTCGTTTTCACTCTTGATGGAAAATTCATCAGGTCATTTGGAGAAAGAGGGATTGAAAATGGAAGATTTATCGCCCCTCAGGGGGTTTGCGTAGATAAAGAGAATAACATATATACCGTTGACAACGGTGCGGATACGGTTCAGGTCTTTTCGCCGGATGGAAAATTCCTTTTTCGTTTCGGCAAAACAGGGAAAAACAAGGGGGAATTCCGCGAACCGGAATCCATTACGATTCATAAAGACAGAATCTATGTAGCTGACGAGGGAAACGGGAGGATCCAGTATTTTGACCTAAAGGGTACTTACCTTGGAGAAATAGGAAGACAAACTATTGTTTTGCGCTCACCGGCACAGCATGAAGATTACAGTGAAACACCTGCTGAACTCTATAAAAGTTTTTTTACAAAAGATGTTGAAGGAATCGTATTTGACGGCGAAGGGTTTCTTTATGCAGCCAACGAAGACGAAGGCGTCATTGAACTATTTACGGAAGACGGGAAGCGCGTAGGTTCTTTTACTTCCACTGCCCCCGGTGGATTGAAAAAAATTCAGGGGCTGTCCACAAATCAAGAAAAAACAAATCTCTATGTCTGTGACCAGGGAAATATGAGAATTCAGGTCTTCGATCTTTCAATTATAAGAAAAGCGGTATTGAAGAATAGTCTAAAATAAAAGCATGAATGGATGAAAATGGAAAAAGGTAGGGGTCACCCCTCGAATATTGCACATCTTTTACTGAAGGAGAAGTCTTTACCTAATAGTATTTGCAGCCGACGTTTTACAGCAGTGGCTGATTCTTGTTCTATAATCGCTTTCATGTCGTAATCGGTATTCTACAGCATTTACAGGGCTGTTTGTTTGTAGGTGCAGTTGTTACATATAGCCAAATGCAAAAAAGAATAATCCTCTCTACCTTACATATTTAAAAGGAGATGTTTTTTACATCTCCTTGTTGTATTTTGTTAAAAACAGTTTTCAAGCCCCATAGGATTCGTTGCCTATTTCATACAATTTCGCTATCTTGTAATAATCTTATACAATATTAATCATCATATATATAAACAATATGTAAATTATATACTTTAGTGTATGATAGCAAATTGGTATCAACCGCCTTCCAAAAGAAATTGAGATTTTCCTTACCGTAGACCAACGCCTCGTCGTATGAATTCAAAAGCACCGGTGTTCCGTCTTCCTCGGTAACAACTCCAATATCCGTGTAGTCGCTCCAATTAAGGATAATGTGCATTGAACCTCCTAATATCCGCGGTTATGGCAATTGGTTTTGAGATTCCCTCTAACTCAATTTTCCATTCACCAGATAATTATATGCCTGGGCGTGCTTCTCCATTATGGAGACTGGCGGACAGGACTTTAAACGTTCCGTAGTATAATACATGGATGAGAAAGCGAGAAATTATAGCAATTGGGTGCCCGACAATATAAAAACGTGAAGAATTTTCTTGGTCTTCTTCCTGCCGTAGATATTTATACATAATATTTATTTAGTCTTGCTTTACAAAGAGACGCCGAATCTCATAAAATCACAAAAGCCTTATTTTTCCCTTGTATTTGCCCGTATTTAATTATCCCGTACCTGTATAATCCTTCTCGACTCAAAATGGCTGAAATTGCCCTTTGAGTCCATAATGTTCCATTTCTTCGCCTGTAATCCTGCTTATTCAAGATTGTTGCGATTGCTTGACAATTCCTTTCGTCGCGATAAGAGAATATGAGCCTCACAATTTCCACTTCATGATGATTTTTTGTTATGTCTTTATCGGACCTTGAATAACCATAAGGAATGTTTCCGCCTGCCATCTTACCCTTTCTTATTCTTTCTTCCCTGCCTTTTTTGAGCCTTTCAATAATCTCCTTGCGGTTTTCTTCAGCGATAGCTTCTCTGATTTGCCTGATGAGTATGTCTTTTCGGTCACTGCCGTTATAATTGGGCATATCGGCTATATATATTCTTACTCCAAGCTTCTCAAAATCAAAAAGCAGATTCTCGGTAAGCCTTAGATTCCTTGATAACCTGTCCAATGATGCCACTATTATTCCTTTTATCTTTCCGGTTTTGCAGTCTTTTATGAGCCTTTTTAAAAACCGCCGGTTTTCGTAAAATCCGCTTCGGGCTTCGTCTATATAAAAAGCATCTACGTTAAAGCCTGACGCTTCAGCGTAGCTTTGTATTTCTCTTTTTTGAATGTCAATGCCGTAACCCTTTTTCTTCTGTTCAAGTGTGCTTACCCGGCAATACCCGGCCATAATCTTGCTTTTGTCCATTGTCTGATAAGTTAGAAGATTATATAGCAGTTCTTCTTTGTAAAGAGGCGCTGCTAAATCCACCATAACCTTAAAACGGGGTTCTGTCCAGATTATGCAAGATATAAAAATTGGATATCAAGACCAGAAGGCAAGATTATTAAGTACCACTTATGAGGCCTCAAGCATGTTTCAAAAAATATCTCTAAAGGTTTTCAAACAAAAGGAAAGAGTCGCGATTTGGGCCATAGGGATTCTGGCGAATAAAGTAATGGTTTATGGCTTCGATTATTTTCTTTACCCGTTTGTTATCTGGAAATTAGGAATTCTAAAGGGAAGTGTCTTTATGACACTCTTCTCTTTTCTGATCTGCCGGGCCACTTTCATTTTTTATGACTGGGCGAAAAAAGATTGGATAGGGATTGAGACTATGAAAGAGATGAAGGAATACGAGGGCAACAGAATGTTCGGCAGGTTGCTTTCATGGGTTATGAAAAAGGGCGAACCGGTAACGGTTCTGTTGCTTTCAATCTATTTCGACCCTTTCATAACCACGGCATATATGCGCCGTGGTGCTCATGCGTACAATGGATTAAATAAAAGGGACTGGACTATTTTCATCTTTAGTTTGTTATTCGGGAATTTTTACTGGACGTTGATTGCCTACACCGGGGTCAGTTTTCTTGAGTGGGCAGCAAAAAACATGGCCAGTTGGCTTGGCGTCTAAGGGTATGAACGTACTTTTCATTTCTCGCGAACTATCAGGTGGAGACATGGCCTATAAACTGAAGAAAGAAGGCCATTCGGTGAAGCTATATATTGAAGACAAAGATCAGAAGCAGAACCTTCAAGGGATGGTCAAAAAAACTGATGACTGGAAAAGCGAACTTCCCTGGGTAAGACAAGACGGACTCATAATCTTTGACGACACGGGTTACGGAAAAATCCAGGATGGCCTACGCAGGCAAGGATTTTCTGTTATCGGGGGAAGTGAGGGAGGAGATAAAGCCGAGGACTATCGCGATTTCGGTCAGAAGGTACTTTCGTCCTGTGGGGTTGAAACTGTACCGTGCATCAGTTTCGGTGGTGCCAAAGAAGCTATCAGATTTGTGGAAATGAATAAAGGTCCGTGGGTGATAAAGCAGAATGGCCACGCCAGCAAAAGCTTCAATTATGTGGGACAACTGGAAAGTGGGGAAGATGTAATCCAAGTGCTTCGCAATTACAACCGGTATAATAAAGAAGACTGCCGCCTTATGGCACTTCACAAGAAGATAGAAGGAATTGAGATTGGCGTCGGAAGGTATTTCAATGGCAATGACTGGGTAGGACCGATTGAAATAAACATAGAGCATAAGAATCTCTGCAACGGCGCACTTGGTCCCAAGACCCAGGAAATGGGAACCTTGTTATGGTATGACGACAATGAAAATAACAAACTGTTTCAAGCAACTTTGGCAAAACTAAAACCCTATCTTCATAAAGTGGACTTTAGAGGAGATGTTGATATCAATTGCATCGTCAATGAGAACAAAGCGTACCCACTTGAGATTACCGCCCGCTTTGGCTGGCCAGCGGCTCATATTCATGAAGAAATCCATCTTTCTTCTTGGGGAGAATTTCTCAAGGCGGTTGCCGATGGAAAACAATATGACCTCAAATACAAAAGGGGTTACGGGATAGTTGTCTTGATTGCTACGCCTCCGTTTCCATACATCACACGCTCAAGAAAACAGAGCCCGCAAGGTCTTGAGATATTTTTTAAGGAAAAAATAAATGAAGAAACGTTGAAACATTTCCATTTTGAGGAAGTCTCACTCCGAAAGAAAAAAGGAGTGGACATTCCCTATGTCTCCAGCAAGACCGGTTCCATTCTGCATATAACAGAAACAGGTAACACTGTGGAGGAAGCAAGGGAAAAGGTCTATGCATTAGTCAGCAATATTATCATCCCAAAAATGTTTTACCGGACTGACATCGGAGTTAAATTTGCCCATGAAAACCATGCTAAGCTTAGGAAATGGGATTGGATTTAATGGATGTGTTTTTATGTTGTCGGTATGGTTGGTTGAGTAAAAGGTATCTCAAAGATAAATCTCGATCCTTTTCCAGCGCCGTCCGATTCCGCCCATATTTTTCCATGATGGGCTTCGATCATATTTTTGGCGACATAAAGACCAAGTCCGGTGCCGCTTACAGTCAATCGGCTTTTGTCATTTCCTCTTGAGAATTTAGAAAAGAGATTAGGCATTTCCTGGGAAGGAATTCCTATTCCTGAATCGGAAACTATCACCCTCGCCTTGTTGTTATTTACTTCCAGCTTGACAGTGACGCCGCCTTCTTTGGAATATTTAAGAGCGTTATCGATAAGGTTCGAAGCCACTTCCCGTATTTTTCCTCCGTCCATTTCAATTTCCGGAAGGGATTTTTTCGGATAGAGGAAATGGAGATAAAGACCTTTATCTTTTGCTGAAAAAACGAATGCATTGCTGAGTTCTTTGAGTATATCCTCGATTTTTGATTTCTTGAAATCGTATTCAATCTTTCCTGATTCCATCTTTGAAAGGTCAAGGAGATTCTCGACCAGTTGGAGGAGGCGATCATCAAGAACTTTCATCTTATCGAGCGCCTCGCTCATTTGACTGCTTACCTCTCCGAAGTCTCCTCCCTTGGCCATAGAGATATATCCTTTGAGAGTTCCCAGCGGTGTTCGAAGCTGGTGTGAAGCTATGGAAATGAATTCGGATTTAATATTATCCATTTTCTTCAGTTCAATATTAGCTACTTCCAGCTTGCCGGTTACATCCTGCAACTCCTCTTTCCGTTTCACTTCGTTTTTCACAGACCTTATAAGAAAAAAACCGAAGAGTATTGAAAGAAGAAAGGTGAAGATCGGGAGAATTCTGTCACCCGAGGTTCGAAGCAAAAGCTCAGACCCGATCAGAATGATTAGTGAAGCAACCAAAGCCTGCGCACCCAGAAGTTTCACATGAAAAGTCTTGAATCTTACTATTAAATAAGCCAGGAATGCCATGAATACGGTCATTCCAAATAATCCATATTGTTCCAGTTCAAAATTGTCCAGATGGCTGGCCAAATATCCGGAAACGAAGAAGGAAAAGAGGAATAGCCCCATACCTATTATGAGAAACAGGATTTGTTTTCTGAATTCCTTATCGGCCTTTTTGTAGCGGTTGATGGTTACCGCTATTATCCAGACGAAAAGAAATAATCCAAGGAAATAATAATAGTTTGTGAAGATTGGGCCTTCGATGACTTCGCACTTATCAAGATCAAATCCAGCGATGTTGTAGGTACTCCAAGAGAAAATCACCACTGGCAAAAGGAGAAGCCCCATGATGCTCTTCTTGCCCGAGGAAATATCTTTTCCATCCAGAAAAACATAAACGAAGTAGAGAGATAAGATATATAGCAAGGAATAAAGAAGGCCAAAGAAAGACCATGCGATTGTTATAATTTCGGTGTTAATATTGGTCCAGACAATGAGGTCAAGAAATGACCATAATGCAAAAACTCCGGCGATGCCAAAAAGAATTCTGCCTATCAGATATCTATTCTGGAAATAGACGAAAAAACCGAGCAGGAGAGAGACCGCGGTTGCGGGAATGTGCGAGTAATAAAGAAGATAGGGAACGGAGCTTGAGAATATGAGAAACGATGGCGCGGGGATGTCGCTGCAATACATTTTATTTTTGTTTAATTATTATGAAAGGTTCTGAAAGGTACTTTTATTATACAATATAAAAAAGTTTTGGCAACCAATGCCAATGCGAATTGCCGATTTCAACTTTACCTAAAAGAAAAAAGGAGATGATTTCCATCTCCTTGTAGTTTAATCCTCATAGTTTTGAGGATACAGCTTTCGGATTTGCATTTTTCAAGCCCCATAGGATTCGTTGCCTATTTCAACAGCCTTCCAAAAGAAATTGAGATTTTCTTTACCATAGACCAATGCCTCGTCGTATGAATTTAAAAGCACCGGCGTTCCGTCTTCCTCGGTAACAACCCCGATATCCGTGTAGTCACTCCAATTAAGGATAATGTGCATTGAACCTCCTAATATCCGCAGTTATGGCAATTGGTTTTGAGATTTCCTCTCTCTAACCCAATTTCCCATTCACCAGATAATTATATGCCTGGGCGTGCTTCTCCATTATGGAGACCGGCGGACAGGACTTTAAACTTTCCGTGGTGGCATTGAAAAACGACCACATATTCCTTTCCTCAAATTCCGGATGTGATGGGTGAAGCCATTCGTCTTTTAATACCGTAACCTGCCTCATGCTGATGATGTTGTATCCCAGTAGCAGCCCCATAAACATAAAGGCTTCATCATTTAGCAGCCTTTGCCTTTTGAGTACTGTCGCATCGGCCACAATCTGATCAAAAGTCTTTTGAGACTTATAAAGTGTAGTAATAGCCAGATCTTCCAGTTCATTCCAAACATTTTTGGTATGCTTGCGCATAATGACAATATCTCCCTGAAGCATCAGGTTGTCGCAGACAAAAACCGACGCGCCGATAGCCAAGCCAAGGCTCATGGAACGGTCATAGGAATTCCGGAAGGCAATGGAAAGCGCCATGTCGGACTGCTCCCTCTGAAATTTGAGAGCCGCGAACATCTGATTCCCTTGCCGAGCCACAGCGTAATTTTCTCCGACCAAAACATAGTCGCGCAGAATATCGCATGAAATATTCACCAGCTTATCAGCCAGATGATAATGAGATACCGGCACATAACTATCCGTCTCTTCCGGCACCTTCACCAGATCCAACTGCTCTCTGGTTATAATTTCTCCTCCTCTGTGAATCAAAAACTCTTCCATAATTCCTCCTATCGTTTTCTTAATTTGTCATTGCTTTTCCTCGAATTAATTGACAATTTCCTCGCTGTCATACGGCTCTATCTCAGCGTTGCACTCCGGGCATCGGTCATTGCACATACAGGACCATTCATCCTGCCACTGGGTGCCGTCATAAGGGCATTTATAAAAGTTCCTGTAAATTGCATTGTCTTCCATAACATCCTCCCTAAATTATTCCTTTTTCTTTCATAGAAACTGATTTTGTGCCGATGATGACATGATCCAATACTTCAATCCCGATAATCTTTCCCGCCTCAATTAACCTTCGGGTAATGCTAATATCTTCCTCGCTTGGCTCAGCGTCTCCTGAAGGATGATTGTGACAAATAATGACGGATGTAGCTCCTCGTATTATGGAACGCCGGAAGACCTCCCTTGGATGGACAAGACTGGCGCTAACCGTGCCGATGCTCACAAGTTCCACAAATTTAACTTTGTTCCTTGTGTTGAGGCTGATCAGAAAGAAATGTTCTTTGTTTCTATCCAGCCTGTCCAGTTTCCAGAGAATTTTGCGGATATGCTCCGATACTGCCTGAGGAGTGGAAAGCTCAGTTTTTTCTCTCGATAGAATCATTTTTCACTTTGCCTCCTACGCAATTTTCCGCAGAAGCTGAATTACTTCGGCGGTTTTTTTCTTTCTGTTGCCAATCAGTTTTTTGAAATGCTCTGCAAGTTCATTGAGCATTTTCTGTTCCGCTTCAATCTCTGAGAATATCCCTGTTTCTTTGAAATGGGATATGGCCTGTTCAATAAACTGGCTGGCCAGCCTTGTCATGGGAACGCCTGTATGCCTACTGAGTTTGTAAAGATAGGGGATTAAATCCTCCCGTATCTTCGGACTGTAAATTCCTTTGCACACGTTTCACCTCCTTGTTTCATCTTGGTGAATCTTCAAAATCGCAATAACTGTTTGCCGATTATCCTGTGTCACTTCTTTGAAGTGCGGTCCCGGAAATCTCTCGATAAGCAATTTGTAAAGTTTTTCATTCGACATTTCCTCATAGTTCATAGGGAGCACCTCCTTTTAGTCCCAATGGATTTTTAAATAACTTGTCTTTGGATTATTTCAGTTTAGAAGATTGGGAGATGTTGAAAAGAAGGGGATTGTTGCCGAGATGGGCAAAAGATGGTTTTTGGGCAATTTTTGTAACTACTAATCTCTGTTTATCCTCCGAGACTCTCAAAAAATATGTTGTTCTTATATTTTTTACTTGACAACCATATGACCATGTAATATGGTTAAATTGTAAGCTACTTAAAGTATCAAAAGGAGAAATGTTTTTGGCTGAGACGTTATATCAACCAAAGGAGTTGGCTGCAAAATGTTGTATTAATATAAGTACATTAAACGGTTACCTGCGGGATAAAGAATTATTCCCGCCCATCAAAGTAGATCAAAATAACGGTTTTAGATTTTATGATGATGGTACAGTTATAACCATTGAGCTCTTTAAAAAATTGCGCAAAAAACCATTCAGACTAACCGTTGATGAGGTTAGACCGATTATCAAAAAGTATGATTTGGCTACCAGGGCAGAAATCCTTTCTAAACCAAATAATGAACTCCTAATGTTGCTAAATGAAAACACGCTTCTTTAAGCGTTGGTTAAAAGATTTTATTAGCATTAATAGTTTTTTTATGTAATAATTACTAGTTTTTGGGCAAAGGAGGGGCCTAATGAAAAATTCAAAGAGTAAGGGCAAAACAATCATCAAAACAGAAAAGATTGAAGAAATAAAAGAAGAGTTCCTGCATTCGGCATCATCATATTTAAGGATACCCGATGATGAAAGCTTTTCTATACTGAGAAGAGGCAATTCCCATTCTTTCTGTAAAATGGTGCCATCAGATTTTGATGAACAGAAGATACGACGGAAACCAAGTCTTCTCAAAAGAATCTACCACACGTTCTTTTAACCGCAGAAGTCTATCTTAAGGCTAAACCAAACAAGGTTTAGCCTTTTTAAATTAAGGGGGGCTAATGATAGGATTTACAGACAGTCAAGATGTAAAAAATCTGGTAGCTATCTATAAAACTGTTTCTCAAAACAAAAACTATATCGAAGATAAGACTGCCTACTTAATGACTAATTCCAAATACTATGAAAATCTAAGGCACGCATTTAGTCATCTGATAAGCGCTTTAGATCTAGAGTTAGAAGGTGATCCCACAAAAGCAACACAAATCCACGGCCTTTATGTGGAGTCTGCAAACCATATTAACAATCTTGATGTAAACGGATATGAATTTCTTGCAGGTTACCTCTGTAACGAACTTCGCGAGCGAATTGAAAAAGCAGGTCTTTATGTTAATACTGGAAATGCGGATTCTTTAAGAGAAGAAGCGTTAAGACATTTGGATAAGGGCAGAGATTTAAGGCCTGAGAATAAAGAGGAGGCCATGGTTCACTTTGAAAAATGTATTGATCTATGCTTGAAAGCAAAAACACAGTTTACATCTGCAAGCAAAATAGAAAAAAACAGTTTTCGTATAAACCTTGTGACAATGGTTTGTTCAGGAACGGCTGTTCTTGCTGCTATTATTTCAATTTTTATTGCGTTTATTAAAAAGTAATATACTCCCGCTATTGCTTAACTCCATAATATTGAAAAACTAAAACAAAAAAACTGTGTCTTGAAAAATTTTATATCAAACAAATAAAATATATTGACAATTAGGCAGCATAGTAACACAATATAATCATAAACTTACAAAAAAATGAGGGGGGTTTATGCCTGCAACTTTTGCGCATTGTCTCATGGCTCAAAAAGCGATCGATAAGATACAAAACAGAATAAGTAAGGAGCCTAAACCTGAATATATAGTTGAATACGCACAAAAAATAGGCGAGAAAAACAATTTTGTTATGGCAGGTGCGGCAGGCCCAGATTATCCCTACCTTTCAGACATCCTTACTACGAGCATACTTCCTATAAGCCATACATGGGCAAACAGAATGCATTATGAAAACACCTTGCCTTTCGTTAAAGAAGGCGTGAAACGACTTGCCTCAATGGATAAAGCTACACAAGCTTTTTCTATAAGGCTGGCGTGGTTTTGTGGCTTCATAAGTCACTTGTTGGCCGATTCTTATGTGCACCCTGTTGTTAATTCGATTGTTGGTGGTACTTATGTATTTACTCACGAGGAACACGGTAAGTGCGAACTTATTCAGGATATATACATTTTCAAGACAGTCACTAAAGAGGACATCGTAAGTAGTAACCCTCGGGCGGGAAGCCTAGGATACCTTAAAATTCTTGAGGAATGCTCTGACCCAAATGATGAGGATAAATTACATCCCGAAATACGGACTTTTTGGGGTGAGTTATTAGAGGCTGCGCATCCGAATGCAAAGGAATACTTCGAAAGTATTACTCCGGATAGATGGCATTACAACTACAAAGGGAAGGTTAACTTTGTAGTTGATCCGGGAGCTATTTTTAGGCATGTTATTGGCATGACCGGACGTGCTTATAAAAGAGAATCAGAAATTGTCCAGGAAGATAGAGAAAAATATATTACGAATATACAACTTCCCAATGGAAAAACATCTGATTATGATACGGTCTTCAAAGAAGTGGTGAAGCTTATAACTGATATATGGTTAAGAATTTTTGAAAACATTGAAAATGGGAATTATGAAATGGTTGACGCATACATAAAGAATTGGAATCTTGATACCGGAGTTGATGAAAGCCAAGTAGACCTGTGGCAAGGCAAGGAGGCTTGAAATGAATGTAAGGTTTTTTTTAATTATAATTGTTTTAATCGGTTGCACCGGTTGCGCGTATGCTGAGCAATCAATTGAACAAAAAGAAAATATTTATGCGCCGGTAGGGTCAAGTCTCTACAATATTAATCAAAAAGTTGCGAGCTATTTGCTAAAAAGCGGTGTCCCTGATGGCTTTGACAAGGCTCAATATAAAACAGCCGTCGAAAACGTATGCTATCAAAATCCTGTTTGTAAGTCACAGGCCGAAACCATTTTTGACATGTATGGAATTGATGCAAGGAAGATAAATGGCATATTCTCTGTAATGCTTTGTGACAGAGAAATGAAATGGAAAGTAATGGAAGATCTTAGTTGTAACAATACACGAGTAGAGATCCTTAGCTGGAAAGAAGAAGACAAGGTGCTATGTCAATTTGAACCCAATTGGGAACGCATAAAACATGAAAATTGCGACGAATAAAGCAACATAGTAGAATATTATTTTGTTAAGAATGGCTTTTCCTAAAATATAATTTAGCTGGTATTTAATAAACCAGAGATAAGTGCTAAAATTAAGGATATTCTCGATGAATATTAGCCGCTTAATTTTTAACACTTATCTATGGCTACTAAAACAAAAATCAAAAGAAAAAAGAAACTTCCAATCAAAGTATCGGAGAAAGATTTTAACCGATACATCAAACCTTGTCTGCGAACTCCGGTCAAAGGAGTCAAACAGAAAATCTCTAATTACAAGATTTTCAACTACATCCTCTTGGTTCTGCATACCGGTATGCAATGGAAACAGTTGAAAACCTACAAAAATGAAATCCATTGGTCGAATGTTTACAAGAGGCACAATCGTTGGAGTAAAGACGGAAGCTACCTGCGATTGTTCGAGAAATCAATAGAACTTTTGAATGATAAGAATATGCTTGATTTATCCATTCTCCACGGCGACGGTAGTAATACGGTGGCTAAAAAAGGGGCGGCGGATTAGGTTACTCCGGACACAAGCATCAAAAAGGAGAAAAGATAATGTCAATCAGTGATAATCGAGGGAATATCATTGCTCCGTTAGTGGTGAAACCAGTGAACGTACACGATTCAAAATTGTTTTATGAATCTTTTATCAATCTTTTGGAGATAGCGGAATTTCTGGAATTGGAAATTAAAAATTCTCACTTTACTCTCGATAGCGGATTTTACAATGAGGACACCATACGTGAGATACTTTCCAGAGAATTGGTACCTGTAATTAAACCGAATCTTAGAGGATTAAAAAATCGAGAAAAGATTAACAAAATCTTGGATAACTTTAAGCCGTTGGAATCTATTTACAAAGAACGCCATAACATCGAACGCTGTTTTGCTTGGGAGGATACTTACCGGAGATTGGTTATTCGGTATGAAAGATTGCCTGAGGTGTTTATGGGATTTCGTTACTTGGCATTTTCGATGATTAATTTCCGTAATGTTTTCAGATGATTATGTGTCTATTCGCTACCAGTTCATTATTAAAGTATATTACAAGAAACGTAATCGTCCTGCAAGCTCCTGAAGCATTTTTTGCTCCGCTTCAATTTCTGAGAATATCCCTGTTTCTTTGAAATGGGATATGGCCTGTTCGATAAACTGGCTGGCCAGCTTTGTCATCGGAACGCCTGTATGCCTGCTGAGTTTGTAGAGATAGGGAATTAAATCCTCCCGTATCTTTGGACTGTATACGCCTTTGCACACGCTTCACCTCCTTGTCCCGTCTTGGTGAATCTTTAAAATAGCGATAACCGTTTGTCGATTATCCTGTGTCACTTCTTTGAAATGTGGTCCGGGAAATCCCCTCTCGATAAGCAATCGGTAAAGTTCTTCATTCGACATTTCCTCGTAGTTCATAGGGAATACCTCCTTTTAGTCCCAATGGATTGTCAAATAACTTGTCTTTGGATTATTTCAGTTTAGAAGATTGGGAATTCTTGAAAAGAAGGGGATTATTGCCGAAAGGGGCAATTAAAAAAAGATACAAAAGGAGATTATAATTCCGGTCTTAAATAACAAAGAATAGACAGCTGGTCATGTTGACTATTCTCCGAAAAAGCATATAATTAGTTTTGACAAACAATGTTCGTAATTAGACAATTTGATTAAATATTTCCTATTGACACAAAAAAATAGATACGGTATTGTTCAATATGCCTAACGTTAGTATAGATATAGGCAAAGACACCACAAAGAGCAGGATTTTATCACAAATGTCAGAAGTGGAACAAACGATCGTTTCCATGTGGTGGTGTTTATCCAAAAAACACGAAAGAGATCGGTCGTTTTTTTTGTGAAAAAAATAAGGGTAGGAAGTGTCAAAAAATACTCACTGAGTTTGAAGAACTGAATCATTGAATCCAGCCTTATGGTGGGGAGATTATGAGGACAATCCAGATTATCATTTTGTTAGGATTTTGTTTGGTCTTTGATTGCTTTACTGATACTATCGCTGACGAATCTAGTGATACCCAGCAGTCGTCGTCGTATCAATCGAGCGGTGGCTTAAAAAATGCATTTAATGATGCATTTAATGATGCGGCAAGAGACGTTGCTAACGACACTGCAAAAAGTTTGACTGATTCAGCGAATGATTTAGGGAAAACTATCATTGGTGGAATAGGTAGAGTGCTAAAGAATGCTATCACAGGAGTGCTGGGTGAGGAAAATAACGCACAGCAGAGGGCACCTGAACAACGGATGGGAACTGCTTATATTACCCCCCCAGCGCCTTCCTCGGAACAAAACTCTGGGTATTGGGCTGATGTCCCGGGCCAGTGGTTTAATGGCAAATGGATTCCTCCACGTAGTGTATGGGTTCCCGCAAAACGGTGAGAAATGAAGTTGTCTGAGTATTGAGACTATGCATAATAGATTGAACCGGTATGTTATAAGAAAGTATTACAAAAATTGGATTAATAAAAAATATAGGAAACTAAAAATGAATAGAATCGAATAAAATTATGCATAACCAACAATGAATGTATTATCGTAATACCATAGGAGTTATTAATAGTTGCAAGGTTCCCGGTAATGTCTTACAATAAAACTATAAGAACTGAATGGTCTTGAGTAGCCATTTAAAAATATCACGGAAATCAATCATCGCATAAGTAAAGTATCTGAATCCCATAAAAATCGTTGCAGTATCCCATAAAAACGGTTCATATTAATTTCTTGGCTTTGAATAGAGATAATAAGAAACTGTTTCCTAAATAACAACGAATGCTACCTTATGACCTGTTTTCTTTTTGTACTTGTCAAAACTTAGTTGCATTGAAATAACTCACCACTCTTTTTATCTTATCGTAGAGATAATTCGATCTTTCGTAGTATTGCATTAATTGTCATGGCTATTGTATCACTATGAGAACTTAAAAAAAGAATCTCTTGTTTAAAAAATAATCATTAATTAATAAAATTATATGAGAGCAATAAAACGTGAAAATGATAGGCCGCACAATTTTAAATATTGGCTGAAAGATTTTCTAATTTCAGTACCGATCGTGGCTTTTGCAGGTTACATGTTTGGTGAATATAACGGAAAACCAATTTATTTTTTTCAAAGTGTTGTGGAGTTTAGCTTATCTTTCACAGTATTTCGCGCCATTCTAGACAAAATAGGGAAAAAATGGGAAAACAAAAACTTCTTGTTCCGAAAGATATTTTAATCGTTAAAATTCCTCTATCGATAAATTTACTTTCCCTTGCGCTCTTTGTAATAATCTTTTCCTCTTATTGCGATCCCTTCAGCGGCACCTTTACCTGCTCCGGTAATGGCTCCTCCAGCAGCCCCTACTGGTCCTCCAACTGCCGCCCCACGTATTGCCCCTTTCCCCATTCCTTGTGTGACTCTCTTTACGTCATCTTGCGCTTTTCCGAGCTCATGATCGTAGTTCCCGTATGCTTTTGCGGATTCCTGATATGCCTTTTGTTCCTGCTTTAGTGCTTGTCCGTACCGCTCGGCATTTTCTGGGTTATTCCATGTACGACCGTATCTCACTACTTTTTGCGCATTATCTGGTTTAGGTTCTATTCTTGTTGGTGTTGAAGCAGAAGAATGAGGCGGTTTTTGTTGCATAGAGTTATGTCCGGGCGTACTTTTGTTGTCGTGTGATCCGCTATGTGAGTTTTTTTTGGTTCTTCTTATGATGGTCATCTTTAGCCGATATGTTGCCAGAGAGAAAAAGAATGAGAATAACTGTAAGAGAGAAAATAATAGACGAATCTGTAAAAGTTTTTACGTTTACCATTGGTATGCCCCCCTATCTTTGGGATCAATTTTGAAATATATTCTTAGTAACATCTAACATGCCCAGATATTATTTTCAAGCTGGTAGAACTACAAAAATTACGTAAAGTAAAAGTTTATTTCTCAACCAGACATCCGCATGATGTGAGTCTGTGCCCGCATCTGGGACATCTTTCCATATAGCAGTCTTTATGATGAATGACACCGGGAACTACATTGCAGACAGAACACCTTTCGGTTTCATCCTCAGAATAATGTTCCCGTGGCAATGAAACCTTATCCTGGTATTCAATATAGCCATTGAAACAGGTTGTGGTTTTGGGATCGTCCGTATCTTTACTACAGTGTTGGCATATAGGCATTAATGGTGCTCCTTTAATGGTTCACGATAATAATCGGCAACGCTTAAAATACGATAATACGCTGAGCACTGCAAGATATTTTCTAATAAGTGCTTGAGTCTTATTGATATAATTATAGATACAGGGTTTTCATATAAACTCTATTCAGAAAAGATTTATTATAGTATCTTTAGGTACTTTCTTGTTTCGTCATAAGTTTTACCTTCTACATATCTGATACTAAAATTTACATAATAATTAATCGGTATTGGTAAATTTCTTGCTGAAATCGAACATTCTACCACACCTGTTACAATATCTTTCTCAGACGGAGGTAAAAGGATTGTAAAATTAAAAGTTTCTTTCTTGATTTTATGTCTAAACTCTTCACACTCAAAAACCCATGATTTTGAAAGACGTGTGGATTTACCATTTTTCCAATAAAATTCATCTCTATCATGGATGTTTAACTCTGGAAGTTTTTGTAAAAATGGGGAAAAATCTCGGCTTGTAAATTTAGTATTAAATGAATTACTGTAAGTGTCTAACAAATTTTTCCGGGAATTCATGATAAAATCTACATCTAATGAATTCTTGTAACTATCTAGTATTTCATGCATAGAGCTTTTTTTTGTTATCCAATGGCCGTCTACGGGCGGTTTCGGTGGAGATGGCAATATGAATGTATCATTTTTGTTATTGTTCTCATCTTTTTTTAAAGGAGGTTTGAAAAAGATATCTCCAATTGCTTTAAACTCAACTATTATGTTTTCAGCAGGAACGTTACCATTATTGCCTAATATTATGGAGAAAGAAAAGTTACGTGTTGGTTCTTCAAATTTTTCGGGCAATGATAATAAATATTTTTTTACTTTATCTATCCAAGCAGGATATTCTTCATTTTGGTATTTATTTATCTCGTCATCGCTGGTCGGAATAAATTCTTGGAAGTAACCAAGCGCAGCATTCACAGCGCCTAGGCTCATTAAGTGATTAATTGAAAATTCAGGCGGTTCCTTGTGAAAAATAGTTTTCATGGGATAAAGCTGTTTGACTTCATTTAATAGCTCATGAAGCTCATTTTCATTTAATTGTCTATATCGAATCGTGTTTACAGAAATTCGGTTAGTTTTGTTTCCAGAAGCATCTACTGAAGAAACTTCAATTATAGGATAATTTTTCTCCAGTTCTTTGATACGGTTTCCGAGATTGGTAATTATCTTATCTCTGGAATCAGGTTCTGGTGGCAACAGCCAACTGTCTGGAACTGGAATGCAAGAAAGCCCACAATATTGGGCTGAATTTAAGAGATTACTATCATGGGAAAAAAGTGAAATATCATGATCAGGATTTTTATTTTTATATCTGATCATTTCAGCAATGATGCGGTCATCTGGTTGTGATAAATCCAGAACATCAGGTAATTGACAATCTTTACTTAATAGTGGCGCAAGAGAAATTTTAACAACTGGTTTTGAATCCTTAATAACAAGTTTAGCACCTTCTGAAAATATTATTTCTTTGAATAATGAATTTGTCTTTCTTGCCTTTTTAGCTCTTCGTTGATTTCCATCTTGTTTATGTTTATTAATTTCCTCCTGGACTGTTTTTGGTATTAGTAATAATAAATGTTCATCATCTTTACAGATTTCATCCCAAGGCAATTGTCCAAGCTCACAGCACTGTATGAAAACATTTGTATCGAGAAATAGAATTTTCATTTTATAATGATCCTCTTTTTTCTTGCCCAACAAATAATCTAATGCAAGTGGAATTAAAATGTTATTCTCACAGATATTGATTTGTCAAGAATAATAGCAACTTGAAATAATAGACTAAATCCCCAATTTCTTTTATAAAAAATTACAACACAAGGCATAATTGACCACCTTTTATGATTTTCCATTCCTCCTATCATGAAGTCAGTTCTTAAAAAATCTCAAGGAGGAAAAATTATGGGCATAACAATTCATTACAAAGGCAAGGCAAAAAGTCTTGAAGCAATTGACGGTGTCATTGGTGAATTAGAGAAAACGGCAAAAAAGTTCGGTTGGGAACACGGCATCATTGACGAGGAGATGAAGGGAGAACTCTGCCCTTCCTGGGGATATGGTTTCGGTTACGTTCCGTCTGAGGAGGAAATTGAAAAGGAGAAAATTGAGTTGTTTCCGGCAATGACGTCAATAAAATGCAATGGATACTTCAAGATTTGGGAATCAAAATACTCAGAAGAAATCCGTAACTTCTTTACAAAAGGACAGCAACCAAAATTCTTCGTCGATACCAGAAAAATGGGAATATGGATCAATGTTCATCCAGAGTGCGAAACATTGGAATTTGTTTTTGATGTCAACACCCTGGAATTGGCCGATTACCAGCAATACGACCATACCCCGAATCTGATTTACGGGTATAACGGGCTTTTCTGCAAGACGGAGTATGCCGGTATTAAAATCCATATTCTGGTTTGCAAAATCATTGAACTAACCGAGAAATACATTGATTATTACGACATATACGATGAAGCCAGTTATTACAAAACACACGACATGAAAAAAGTTGCCGAAGCCTTTTGGGAAAGCAGCGCTATGATCAAAAACCTTGCGAAAAAATTGGAGAAGCTCACAAGGGACACCGATTTCAAAGTAGCCATCGGGGGAGAGTTATAAAATCCCCTCAAAGCCTCACAAAATTGTGGGGCTTTTCTATGGAGGTTCGGGCAGCACTATTTTTTCTCAAAAAGATGAGAGAAAGAAGCGAAAAATAATCCTGGTTTTGCCCCAATGCCTTAAAATTATGGAAATTTTCATTTGATTATTATTGGTTCTTGCTGTTGCGCCATGATTATCCCTCCATATTTAATCATACCAAACGCATACTCTGCGGTAAAGCGTTACTGAGCTAAATTTATAGTCATTTTACCAAATATTCAACCCACTTTTTTTGAGAATTGTAATATTTGTAATATGTTAATTCATAATATGTCATTGACAATTAGCAAACATAATAGGAAAATAAAAAACAAATACACATTTTTAAGCTTAGAAAGTGTAAACAGATAGAATAAAATTACATAAATTCAAAATGAGGACAATAGAAAATATAGAGGACAATATTTACTGGCAAACACGTTAAATAATAGATGTTTGGGCCTATAAATTTATTTAATAAGGGGGAGCTATGATAAAACGATTTAGAAATTTTCTTGTGCTTATAGGGGATGTTGTCTGTTTTTAAATGGCTGTGCTGCTGCATTAGCCCCATATGCAGCCTCCATGCTCACCGCTGCCGCGGCTGAAGGCACAAAAAAATTAACCGATGCCACAATTAACACTGCAGCAGAGGGAATAAAGGGAATGACTCAAAAAACTTGCCTTGAAAAAGGAGGAACTTGGAATGATAAAGATGAGACCTGTGTAATCCAAACTGGGTCAAAATCAATCGCATCAAATAATCCAAATGCGCAAGAAACAACAAAAATAAAAATTAAACAAGGTAAATCCGCAAAAGTTAGATCTATTCCATCATCTAAAGGCAATATTCCAATTGCAATACTAAAGGGTGGTGTAGAAGTAGAGAAGGTTGAGGAAAAAGGCCCTTGGCAAAAAATTATATTTATTACTGAGGGTTGGATACACAATAGTCAGACGGAATAAATGTTTGCGAGGCTATTCTGTTGCGTTATTACATTTTTAGGAGGGGATTATGAATCGCAAATATTTTAAATTAGCTGTAGGGTTATTTTTGATATTGGCTTTTTTTGTTTCTTCAGTAGTATTTTGCCCTTATCCTGTGTCGGCCAAACAAAAAGATAAACACGACTCCAATAAGAAAGAGGATAAACACAAAGATAAAGACAAAGATTCAAAACAAAAAAACCAGTCTTTTGATAAGTGGAGCAATAAGACTGGTGATGGTGTGATAGTGAAGGGTTCGCCATATCATAAAGGACCAGAGGTAGATATCGATGGTAAAAAAGGTGACAAAGTGGGGGCCTTCCGCAGTGGGAAAGTAGAATATGCAGGCCCCAAGGGAGGATTTGGGAAAACGGTAATTATCAAAGACAAGAAGGGGAACCAGGAGCAATATTCGCACCTTGATAGCATAAACGTAAAGGCAGGCCAAAAAGTAAAGGAGAACAAAAAAATTGGCACAATCGGCACAACAGGTACTGTAATTAAAGGTAAGGGCGATGGATCACATCTCCACTTTCAAGAAACCGACAATAAAGGCAAACTTATCTCTCCACGCTGACAATTTTAATGTTTGTCCGGATAATTCTTGATAGTATCACAGATTATTGCGTGATGTGTTTTTATAAAAACACATCACGCGGAAAACGGAAGAGTTCAACAATCTCTTTATTTTGGACCAACTAAATTATATGAAAAGGCCGTGGCCCTGCATAATGTTTAAACCCTTTTAAAAATAATATTAAGATCATACAGTCAGAGTTTATATTTTGTTGTACAAAAGGCAAACTTGTTTGTATTCAGGGTATACCTAGCCAAATGGTATAAACATTAATGATTTCTTAAGGTATTCAAGCGGAGAATTGAATATTTCCGGTGAGGAAAATCTGAAGCAAAATTCTCTCACGATTTCCGGCATCTTCTCGGCAGTAGCATGATGATACATTCTGCGGATAAAAGTCTTAAGATTTCCGAATATCCCCTCAATCTCCGATGTTAGTTCAAGCTCCCATTTGCTGCGCATATCCTTACTGTGTCTCACTTGTATTCAACACTTGACTGTTTAATAACTTATTGTATACTTTAAACATAAAGCAATCTAATAAATAATTTAAAAACAAATGAAAAACAAAAAAGGAAACGTTACTGCAATTGCGATTATCATCGTGATCGTGATAACAACAACCGCCGTAATCACATGGCTTGTTGCGGCAAAAACACAAGTATCGGTACAACAAATGATTACACAGCTAACCGCGCCAGCTCAACCAATAACGCTAGAGAATCAGCTATCTGTGCAATCAACGCCGACAAGCAATGATACGGGTTGGAAACTTATTTCGGGTGTGATTGGAGATAGCTGTTCGGGGGTAGTTTATGATGGAAGGGTAACAGTGAAAGGTTGGTATGTTATGGACACTGATTATGTTGAAAAAGAATGGATGTTAAAAATTGCAGATAGCGACATGAATAAATTCCCAGAAGCATTTTTTGGCGGGGTTAAAGATGCTGCACACAATGCAAATCAAAAATTAAAATTAGTAGATGCTCCCCATGAATTGCAAAAAGAATTAAGAGAGTCAACAAAAGAGAATCCGAAACAAATCACATTAAAAGGATATTACTTATACTGTGAAGGTTTTCCGGTTGTTAGTATTTTTCCTGCAACAGAAAGTTTCAAGCAGTATATAAAAAAATAATGTTCAGTGAAATATCCGAAAGCTAAAAAAGCATATAAAATCTGCAACATTATGATGAAAATAATAGAAAAGAATATAACCTTGGATGAACTCGGAAGAATGTCACAAAAGATGTTCGTCAATTTGGTAAAAGCAGTTGTTGATATTAAAAAAGAAATAATGGCAGTTGATGCCGAACTTCATTCCGATGAAGAAGCACTTCTTTTGGAAGATGGTTCCAAACAGGAAAATCTTTGGGGAATAAACATCTATCCTGAATTTTATGGACAAGATGACTTTGTTGAATTTGATTCAATGATTAATTTACGTCCCTCACAAAATAACCGAAGCCGGGGTGTAGATGATCCAAAAATTAGAGAAAAGATTCTTAAGACAATAAATAAAATAATCTCAAAATGAATTATCAGCATCAAAACTTAGCCTCTGGACGTTGGGCAGAAATGCCTTTTTTTGAGCAAATGGCGAATATAGGCAGTGAAGTGGAGCGAGCAATCCGATGGAGGCAAAAAGGAAACAAAGAATATTCTCGGATGGCATTTGAAAGAGCATTAGAACTCTTGGAATTTACTATTGCCGACGGCAAGAATATAAAAAGGCTCAGAGAGCTTACGAGGTTGAAAGAAATGCTTATTGATTATTTCGAATTCAATAATGAATACCATTCCAGCGGTAAAGACTGGAGTAGCTATTTTTATTCATTTAATTATGCCAGCCGATTAAGGCGATAAGTTTTTTAAGCATTTCCAAATTTGACAATTTTTAAAAATGCTCTACAATTAAATCACATTAACAATTTAATTTAAACTTACATAAACAAATAGTTTTCTTTTGATCAATCTTTTTGCGAAAATCCTGGGTCAAAAACGCCCGCAAACACCTCCTTTATACGACATATTGGGGATTGTCTTGATATATCTACTTTAGTATCTGATTCCGGTATTTCAACTTTAAGGTTCTTGGACCATCATCCGGAATGCTTCACGTGGGCTCCTGTATTTCAGGTACGACATCGGGATATCGTTAAGCTTAAAAGATACATCATAAGGCGACAATTCACCTTCAATAATATGAACCTTTGCTTGAAAAACCAAATCATTCATCGAACCGGTAACGGATCGGTTTAATGACTTGGCAAAAGAAACACTTGCAGCTTGAGGGGCAACCCTTCTTTCATATATCAACCTGAATCCGTCTTCTTCCATAACGTCACGCAACATGTCCATCATCCTGCGAATAAGATGATCAAAATCAGTTATACCTCTTCCGTAAAAAACTACCGAGTACAAAGAAATCGTATTGGAAATGAGAATATACTGGGTGTGGTCTGCCGTGAAAAGGCGAGCTGTCCAATCGGCGAAAGGATTCAAATCATGTAGAGAAGACGACAAATCGGTTTCTTTTATCTTTTTAGCGAGTGTGTTTCCTAATCGAATAATCATACTTTTTTATTACCCAATCTTATCTCAGTTTCTTGCCTTTTATTTCTCAACCATACACCCGCATGATGTGAGCCTCTGCCCGCATCATGGACATCTTTCCATATAGCAGTCTTTGTGATGAATGGCACCGGGAACTACATTGCAGACAGAGCACCTCTTGGTTTCATCTTCAGAATAAGGTTTCCTTGGCAATGAAGTTTTATCTTGGTATTCAATATAGCCATGGAAACAGGTTGTAGTTTTGGGATCGTCCGTATCTTTGCTACAGTGTTGGCATATAGGCATTAATGTTGCTCCTTTAATGGTTCACGATAATAATAGGCAACGCTTAAAATACGACAATATGCTGACCACTGCAAGATATTTTCTAATAAGCGATTGAGTCTTGTTGATATAATTACAGATACGGGATTTTTATATAACCTCTATTCAGGAAAGAATGGAGTTTTTTTATCGTAAAATAATACAAAACCGTTGCTCTTTATGCTATATACTAAATCAAGCTGGTTCCGGCATTCTCGCCCCCCCAGACATGAAATGCCGACCAGCCCGCCACGGTGTCTACAAAGATATCGTGGCTCACCCCCACATTTTTATAATAAACCGTGAGCTTAGTCATTTAATAAAACGGCACTTGTTGATATTCTTATGTAAATCATTGGCAAGAATTATTCTGATTTGGTTAAAGAATACAGAATGGTTTTGTCAAGGTTTCATGTAAAAGAGAAGTTGTTATAGAGATAAAATAGCAATTTACAGATTACTTAGGAGAATCTCATGACAAAGATAGATATTATTAGAAGTGTATATGACAGGCTGGCACTTTCAAAACAAGAAACAGCCGCCATTGTTGATAAATTTTTTGAGGTTATAAAAGAAACGCTTGCAGAAGAAAAGAATGTAAAGATCACCGGCTTTGGTAATTTTTCTGTAAAACATAAAAGGTCAAGAAGGGGAAGAAATCCTCACACAGGTGAAGAGATGGAAATCAAGGAAAGGAAGGTCCTGCTCTTCTGGCTGAGCAAGGTTTTGAGGGACAAAATAAATGGGTAATAGAATGTAATTTGAAATTTGTTTTATGGAAAGGATATGTGATGGTGGTTAATAGCATCTACGAGTCAAGCGTATGGTCTTTCGTCTTTGAAAGTGAATTACGGGAAGAAAGAGTATGAACAGTGCGTTCACCGGCAAGCTTCAGCGAGTCCCGTAGAAAAACTGGTTAAATAATTATTATAATTCATACTTTACTTCACTTGCAGTAGCAGGTCGTTACATGCTGCAAATGAGTAAGTACATAAAACTATAGAACAATCAATAATATCTATTTGGTCAATATCTCCAGCAAATTTCTGAATTATCTTTGTCATTTTAGGATCGACCCGTATTATTGTAAAATCTGGTATTTTTCTCTTAAAACCTCCTTTGTTAATTGTGTCTTCTCCAAATTTTGGGCTTTTATGTATTAAATCACTTCGGTAGTCCAACAATGTGTCTACCCAAGTTGAATGGAGTTTAACTATCTCTTTGGAAAAATTTTCCTTCCCTATTGTGGTACTATTGTTCCTGGCAGACCTTACAAGACTATTCCATTTGTAATATCTGTTATCAAACATGAAACCTAACATTGCGGAAATATAATCGAACATTGACAACAGATTAAAAATAATGTCATCAAACAAGTAGTATTGATGTATTATTAATCTCTCTATAGAAATTGGGTTTGCATCACCGTTTTTGAAATGCTCAACAATTTCATCGTTAATACTTTTTCGTTGGTTAATTAGAATGTTGACATGATACACTATAGCCTTAATTCGATAAAACAGTGATTCTCTAACTTGATTGATTGGATGGCCACTTTCAGGCAAAATCCCTGGATTCTTTCTTGAAAAGACTCTAACCCCACAATCTGAAATTTCATAAAGTAGTGATTGTGATCTTATATTTAGTTTTTCTAATGAATCATTAATGTGATCAAATGAGTATAATCGTATATGCAATTCAATTCCTTTATATTTAACGCCAGCGTCACCGGGGGGCAAGCGTTTTTATTGTTGATCTGCTGCATGTAGTTGTTGGGACTGTTTTACGGTTTGTACACCACATATTCGATATCGTTCTTCTCGTTTAGTACAAAGTAGTAATCAAGTTGATTCCCACGGACAGTCTTTCTGAGAAAACGGTTATTCTCAAATAGATGTTCCCAAGGGAATAGCCAAATTCGGTCAAGAGAGTAATCATCCAGCAAATGCACAAACGCCAGATGAGTTGGTATACCGGCCCCCTGTATTCTAGGGATGCCGCTCGTTCTACTCCAGCCTGTTAGCCCCTTCCGTGTTTTTACGGAAATCCGCTTGCCATCGGCACAAGAGACATCGTGTTCCTCGGTTTCATCAGCAAGCAAGCCTTCAAACAGCAGCTTGACATAGATTTCACCGAGCCAAGCGACAATTTCATTGCCTTTCAGCTTTCGGTCGTTTGCATAAGCAGATGCCACTTGTCTTATCTCGTTCTGGATTTGAGATAGTTGACTGGTCAAATGCACCAGTTTATTTGCAAAGGATTCTATTGCCTTGTTCTTCATGGTCTCTTTGCCCCAACATTTAATATACGATAACGTTTTTTTTATTTATAAATATGGTATTTATTTTTTACAAAAAAGGCAAATAAAATATAGTAATATTATAAGATAATTAGAATACATGGTTTATAAGGAAGTCGTTTTTAGTCGGTAATATCGGAAATAACAAAATTCGTTTTTTATGGTTATACCAGTAGCCATTACCAATAGAAAGTATAGACAGTTTAACAAAATAAAAAACTATTTGTTTCAAGAAGCAGCAGTGCATCTAATAAAAACCACGAAGTGTGTATTTCACGAAGACATCTATAAAATTCTACATTCTCTTTTCAAAAATAAGACGCTATAAAAGGGTTTCTTTGAGCCGAAAATATAAATATCATAAGGCAATAATTCCCATTATAAAAATTACAACATAAGGCATATTAAGCCGTCTTTTATGATTTTCCATTCCTCCTATCATGAAGTCAGTTCTTAAAAAATCTCAAGGAGGAAAAATTATGGGCATAACAATTCATTACAAAGGCAAGGCAAAAAGCCTTGAAGCGATTGACGGTGTCATTGGCGAATTAGAGGAAACGGCAAAAAAGTTCGGTTGGGAACACGGCATCATTGACGAGGAGATGAAGGGAGAACTCTGCCCTTCCTGGGGATATGGTTTCGGTTACGTTCCGTCTGAGGAGGAAATTGAAAAGGAGAAAATTGAGTTGTTTCCGGCAATGACGTCAATAAAATGCAATGGATACTTCAAGATTTGGGAATCAAAATACTCAGAAGAAATCCGTAACTTCTTTACAAAAGGACAGCAACCAAAATTCTTCGTCGATACCAGAAAAATGGGAATATGGATCAATGTTCATCCAGAGTGCGAAACATTGGAATTTGTTTTTGATGTCAACACCCTGGAATTGGCCGATTACCAGCAATACGACCATACCCCGAATCTGATTTACGGGTATAACGGGCTTTTCTGCAAGACGGAGTATGCCGGTGTCAAAATCCATATTCTGGTTTGCAGAATAATTGAGTTAACCGAAAAATATATTGATTACTCGGACATATACGATGAAGCCGGTTATTACAAAACTCATGATATGAAAAAAGTTGCCGAAGCCTTTTGGGAAAGTAGCGCCATGATCAAAAACCTCGCCGAAAAATTGGAGAAGCTCACAAAGGACACCGATCTCAAAGTAGCCGTTGGGGGAGAGTTATAGAATCCCTCAAAGCCTCACAAAATTGTGGGGCTTTTTTCTGTTTAAATGAGTCATGGCTTTGAAATCGTCGCCATTGCACAAACTCTAAATAGCTTCCCATAAGAGAGCCGTCCCGGCTTCTGTTAAATATACAACACTTCATTTGGTAATTATGCTCAGGCTATAACAATGCAACTCTTGTTTCTTCACAGCAATTATTGGACCTCTTATCGGCAGCGGGTAATATCGCATTGCAATCCTCCAACAAAAAAATATATTGGTCTTTAATATGCAACATCAGCAAAAACCATTTGAAAATAGCAAAAGTTCATGATTTTACCTAAAAATGGTACACAAATTCTTGTTGTTTTTCTTTTAAATGGGTGTAGTATTTAATAAAAACAAGCGTTGTTAGCTGGAAAAATCTTTTCAGGAGAACGACATGCAGAGAAACATTACCGTTAATTTAGGGAATCTGGTTCTTTCACTTTCCGATGCCATGGACTTGGCCAGTCCTTTATTAATACAGCATCAACAAAGGACAGCGCTTGTTGTGTGGCAAATGGGAAAAGCCGCAAGACTTTCAAGTGAAAGACTGGAAAAAATATTTATAGGAGCATTGCTTCATGATATCGGCGCTTTTTCATTGGAAGAAAAAATATCCCTTCGGAATTATGCATTTGAAGATATTGAAGAACATTGCATTCGTGGCGAACTTTTGCTCAATAACATACCCTGGCTGAAGGAATCGGCAAGCATCATCAGATTCCACCACAAAGAGTGGCAGAGATGGGGAGAGTCGATTGAAACCCCCATTGTTTTAGAGTCACAGTTACTGTTTCTTGCTGATTATCTCGAACGTCAGATAAGGCGGGATGTCTACATTCTTCATCAACACGAAGATATTATCTCAAGAATAAAATCCCTGTCCGGCTTTTTATTGCATCCTCAGGTTGTGGATCTTTTCACCTCAGTATCTTATAGCGAAGAATTCTGGCTGGATCTGGCTTCCCCACGATTGTATTCTCTTTTACTTAATGAAGGTCCTTTCAGGAAAATAGAAATAGACTATTCGGATATTTCTATAATAGCTGAGCTTTTTAGAAATATAATTGATTTCCGGTCCCGTTTCACTTCAACTCATTCTTCAGGTGTTGCCGCAGCGTCATCGTTGTTAGCAAAAATCTTCGGATTGACGGACGCAGAAATAGGGTATATGGAAGTTGCAGGCGACCTCCATGATATAGGGAAATTGGCAATTCCCAACAGCATTCTTGAAAAACCTGGAAACCTTACAAAAGACGAGATGTCTGTTATGAAATCTCATACGTATTATAGTTATCTTATAATTAATAGCATTGGAGGACTTAAGCAGATTGCGGAATGGGCCGCTTATCATCATGAAAGACTTGACGGTTCCGGTTACCCCTTTCATTGCTTAGCCGCCGAGCTAAGTACCGGAGCAAGAATACTGATGGTCGCGGATATGTTTACCGCACTGGCTGAAGACAGACCATATAGAAAAGGGATGTCCAAAGAAGGAATTATTCAAATTATAAAACAGTTTTCTGACCGTAGCCTTTTGGATACCAGAATAGTTAATCTCCTTTTTGAGAATTACAACGAGATTTTATCTTATGTAGCTGAAAAACAGGCTGTTGCCAGAGAGTTCTACGAAAAGCAATTTTCTTTTATTCATTGATGGCCCATATTTTGGAATATTGATGATTGAGCAGCCAACAGCCGCATCAACTTGGACCGGCAATTCCGCCTTGAAAAACAATCCTTAAGAGATGTTTATCAATGGAGCATGATTTATATATATGACTTTGCAACAAACGCATTTTCCCCTTATTTCTAAAGATTATCATACCCCCACACGTTCAATAAAATTGTAGTAAACAACATTTAGTGTTATTGTTACCAAAATAGATTGATCATTCAGGGGGCTCATTATGAATTATATTAATACATCTTCTGATAATAAATCTTATACTTTTAACGGGCGATGTGCTTTCTGTAATAAAGATGTTACTTGGGAAGTAGTATACAAGTGGAAATTTTCTTCCATCGAAGACCCTTATACATGGTTTTTTGTAGGTGAATGCCCGGTGTGTAGATATCCTTCCTTTGCTGTTACCATTGATGACGGTACAGAGAAATACGGGATTTTAAATATATATCCAACCGTTACTTTAACAAAAATTCCAAATGAACTCCCGGACAATTTGAAAAAGGTTTACGGTATTATTACCAGCCAATTGTATACGGAAAAGACCAACCAAGAAGTAGTGGCTATTTTGTGTAAAAACATGCTTGATATGATAATTGCCGAGCAAGACTTAGAAAAAAGTTCTTTACACGACTCAATCGAGAAATTGGACATTCCAGATATGCTCAAAGACTTTCTTAAAACAACTCAAGTTGGGAGTATGAGCACAAAAGAGCTTCTTTCAACGGATATATCCAAAGATGAAGTCATGGCTTTATGGGAATCTCTAAAGATTCTCTTTGAATATTTATATATTCTTCCAGCAAGAATAAGAAGCATCCCAAAAGAAAGCTCAAAGTAAATAAAACCTGTTAGTTTTAACATGAGGCATTTAATGTCCTCTCTTATACCAAGCCTATGCCGAACAGGATACTCCCATTCAATCCGTAATCCTCGTTTTCAGGAAAGTACGAGCGTATAGATAAAGCAGGTAATTTTGATATTTGATATAATATCATTTTTAGGGGCTACTTTGTTCTATTTTCCCAATACTTCTTCAATAATTTTAATCTTCCATGATCTTTTAAATTCTCTATGTTTAATTGGCAGAGTGGGTTACTACTCTCACTTTCAAACCATGCGAGTCATATGGACTGCCTGTGGAATGCCACTAATTTGTTGACATGATGGAAGCAGGTGCTTATGTTTACTCATATGATACTTGAGTCGAAGGATATCCTATGAGTAGATCGGAACAGATGGGGTACATTCGCGAGCTATTGCTCAAGAAACGTGATGAAGTCTTCGAAGCCCATAGGCTCAGCGATGAAACACGGCTTATCTTATCAGAGCATGATATCGAACTTGGAGATACAGCCCAGAAAGAGGCTATCGCCGATGTTATGACAATACTGGATGAAATAGAACAGAAAGAGATCCAAAACATAAACAGAGCACTGGCGAGGATGGAACTCGGGGAATACGGCTCCTGTGAGGTTTGTGGAAAAAGAATTGAAGTGGAGCGCCTTGAGGCAATTCCTTGGACATCTGTTTGCAGTAAACACTCAAGAACAGAATAAAGAGTCAGTTGAGCGACTCAACGTCGTAGGCTCTGCACATCCAATTTAGAACAAAACTGCCCTCCTAATACGTTGTTTTTTATATATTTTGTTGATATAAAATAGCAAAAGGTATTAGGTAATTTTGTATAGGATTTTTCAAAAGTAAATTAATTAAAATTACAGGAGAATTAAGAAAAGCCCGTTTGCAGTTTGCATCCTTTGGGAGAAATGGGGTCTTATCTTTAGAAAGCGTTGAAAAAAGAAAATATTTACATCATTCTTATAAACATTGTTACCGGAATGGGCATCTCCTTCCTGCTTAAGGGTGGCGTCCTCGCTGTCGTTCTCATCATCATCGCAGTTGGTACGATCATTTTCATAGAACGAAAATGGATTTACGAAAACGCCTTCAGAAGTAAGAAGTGGTATGCCGCGGTGGGATATTCCTCCCTGGCCGTCATGATACTGTTTATTGTATTCTTGATCACCTTGCCGGGCCGTGATACATCACACATTATAAATCTGGTGAATGGGTTTTTGCAGGAGGTCACAGCGGGTAATTATCAGAGCGCTTATAAACAGCTATCCGATGTGTCCAAAAAAACATATACCCTGAACGATTTTACTAATGATCATATGGAAAGTCACATCAAAATCCAGAATTTCAGAATCGATGAGGTCATCTTTAACAAATATGACAAAAGAAAAGCTGTGGTGGTGGTTTCAAGCCCCTTCACGCTCTATGGTCGTGAAACGCTAAATCTTGAGACGATCAAGGAAAAGGAGGGGTGGCGGATCGTTTTTAGTAGGACTATGATCCATCCTAACGCTACCGCCCAAGAGAAAAGTAAAGGGAAAAGTAGAAAGAACGGGGGCCTTATTACCAATTACTTCAGGAAGCTCTTTTGACAAGACTCTCATATATTCCCTCCAACTTATTTGACAGGCAGGAAAAGAAGACTTATGAGCATGTTTGATATCATAGTCATTGCTATTATCGGAATATTAACCATCATTGGATTGTGGAAAGGTATGGTGAAGCAACTCTTTGGCCTACTCGGTGTTATAGCTGGATGTATTTTGGCCATGAAGTTTTATCAGCCATGTTCAAAATTCTTGACGAGCTTCAATCCTGGGACTGCCAAGACAGTCAGTTTCATTGTTATTTTTCTTGTCTGCATTCTTGTTGCGCACCTCATTGGATGGGCGGTCGGAAGATTCTTTGTTATTTCAAAATTGGGATTTCTGAACAGAATCGGTGGCGGTTTCCTGGGATTTTTGAAGGGCTGTATCATTGTCTCCGTTGTGGTAATAGTATTAACCGCATTTCTTTCTACAAATAGCAGCCTTTTTAAAAAATCATCAACCATCAAGTATATCCTGCCTGTTACAACAATGTTAAAGAAAGTCACACGCGGGGATATTAAGGCCAAGTACGATGAAAAGGTTGGAAAAGAAAAACCTATGCAGACAAAGCAGAAGTGAAGTAAACCTTTTTGATAATAAACCGGCGCGCCTATTAAAGATATTTTCCCGACCTGCACAATTCCATTTTTCCAATATACACAAATTGATATTTCGCGGTTTGGAGTGTATATTATCTGTCTTTGCCTTAATCACATAAATATTGGCATTATATGTAAGTTAACAATGATAATGTTTTTCTATCAGGAGGTATTCTCGATCATGCTTAGTTATTTGAAACAAGTTGACGTATGCAAGTCAGTTATAAAAATGATAAACCAAGCACTATCCCAGACCGATGATGCGGATGTAAGAATAAAAGCCACCAAAATTCCCACGACTGAAAGTATCCTGAGAGCGGTAAGCATATTACCAAATATAGATACTGAAGAAAAATTGAAGGATTTCGTAATTGATCATATATCAGACAGTCTTTTCTTGACCCCGATTCAAAGAGAACATCTTAACTTGAATAATTGATAATCATCGTTCTTTGGGAAATTAGCATATAATCACATATAGTCGAAAATATACGTAAAATCATAATGCAATAATGGACGCAAACAACCCCCTTGACAACTCATTTCTTTAAATATACAATAAAAGTATATTATGAGAAACGAAGATATCAGATCAAAACGAATCCTCAACCTGGTAGCAACCCTGCCTTCTTTTGGTGCGGCTGATCTTGCTCCCGTAGGAGAAGAAAAGGGTTATTTGAATATTATTCTCTCCCGCTACGCAAAGCAGGGAACAATGGTTCGTCTTAGAAAAAATCTGTACGTGGCAAAAAGCTACCTTGATAATGTAGAAAGAAAAGGCATCTTTTCCAGCTATGTTGAATTTGCCGCCAACAAACTCTATTCACCCTCCTATCTCAGTCTTGATTATGTTCTTCATGAAAACAATATGCTCACAGAAATCCCCCGGAATATAACATTGGTGGGGCTAAGAAAAACAGATCATTTTTCAAATGACCTGGGCAACTTCATCTACCACAAAATAAAGGAAGAATTGTTTATAGGATTCAAAGTGATTAAGAAAGGCAACCTTTCAATTCTCAAAGCAACAAAAGCCAAAGCGCTCTTTGATTTTCTCTATTTCCGAAAAAGACTGCTTACCGATAAGCGGGCAGTGGAGGAACTGCGGCTCAATCTTGATGAACTCACAAAGAATGATCTTAAAGAACTTAAAGGATACGTTGAAATAGAAGGATCACCAAAAATGAAGGAGATTCTTAATTGGCTAAAATAACAACTATTATGGAAACCATCAAACCGGTTCTCGCGAACCTGATAAGCGAATCTCCATCTAAAAATAACCTTTACAAGTGGAATCTTCTCAAAGAATATCTCCAGATAGTTGTTGTAGGCAACAATCATTTCGCCCGCAAATATAACAATCTCAGCGCCCGCAGAACTGGCAATACAACAGACCTCACCGTCAGAACTGCCCTGCATGAAGACAAGGCAGTCCCTTTAGTTCAAATAACGTTTATTGTTCATCCTAATTATAGTGTTTCTTTATTCTTTCTCTTCCGATAGGACCTCCCTTCAAAGGAGATAAAGGTTCCATTCATGCTAAGTCTGTCCAGAATCGCAGATGCCGTTACCGAATCAAATATCTTTCCCCA